>ERZ827524.569-NODE-569-length-46224-cov-6.044727_pt1 | contig 46224 bp, 44 predicted proteins | sample MGYA00519702_ERZ827524 | MGnify/ENA primary metagenome ERZ827524 (study PRJEB31778, sample SAMEA3449341) | human gut metagenome | biome: human gut; feature: human-associated habitat; material: faeces | place: United Kingdom | collected 2010/2012 ...
CTTGCATGTGTTAGGCACGCCGCCAGCGTTCGTCCTGAGCCAGGATCAAACTCTCGTGTTTAATCCTTTTGAATCCTAGAAGCTATCGCTCCCAAGTTCAAAACTCATTCTCGAATTGACTGTCTTTTCTTAACTGCGACTCGTGAAAATCGCAGTTCGCGTTCTTCTTGATTCTGTATCGTTTTCAAGGATCATCGCTGTCCGCTCGGCTTAGTCGCTCGCGCTGACAGCTCGGTTATTATATCGCAGTCCCGTCCTTCTGTCAATACCTTTTTCGAACTTTTTTTGACACTTTTTGAATCTTTTTGTCTGAAATCCGCATCTTTCATCCTGAAAAGCGTCATTTTTCTCTGCTATTCCTTGAAAAAACGTCTTCCGGGCAGGCAATGGAAAACGTTCAAACCCGATCATTTGTTTGCGCTGCGTCATACTGTTTCAGCATCTTTTCGATATGCGCCTTTGCCGCCTGCTGAGCGTCCTGCACACCGCTCAACGCCGGCGTTTTGTCGCCCATCAGCGCGACGAACTGACTCACCTTGAGCCCCAGCGCGTCCTGCATATCCCTGTCCGATCCCTGCGGCGCAACGAGATAATAGCAGAGAATCGAATCCTTCTGCCCCATACGGTGCGCCCTGTCCTCGGCTTGGCTGTGTACCGCGGGCGACCAATCCAGTTCGCCGAAGACCACGCAGCTCGCCCTTTGCAGGTTCAGCCCAGAGGCCGCGCGCAAAGAAATCACGCAGAGGTTCGTCTTCTCCCCCATGAACCGCGTCACCGCGTCGTCCTTCTGCTGTGTCGTCTCTCGCCCCGTGATAAACGCCGGGCGGTAACTCGCCAGTTCCTTCTTATAGACATCCATTACCGCGTGGTGGTGCGCAAACAGCAGCACCTTCTCTCCGTTATCCAGCAGCGCGCGCACAAACGCCGCGACGAACGGCGCCTTGGCCACGCCCGTGGCCTGCCGTTCGCCCCGGCCGACCTGCTCCTCCAGCATGGCGCGCTCCTTCGCTTCCGGGTGCAGCGCACGCAGGCTGCCCAGCAGCTCGATCACCGGACGCATCAGCTCCCGATACACGCGGTCGTCCGCGTCAATCTCCTGCACCAGCCGCCGCTTGGGCGGCAGTTCGGTCAGCACCTCCTGCTTGGTTCGGCGCAGAATCAGCCCTTCCCGCCTCAGGTGGTCGCCCAGCAGCGCCGGGTCGCGCACCAGATGATTCCCATATCCGTCGCACCACGCGCGCGTGAAGCTCTCCCAATCGCCGAGACAATGGAAGTCAAGGATGTTGACCACATTCCAAATTTCCGACCCCTTGTTGTAAATCGGCGTGCCGGAAAGGCCGATCACCCGTTCGCATCCTTCCGCCAACAGGCTGGCCGCCGAATATTTCTCCGTGCCGCCGTGGCGAAGCTCCTGTATTTCGTCAAAGATCACCGCGCTGAACCCCATCTGCGGCAGCGCCTGCTTCCAGCCGCGCAGCAGCAGATAGTGAATGATGTAGACGTCCGCCTCCGGGGGCTGATACGGCTTCAAGCCCGTGAGCACACAGACGCGCGGCGGCCTTCCCTTGATGCGCAGGAAGCGCGCGGCCTCCGCCTGCCAGTTGCGCAGAAGATGCGGCGGCACGACGATCAGCGCCGGAAACGCCCCCGTCGCCGCCAAACAGGCCAGCGCCTGCACCGTCTTGCCCAGACCCATTTCATCCGCCAGCAGCGTCCGCGGATTCGCCAGCAGGAAGGAAAGCCCCTCCTTCTGGAACTCCCGCAGCTCCCCTTCGAACGTCCCCTCCGGCGGCGCGCTCCTTCGGGGCAGTTTTTCGGCCTGCGCGCGCTGAATCGCGTGTTCCCGCGCCTGCGTCAGCGCGTTCTCCCAGAGCGCGCGGTCTCTCGGCGCGATTTCCAGCGGATAGCGCAGCATCAGCCAGTTCACATCGCCGATGATTCGCCGGTTCGCCGTGAATCGCGCTTCGCCCCGCCGCCGCTGACTGCCCGGAAACAGCCGCGCCGCCATCTCCGTCACGCAAGGCTCGCCCTTGATCGTCCAGCATTTGCTCCGCCTGTTATAGGAAAGCGTTCCGTAGATGTGGCCGTTTTTCGGCGCATCCAGCAGATAGCCCGGCAGCTTTTTTTCTTCGGTCGTCATCTCTGTCGTCATGTCCATCGTCATGGAAGCACAATCCCCCAAAGCCTCTCAAGGCTCATCATCGTCACCGGCTTCCCGCCGATGCTTTTGGGCAAATCCACCCCGCGCGGCGCGAGCACAACCAGCCGCTCCACCTGCGGGCAGCTCGCGTATCGCGTTAACTGGGCGATCAGCGGCGCGCGCTGCGGCCTTTTTTTCTTGATCTCCACGCCGACGCCGCCCACCATGAAATCAATTCGGCATCGCGGCGCAAGCCGAACCTCGTGCGCCGCCTCCAGCCCCGCGCGGGCGAACGCCTCGGCAGCCTGCTCATGCAGCCGCTCCTCGGAATCAGCCGCGCCGACGCGCAGCGTGCCAAGCGCCGCCGTCACGCTTTTAAGACTCGCCTCCATGCCGTGCGCCTCCCCTTCGTTTCTGCGTCCCATTGTACCATGCTCTTCGCCTTCAAACAACCAAAAACCAGCTTTTCACTTGCGTTTGCGCCTGTTTTGCAGTATCATAAGGAGAGAAAATATGGATGTACCTGTCCCCTGCGACATGTTCTTGATCGAAAGGAGCCCCTTGTCATGAAATTCAAAAAGCCCTTATCCGCGCTCGTCGTCTCCGCGCTTCTGCTGGGAGCTTCCGGCGCGTTGGCGGCCTCCGCCAACCTTCAGCTCTCTCTGCCTACCTCCGAGGTGCCGGGCGGCTCGCACACCCAGCTCACCTTCACCACCGACGTGCCGGGCTTCCTGACGCTGACGCTGAACGGGCCTTCCGGCTCGCTCACCCTTCTTGATCGCGAGGAAGTGCACACTGCCGGCAACATGTTTGACTTTGTCGCGGCGGATGACAGCGGCTCGCCGCTCAGCGTGGGCGCTTATACCGTCAGCGGCGAGCTGATCGACCAGTTCGGCGAAGCCACCGGCAGTGTCAGCGGCCAGTTGACCATCGGCATTCCGCTCGCGCAGCAGACGGACGACGAGAAAGAAGAAGGCTCCGCCCCCGCGAAGGGCAACGCCTCCGCGTCAAAGGATACCGCCTCGTCCCCGTCTTCCTCCGGCTCCTCTGCCGCGCCCGCCAAACCGTCTTCCTCTGGCAAAAAGGAGAAGGTGGTGGAATATGTCGCTTCGAGCAAGACCACGCTCGGCGAGCAGGGCTATGAAATCGGCGTGGGCGTGAGCGATACCGTCGATCAGGCGGACGCGGGCTACTGGGGGCTGACGGCCAACGCGAGCGACGCGGATATCTGGGCAGCGCTCACCCGCACGATGGTCAGCGTGAACGTCGGCGAATCCGAATCCGCCTACATCTATAATTCCACCGACAACGGCAAGAAGATTGGCTCTGTCTCCGGCCTGAGCCAGGGCTTGAACCTGATCGAGGATCTGGATGACGGCTGGTCTGTCGTGGAAGCCTACCGCAACGAGGACGGCGCGTTCGTCCGCGGCTATATCCGCACCAACAAGCTGCGCACCGTCGAGCCGAGCAACATGTACGGCCTTGTGATCGACAAAGCGGCGCAGACCCTGACCGTCTACAAGAACGGCGAGCGCATCGGCTCCTGCGCGGTCTCCACCGGCCTGCCCACCGTCAAATACCTGCATCGTGAAACGCCCGCCGGTGAGTTTATCACCGTCACCCGCCGCGGCACGATCGAGAATTCCGGCGGCTACAGCAAGTACACCGTTCGCATCAGCGGCAACTATCACCTCTGCGAAATCCCGACCACCAAGAAAAACGGCAAGGATTATTCCCTCATGGCGGACAAGCTGGGGCAGAAGGCCTCGCGCGGCAACATCTGCCTCGCGCACGACGAATCTGCCGACGGCGGCATCAACGCCGAATGGATTTGGGATTTGACCGACAGCAACAAGAAGATCAAGGTGCTCGTCTTCGACGACAAGGATCGTTCTTCCATCCCGGCGAACAGTAAGTAATCATTTTTATACAAAAGACGACAACGGGCACGGTTTTTGCCGCGCCCGTTGTTGTCGCTTTTCGCCATTTATATTCGTCGTTCGGCGTAACAGCGGACGAAATTGCGTCACATTTCTCTCCTGCTCTTGACATTTATATCCAAGGCGTGTACTTTGTAAAAACATAAACAAACCTTTACGAAAGGAATCCGCTTATGCTTCGCTTTTTGGATCAGGTCAATACCATCGTCGGCATACTGCTCTTTTTAGCCTATCTGTATCAGGTTTTCTACACGCTTTACGGCCTTGCGTTCTGCCGCCGCGATAGAAGAAAAGCCGCGCGGCAGACGCCCGCCAAACCGAGCCGCCGCTATGCCGCGCTGATCTGCGCCCGCAACGAGGAAAGCGTCATCGGCGAACTCATTTCCAGCCTCCGCGCGCAGGATTACCCGGCCGAGCTGCTGGATATCTACGTCCTGGCCGACAACAGCACGGACGCCACCGCCCGCGTCGCGCGTCAGGCGGGCGCCATCGCGTTTGAGCGTTTCAACCCCTATCAGGTCGGCAAGGGCTACGCGCTCAACGAGCTGTTCAGTCAGATTCGTTCCCGCCGTCCCCTCTCCGATTACGATGCGTTCCTCGTCTTCGACGCGGATAATATCGTCGATTCGCATTTCGTCTCCGCGATGGATCGAACCTTCGCGCAGGGGTATGACGTGCTCACCAGCTATCGAAATTCCAAGAATTTCGCTTCGAGCTGGGTTTCCGCCGGGTATTCCATCTGGTTCCTGCGCGAGGCGCGCTTCCTCAACTATCCCCGCATGAAGCTGCATACCAACTGCGCCATCTCCGGCACGGGCTTTCTGGTCTCCTCCAAAATCATCGAAGAAAACGGCGGCTGGCCGTATCATCTGCTCACCGAAGACATCCAGTTCTCCACCGTCTGCGCGACGAAGGGCTGGCGCATCGGCTATTGCGACGACGCAATTCTCTACGACGAGCAGCCCGTCACCTTCTCCCAGTCGTGGCGGCAGCGCATGCGCTGGGCCAAAGGGTTTTATCAGGTCAACGCCCACTGCGGGATGCCGCTTCTGCGCGGCTGTCTGCGCGGGCCGATCCGCTTTTCCTGCTATGATATGCTGATGACCGTCGCGCCCTGTACGCTGCTGACCATCGCCGCCGTCTTCATCAATCTCTTCTGCTGTGTGACGATGCTCTCCCTGCCGTCGTTCCTCGCCCGTTTCATGCTCCGCTACGTCGCCCGTTCCCTGCTGGATATGCTGACGTGGAGCTATGGCGTGATGTTCGCTTACGGCCTGCTCACCGTTCTCGCCGAGTGGCGGCGCATCCCCGTCTCCCCGCTGAAAAAGGTGATGTATCTGCCCTTCTTCCCGCTGTTCATGTTCTCCTATATTCCCATCACGCTCACCGCCCTGCTGGTGCATGTCGAGTGGAAGCCCATCCGCCACACCCCCGTTCAAAACGTCCGCGCGTAACCCGCTTCCCCCCGTCAAAGCCTGCACTATTCTTTCATTTGTGGAAAGGGCTATTCTCCCCCTTCGGGGGGAGAATAGCTTTTTGTCTACAGTCTAAGGCGCTCTGCGCCGCGTTATCTTTCCCCGTTATGGTAAAAAAAGCCCACGAAAAACCGTGAGCCTGCTTGCAAAAGAAAGGTGGTGATATAACAAATAGACCTTGCGGCTTAGGTTCGGTAGGCTTTCCCCGCGCGTTACTTCCTGTCGCCATAGAAGCGGTTTCCCTTGAAAGCGCGCGCCGCGTCGTTTCCGTGCGCGGGACCGAATTACCACTGAGACCACACTGTAATCTCTGTTATATCCTGTTCGACAGTCTAGGAGCTTTCCTCGGCAGCCTCGGTTCTTTCCTAGCCTCTTTTGCAGTCGTGGTTTCACACAGCGATCGCGGCGGCTTCCGTGAGCCTTTGGTCACCGTGCGTTGTTCCGTGATCCACCACAGCCGCTCAAGGCAGGCTACACTGCAGGCAGCTTTTGTACCACCATGCAGGTTTTCATGACGCAAAGCCGTCATGCCTCCACGAAAAATGGGTCGAACTCCGCCATGCCATTGACGGCCGCCCATAGTTCTTACTCCCAGCGCCAACCCCCGACTGGGCGTCAGCAGCCAGCGCCAGAAACTTCATCGATATGCCCTTTAACGGATTTTTAGCCCCGTCTTCAGAGAGAACTTTGCTGACTAGAATACTGCACCACCTGCGTCTGATTATAGCACGGTTTTTCCCTTTTTTCAATCGTCTTTCTGTCGTTTCACGATGCGGGTCAGCGTCTTTAGGCCATCAAAACGCCGACAAGGATGCCCAGCAGCGCGCCGGCCAGCACCTGAATGGGCGTGTGGCCGACCAGCTCCTTGAGATGCTCGTCGTCAAAATTGAAGCCCTTGCCCGACAGACCCTCGACGATGTGGTTGATGACCGCGGCATTTCTGCCCGTCGAGCGGCGCACGCCCGCCGCGTCATACATCGTCACGCCCGCAAAGCAGAACGCGAGCGCGAAGACCGCCGAGGAAAAACCCTCGTGAAGGCCGACCACCATCAGCATCGCGCAGGCCATCGACGAATGCGAAGACGGCATTCCGCCGGAACCGAACACGCGCGTGTAATCAAACCGCCTGCTGATGGCCAGCGTCAGCAGCACCTTGATTCCCTGCGCGATGGCCCACGCCAGCGCCGCCGCCTGAATGACGCGGTTATTGATAATCTCCAGTAAAATAGCCCCCACGGTTGCTCCCCCTGTTTCTTACTTCTTTCTCTTGGCCAGCGCCTCGGCAAACGCGCGCAGGAACCACGCCGAATCGCCGAAAACCGAAAGCGCCTCTTCCGCCCGCGTCCACAGCTCGCGGGATTTTTTCTGCGCGGCCTCGACGCCGACCAGCGAAGGCCAGGTCATCTTGCCGCGCTGCGCGTCCATGCCGGTCTGTTTGCCCAAATCCTTCGCGTCGCCGAGCACGTCCAGCAAATCGTCGTCGATTTGGAACGCCAGCCCGACGCAGAGACCGAACGTCTCCAGCGCGGAAATCGCCTTTTCATCCGCGCCCGCGATATAGGCCGCGGCCAGCAGCGGCGCAGTCAGCAGGTCGGCCGTCTTGTGCGTGTGAATGTATTGCAGCGTCGCCTCGTTCGGCTCGCGGTGCTCGCTGAGCAGATCGATGCTCTGTCCGGCTACCATGCCGCTCACACCCGCGCGCCGCGCGATCTCCTGCGCCGCGCGGATATGCCCCGGCGTATTTTCTCCCCACGCCAGCGCATTGTTTAGTATACACTCATACGCATAATTAAGCAATCCGTCTCCGGCCAAAATCGCAAAGCCTTCGCCAAAAACTTTGTGGTTTGTCAGCCTTCCGCGGCGGTAATCGTCGTTATCCATTCCCGGCAGATCGTCGTGAATCAGTGAATACGTGTGAATCATTTCCAACGCGGCGGCCGGCACGCGCGCCTGACGGATATCGCCGCCCAGCATTTCGCACGTCGCCAGCAGCAGCACCGGGCGAATCCGCTTGCCCCCCGCCAGCAGGCTGTAGCGCATCGCCTCGCACAGGCGCTTGGGGATGCGCATTTCGTTCGGACATTCTTCCTCGGTCTGCGGCAGAACCTGCTCGATCGTCTCCTCCACCATCGCGACATAGCGCTGATATTGCTCACGATAATCCATTGCTTTTCTCCTCCAGCGGCGTGATCTCCGCCGTCTCCGGGTCGATCTGTTCAATGCGCCTGCTGCAATCCGCAAGCTGCTGCTTCAGCTGCGCGGCAAGCGCCACGCCCTTTTCGTATGTCTTTATCGTTTCGTCGAGCGTCATGTCGCCCTCCGCCAGCCGCTCGGTCAGCGCTTCCAGCTCGCTCATGCCCGCTTCAAACGTCTGCTTTCTGGCCATGCTCTTCCTCCTCGCTCCATACCCTCGCGCGAACCACGCCGTCCGCAAAGCGGATCGAAACCTCGTCGCCCGTCCGCAAAAGCGCGGCCTTCGCCACCGCACCGCCCTCTTTCTGAACGATGGCGTATCCCCTTTTCAGCGCGGCATACGGGCTGAGCAGCTCCAGCGCGGCCTGCCGCGCGTCCAGCGCGCCCTGTCGTTTCTGCATCTGCTCCCGCGTCGCGCGCAAGAGCGTCTGCGTTTGCGCCTCCAGCCGTTCCGCCTGCCGCGCGACTCGAAGATCCGGGCGGTTGGCGTTCAGCTTCGTCTGCGCGAGAATCAGCGCGTTTCGCCTCGCCTCGACGCATGCTTCTGCGCTTTCCTTCAGGCTTTCGCGCATCGCCTCCACCGAGGCCGCCACGTCGTCCCAAATCGGCGTCACACATTCCGCCGCCGCGGAGGGCGTCGGTACGCGCAAATCGGCCGCCAAGTCGCAAAGCGTCACGTCGGTTTCATGTCCGACTGCGGAAACGACCGGCTTTTTGCACATCGCCACCGCGCGAACGACGCTTTCCTCGTTGAACGTCCACAGATCCTCCATCGAGCCGCCGCCCCGCGCCACGATGATGACGCTGACGTGCTCCAGCCGTTCGAGCATCCGAATCCCCGCCGCGACTTCCTCATCCGCGCCGACACCCTGCACACGCACCGGGCAGAGCAGGATGCGCGCGTTCGGGTTGCGCCGCAGCGACACATTCAGGATGTCGTGAATCACCGCGCCCGTCGGCGAGGAAACCACGCCGACAGTATCCGGGTAGCGCGGCAGGGCGCGCTTTCTTTCCGGCGCAAACATCCCCTCGCGCCCCAGCTTCTCCTTGAGCATTTGCAGCCGCTCGTAGAGCACGCCCACGCCCTGCGCATGCAGCCGCTTCACGACGAATTGATATTGCCCGCCCCGCGCGTACAGCGCCACGCTTCCGCTCGCCGTCGCGCGCATGCCTTCAAACGGCATGGCCTGCAAATTTTCCGCCTCGTCGGCGTACATCACGCAGGAAATCGCGGCGTTTTCGTCCTTCATCGTGAAAAACAGCGCGCCGGACTGGTGAAATTTCAAATTGCTGATTTCGCCCTTCAGCTCAATGGCGCGCAGCATCGGATCCATTTGAAACATTCTGCGCACATATTCGTTGAGCTGAGAGACCGTCAGTTCGAGCTTAGCGGCCATGGCGTTCCGCCGCGTCGAGCGTGTTGGAAAGCAGCATCGCGATCGTCATCTGGCCGACGCCGCCGGGCACAGGCGTGAGATAGGCCGCTTTCTGCGCCGCCTCCTCCGCGTTCACGTCGCCCACCAGCGCCCCGTCCACGCGGTTAATGCCCACGTCGATCACCGTCGCGCCGGGCTTTATCATGTCGCCGGTCACGAAATTCGCCTTGCCGACCGCCGCGACGAGGATATCGGCCTGCCGCGTTATATCCGCCAGATTCTCCGTCTTGGAGTGGCAGACAGTCACCGTCGCATCCGCTGCCAGCAGCAGCATGGCCATCGGCTTGCCCACGATGTTGCTCCGCCCGATCACCACCGCATGTCTGCCGCGTGTCGGAATGTTGTAAGCCTCCAGCAGCTTCATCACGCCCAGCGGCGTACAGGGCACGAAACCGGGCTGGCCGCTCATCAGTTTGCCCGCATTCATCGCGTGAAAACCGTCCACGTCCTTTTCGGGATCAATCAGCGCCAGCACGCGCGCCTCATCCAGCCCCTTCGGCAGCGGAAGCTGCACCAGAATCCCGTGTACGCTTTGATCCGCGTTGAGCGCGACAACCGCGCTTTCCAGCTCCTCCTGCGTGCAGCTCTCCGGCAGGCGCAGGATAGTCGAGCGAATCCCCGCGCGCAGGCAGGCGTTTTCCTTGTTGCGCACATAAACCTGGCTGGCCGGGTTGTCGCCCGCCACGATCACCGCGAGGTGCGGCGTCACGCCTTTTTCTGTCAGCGCCTGCGCGCGCTGTGCGGCGTTTTCCTTCCATTTTTTTGCGACCTCCCGGCCGTCAATCCATGTCAGGGGCATCAAAATCCCTCCTCTGTCGATTCAGCGAAATTCAGGGATTCCTTCTTCTCTCATCGTCCATATCATCCGTGCAGACGGCACTCCGCCCGATAGACTTCCGCGCCCAGCAGCGCGACGCCCACCGCGTTGTCGCCGGAAAGCTCCGGCCTCGCGAAGCAGAGCCTGCAGCCCAGCCGCGTCTTTTTCGCGCGTTCCAGCAGCATGCCCCTCAGCAGCGTCGAGGATGCGACGCCACCCGCAAGCAGCGCCTGCCGCGCTCCTGTCTGCTCGCCCGCAGCGGCGATCATCCGGAGAATGCTTCTGCAAAGGAAATCGAACACCTCGGCGGCGATCTGCGCTTTGGGCATGTCGCCGCCTTCGATCCAGCGCATTACCTTATTTTCCGCGCCCGCCATGTTGCAGCTCACGCCCTTGATGGATACGCCGATCAAGCCCTGCGCCTTTCCCTCCATCGCCAGTTTTTCAAGCGACGGCCCAGCTGGGAACGGCATGTGCAGCCTCACGCCGGTTCGATCGACAAGCTGCCCGGCGTGCAAATCCAGACTGCCGCCCAGCAGCGTCAGCTTTCCTTCTTCGCTGAGCAGGATTTCCGTTGTGCCGCCGGAGAGATGCAGCGCCAGAAACGGCTTCGTCTCGTCGATACCGGCGTCTACCATGGCCGCCCGCACATGGCCTTCCTGATGGCTGGCAGGATAAAAAGGCACGCGCAGTAATGAAGCTGCTGCGCGTGCCTGACTTTCACCCGCGCGAAACACGGGCATATACGAATCCTCTGCCGGACGCGGACGGGTGCTTGCGCACACGGCGCAAATCTCAGCGTCCGATACGTCGGCCATCACGTTTTGAACCATCTGCGGCAGATTTTTGACATGCTGAAACAGACCCTGCGACTGCATGAGCCCGCGCGCGCCATCCTCCACCGTGAGCAACCGTCTGGACGAAGAGAGAATCTCGCCCTCCGGCGTCACCAGCGCGCAGGACGTCGTGTAGCAGCTTGTATCAATGCCCAGAACAGCTCTCATGCCTGCGCCGCCAGCTTTCTGCTGATGGTACCCAGCACACCGTTGACGAACGGGCAGGATTCCTCCCCGGAGTATTTGCGCGTCAGTTCAACCGCCTCGTTGATCGCCACCGCCGCCGGCAGGCCGCTGTACTGCATTTCGTATACGGCAAGGCGCATAATCGCCAAATCCACGCGGGACAGGCGCGCGAGCGTCCAGCCGCGCAGGCAGGCCGCGATTTCGCCGTCGAGCTGCTCGGCATGCTCCTTCACACCGGAAACCACGGTGTCGATATAGGTGCTGTCCTTCTCGCCCGGTTTGTAATCAATCAGATCAACGAGGGTCTCCGCCGTCGCTTCTCCGCCAAAGAGTTGTTCAAATACGAGCTGCATCGCAGCTTCACGCGCTATAGGACGTGCCATTCTTCATTTGCTCCGATCCGTTTTATTGATTGAATATGCGCCGCTTCTCAGTAGCGGCCGTTCTCATCGTGATGGAAAAACAGATAAATGTTCTCCACGAATTTCTTTTTATCCTTTACGCCGCCGATAATCGCGCCGATCAGGCAGAAAAGCGCAATCAGCAGCGCCGGCCCAACGCCGACCGTCAGGCAGAGCACCGCAAAAATCAGGCCGAGCGCCGCCCCGAAGAGCGTACAGGGAACCGTACCCGGCGTGAGCATCTGGCTCATAAACGTTTTCAAATCCATCATGCCTGTTCACCCTGCTCCTGCTCCGCCGTCTGCTGTTCGTCTTCCTGCGCCGCTTCTTCCGCCGTATCGTCGGCCTTCGTTTCGGGTTCATCGGCCTCAGGCTCCGCGCCGCATTCGGCTTCCGCGCCCTGCTGTTCTTCCGTCTGGGGTTCCGGCTCGTCCTGCTTCTCCGGCTTGCCAACGGGCAGCGGATCGGCGTCCAGACCGAGCAGCGCCGTCGGAATGGCATACGGAGAGGCCTCCGTCTTTTCATCCGCCGGAATGGTACTGTCCACAAAGATGCGCACCTCCTGCACCATCACGCCGGAGCAGGCTTCCAAATACTTCTTGATCTGCTTTTGCAGCGCGGAAATCGCCAGCGGCATGCTGATATCCGATTGCAGTGAAATGTGCACGTCCACGCGGATGCTCTCCTCGTCGCTGTAGAGCGACGACGTGACGACCTTCAATTCCGCATGCTGGTTGAGGCACTTGTTCACCAGCGTCTCCAACGCCTTGAGCGAAATGCGAACCATGCCGTTTTCGTTGCGCTGAATCGCATAGTTGCTCGAGCGCTTCTTTCGGGACGGCAGAATCATCGCGAACAGCAGCAGGAACAGCAGCACGAAGAGCGCCGCAATGCCGACCATCGCCGCCTTGACGACAAATTTGCTCATATCCACGGCCGCGATCCAGCCCGTGATCATATCAAAGGAGATTTTCCCGACAAGCAGCGCGACCACACCGGCGGCGCAGCCCAGCGCGACCAGCGCGCACAGCAGAATCAAAATCCGATCCCATACAGGATGTTTCAAACTGTGTTTCCTCCTTTATGCCTCTCGTAACGCACTCGCCTTACGCCTGCTCGGAGGATTCTTCCTCCTGCCCGGCGTCTTCCTCGGTCGGCTCGTCCGCCGCCTCGGCTTCCGGTTCGTCCGTCGGCTCGTCCTCGGCGCGCTCCTGCTCCTGCTCCTGCGCCTGCGTCTTCTGCGCCGCCTTGCCTTCTTCCAGCGCATGCTGTTCTTCTTCCGCTTCGAGGCTCAGCGCGATCTTCTGGCTCTGCTGGAGCTCTTCGTTTTCCTTTTCAAAGCTCACGCCGACCACATGCAGATCCACCTTTTCCACGTGTAGACCCGTCATGGATTCAATGGACTTGCGCACGTTCTCCTGCGCGCTGCGGCCAACCTTCTGGATGGGCATGCCGTAATCGACCGTCACGCTGACGTCAACGCTGACGTCCTCGCCGTTCATATCCACGCGCACGCCGCGCGGCAGCTTGCCCTTGCCCAGCAGGCCGCTGTTGCCCGCAATGGCGGAGATGCCGTCCACTTCCGTGGTGGCCACGCTCACGATGGTAGAAATGACTTCATTGGCGTATGTGATCTGACCGTTATCCTGCTCGCGGTCGATATCGACGTTCTGATTTTCGTTCATTTCAAAAACACCTCCCTATGGATATTCACTAGTATAGCAGATTTTCCGTCCGTGCACAATTCCAATTCGCTTATTTTTTGATCAGAATGATTTTTAGTTGCGCCGTTTCCGACCCGGATGACCCGCCGACGGCGTTTAAGAGCCGATTTCTGGCGTTTTCGTCCATGCCGAATGTCTGCGGCACCAGCAGCGTCACGCCCTGCGCGCCGCAAACGGCCAGCGCGCCCTCCGCGCCCATCCCTTCAAGAACGGCTGTCATCTGCGCCTCGCGCTCCATCCGCTCCGCAATCTGCGTCTTCTGCGCCAGCGCGGCTTCCTTCGCCGCCGAATCGCCTCCCGCGTCGGCAATCACCCCGTCAAGCAGCGCCAGCTCCTCCTCCCGCTGCCGGTTGAGCCGCGCCCGAACCTCCGCAATCGAGCCGCCGCCGATGGCGTCGCCCTCCAGCTCCGTCCGGATCACGGGGAGACTGACGGCCGATGGCACGTTTTTCGTCCGAGCCGACCCCGCATAGCCGCAAACGCCCAGCAGCGCCAGCAGCATCACGCTGCAAAACACGCGGAGCGCGCCGACCGGATGGCGATAGATCGTCTTTCTGATGCTCTTTTCCGCTTTTTTCGTCATTTATTTTCCTCCCGTCACGACGCTCACCGCCGAATTGGGCAAGCCCAGCAGCGCACAAAGCGCCTGTTCAAGCTGCATCCGCACCAGCGGATCGTCCGCGCCCTGCGCCACGGCCATCGCGCCGCACGGCACTTCTCCGCCCGTTTCGCCTTTCATCAGCCCCGTCCCGCCCGTCTGCGCTTTTCGGGTCATAATCGTCACCTCCACGCGCCCCGCTCCCTCCATGCGGGATAAAACCGCCGACGCCTGTTTTTCAAGCCTGTCCACCCCGTCCGCTTCTTCCCGAAGGGCGCAGTAGCCGATCATCGAAAACGCAAGGAGCAGCAGCAGAAGCACCTGCGGCGTGAGCGCCGCCTTGATTCTCCTGAACCAATCCGCCACGCCGCGCCCTCCCTTCTATTTCACTTTCACTGATTTTCCCCATCTTCATCCTGTCTTCGTTTTTTCTTCGGTCGTTCGCCTATTTCATCATGCACGCCAGAATGGCCTCCACGCTCGCCGCCTGCGATAGCGCCTCCCATAGGTCACGCGCGCCTTCCAGCGTCAGGTGCAGCATCAGCAGCCCGCCGATCATCCGCATGCTCCCTTTCGCGTCGTTTTCGCCCAGCGCCATTTGAATCATCGCCGTCAGCGCGCAGAGCGTACACAGCCGCGCCATCAGGGTCATCATCCGCCCCGCCTCCCGTCATCGCAGCAGCACCGTCAGGTTGCCCACCAGCAGCACCTGCACAATCAGCAGGAAATACATCGTTCCCACGCACAGCATGGTGATAAAAAACAGCACGACCGTCCTTGAAAAATCCCCGATGGCGCAGACGATATCGCCGTCCGCAATCGGTTCAAGCAGCGCCGCGCTCAGCCGCAGCATGAAAACCACCGCCAGCGTGCGCAGAAGCGGACCGACCAGCGCGCCGACCAGCACAAGCACCGCCGCCACGCCCAGCGCGTTTTTGACGATCAGCGTACAGCCCACCAGCGTGTCCATCGTGTCGGAAAACATGCCGCCGACGACCGGCACAAAGTTATCCACCGCGTATTTAGCCGCGCGAATCGCCACGCCGTCGATGCTCGCGCTCGTCACCCCTTGAAGCGACATCGCCCCGAGGAACACCGTAAAGCTCACCCCGAGCAGCCAGCAGACCGCGCCGCGCAGGAGCTGCGCCATTCGGGTCAGGTGCGCCCGGTCGGACAGGTGGTTCACCGCCGTCACCGCGCAGGTGCACATCACCAGCCGCAGGATGACCTCCCGCGCGAGAAAAACCATGCTGCCCGAAGCCGCCGCAACCATCGGATGCAGAAACGCGGAGGACGCGCTGCCGCCCAGCGCCGTCAGCAGGGTCAGCAGCATCGGCAGAAGCCGTTCCATGTGGTGCGTCATGGTCACGATGGTCTGCCGCGTGTGGGAAAGCTCGCCGAGCGTCGTCACGATCACCGGCGTCAGCACCAGCACGAAGCAGGCGCTCCTGCTCATGGCCGAAAGCGAATCCGACTGCGGCGAAAGCGTATGCATCAGCAGGCTGGCCAGCACCACCGGCAGCATGACGGAAAGCATCATCTGAATCAGCGCGCCAACCTCCCGCATGAATATACCGAGCGCCGCCGTCAGCACATCGTCCGCCGAAAAGCCTTCCCCGCCCGCGAGCGCTTGCACCGTCTGCTCAAGGGTTCGGCGCTCCGGCCAGCCGGGCACGTCCAGCGTCACATCCTCGACCGCCGCAAAATCCATACCGTCGATCACGCTTTCAATCCCCTGCGCGACCCGCTCCTCCGTTTTCTCCGCCGCGGCAGCCGCCGGAAGCAGCAGCGCAAGCAGAAAAAGCGCCGCAAGCCGTCTCATTGCAGCGCGCCGACCGCCATCTGCGTCAGCTTCAGAAAAATCGGGAGCGCCACGCCGAGCAGCATCAGCCGCCCGCAAAGTTCCGCGCGGCAGGCGATTGACGGCGCGTCCATGTCCCGGCAGACCTGCGCGGCGAACTGCGTCATCAGCACGATGCCCATCGCCTTGAGCATGGTCTGACCGTATACCGCCTCCAGCGACAGTTCGGATAGAAAATCTCGAATCTGCGCCGCGTATTCGCCCACGGCGGGCAGCAGCATCAGCAGCGTCATCGCGCCGAACGCCACGCAAAGCAGCGCCGCCATGCCCGGATTCATCTGCCGCAGGAGCATCGTCATCACCGCCGCAAGCAGGCAAAAACCGATCAGCCGAACCATAAAGCGCCTCCCTTAATACAAGCCGAAAATGCTTTTGACGTTGTTGAGGAGCTGCGCCACCAAGTCAACGACCAGAAACATCACCACAACCAGCCCCGCCACGGAGGCCAGCACGGCGATATCCTCCCGCCCCGCCTTTTGCAGCACCTGATTCACCGCAAAAATCAGGATCCCGACGCCCGCGATTTGAAACAGCAGATCAATGTTCATGGCGCACCCTCCTAGATCAGCATCAGAAACGCCGCCGCGCCGCCCGTCACGCCCAGCGTTCGGATCATCTGCGCGCGTCTGGCCGCGTCCCGGCGCAGACTCTCCTCCCGCTGATATAGGCGCCCGTCCGCCTCAGAAAGAATCCGAAGCTGTTCCTCCAGCCCCGTCCGCCCAAGCTCACCGAGCACCTGTTCAAACGCCTCCCTGTCCGCTTCGGCCAGCACGCCGTAGCTCGGCGTTCTGCCCGCCTCGCGCACGAAAAGCTCGACGAGCTGCGGGTTGGCGCTGTTTTCCATTCGCTCTCCGCACAGGTGCAGCAGCCTTGTCAGCTCCCTTTGCTCGCGCGTCGCGCGCAAATCCATCCGCGCGAGCAGCGCGGCCAGCGGAAGCCGCTCATAGCGAATGACGTCGTTCATCCGCAGAATACAGCGGCGCATCGCCTGAATCCACCGAACGCGCCGCGTCTCGCCATCCGCCACCGCAAACCCGATTGCGCTGAGCGAAATCATGGCCATCACCGCCGTGTTCCACATCCGTTCCATCCTCCTTGAAAAGCAGCGTTCCTTCCGCGTCATATGCCGCCGCAAGCCGGCCATGCCGCCCGAGCAGCAGATACCGCTCAAACGTCGCCCCGTCATACAGCCGTTTCAGAATCGGCCGGCGCAAAACGTCCGTCCATGTTCCGGCGTGCGCGCTGGCCAGCAGGCCGACTCCGCATCTGGCGGCGTTTTCGAGCGCCTGCGCGTCCCGCTCGTTCCCGATTTCGTCGCAGAGAACCGCCTGCGGCGCCATCGCGCGCAGAAGCATCTCCACGGCCGCCGCCTTATCGACGCCGCGCATCACGTCGATCCCCTGTTCCGCCTCGCCCGTCGGAAAAAGCTCCTCCCGCTCGTCGCAGACCGCCACGCGAATCCCCATGGCCGCCAGCTTTTTCGCCGCGTCGCGCAGCACCGTCGTCTTGCCGCATCCCGGCGGGCCGAGAAGCATTGCGCGGCAGACCCGCCCGCCTTCGCCCATGATATACGGCAAAACGCCGCCGCTCGCCCCCGGAACGTCTCTGGCCACGCGAATACACACGGAGGTCGGCGACGAAAGCCGCCCGCTTTCGCCCGTCGTCACGCGCCCGCACACGCCCGCGCGGCAGCCGTTCCCCAGCGGAATATATCCCTGCGCCAGCTGGGTTTCATAGGCATATCGCGAGTGGCCGCAGAGCGCCGTCACCAGCTCGTCCACGTCCCGCTGCGAAAAAAAGACGTTTTGCGTTTCGCCGCGCCCGTCGAACACAAAGCAGGCATTTTGCCCGGCATAAAAGCGCATTTCCTCCAGCCGCCGCATCTGCCGGAGCGGCATATCCAGCAGGAGCTTCGCCGCCTTGTCCGTCATCCGCGCCGCCAGCGCCCGCCGCTCATCCTCCAACGGCTCACCCCTCCTTGAACGCAAAAAACGCAGAGGTTTCGTTCCTCTGCGTTCATCTTATGTCGGGTATACGGGTTTTAGCCCACTTCAATGACTTCCGTGCCCTCGATGGCAGCGGCGATCAAGGCCTCGCTGTCCAGCGCGTCCTCCGCCTTCTGGATCAGTTCGATGCGCGGGTGCGTCGCCGGGTGCTTCGGCGTGAAGACCGTGCAGCAATCCTCATACGGCAGGGAGGATGTTTCAAACGTGCCGATCTTCTGCGCGCGCTCGATGATCTCGCTCTTGTCCATGCCGATGGCCGGGCGGAAAACCGGCATATTCACCACCGCGTCCGTGCAGCCGAGCGCCTCCATCGTCTGGCTGGCGACCTGACCGATGGATTCGCCGGTAATCAGCGCCTGCGCGCCGTCCTTGCGGGCGATGATCTCGGCGATGCGCATCATATAGCGGCGCATGATGAGCGTCGTGTAATTTTCCGGGCACTTGGCGTGAATCTGCATCTGAATTTCGGTAAACGGCACGACATGCACGCGCATTTTGCCGCAGTATTCGCTCAGCAGCCGCGCCAGCTCAAGCACCTTTTCCCGCGCGCGCTCGCTGGTATACGGGAAGGAATGATAGTGCACGCAGCAGAGCTCAACGCCGCGCTTGGCGATCATAAAACCTGCCACCGGGCTGTCAATGCCGCCGGAGAGCAGCAGACACGCCTTGCCGTTCGTGCCCATCGGCATGCCCTCAACGGCGGGGATGCGCTTGACGGACAGATACGCATGGTCGCGGATCTCGATCATCATCGTGTGATCGGGATGGTTGACGTCCACGCTCAGGTGCGGCACATGTTCGAGGATGTAGCCGCCCGCCTCGCGCATGATCGCCGGGGAATCGAGCGGATAGCGCTTGTCCGAGCGGCGCGCCAGCACCTTGAACGTGCCGGAAAGCGGCTCCATCATTTTAGCCGCCTGCTCGCAGATCGCCCCGAAATCGTCCTTGTCCATCTCGATGGCCGGACTGACGGAATGAACGCCGAACACGCGCGTCACGCGGCGGATGCACTCGTCCATATCCGTAAAATCGGATACGTAGAAGCGCCCTTCGCTCATCCAGACGCGGCCGTTCACCGGGCGCACGGCCTGACGGATGTGATCCATCAGCTTTTTCATAAAGAACGGGCGGTTCTGCCCCTTCAAAAACACCTCGCCGAAGCGAACCAACAGGATTTCTCTCACCGTTTTATCTCCTTTTGAATTGGCGAAGCATGCGGTAGAGCGCCAGCATGTGGCGCGCCGCCTCGTCCATTTCGTCCATCGTGTTCAGTGCGCCCAGGCTCACGCGAACCGTTCCGTCCGCCTGCGCCTGAGACAGCCCCATCGCGCGCAGCGTCGGGCTGACCTTCTGCTTGTGGGATGCGCAGGCCGATCCCGTGGAAACCAGCACGCCCTCGCCTTCCAGCGCGTTGCGCATCACCTCGCCGCGCACGCCGTCAAAGGACAGGCTCAGGATATGCGGCGCGCTGTCCGCATCCTCCGGCATCGGCCCGTTGAGGCGGATGCCTTCCTCCTGCGAAAGCGCCGCCCAGAGACGCGCCTTCATCCCGCGCATCCGCTTCACGGCTTCCGCGTCCGCGGCAAGGGTTTTCACCGCCTCGCCCAGCCCCAGAATGGCCGGGGAATTATAGGTGCCCGACCGCAGCCCCTTTTCCTGCCCGCCGCCCGTGATCTGCGGAATCAGCCGCACACCGGGGCGAACCGCCAGCACGCCGATCCCCTTCGGCCCGTGAATCTTGTGCCCGCTCAGCGCGTACAAATCCACGCCCATGCGCTCCATGTGCATCGGCACGCGCATGAACCCCTGCACGCCGTCCACGTGAATCCGCACGTTCGGGTTTTTCCTGCGCGCCAACTTGTTTAGCGCCTCCACCGGCTGAATCGCGCCTGTTTCGTTGCTCACCTGCATGCAGCTCACCAGCGCCGTGTGTTCGTCGATCACCGTCTCGCAGGCGGCCAGATCGACCACGCCGCGCGCATCGATCGGCAGCACACGCACCGTGAGCCCCATCTGCTCCACACGCCGGATGGTTTCCGCCACCGCCGGGTGTTCGATGGCGCTGCAAACGAAATTCGCGCTCTGGCGAAGCGCCGCCGCCGTGCCGAGAATCGCAAGGTTGTCGCTTTCCGTGCCGCCGCCGGTAAAAATCACGCCGCTTTCCTGAATACCAAGCTGCGCGGCAATCGTCTTTCGACATTCGCGCATCGCCCGATCCACATCGACTGCGGGCTTATACGCGGCGGAAGCGTTGAAATACTGCTCGCGCATGCAGCGATCCATCACGTCGATCACACCGTCAAACGGGCGCGTCGTCGCGCTGTTATCCAAATAAATCATGGTTTCTCCCCTCGGAAAGAAAGCTCCGACCGCTCTTGCGCGCCGGAGACCGTTTTAGCCCTGATAAACGCCCGCGGGCAGGTACTGGCGGATCATCTCCACCATTTCCTCGCTCGGCTCGATGATAATCATGTGCTTTTTGCTTTCCTTGACGTAATAGAAGTAGAAGAGGTTGCCGTCGCGGTTGGCGAACCAGTTCTTCTTTTCCACGTCCTTCATCGCCAGATAGCGGCGGAAGCTGTCCCCGGCCACATGGCCGCAGGCGGAGACATTCTTGACGTTCATGCTGCCCAGCTCCTTGCGCTTGGCCTGACGAAAGACCTTCGCAAAATCCAGCGACCCGTTGGTGAACGTGTATTCATATTCCACCTTGAGGTTATCCTTGAGGAAGAACAGCAGCACGGCGAAGGCTGCCGCCATCAGCACCGTGACGAGCACCGTCACGCTGAATTGCAGCATGACCACCTGCAGCATCATCAGCGCATAGCCGCCGAAGAGCACGATAAACACCCAGCAGAGCACGTAAAGGACGTTAGACAGCGCCTTTGCGCGCGGGCTGACAATGTCCTCCTTGAAATGATCCATCATAAGCGCAAAACCTCCGAGATTCTTTGTCGTTTATTATAACACCAAACGCGCCGACACTTCAACCCCCACGGCGGATTCGTTTCCGTTTCGGCCGAAAAAAGAGGATTTTTGTACATAGAGCGCGAATTAGATATTGTTTACCGACTTTTAACCCTTTTATTTAACCCATTTTCGGAGGTTTTGAATCAATGAAATGCCCCAAGTGCGGCGCATGGAACGCAGCCTATCTGCCCAAATGCACCCAGTGCGGCGCGCCGCTGCCGAATGCCCCGGAAGGCCCCGCCGCGTGGGAAGAATCCCTGCACAAGAAAAAACCGTCGCTTGAAATCACGACGTTTGACGAAAAGGACGAATGGAGCGAGGCCAAGCCGGACGCGCCGGAAAAGGAACCCGGCTTCGACCCGGAGGAGCTTGACCGCGCCCAGTTGGCCGATGAGCTGGAAGACCTGAAAAAGCGCCGTGAGGACGGCAAAAAGCGCATCCGCCAGATGCGTCAGCAGGCCGACAGCATCCGCCGCTCCATTCAGGAGGCGCAGATTGTCCGTCCCATTCCGGAAGCGGACGATCTTTCCGCCGGATACAGCGGGGACAGCGCGGCCATCCGCCGCCGGCAGGAGCAGAAGCAGGCCGCCTATACCCGGCCGGATGCTAAGGACGCGCCGCCCGAGGATGAATACGGTTATTTCGGCGACCCCGCGCACGAGCACCCGCTGGCTTATGACGACGACGACCCGCACGCGCCGATCTATTACGACGGCTACACGCCCGATCCAGGCGATCAGGGCGCGCTGACGGACGACGAATACATGCCCCGGCGCGTGCAGACGCGCCCCGCCTATGCGGAGCAGGACGCGCGCGGCCCCGGAAAACGCAGAAAGAGTCCGCTTCGCGTTCTGCTGACCATCCTGCTTCTGCTGCTCGGCTGCGGCGCGATGGGCGTGGGCGGCGTGCTGATCGCGCGCCACTTCGTACTCTCTCAGGGGATGCAGGTGCGAAACGACAACGAAACCCGCGTCGAGCTGACGACCGCCACCGTGGACGATCATCCCGCGCACGTCATCACCATTTACGGCCGCGAAAACGCCACGGTCTATCTGCGGGAGATGCAGACCTCCTACGTCATCGCGGATGGAAAGGTCACCATCACCGTGCCGGATTATATGTGGTACGACACCGAATCCTCCACGTTCGCAACGGCGGTGGAGACCGATACGATGGATATTTCCATCACCCCCTACATCCGCTATTCGCAGGAGGGCGACCAGTACCAGCTCGACCCGATTGAGTACACGGTCGATGTGCCGCTCTCGCCGATTCGGCTCGTCAAGCCCGCGACGGTGCGCGCGGAGGTCGGCGTTTCGATCTACGAAGTACAGATCAACGTCGAAAAGGGCTCCACGGTTATCATCGACGGCACGAACGTCTCCACGCTGATCCGCGAAACGGGCAACGTTTCCAAGAACGTGCAGGTTCTGCCCGTCGGCGACAACACGATTTCCATCTCGGTCAAGAGCAAATACTGCCGCGAAAACAAGATGGAGGTCACGCTCTACCGCGCCGAGCAGGAGATCCCGCTGGAGCTGGATGCCACCGTGCTGGTCGAATGGAACTACGAACCGATTTCCGCCGAAAAATATGCCGCCGCCACGGCGGAGGAAAAAGCGCAGATGCATATTCCCTCCATCAGCGGCACGACGCTCCCCGGCGCGACCATCACCGTCGATTTCCCGCACCGCAATCTGGAGGTCGATCCCGCGACGGGTCGGTTCAGCTTCGTCCCGCTGTTCTCCCGTCTGGGCAACAACGACGTGGTGATTCGCGCCTCGTATGAGGGCAAGGCCGATTCCGTCATCACCCATACTGTGTATTACATGCCCAACGCCGATATCTACACCCGCCGCGCGTGGGATCTGGATGCGCAATACACCGATCTGGTGAATTACATCACCATGCGCAAGGGCACGATTTACATGGGCACGGGCACGATCACCCGCATCGTCAGCACCACCCCGCAGATGGCCATTATGAACATCGGAACGGACAACTTTGAAAAGCTGGTCATGCTGGAAAACAGCTCCAAGACGACATGGACAATCGGCACCAAATACCGCATCTACGGTGAGGCCTACGGCCTGTATGACACCATGCCGCGCCTGACCGTGCGATACACCTACCTGGTCGAATAAACGCAGCAATGCTCCCCGGCGGCCGCCGAGGAGCATTGCTTTTTCAACTAAACCAGTTCATCAGCACGCTGGCCGCCGCCTTCATTCCGCCGCAGAGCGAGGATGGCTCGATCCATTCTTCCCGCGTGTGCGCGCCGCCGCCGCGATACATGCCGAAGCTCGCCGACGGAATCCCCAGCGACAGCGGGATATTGCAATCCGTCGAACCGACGCTGATGGGATTTTTCCCGCCGACATAGTGCTTCAGCGCGGCGCAGCACGCCGTTTCCAGCGCCTTTTGCGCCGCCGGGTCGGTCGCCGTGCCGCAGGGGCGCTCGCCGAGCAGCTCGACCGTCACCTTCGCGTCCGGCAGCGCGTTTTCCCGGAGGATGACGTTCAGCTTTTCCTTCATGGCCGCCAGACTCTTCGCGTCGTTCGAGCGGTATTCATACAGCATCTCCGCGTGCTGCGCGATGGCGTTGATCGACGTGCCGCCGGAAATCATGCCCACGTTGTACGTCGTCACGCTCCCCGCCGCGCGCGGCAGCGCCTGCCGGTACAGCGCGCAGGTCAGGCGGCTGAGCACCTCAATCGCGCTCCTTGCACCGAAATCCGCAAAACTGTGTCCCCCGCGCGTGTCCGCCGTGATTCGGTATCGCGCGGAACCGACTGCGCGGGCGCAAACATGGGTCGATTGGTCGTCCAGCGAAAGAAATGCCTTGACGCGCGGCGCGAAATCGCGCATAATGGCCTTGCAGCCTTTGAGGTTGCCCAGCCCCTCTTCGCAGCTGTTGCAGACGAACAGCACGCCGCCATTCGGGCGAAGGCCGAGCCGCCGCATCCTGTCCATCAGAATCAGCATGCCCGCGACGTTGGCCGTGTCGTCCCCCACGCCGGGGCAGTACAGCCGCCCGTTTTCCTCGCGCATCGGCATCGGCTCCAGATCTGGGAACACCGTGTCGATATGCGCCATCACGACGGCGATTTCTCCGCTTTCCTCCACGCCCCAGCCGCATCGCACGTTTTTTGCGTCGTCGATTTCGGCGGAAAATCCGCGTACCTCCAGCCATTCCCTGATGAAGGCCGCGCGGCGCTCCTCCCAATGGCTCGGCGCGGGAATCCGGCAAAGCGTTTTGATCAATTCAAGGGTTTCGCTCTGCGCCGCCTCGATTTCGTTCTCCAGCGCGGCGCTGAGCAGCCGCATCTCCATGCCCGTTCCCCCTTTTGTTTTTCTGCTATAAATTCGAACATGCGTCCCGCTTTTCCTGCCGAGGCGCGTCTTTTTTCGGAGGTTCCCCCATGGATGAACGTCTCAAGGACAACATGCGTTTTCTCTGCGACGAAAGCCGTATGCTGACAGGCGTTACCGTCGCCTACGGCACGCCTGTCCACAGCGAATGGACGCAGTATGGCCGCGCGCAGGAGCTGACGCACACGGGAAGCGGCTTTTTCTCCGCCGTTCGTCCGCTCCAGCCCGACACGATTTACGATCTCGCGTCGCTGACCAAGCTGTTTACCGCCGTCGTCACGCTGGCGCTCGCGGAGAGCGGCCGCCTCTCGCTGGATGAATTTGTCGGGCAGATCGACCCTCGCTTTGCCGGCCTTCGGCATGTGACGGTGGGCGATGTGCTCGGCTTCCGCGTCAGCCTGCAAACACCCGGCCGCATCGACGCCGCCCCCTCCCGCGAGGCGGGGCTGAGCCGCCTGTTTGCCATGAGCGTCTGCCCCACGCCCGCCATCCGCGTCTATTCCGACATGAACGCCATGGCGATCAAGTATATCATCGAGGCGAAGACGGGAATGAGCCTGTTCGAGGCCATCCGAACGTGGATTCTCTCGCCCGCCGGTATGCAGGAGACGTTCGCCGTCGTGCCGGAAGCGCTGCGCTCCCGCTGCGTCTGCTACAATTACGAGCACCGCATCGAGGGCGACAATTGGATTCTGCGCACCGACGTGCCCTGCGGCGCGCCGCACGATCCGAAAGCCCTGCTTCTCAGCGACGGCGGACGCGATCTCTGCGGCCACGCCGGACTGTTCTCCACCCGAAAGGACATGGTTCGCTTTGCGCAGGCGCTGCTCTCCGGCGAATTGCTCCGACCCGAAACGCTCTGCGAAATCGGCGTGAATCGAACGGGCTTTTCGCATGGGGACGGCACGTATCGCCAATATCTGGGCTATCTCTGCTTTTCCAAACATCCGCTGCAACGGCTCAGCGAGGTGCCGCATTGGATGGGCGCGCGCTCCATCGGCCTGAGCGGCTTCACGGGCAACCATCTGTCCCTCGATCCGGACGCGGAGCGCTTTGTGCTGTTCCTCGGCAATCGCTGCCACGGGCGTGTGTCGCACATCGTCCCGCCGGAGGGGAAGGATTTATCCGCCTACGGTCTGGATGCGCGCGGCGTCGGTCTGGTCAGGTGGAGCGACGGCCGGCTCGTCCCCTCTTCCGCGAAATACGTCTATTTTAAGGACGAAATGCTGCATGCGCCGATTGAAAGCCGCATGCGCGCGCTCGGCTGGCTGGGCTGACGCCGCGCCCGTTTCGGAGCGTCTCTTCGTTTCAAAAGCCGCCGCTTTTCTTCGTTTTTTGAAGAAAAGCGGCGGCTTCGTCTTTTATTCAGTCTCCGATGCTCAATTTTTGATGTTCAGCCCCGCGAAGTCGAGCGTCGCGAAATAATCGGCCGGGGTTTCGGCGCGGCGGATCATCTGCACGCTTCCATCCTCGCGCAGAAGCAGCTCCGCGCTGCGCAGTTTGCCGTTATAGTTGTAACCCATCGAAAAGCCGTGCGCCCCCGTGTCGTGGATATACAGCAGGTCGCCCATCTCGATGTTCGGCAAGCGGCGATCGACGGCGAATTTATCGTTGTTTTCGCACAAGCTGCCCACCACGTCGTACACGTGGTCGCAGGGCGCGTCTTCCTTCCCCAGCACGGTGATGTGGTGATACGCGCCGTACATGGCCGGGCGCATCAGGTTGCAGGCGCATGCGTCCACGCCGATATATTCCTTATACGTGTGTTTCTCGTGGCAGGCGGTCGTCACCAGCGCGCCGTTCGGCCCGAGCACAAAGCGCCCCAGCTCGGTGAAGATGGCCACGTCGCCCATGCCCGCGGGCACGAGCATCTCTTCATAGGCCTTTCGCACCCCTTCGCCGATGGCGGCGATGTCGTTGGCGGGTTCCTCCGGGCGATATGGAATCCCCACGCCGCCGGAGAGGTTGATAAACGCGATTTTCGCGCCGGTTTCCCGGTGAAGCTCTACCGCCGTGGTGAACAGGATCTTCGCCAGCGTCGGATAATAGGCGTTGGTCAGCGTGTTGGAGGCGAGGAACGCATGCAGGCCAAGGCGCTTTGCGCCCTTCTGCATCAGAACGCGATATGCCTGCGTGAGCTGCGCGCGCGTCATGCCGTATTTCGCGTCCTTCGGCTGATTCATAATGTGGTTGCCGATGGAAAACTCTCCGCCCGGATTGTAGCGGCAGCAGACCGTTTCCGGGATTCCGCAAGCCCGTTCCAGCGTATCAATCAGCGTGAAATCATCCAGATTGATGATCGCGCCCTGACGACAGGCGCGCGCGAACTCGCGCCCCTGCGTTTCGTTGGAGGAAAACATGATCTCGTGCCCGGCAAAGCCGGACGCCTCGCTGAGCATCAGCTCCGTTTCCGAGGAGCAGTCCACCCCGCATCCCTCTTCGCGCAAAATCTTGAGGATGAACGGATTCGGCGTCGCCTTCACCGCGAAATACTCCTTGAAACCGGGATTCCACGCGAACGCCGCCTTCAGGGCGCGCGCGGTGCGGCGAATCCCCGCCTCGTCATAAATATGGAAAGGCGTCGGGTATGCCTTGGCGATTTCCCGCGCCTGCTCAAGCGTCAAAAACGGCTTTTTGCTGTTCATATGATTCTCTTTCCCCGCGAATGGCGGCCTTTGGTCGGATGCGTTTACTATACATGCATTTCCCGCCGGTTGTCAAGGGTCATTTCCGAGGAAAATGATAGATTCATCTGCATAAAGTGTCAAAAAAAGGATATGCGCTCCCGCATATCCTTATTCTTGCAGTTTTATCCCCGTCTTGAATCAAAAAACGCATCCAGCATGCCTTGGCATTCCGCCTCCAGCAAACCGCCGGAGCACGGGATGACGCGGCCGAACGCCGCGTCCTCCGGCAGATTATACAAACTGCCCGCGCAGCCGCAGCGCGGGTCGTAAGCGCCGAAAAGAACCTCGTCTATGCCGGACATCGTAATCGCGCCGGCGCACATCGGGCACGGTTCCAGCGTCACCACCAGCGTGCAGCCCTTCAGCCGCCTCCGCCCCAGCGCCGCCGCCGCGCGGCGGAGCGCAAGCACCTCGGCGTGTGCCGTCGGGTCGCCGGTCGTCTCCCGCTCGTTCCTTGCCCGCGCGACGATGTTCCCTTCGTGCACAACGACCGCGCCGACCGGCACTTCGCCCGCAAGCTGCGCCTGCTTCGCCAGCGCCAGCGCTTCGCGCATCCAATCCCGCCGCGTCATCCGCGATCCTTGCCTCTGAAAAACAGTGCGACCGTTCCGGGGCCGGAGTGGCTGCCGATGACAGGCCCGACCGCGCTGAGGATGATCCGCTCCGGGTCGCACCCAAATTCCTTCACCAGCGTCTCCTTCACCACCATCGCGTCCTTCTCGCAGTCGCCGTGGCTAATGAAAATCATCTGATCCTTATCGGCTTCCAGCTCGCCGAATTTCATCGCGATTGCGCGAAGCGCCTGCATGCGGCCGCGCACCTTGCTTCTGGCGATCAGCCGCCCCTCGCTGTCCACATGCAGCACGGGCTTGATTTTCAGCATCGTGCCGAAGAAAGCCGCAGACGGCGAGCAACGGCCGCCGCGCTTGAGGAAGTGGAGATCATCCACCGTAAACCAGTGCGCGTATTCCTGCAAATGCGCCCGGGTATACGCGGCGTTTTCATCAATCGCCATTCCCGCGTCGCGGCGCGCAACCGCGTCATAGACCACCATGCCCTCGCCCGCGCTGGCCGCCAGCGTATCCACCAGCTCGATCACCGCGTCGGGGTAATCCTCGTGCACAATGTCCCGCGCCATGCATGCGGAGGCATACGTGCCGGAAAGCGCGGAGGAAAAAATGAGGCCGAGCACCGCCTCGCCCTTTTCGGCATGCGGCTTAAACGCCTCGACAAAATCGCCCGGCGAAACCTGCGAGGTTGTGCACGTCTCGCCCGCGCGCAGCCGGTCGTAAAAGGCGGAGCAGCGCTGCGCGTCGTCAAACGGCTGGAAGCTCGTCTCGCCGGAAATGGTATATGAAAGGGGAATCACCTCGAAATGATCGAACTTTGCGGCCACTTCCGCATTCAAATCGGAACACGAATCCGTCAGAATGGTATACATGGTAGTCCTTTCCCGGTTTTGATTGACCGATGGTTTTTCCTTTCTTTTTTCGACATGCACAGGTGTTTTTCCTGCTTTTCTACGAAAGACGTTCATTTTTTAGCAAAATCTGTATGCAAAGCCCCTGCCCCTGCGCGTGCATGCTGGCGCATGCGGGGATGCCCTGCGCATTGAGCGCGTCACTCAGCCGCTGCGCTTCCTCCGCCGCGCGGCGCACGGCGCGCCTTTTGCCGCATGCCTGCGTCTCCTCCGGCCGGTCAAACAGCCGCCGCGCCTGCTCGGTCGTCAGCCCGCGCTGGGCGATGATCTCCGCCGCCTCCAGCCGCCGCGCTTGGGGCTGCACCCCCTTGAGCCATTCGGCCTGCTCCATGGAAAGGCCGCCGCGCTCGATGACCGCCTGCGTCTGCGCGTCCAGTTCGAGCATCGAAAACCGCCGCCGCATCTCCCCTTCGGGCATGCAGCACTTTTGCGCGACGCCGTCCCTGCTCAAAAGCCGCGCCTCTTCCAAAAACGAAACGCCCTTCCGCGTGAAATGCTCCTCCAGAAAACAGGCGACGGCCTCAGGCTTGTCCCCCGGAATATTCACCGCGTCGATTTCCTCAAGCCCCAGCATCCGGCAGGCCGCCAGCCGCCGCGCGCCGCACACCAGCATGTAGCGGCCGTTCGCCGGATTTTCCTGCACCACGATGGGTTGGAGCAGACCGTGACGGGCGATGGACTGCGCCAGCGCCGGCAGCGTTTCATCCTCCCGAAGGCGCGACGGAATCATGCCGCCGTAGATATCGGCTGTGCGCAGGCGCATGAGCTGCGCGCCCTTTTCCTTTGAATGGCCAGCCTGTCTGCGCTTCAAAAGCCCTTCCCCCTCGCTTGTCCTCTGTCAGGGAGTATATGCGGCGGGAAGCGGGTTTGATGATGGCGCGCGGCGATAAGTTTGCGCCGTGATCCGCCCTTTCGAGAGCCACAGGGTGATGCATCCGCTTTCGTCCGTTCTGTAAACCGAAGCGCCGACCGCATCCAGCGCCTCGAGCACGCGCGCCGTCGGGTGGCCGTATCGGTTGTTTGCGCCGACGCTGATGAGCGCGATTTTCGGCGTCGTCTGCCGCAAAAATTCATCGCTGGTCGCGTATTTGCTGCCATGGTGCGCAACCTTGAGGATGTCGCAATCCGGCGGCGATTCCATTTCGCTCTTTGCGGGCAGGTCACCCGTCGTCAAAATCCGCGTGCCCACGGACTGCGTATACAGCACCAGCGAACGCTCGTTGTCGCCCTCCATCCCATCCTGCGGCGAGAGCACGTCAAACGCAAAGCCGCCCGAAACAATTTTCGCCCCGGCGGACGCCGTTTCGATTGAAACGCCCCTTTCGTTCGCCAGCTCAAGCGCCTCCCGCACCGCCGGAGATGCGTCGGATTCCGATACGCCCGACGGCATGACGATCCGCCCGATCTCGATTTCGGAAGCCAGCAGCGCGCCGAGCGCCCCGGCGTGATCCTCATCCAGATGGGACAAAATCAGCGCATCGACATACAGCCCCTCGCGGCGCAGATAGCGCAGCACATCGTAGCAGCCCGCCGGCCCGACGTCCACCAGCGTCGCCTGCCGCCCGTGACGGAGAACCGCCGCGTCGCCCTGCCCCACGTCAAGCTGAACATAGCGCGCATCGGGCGCAAAGCGGGGCAGATAGCCGATCAGAAGGATGCAGAGCGTTGCCGCGAGCGCCCTCCTTCTGCCGCGGCCAAACCGAATACGACGGCTGCACAGCATCATTGCGGCAATCGCCACCGGCAGCGCCCAGCCATACGGCGCGGGCAGGCGGCAGATTTTGATTTCCAGCCCGGCAACACCTAGAATCAGGCGCTGCGCCGCACCCGAAACCGCTCCGACCGCCGCGCCCAGCCATCGTCCGACAGTCGGCAGACCCGCGCCGACCGCCATGCAGAAAATCCCGCCCAGCATCAGCAGCGACATCAGCCCGCCGGCAAAGCCGTTCACCGCCAACGCCAGCAGCGGCACATAGCCGTAAAAGAGGAGCTGTATCGGCAGTGCCGCCGCCTGCGCGCTGAAACTGACCGCCAGCGTTTCCGCCGCCTGCGGATAACGGCGCATCCAAGGCATAAACCGATTCAGCGCCGACAGACACGCGCCGCTGAGCAGCAAAATGCCCAGCAGAACAAAAAACGAGAATTGGAACGACGCATCCAGCGGCCATGCCGGACGAATCAGCGCCATGCTCCACGCGGCGACGGCCAGCGCAGTCAGCGGCTCATACCGTCTGCCCCTGCATCCGGCCAGACTGCGAAGCGTCGCCATAATCAGTGCGCGAACCGTTCCGGCCGCCGCACCCGTCACGCCTGTGTAGAAAAGCAGAATGACCGTCTGCGCGGCAAAGCGCGTCCACCGGCCGCACGGCAAGCGCCTCAGCAGCCTTTCGAGCATCAGGGCAATCAGAGATAAATGCATGCCGGAGACCGTCAGCAGATGCACAATGCCGGTCAGGCGCATCGCCGTCACCAAATCATCGTCCAGATTTTCCCGGCTGCCGAGCAGCACCGCCTGAAAGAGCGGCGCTTGCCGGCCGAACACCGCTTCGGCATGCCGCATCAGCTTCTTTTGTGCGCACCGAAACAGCTCGCGGAGGGAAAATTGGCCGCCGCCCTCCGCCGTCCATCCGGGCAAAAGATAGCCGGAAAGCTCGTAATCCCGCGCCAGCGCGCGAATCCGCCCGTTGACCCCGCCGGGATTGCGCGGCTCGCTCGGCGCAAACAGCCTGCCCGTCCCCTTCACCCGCTGGCCGATTTGAACGGCGGGCGCGGTCTCGCCCTTCTGCGCCATCAGCGTAACCAACACGCGCCGCGAGCGCGTTTCGCCGTCGCACGTCGCGTTCTTCAGCCAGACGCGGTTTTCCCGCTCAATCGCGTCGATCTCGCCGATAATCTCGGCCTTCGACCCGCTCGGCGCATCGCGAACAGCCAGCACCGAGGCCGTCACGCCGTTGCCAAGCAGAAAAAGCGCCAGCGCGACACAAAAAAGCGCGCTTTTCCGCCGTCTCAGCCGAAAAAGACCGAGAACCGCCGAAAAAGCGCACAGAAACCCAATCCAAACCGCGGGGAACGCCGCAATCTGCGCCAAGTAAACGCCCGCCAAATAGGCGCAGGCGAGCACAGCCAGCCGACGGCGAACCGGAAGCAGAATCACGCGCCTGCGTTCGTCCATCAGCCATGCCCCGCTTTGCTTTGGTATGACGGGCACAAAATGCCCGTGTTTTTATTGTAACCTAGCCTCCGCATCTTTTGACACATCGCGTCAAGAGGCATCTATCCCATTGGGATTCAATTCGTTTAATTTTCCGCGTTCTGCAAGGCGATGCAGCGCTTGAGCCATCTGCCGCGCAGATAATAGACCATGAACATGCCCGAGGTCACGATCCACGTAATCGGATAGCTCAACAGCAGCACGTTCAGTTCGTGGTGCGCCGAAACAACCACCGTCACCCAGAACACGCGCAGCAGGCAGACGCCCGTGAGCGTCATAATCGTCGGAATCAGCGAATCGCCCGCGCCGCGCATCGCGCCGGAAAGGATTTCGATGAAGATGTAGGTGATATACGTCGGCACAATCAGCCGAACGATGGACAGGCCGATTTCAAGAACCTGAGCGTCGTCGCTGAACAGGCCGAGCAGGGGTTCGGCAACGACCATCAGCACCCCGCTGAGCAGGAGCGTCACCGCCGCGGCAATGCCCAGACAGACGTTGATGCTCTTCTTCATGCGGTCATAGAGCCGCGCGCCGAAATTCTGGCCGACAAAGGTCGTGATGGCGACGCCGAACGCATTGATGACCATCCAATACATGCCGTCCACCTTGCCGTAAGCGGTGTACGCCGCCATGACGTCCGTGCCGAAGCCGTTGACGCTCGCCTGAATGATGATGTTGGAGAGCGAATACATGACGGATTGCAGACCGGCGGGCAGGCCGATGCGGACAATACGCACGAGCATATCGCCGTAAAAGCGAATTTTTTTGAGCTGCACGCGGTAGACCTGCGGCGAGCGGCACAGCGTCATCATCACCAGCACGGCGCTGACCACCTGGCTGAGCACCGTCGCCGCCGCCGCGCCCGCAACGCCCATATTGAGGCCGATGACCAACACGACGTCCAGCACGATGTTCGTCATGGTCGCGCTGATCAGGAAGAACAGCGGCCGTCTGGAATCGCCGACGGCGCGCAGGATGCCCGAGCCGATGTTGTAAATCAGCGACGGAATCATGCCCAGAAAATAGATGTTGATGTAGGTCACCGCGTGCCCCAGCACATCCTCCGGCGTGCCCATCATCACCAGCACGGCTCTGCTCGACCAAATGCCGAGCACGGTCAGCGCAGCGCCGCTGGCCAGCGCCAGCGCCATCGTCGTGTGCACCGCGCGGGACACGTCGTCCGGCCTGCGCGCGCCGAAAAACTGCGAAATAATGACCGACGCGCCGGAAGACAGGCCGACGAAAAAGCCGACCAGCAGATTGATCAATGTGCCCGTCGTGCCGCCGACCGCCGCCAGCGCCTCCTTGCCGACAAACTTGCCGACGATAATGGCGTCTGCCGTGTTATAGAGCTGCTGGAAAAATGTGCCCAGCACAATCGGGAAAAAGAACAGCAGAAGCTGTTTCCAGATAACGCCTTCAGTCATGGCGTTTTGCAGGTTCTTCTCTTCCTTGGTCATACTCATTCCTCAATACAACAATCCACAATCCATTCATCATTCATGCATGTGCCGGGTCTTTCGCCCGTTTATGCTCGATATGTTCCAGACCGACGGTCGGTTTATTTTGTAATCAGGTTTTTGATTCGCCGTATCGCGCCAACCGGCAGGTGTGCGATGCGCTTCGCCGCCCGTTCCGCTGCGCTCGGGCCGCGGAGCAGCTTCATCACCCGTTCGCTTTCAAAGCCATGTGACCGATACCGCTTGAAGAACGCCGCGCGCTTGTCGTGCGGTTTCGACGGCTGCACGAGGCTCGGGTTCATGCGCGTCATGCTCTCCATATTCTGCACGGCAAAGCGGGTTACCTGCGCCCCAATCGCGTCAAGCGCCTGCCGTCCCTTCTGCGTATGGGTCATCACGAGCGAAAGCCCGGTGTCGTCATCCCGTTCGGGGCAGATCGTCTCCGCCCCCCACAGATCGGCCAGCGTAATATCCGCCGCATGCCGCTTTCCGCGCAGTTGGCCACATTCATGGCAGGACGGACGCAGATATAAATTTTGCAGAAATCCGTACAGATACGGATCGGTTGTCTGCGTTCCCGTGTGCGTTTCGCCGTTTTCAAATGTCGCGACGACGGAAAAATTCTTCCAGCCAAGGCGCTTATCGCGGAACGCATAGGCGCGGACGCGGCTGCCCCGCTCCTTCTCCAGCTCCGCCAGATAGGATGCGAACACCCCCGGCGACGGCACGCCGTGGCAGACAAAATCCACCGTCAGCAGCTTATCCGTCTTTGTTCCGCCCAGCGCCGCCATCAGGCCGCTGATCTGGCAGGGCGTGCCGGAAAACAGCACCGGAATATCCCTTTTCAGCAGCGAAACCGCGTTTCCGATCGCGTCCGCCGCGTCGCTCTGCACATATTTGGAGCCGCGCATGCCGGAAAGCTCGCTCTCGTCGAACGCCCCGATGTGCTCGACGTGCAGCGCCTCGTCAAACGCCGCGCCGAACACCACGCCGCCCTGCCGAATCACCTCGCGCGCAAGCAGCGTGAACACGCCGCCGGAGGACGACTGTCCCCGAAGTGCCTCGTCCTTGGCCTGCGCGCCGAACAGATGCGCGGGGCGTTCCGGCATTTCCCGCCCCGCCGGACAGCGCTTTTCGCACAAGTCGCAGGAAACGCACTTTTCCCCGTCCACCTTTGGATACAGAAATCCCTCCGCGTCCGGCTGCATGGTGATCGCCTGCTTCGGGCATATGCTCACGCACGCGCCGCAGCCCGTGCATTCCGTCGGGTTCTTTCGTACCGTCTGCCTCATGCTCATTTTCCTTTCGCCAAATTCAACACAGCGTCCAGCGTCTCCTCCTGCCCCGCCATATACGACGGCATCCGTCTTTGAAGCTGTTCGCGCTCCGCGTCCCCGCGCTTCATCAGCGCGTCATACGCCGCAATCAGCTCCGCCTCACCGGAAAGCTCCTGCGCGGGGAGCAGATGCCCCGCCTCCTCGCCAAACAAATCCCGCGCAATGCCCCGCGCCTTGACCGAATAGCCGATCACCAGCGTCGGCACAAACGTCGAATAGGCCGCGATGGAAACATGCGTCCGCGCCGCGACCAGCCCGCTGAGCCGCTTCACATAGCCCTTATACTGCATCGCATTGAGGCGATCCGGCAAGAGGAACACGCGCGGCTCATCCGCAAACTGCGCCTTGATGGCGGAAAGCGCATCCACATCGTTGTCGTGCGCCCATGTGACATGCGGAATCAGCGCGACGGCGTTCTCGCTCGTCCGCAGAATATGGCGAACCAGCGCGACGAATGCGTTCAGCGCCGTATTTTTATCCTTCGTGTGATCCAGAATCAGCGGACTCACGTTCAGACCGACGGTCTGTTTTTCCCGCCAGCCGTCCGGAAGGGGCAGTTCCTCCGCTGTCAGGGTGAACGCCGGATCACACCACGTCCGCACGCTCAGCCCCGCGTCGCGCATCGCCTGCGTCGTGATGGATTCGCGCGCGACAATCATATCGTAGGCCTTCAAATCCGCCAGATATTCGCCCCCGATCAGCTCCGGATTCACCGAACATCCCCAAAGCACAAGCGGCTTACCCGCCCGGTGCAGCCTGCCGTTGATGACCCGGATATGCTCCTGCGGCCCATAGCAATAGGTGTCGCCGCCGACGGCAAGGCAGACGTCCGCCTCCCGCCCCGCGCGGATCACCGGCAGATACTGGCGCGCCACCTCGTGCTCGCGCGGCATGCCCAGCCGAAAGCCAATCGAATTGATGAGGCGGCTGACGCTGTACGGCGAAATCTGCTCGGCGACAACCCGCTCGACATCCGGCAGGCGCAGCCCGCCATCCGATTCGGCCTGACCGGAGGTGAGAATCGTTCTCGCTCCCCTTTGCGCAAGCAGCGCGGAGGTCGAGCGCACAATCGCTTCGCAGCCGCGATTCTCGCAGCCGGAATGGTTATACAGCAGCACCTTCATCGCCGAATCCCCCATTTCTTTTTCGTCAGCTTTTCCCGCACGCGCAGCAGGACGTATAGCTGCGGAAACCAGCCCTTGACCACCGCGCGGTACACGTGCAAATCCCACTGCGGAATCCGCTCCTCCTGCACACCGTCGAGCACGAGCGGCCGAATGTGCGCGTTAAAGCGCTTCATGCAGGCAAAAATGCCGGTTTCCTTTTCATCCACCCAGACGCAGCTTTGCAGAAAGTCGCGGAAATACAGCTCCTTGACGCCCTCGCGCAGCAAAATCGCGCTCATGCTCCTGAGCATCGGCTGGTGCGCCTCGCTGTAAAGCCCCATGTTCGCCATGGCGGAACTGCCGTGTACGCGGTAGACATAGGTTCGATCCGGAATATGCGCGATGTTCTTCGCGCGCAGATATAGCTGCAAATTGAGCAGCGCGTCCTCGCCGATGCGCACGTTTTCATCCAGCCTCAGCCCATCCTCAAACAGCTCGCGGACATACAGCTTGTTCCACAGGTTGTTGTAGATGCGGTGCATATGGATGATCTCGCGGACGATCTCCGAGGGCTGCGGCACGACCGGCTCGATTTCCACCGGAACCCGGCAGCCCCTCTCCACATCGAAGAGCGTATGGTTGGCCGACGTGATCTGCGCGCCGGTGCGCATCGCGGCCTGATAGAGAATCGACAGCGCGTTCTCCTCCAGCACGTCGTCCGCGTCCACAAAAGCGATATACCGCCCCGTCGCCATCGAAATGCCGCGGTTCCGCGCCGCCGAAACGCCCTCGTTGTGCACGTGCACCACCTTGGCGCGGCTTTCCGTTCGGGCAAAAGCGTCGAGAATCGCCCCGGTCGCATCCGTCGAACCATCGTCAATAAAAATCATCTCGATGTTCGGTGTGCGCTGCGCCTTGAGACTTTCCAGACAGATATTCAAATAGCGATTGGCGTTATAACACGGCACAATCACGCTGATGTCGCAAACCTCGGTCACAAGAAACCCCTCCTGTTACGGCAGAAAATAAGATGTGCGCGGGCAGACCCGCAGCGCGATATAATAGGCCTTCTGTTTCGCGCTCAGCTCGGAAAAACGAACGCCTTCCGTCACGCAGGCGGCAACCGCCCGATCAAACGCGGACGCCGCCCCCCTGCGACCGCGGTCGTTGCGGAGCGTCCGAAGATAAATGTCGATATGCGCGCGGAAAAGCGCCGTTTGCAGGCCGTTTTTCCGAATAAAGCGCGTAATGCCGCAAAGCATCGGTTTGGCGCTCTCGTAAACCTGCCCCTTTGCGCGCGTCATGGCGGAATCGCCGCCCAAATCATAGCGATAGACCGATTGGCGCGTCATCCGCCAGCTCCGCGCGGCATAAAACGCATCCAGATTGAACAGCACGTCCTCGCCGACCTTCACGCCCGGCGGCACGCAAAGCCCCTTTTCGCGAACCATCGCCGCCCGGTAGAGCTTGGCGCACATGGAATTGAGCGTGCTGTCCGTCCGGACGAGGCTTTCCAGAATCGTCTGCCGATCCCCTTCCGCGCAGGCAAGCCGCTCCTCGCGCCCGCCCTCGTCGGTGTAGCGGATGGTATACGCGCCGCAGAGGATATCCGCCCCGCCGTCATCCAGCGCAAGCAGGGTTGCCAGCGCGTCCGGAGGCAAAACGTCGTCCGCGTCCGCAAAGGCCAGCCATTCGCCCCGCGCCGCCGCCATGCCCGCGTTTCGCGCGCGCGATACGCCGCCGTTTTCCTGATGAATCACGCGAATCCGCGCATCCGCCCGCGCAAGCGCATCGAGCGCCGCGCCCGTACCGTCCGACGATCCGTCGTCAACCGCGATCAATTCCCAATCCGCCACGGTCTGTGCCTGTATACATTCCGCCGTGCGCACAAGGGATGTTTCGCAGTTGTAGCACGGCATCACGATGGATATCATTGCGGCTTCTCCCTTTCCGCGCGCAAAGCAAACGCCGCCTCGCCGCATTTTCTCTTTATCATCTGGCAGACGGCAATCAGCGGATAGACCGCCGGATAGCCGCCCTTCCGGCAAAGCGCCAGCACGGCGCGCCCGTACCCCGTCATGCGGCCGCGGTTCAGGCCGTCAAGCGCCAGTTCGGGCTTCGCCTTCCCGTTAAATTCCCGCATAACGCCGCCGATGCCGCCGTCCTTATACAGCCGAAGGACGAAGCTGTTCAGCAGCGGCGCATAATACGGCTCCAGCTCGCCGCGCCGCAGGAGCATATCCCGCATGGCGACCAGCCAAGGCCGATGCGTCTCCCATTCGCCGCCCCGGCGGCTTCCCGTCGCGGATTGGCTGTGGATGCGATAGCGATACGCGACGCGATGCACATAGGCGATCTCCCGCGCGCACAGCGCCGCCTCCAGATTGAACAGCGCGTCCTCCGCCATTTTCAGCCCGGAAACCAGCCGAAGCCGCTCCCGCTCGATCATCTCGCGGCGGATAAGCTTGCCGCACATGATGTTCAGCACGCTGTCGCCCTCGATCAGCCGAAGCGCCGCCGCGCGTCTTTTATGCGCGGCCGACCCGCGATACCATCGGGTTTCCGGCCAGATAGCCCGCACCCGCCCGGTTTCGTCAAACGTTTCATGGGGACAGACCACCATATCCACATCCTCCGCCGCGCCGGACAGCAGAGTTTCAAACGCATCCGGCGGCAGCAGATCGTCGCCATCCACAAACGTGATCCACTCGCCCCGCGCATGCGCAAGGCCGAGGTTGCGCGCCGCGCTGACCCCCTGATTTTCCTGCGAAAAGACATGGATGCGCGCATCCCGTTCGGCATAGCGGCGCGCCAGTGCCAGAGAATCGTCCCGCGAGCCGTCATCCACGAAGATCACTTCAAAATCCCGCATGCTTTGGGCGAGCAGACTGTCCAGGCAGGCGCTCAAATACGCGCCCGCGTTGTAGCACGGCAAAATGACGCTGATTTTCACGCCTGTTCCTCCCGCCCCTGCACGAGCGCCGCCGCGCCGCGCACATCGCCGCGCAGCCATCTGGCCGCAAACACACGCGCACGAACCTGCGTGCGGATGCCCTTGCCCGTTTTCAGCGTATACATCGCCAGCGGACGCACGCCCATCAGCGCATGCAGCAGCGCGCGCAGCGTCTCGTTCCGCCCCGTCTCCCGCATCGCATCTTCAACGTCCGCCATGCTCGGGTCAAGCCGAATCCCCTTGCAGATCAGCTTGTCGTAGCAGAGCACGGGCAGCACGTCGGAAAGCTCCTTCTCCCGTCCGCATGCGCGCACATATTCCGTCAGTCGGATGCTCAGACAGATGAGCCGCCGGCAGAGCTTCGGCTTGCGCATGCCCATCAGCGAATCGCCGCGCTGCAAATAATTGACGTATGGCTTTGAAAGTGCGGCCAGCGTATGGACATGCATCAAATACATCGCCGAAAACAGCGTATCCTCGGCAAAAACCTCGTCGTTCGGCGCATAGCGGAGGTGATGCCGCTCGATGACGTCGCGCCGATACAGGCGGCACCACGCCTCCTGCCCGTGCACATACGGCATCCAGTAGCGATAAAAATAATTGGCCAGCCCGAATTGATCCAGATTGATGGTTTCATCCCGCATGGGCAGATACGCGCCCTGCGGTCCATCCTTCGTCACGAGGCGATAATTATAAATCACCAGTTGCGCGCCCGACCGCTCCGCCGCGGCCACCGCGTCCGCCAGCATCGTCGGCTCAACCGTGTCGTCCGAATCGACAAACGCGATATACTCGCCCCGCGCGATGTCCAGCCCCGCGTTTCGCGCCGAGGAAAGGCCGCCGTTCGCCTTGTGCACCTGACGGATGCGCGCGTCCTTCGCGGCGTATTCCGCCATGATTCGCGGGCAGTCGTCCTTCGTGCCGTCATCCACCAAAATCAGCTCAAAATCCTCGAAAGTCTGCGCAAGGATGCTGTCAAGGCACCCCGGCAGATACGCCTCCACCTGATAGACCGGCACGATCACACTGACGCGGCACATAGCTTTTCCTCCACCCCTGCACGTTATAGAGCAATTATACCATAAAACGTATAGGGTTGCCATCCCTAAATCCGCGCGCCTGCCCGGCGGCGGCGTTTTTCCGCATCAAAAAAGCCGCTCCCTTCCTTTTGCGGAAAGAAGCGGCCAAGCAGCCTGCGTCTTCAGCCGACGTCCTTAGCGGCGGAACCGCCGAGCACATCCATCGAATCGACCATGCGCTGCACCGCGTCGTCGATTTGATCGTCGCCCAGACGCTGCGGATACACCGCCTGATACACCAGCGCGCAGCGATCCGCCGACACGAGCACCAACGCCACGCGCACGGCCTCCTCGTCCTCCGGCTCGACGCTGAGCATCAGCCCCTTCGCCGCGTAGCCGCCGACCGTCTCAAGCGCCATGGACTGAATATCCGTCGCGCCCGGCCAATCGCCCGCGACAATTCCATCGAGCGTCACGTCCCCCTGCGCATAGCGCAGAAGCTGCACATACGCGCCGCCGCTGAGCTGATAGGTCTGAATAAAATCGCCGTCGTCAAAGGCGACGTTCTCCACCATCTGCGCGTCCTCCGGCAGCTTCACAAGCATCACCGGTGCATTTTCCTGATCCGCAAAAGCCGCGCCGGTGAGCATCAAAGCCAGCACCGTCAGCCACATCAAAATCTTTTTCATGTTATCCTCCTTGCCCCTCCACGGGATTCGCGCCATATTATAGCATGAAGCCCGCCGTTCGTCAAACCGCTTTTCTTTTTTTGCCGCCTGTGCTATAATTCCTTTTACCACCTCACAGGGAGTGTCTTTTATGAAGCATATTCTGCTGATCGCAACCGGCGGCACCATCGCCAGCCGTCCGACGGAAAACGGGCTTGCGCCGCAGCTTTTGGCGGATGATATTCTGCGCTGTGTACCCGCGCTCGGTTCGCTCTGCCGCATCGACGCGGTGCAGCCCATGAACATTGATTCCACCAACATGTCGCCGGACTGCTGGCTCGCGCTGGCCGACTGTCTGCGCGCGCATTACGATCAATACGACGGTTTTGTGATCGCCCACGGCACGGATACGATGGCGTATACCGCCTGCGCGCTGTCCTATCTGGTGCAGCAAAGCGGCAAGCCGATCGTGCTCACCGGCGCGCAGAAATCCATCTACGTGCAGGATACGGACGCGCGGCGCAACCTGTACGATGCGTTCGTCGCCGCGCAGGATGATAACCTCGCCGGGTTTTTCATCGTCTTTGACGGGCGGGTGATTCTCGGCACGCGCGCCCGCAAGACGCGCACCAAGTCGATGAACGCATTTTCCAGCATTGATTACCCGGACGTCGCGCTCATTCGCGACGGGCGCATCCTGCACTACATCCGTCAGCCCCGGCCGCAGACGCCGCCCGCCTTTTACGGCAGGCTGGACGCAAGCGTCTTCGTGCTCCGCCTCATCCCCGGCATGAACCCGGAGGTTCTGCGCCTGCTGGCCAGCCGATTTGACGCGCTGGTGATCGAGAGCTTCGGCGTGGGCGGTCTCCCGTGCTACGAACAGGCCGATTTTCTTTCCGCCGCCGCCGCGTGGAGCAGCGCAGGCAAGCCGATCGTCATCACAACGCAGGTGCCGCACGAGGGCAGCGATCTGGCCGTCTACCAGGTCGGCGCGCGGGCAGCAGCCCAGCCCGGCATTTTGCAGGCGTACACGATGACCGTTGAGGCCGTCGTCACCAAGCTGATGTGGATTCTGCCGCAGACGCGCAATCTTACGGAAATCAAGCGGCTGTTTTACGCCCCGATTGCCTGCGATTTGCTTCAGTTCGAAGAACGCGGTCAGGAAATAGACGAATCACATTGACATTTTCTTCCTGCATAATTGAGTAAAAAGCATATTCTGCACAAAACGCGGGCGCGCGATGCGCGCCCCTACAGGTACGGCGTAACTTATTGCTTAGACGGAAAATAACCTGATAAGAGCTCCCTCTTCGAGGGAGCTGGCACGGCACAGCCGTGACTGAGGGAGTTCGGTAGGCGCGCATTGCGCGCCTGTTATCGGAATTTGTACAGGATTTGGCCTTGCTTATTTACTGCTGTTTGCGAAAATTTACACAAAAACGGCGAGCCTTTTCGGACTCGCCGCTTTTCTTTTAATATCCCGCTTCCATCTGCTTCACCGTATCGTAGAGCCAGCGGTTCACCGGCACATCCAACCCGAACTTCTCTGCACGGCGGATGATTGTGCCCGCGAATAACTCGACCTCGCTCTTTCTGTGCGCTTCGCCGTCCTGCCGCATACTCGGCTTGCCCGCAGGCGACAGCGAATCCGCCAGATTAACCCAATCGTCAAACTCCGCGTCGCTGATGGGATAGCCCTCCAGCGCCGCAAGCTTCTGCACCTCGCGCATGGCGGCCAGCATGATTTCGCGCGGCTTGCCCGGCTTCTGAACCGTGCCGTAATCGCCTTCAAAGACCATCACCGTCTGGTTAATGCCGACGTTGAGCATCAGCTTGCCCCATTGGCGGCGCACCATGTCGCCGACCGGCTGCGCCGTCACGCCGTGCGTATTCAGAAAATCGGCGATCTGCTGCACCCGCGGCGAAATCCCGCCCGGCTGCTTTTCGCCCAGCACAATCATGCCCGCATGCGCGTAGGTCAGCGCATTGCCAACCTTCACAGCGTCCATGCCCTGCGCCGTGCAGTAAATCACGTTCCGTTCGCCAAAGCGCGCGGCAATCGTCTCCTCGCTGCTCACGCCGTTGAGCACAGAGAGCATCAGCGTGTTTTCTCCGATAAATCCGGATGCAGTCTCCATCGCGCCGCGTAAACCGCTCTCTTTGGTTGCAAAGATCATCAGATCGACGGGCTTTGCCGCCTTCGGTGTTTCGTATCGAAAGTTCACGGGCGTGCCGTTGCAGATAACGCCCTGCTTTTGATATCTTTCCGCGCGCGCCTCGTCTGCAATCACGCGCACATCCGCGCCGTTTTCAAGCAGCCGCTGACCGAACAGCACGCCCAGCGCGCCCAAGCCAACGATTCCAACCGTCTGCATGTTCATTCTCCTTTGTAAAGCCCCCGCAGCAGCGCGATTTCCCGCGCGTACCCCTCCGGCTCGTTCGGCGTTTCCAGGTAGAACGGCAGGTTTCGCAGCGCCGGATGATTGATGATCGCCTCGATTGCGTCCAGCCCCAGACTGCCCTTGCCGATCTGCTCATGGCGATCCTTTCGGCTGCCCATCGGGTTCTTGCTGTCGTTCAAATGAATCGCTCGAAGCCGCGACAGGCCGAGCACGCGGTCAAACTCGCCGAGCACATCGTCAAGCCGCCCAACCACGTCATAGCCCGCGTCGTACACATGGCAGGTATCCAGACACACGCCAATCCGATCTCCGTCGCGTGCTGTGTCCATGATTTGGCGCAGTTCCTCAAAGCTGCGCCCGACCTCGCTTCCCTTGCCCGCCATGGTTTCCAGCAGAATCGGCGTGGCTGTCCCCTCCGCCATGACCGCATCCAGCATGTCCGCAATGTAGCGAACGCCGATCTCCACGCCCTGCCTGACATGGCTGCCCGGATGAAAGTTGAGCATCGCGCTGGGGATATGTGCGAGGCGCTCCAAATCCTCCCGCATGGTGCGCACGGCAAATTCGCGGATGGACGCATCCGCCGCGCAGGCGTTGAGCGTATACGGCGCATGCGCGAGAATCGGCGCGAACCTATGCGCTGCAAGGAAGTCGTTCAGCGCGTCCGCATCCTGCCGATCAAACGGCTTGACGCTGCCGCCGCGCGGATTGCGCGTAAAGAACTGAAACGTGTCCGCGCCGAGGGCGAGCGCCTGTTCGCCCATCGACAGATAGCCCTTGGCGCAGGACAGATGACAGCCGATATGCAGCATGTTACTTTTCCTCCGCCGCGTCCGCTTCATCCGGCGTGGCCGTCGTCAACACCGGCGTGCCGCCGAGCAGCTCAATCGCCTTTTGGAGCTGCGCGTCGTGGTCATGCGGCAGGTTGTTGATGCCGTAGCGCGTCACCGCGTCCTCGTCCAGCTCCACCTCCACGTCCGGCTCAATGCCGATTTCATGGATGCACTCGCCGCTGGGCGTGTAATAGCGCGCGGTCGTGACCTTCATGCCGCTTCCGTCGGCAAATTCCAGAGAGCTTTGCACAACACCCTTGCCGAAGGTCTTGGTGCCCACGAGCAGCCCCGCGTGGTTATCGCGAATCGCGCCCGCGAGGATCTCCGACGCGCTGGCGCTGTAGCCGTTGACCAGCACAGCCATCGGCACGTCATAATATTCGTCGTCGATCTTCTCCTCGGTCACGTTGCCGTCCTTGTCCTTCATGGATACGACAACGCCCTCCGGCAGGATCAGATCCGCCATTTTCACGCAGGTATCGACCAGCCCGCCGCCGTTGTTGCGCAGGTCGATAATCATGCCGGAAACGTTAGCCGCCCTGAACGTGTCAATCGCTTCGGCGAATCCTTCGTAAGCGTCGCCCAGGAAGTCGAACACCATCACATAGCCGATGTTGCCATCCAGAATTTCGTATTCAACATAGTTGATGTTGACGTTTTCGCGCACCACGTCGAAATCGAGGGTGTCCAGACCGCGCATCACCGTCACCTTGACGCTTTCGCCCGGCGTTCCGCGCATGATGCTGACGGCCTCCTGCATCTCATAGGCGGAATAATACACGTCGTTGACGTAGACGATCTTATCGCCCGCGCGAATACCCGCCTTTTCGGCCGGGCTGCCCTTGAACACGCGCGTCACCGTAATCAGCAAATCCGAGGGGTCGGCGAGAAGCTGGCAGCCGATCCCGGCGTACACGCCCTCGGTTTCCTCGTTGAACTTTTCCATTTCCTCTTTCGTGTAATAGACGCTGTATATGTCGCCGATGCCGGCCATCAGCCCGGCGGCAGCGCTTTCCAGCATCGCGTCCTCGTCAACGTCTTCGTAATAGTAGGCTTCCACAATCTGAAACAGCGCTTCCAGCTTCTGATACCGCTGATAGTTTTCGTATTCCTCCCTGCTGATGGTGACGGTCTCGCTCTGCTTGAACATCGGGAGCGTAGCCGCCTGCGCGGGCACGGCGGACGTCAGCATCGCGCCGACGATCATCATGGGGACAATTTTCCGTTTCATCGCGTTCACAATTCCTTTCGATTCAAAAAGAGCCGGCCATTTCTGGCCGACGCAGCCTGCGGAATAGCCGAGGCCAAGGACAGTTTAATACACGGGACGCGGCTTATCCTTGCCGCTCTTGCCCAGAAGCATCATCATCTTGAAGGTCACAGCGTCGTCAAACTTGCGCAGATCCAAACCGGTCTGGCGCTGCACCTTGTCGAGGCGATACACCAGCGTGTTGCGGTGGATATAGAGCTGACGCGCGGTATCGGACAGGTTGAGATCCTTCGCGAAGAACATCTCAATGGTGTGCAGCATTTCGTCGTTGAACAGGCGCGCGGTCTTGCGGTTAAACAGAATGCCGTGATAGCGCGTGCCCATTTCGCGCGGAATATCCATCAGGAAGCGCTCCAGCACGAGGCTGCGGTACACATAAATGTGCTGCTCGGTCAGGAAGATTCGACCCACTTCGACGGCGCGGCGGGATTCGCGATAGCTCTCGCCGATCTCCGGGAAGGTCTTCTTCGGCTCGCCGATGCCCACGACGCAGCTCTTGCCCGCCTCGTCGAGCAGCGTCTGCTCGATGGCCTCGGCCAGCTGGAACAGCTCGTCGAAGGATTCGACGTTCTCCATGCTCTTGAGGAACACGACGGTGTGGCGATCCATTTCCACCAGCAGGTCGCCGCCCGCGCGCGGCACAAGCTCTTCGAGCATGTTGAACGCGGTTTCCGTCTCCGTCTGGAGAATCTGGAAGGTGAGCACACAGCGCTCACGGTTCATCTCGATCTGGTGCTCGTGCGCCAGCGCTTCCAGCTCAGAACCGGCCAGCTCCTCGCGCAGCACGCGGCGATACACGTCATAGCGGCTCTGGATCGGCGCCTCGCCGCGACCCATGGACTGCACCATCGCGCCCGCAAGCACGATGCAGTCGTGCGTTGCCGCGCCCTGCGCATCCGCGCAGAGGATCAGCTCCGGCGTAATGCCGATCATCAGGAAGGTTTTGCCCTCAAAAGCCACCGGCATGCCCGGCTCCATGAACTCCGGAAGGTTGATCTTGCTGCGGTTCTCTTCCGGCAGAAGCACGGTGCCCTCCGTATCCAGCAGCCAGAGCGGCTGCATCAGGCGGGCCAAAACCTGCTGAATCTGATTTAAAAAACGCTTCTCAGGAATCATACTTCTTTTCTCCTCTCATCAGCGCGCAAAATGGCTAAAACAAATATAGTTCATTATAGCGTATAACCGGGCAAAAATCTATATCTAAGAAAAAATATCTCCCCTAATTTGGCAAAATATACCGTGTTTTTATGGAAAACATACAAAAAACGCCCACATCGAAACGATGCAGGCGTTGTATAATCCGTGAATTAGCGGTTCAGGATGCTCAGCTCGGTATCCTTGTCGAAGAAATGCAGGCGGTTCGTCTCGAAAGCGACCTTCACGGTGTCGCCGGTGCGGGACGTGCTGCGCGGATCGACGCGGGCAACGACGTTGCTCTCCTTGCCGTCCACCTTCAGGTAGAGATAGGTCTCGGAGCCCATCAGCTCGACGACCTCAACCTTCGCCTCGACGAGGTTGTTGTCCGCGGCGGACAGGAAGCGCTCTTCATCGTGGATGTTCTCCGGACGGATGCCCATGACAACTTCCTTGCCGATGTAGGACTCGTCCACCAGCTTGCGAACCTTCGCATCCGGCACCTTGATGGCGTTGCTGCCGAACTCGGCCCACACGCCGTCCGCGCGCTTGACGAGCTTCGCGTCGAAGAAGTTCATCTGCGGGCTGCCGATGAAGGAGCCGACGAACAGGTTGGCCGGGTAATCGTACAGGTTCTGCGGGGTATCGACCTGCTGGATGAAGCCGTCCTTCATAACGACGATGCGGGTGCCCATGGTCATGGCCT
>ERZ827524.592-NODE-592-length-45169-cov-5.548366_pt1 | contig 45169 bp, 37 predicted proteins | sample MGYA00519702_ERZ827524 | MGnify/ENA primary metagenome ERZ827524 (study PRJEB31778, sample SAMEA3449341) | human gut metagenome | biome: human gut; feature: human-associated habitat; material: faeces | place: United Kingdom | collected 2010/2012 ...
ATCTCCAACCAATACGGCGCGGTGAACCTTTCCCAGGGCTTCCCGGATTTTCACCCGCCCAAAGCGATTCTGGACCGTCTGGCCGAGGTCGCGCACGAGGACTACCACCAGTACTCCATCACCTGGGGCGCGCAGAACTTCCGCGAGGCGCTGGCCGAAAAGCAGTCCCGGCGGATGGGCAGGAAAATCGACCCCGATAAGGAGATCGTCGTCACCTGCGGCAGCACCGAGGCGATGATGGCCGCGATGCTGACGGTCGCCGACCCCGGCGATAAGGTGATCGTTTTTTCCCCGTTTTACGAAAACTACGGCGCGGATACGATTCTCTCGGGCGCGGAGCCGATCTATGTTCCGCTGTACCCGCCGGAATTCCACTTTGACCCGAGCGAGCTGGAGGCCGCGTTCGAGCAGCACCCGAAAGCGCTGATTCTCTGCAACCCCTCCAATCCCTGCGGCAAGGTGTTTACGCGGGAGGAGCTGCTGCTGATCGCAGAGCTGGCGGAAAAGCACGACGTGTTCGTCATCACCGACGAGGTGTATGAGCACATCGTATACGAGCCGTACCGGCACACCTATTTCGCTTCTCTTCCGCGGATGTGGGAGCGGACGATTTCCTGCTCGTCGCTCTCCAAAACCTACTCCGTCACGGGCTGGCGGCTGGGCTATATCCTCGCGCCGGCGCCTATCGCGGACGCGGCCAAAAAGGTTCACGATTTTCTGACCGTCGGCGCGGCGGCCCCCTTGCAGGAGGCGGCGGTCACGGCACTGCGCTTCGGCGACGAATATTACAGGCAGCTTCTCGACACCTATACGCATAAGCGCGCGCTGTTTCTGAAGGGGCTCGACGACCTGCGTCTCCCGCACACAACCCCGCAGGGCGCGTACTACGTCCTGCTGGACATCTCCGAATTCGGGTATGACTCCGACCTCGCTTTCTGCGAGACGCTGGCGAGGGACGTCGGCGTTGGCGCCGTGCCCGGCTCGAGCTTTTCCCGCGAGCCTGTCCATCATCTCATCCGGCTGCATTTCGCCAAAAAGGACGAAACGCTGTACGAAGCCCTCGACCGTCTCTCCGGCCTGCGGCGGAAGCTCAAACCGCAAAAATAAGATTCGTACTTTAGGGCAAGAAAACCAATCCGCGCGGCGTTTGCCGTGCGGATTGGTTTGTTTTTATGCTGCCGACAGACGCCGATATGGCCGACCGAGACAACCGGTAAACACCGGCAGAGAAAGGCCCGCCGGATAAAAGCCAACGAAAGGACAGGAGAAAGCAAAGACGCGCGCGAGGAATTCGCCCGCTCCTTCCGGCAGCCATACACGGTTTTTGCCGCCTGCATTGTTTAGTTTGTTTTTCATTTATAAGGAATTCGGAATTGCAAGGAAATTCGCCTATTCAGCTTATATAAAAAGCCAAAATGAATACCTCCATTCCCCTGTCCCTTCTTTTGCTTAGACATATTTCAGAAATTCGATTGCGCCTGACGCCGCTGCCCGCGGCACCGGCGGAATCCGCGCAGGCGCGCAGCCGGTCGCGCGCCTGCACGTCCGGCGGCGACTTGAAAACGCCCTCGGGCGTCGGCGACAGCGTGCGGAAGCTGTCGGAATCGACCGATTCGGGCGCGCGGCCGGACAGCCTGCGCTTCTTTGCGAACGCGGACGAGCAGGAACGGCGCGCTCGAAGCGCTTCGCCGCAAGACTGCTTCGCAGGCCGCCGCAGAAATTGGGCGATGCCGACAAATTGGTTCTTGCCTTCTTTCCCTTTTTGTGCTATAATAGGCAAAACGGCGGCAAGAACGGCAAATATGACCTTTCAAAGGCCCGCGCCGTCGGAGCAAGGAGAAAACAGACGATGAAAAAATGTGTTGCCGTCCTGCTTGCCGTCGGAATGGCGGCGGCGCTCTGTGCCTGCGGCAGGGACGCCGGTTCCCCCTCCGCGCCGGCCGAAAGCAGCCAAACGATTTCCGAAGAGGTGAGTGAAGAAGTGCGAGAAGAAACAAGCAGCCCCGCTGCTGACACCAATGCGCGCGTCCCGGTGCCTGCGGACGCCGTGACGGACACCAATCTGTCCTATACCAACCCGGGGAAGATGGGCGACAACGACGGCCCCGCCGTCTGCGTATACGCAAAGCCGGGCTATTTCCGCGCGTCGCTCGACATCGCGGTGAGCGATATCCGAATGCAGACCCTGCGCGCGGACGGCCGGTTTGTCAACGCGTACATTTTCCTCGGCGTCGATATTCTGGATGCGGGCGGCTCCTGGATCAACTGCTTCGATGCGGGGCTGGTCCGTTCCGGCAGGAACGGCGCGTGGCACCTGTTTTACAACGTTTATGCGACGCCCGAGGGGGAATCGGCATGGTACGAGTCGGGCGTGAAGCTGTCGGCCGATTCGGATTACCGCCTCGTGCTGGACACCTCCAAAGAGGACGAAAAGGCCGTTCTGTCCGTGTATGAAATCGGTTCGGAGCGCCTGATCGACAGCGTATCCTTCTCGGCCGCCGATATGCTGTGCGACGGCTCGAACACCGCCTATTACCAGAATTTCGCGCTCGACTTTCCCGACGACCTCAAGGTCGGCGCGGACGGAAAGCCCGGCGTGTCGTACGACGCGGCGGACTGGCCGGCCAGCGTGCTTTACAGCAGCGACGAAGGCTTGTATATGCAGAATATCAACGTGACCGACGCGCGCCTCTGCGGACCGGACGGCGAGACGGTCTGGAACGAGGACGTCAACGAGACGCTCGGCCTGTGGCCGGACAAAACCGTTTCGGACATCGACTATGTCTGCACCCGCGTCGTGCATGACACGCCGTACAGCCGATACCGCATCGATCTGGATATGAACCGCGCAGAATAGCCGAAAAAAACAAAACAGACGGGACGAAAACGCCCCGTCTGTTTTTCTGCCGTCAGCGCTTGCGGATGGCGTCGATCGGCTTTTTGCGGGAGATTTTTGTTACGGGAATCACGCTGGCGATAAAGGCCGTCAGAGCCGATACGGCAAGAATCAGCAGCATTTGCAGGACGCCGAAGACCAGCACGGTGATTGCGAGATTGAACTCGGTGCGGAAGAAGTAGTTGATCCCCGCCACGCTGAGGAATACGAACAGCGTGGAGATCACCCAGTTGATCAGCGCGATGATCATGCTTTCGTTGAAGAAAATGCCGAACACGTCGCTTCCCCGTGCGCCGACGGCGCGCAGGATGCCGATTTCATGCTTTTTGGCACTGATGCTCGAGGAAATGAAGTTCATCAGCATCAGCGCCGAGAAAACGGCGAAGGCGATGCCGATATAGAGGAACACGTCGGCCAGCTCCGTAAGGATGCTGTCGATCTGCGCGAGTACATACGAAACGTTGTTGCCGAGCGGATACGCCGCGCCGTTGGAATCCTCCTCAATGGAAAAGCGCACGAGCGCCTCAATCCCCGCGCGGTCCTCGGGCATAGCGCCGACCGCCGTCGCGTACAGGCCGTCCCGCTGGAGGCCGAGCGCTTCCGCCGCGCCGTCGGCCAGCACGGCATAGCCGGAGCCGCCGTTGGCGGAAAGCACCGAGAGCACCTCCGAAGCGCTTTCGTAATCCGCCGCGTCGTCGCTGTAAGAGGCGTAAAAGCCGGCGACACGCAGTTCATGCGAGGCATAGCTGTCCGTCATATAGTCCGAAACCTCTAACTGTACGCTTCCCATCTCCGGCAGGTCGCCGAGCATGCGCGCAATCGCGGCGGAGCGAATGTCGATGGCTTCCTCGACGGTCGGGTCGCCGTCCAGTTCAGCGAGCGCCTCGCTCACATAGCGTTCAAACAGCATACCGCCCGTCAGCTTTTGCCCATTGTGGTCAAATTCCGCCTCCAGCAGCGTTTGCAGCGGCAGAAGCGTCTCGTCGGACGAGAGCGCGCCGGAGGACCCGGGCAAGCGGTACTGCACGCCGTCCGCCTTCCCGTACTCCAGATAACCGGCGGCGCTGAGCGGCAGGTCGGGATGGTAAAGCGCGGCGGCATAGCCGTCCGTATAAACCGGCAGAACGTCCGATTCGCTCTTGAGCGATGCAAAGGCGTCCTCGCTGATAAAGCCGAGCGCCAGATAGCTGTTTTTCAATACCTGCTGCAAATCCTGCACGGTCATATAATCGATGATGGTCGTGCCGCTGTCGGCATCGGTATTTTTCAAGCTCTCATAACGCGTGGAATCAAAGCCCGTGCGAATCACGCCGCAAACCGTAAACGTCCGGGCCTGCCCGCCGGGATACAGCTTGAGCGTTTTTCCGATTAAGCCGTCCGCGTCCGACACGGGAACGGAGGCGGTTTCGCCCGCTTTTACATAGCCGGCTTTGAGGAAATGCTCCAAAATGTAGTCGGTCACGACGATTTCATCCGGCGCCGAAGGCAGCCGTCCCTGCAGGGTGTAGCCCAGCTTTTCCAGGGTCTCGGGCGTAATGACGGCAAACCCGGTCAAAGCGCTTTTGTAATAGCTGTAATAGGTCTCCGTCCCGATTTTGGACATATCCGCGAGATTTTCGGCAATCGAATAGCCGCCGTCAAGCGCGCCGAGCACGGGCGTAATCCCCAGCTCGGGAAAACGGCTTTGCAGCGCGGCGACGTCCGCGTCGCTGAGCTGTCTGTCCAGCCTGTAATCGTAGCTGCCCCGTTTGACAAGCTGCGTTTTGGAAAACGCGGCGTAATCCACCTTGGAATCGATGATCGACTGGATTTCCACCGCCTCCCGGTCATAGCTGGACATCGTATTCGCCAGCCCGAACAGCGTGAACGCCACGGCGGAAAGGAAAATCGTCATCACCAGCTTGAGCGGCTTTGTTTTCAGGCTGGACAGGGCGATTTTCAGCGAGTTTTTCAGCGGCAGGCGCGATTTGATCAGCTTGAAGCTGTCCGCGCCGTAGCGCTTGATGTCCAGCGCGTCCTCGTCCGTTTCGGAAAAGACCTCGCGGTTTCCCGTCTCGTCGATGCGCGCCAGTTTTTTGATTTCGTCGTTCGTCCGGCCGTCCAGCGAGAGGATGCGGTCCTGCCCGCTTGCGGCCTGCAGGTAGCCGTTGATCATCTCGATGTCGCGCGCCGTGAGCGTATAGCCGCCCTTGATGCGGATAAGGCTCTCTCCGACGACCTGCACGCCCTCGCTGACCGCCTGCGGCGCCGCGAGCGACTTTCGGATATCCGAAACGATGCGTCCGTCGGCCAGCTCGATCACGCGGTCGCCGTACTGCTCGGCGAAATCGCGGTCGTGCGAAACGACGATGACCAGCTTTGTTTTCGACAGCTTTTTCAGCGTGTCGAACACCTGCTTGCCGGTTTTCGAGTCCAGCGCGCCGGTCGGCTCGTCGGCCATAATGATCTCGGGATTCTTGATTAAGGCGCGCGCGATGGCCACGCGCTGCTTCTGCCCGCCGGACAGTTCGTTCGGCTTACGCTGCGCATAGCCCGACAGGTCGACCTCGTCCAGAATGCGGCTCAGCTCGGAGCCGGTGGACTTATGTCCCTGCAGCTCCATCGCTAAGGCGATGTTGGCGCCGACGGTGAATTCCTCCAATATGTTATATTCCTGAAACACAAACCCCACATAGGTGTTGCGGTAGGAATCAAAATCGGCCTGCGTAAAGTCCTTCGAGGACTTGCCCTTGATGATGATTTCCCCGTCGTCGAAGCGGTCCAGTCCGCCGAGCAGATTCAGCAGCGTGCTCTTGCCGCTGCCCGATTTGCCGAGGATGAAGATCAGGCCATGATCTTCGAGCTTCAGACTTACGCCGTCAAGCGCCTTGACCGGCACGCCCTTTTTCGGGCGGTAAATCTTAGTCAAATTTCTGATTTCAAGCATTGCCGTTCCTTTCCCGCGCCGCGTCCGGCGCACTGTATAAACTGTACTATTTGAAATAGCACAGTAAGGATACACCTTTTTCCTGCGTTTGTCAAGCCTTTTTTGCAAAAAGATTTGCATTCGGCGCCAATCGATGCTATAATAGCCGCATAGAGTAATATACGATATAGAAATATGTGCGGCGGCTATTCAAGTTTTCCGCGCCGTTGGCACGAAAAACTCTGGGACTCGGCGCGCACAGAACAGCCGCATAGAGTAATATACGATATAAAAGTTCGCGCAGCGGCAATCCGCGCGTTCCGCGCCTTGCAGTACGATAAACACCAAAGTCCGGCGGCGGCAAAACAGCCGCATAGAATGCCGCGCCGAAGCGCGGACGGCTTCGCCGGCGGACGCCGACAACGAATCGACTTTCATTTTTTCGGAGGCAGTTATGAAGCATTTTCTACCGATTAGCGACAGAGCGCCGGACCATATCCGCGTCGTCACCGAAAACGGCGCAGGTCTGGACACCGATGTAGCCTACGAGCCACACGACGGCGTCGCGGACGTGTTCGTCACCGCCCGCACCGACGCGGTTAAATATGTGCTGCTGCGCTGGAACGCCGCGCTCGGCGAGCCGCTGCGCATCCTCGGCGACGACTGGGAGCGTGCGTACGGCACGCTGGAGTGGCGCGGCATCGTCAAGCAGCGCAGCATGCCGTGGTATTTTCTCGCCGCCTATGCCGACGGCGTCTGCGCCTACGGCGTGCGCGTCCGTCCAGCGGCGCTGTGCAGCTTTACGGCCGACAGCGACGGCATCACGCTGCGGCTTGACCTGCGGAACGGTACGCAGGGCGTGCGTCTGGCCGGGCGTACCGTCAAGGCGGCCACGGTCGTCTGCGCGTCCTACGAGGGCATCAGCGAATTCGAGGCGGCCTGCCGCTTCTGCTCGGTGATGTGCGGCGATCCGATTCTGCCCGAAAGGCCGGTGTACGGCGGCAACAACTGGTATTACGCCTACGGGAAGTCCTCGAGAAGCGAAATTCTGGGCGACTGCCGCTACATCGCCTCGCTCTGCGCGGGGAACGAAAACCCGCCGCATATGATCATCGACGACGGCTGGCAGCGCAATACCTGCTCGGGGCCTTGGGACTGCGGGAACGACGCCTTCGGCGATATGGGCACGCTCGCGGCGGAAATGGCCGAAACCGGCGTGATTCCCGGCATCTGGGTGCGGCTGCTGCACGATTCCTCCGGCACGATCCCCGAGCGGCAGCGCCTCAAGGGAAATCCGGCGCTGCTGGACCCGTCGCACCCGGACGCGCTGGCGCACATCGCCGCCGACGTCGCGCGGATTCGCGGCTGGGGGTTTAGGCTGCTCAAGCATGACTACTCCACCTTTGACATTTTCGGCCGCTACGGCATCGATATGACCGAACGTCTCACCGACGGCGACTGGTGCTTCTTCGACCGCACGCACACGACGGCCGAAATTATTCTGCGGATGTACGAAACCATCCTCGAAAACGCCGGCGATATAGTGATTATGGGCTGCAACACGCTCTCCCACCTCTGCGCGGGGCTGGTACACATCAACCGCACCGGCGACGACACAAGCGGGCGCGAATGGGAGCGCACGCGCCGGCTGGGCGTGAACACGATGGCCTTCCGCCTTTGCCAGAACAACCGTTTTTATGTGGCGGACGCCGACTGCGCCGGCATTACGCCGGCTGTACCGTGGAGCTACAACAAGCAGTGGGTGCGGCTGCTCGGCGAAAGCGGCACACCGCTGTTCGTTTCCTCCAAGCCGGGCGACATGGACGAAGAGCAGATGGCGTTCGTCGCGGAAATGTTCCGAAAGAGCGCGCGCCAGACCGACGTCCTTGAGCCGCTCGACTGGACGGTCAACACCTGCCCGCAGCGCTGGCGCATCAACGGCGAAGAAGTCCGCTTCGATTTCTTCGACAAGGAGCCGAACGATTTTCTTCCGTAAAGCGGCACGAAAAAGCGCCGGACGGATACCGTCCGGCGCAGTAAGTGTATATGCAGGGAGGTTTACTTATGGCACAAAACATCTACGACGATCCCACGTTTTTTGCATCCTATATCGCATTGCGACAAAATCCGAACAGCGCCAACGAAATGCTTGAAAAGCCGGCGCTCTTTTCGCTCGCGCCCGACCTCGGCGGCAAACGCGTGCTCGACCTCGGCTGCGGCTGCGGCGAAAACTGCGCGGAATTCTTCCGCCGCGGCGCGGCGAGCGTCACGGGGGTGGACATCTCGGAACGAATGCTGGCCGTCGCCCGCAGCGAGCAGCCGGACGCGGTGTTCCTGCGCGCCGATATGGAGGCGCTGCCCGCCTTCGCGCAGCCGTTCGACGTCGTTTTCAGCTCGCTGGCGGTGCATTATGTAAAAGACTTCCCCAAGCTCTGCGCCGCGGTCTATTCCCTGCTGACGCCGGGCGGCGCTTTCGTTTTCTCGCAGGAAAACCCGCTGACCACCGCGCCGTCGGCCGACGAGGTCTGGACGCGCGACGAAAACGGCGGCTATCTGCATTACAACCTTGCGGCGTATTCGAACGGCGGCCGGCGCACGATTCACTGGTTCGTCGACGGCGTGGTCAAATACCACCGCACGTTTTCCGACGTCGTCAACGCACTCGCGCAGGCGGGCTTCGTCGTCACCGCGATGCGCGAGCCCATCCCCTCCGAGGCCGACTTGGAACGCGACCCGACGCTGGCGCGCAAGCTGCACAAGCCGGATTTCCTGCTCGTGCAGGCGAAAAAGCCGGTATCGCTCGGCTTCTGAAGCTTCCGGCCGTCTACTTTTGGAAGGCGCTTCTGTGCTTTTCGAAAAAATCGCGGTACACGCGCACGTTCTCCAGCTCGGTCCAGCGGCGCTCGCAGGCCGGAACCGCGTCCAAATCGTAGATGCGCGCACCCTTGAGCGCGAGCAGAAACGGCGAATGCGTGGAAATGACAAACTGGCAGCCGTAAAACCGCGCGGAATCCTCAATGAATTTCGCCAGCTCCTCCTGCAATTTGGCGGACAGGCTGTTTTCCGGCTCGTCGAGCAGGTAAAGCGCATTTTCGCCGATGCGGTCCGAAAAATAGGCGAACGCGCTTTCCCCGTTGGAAGCGGTGTTCAGGCTTTTGGGCAGCCGGCGCGTGACGTACGCCGATTTGGTGCTGCGCTTGCCCTCGTTGAAGCGCTTGAGCGCGTCGTAATCCTCCAGCGAGCGCAGCGGAACGGATTTTGTTTCCTTCGTCCTGTCGTATTCCTCAAACAGCGCCTCGCGGCGCCGGTCCACGCCGGCGTTGATCGCGCGCAGGTCCAGCAGGAAATCGAACACGTCGTCGCTGGTGATGACGGCGCTGCCCACCGGCATCCGGCGCGCCGCCGTCGGCACATACGAGCAGAACGCAAGATAATCCTCGAACAGCGGCGTGTAGTTGAAGGGCGCGCGCCGTTCCAGCGACAGCTTTTCCGCGATGACGTTCAGCAGCGTCGATTTGCCGGAGCCGTTGCCGCCGTACAGGAGGGTGATCTGCTCAAAACGAAGCGTGCGCAGCTTCTTCTGGGGAAAAATTTTGAAGGGATAGGCGCTGTCCGAATAGCACTGCATTTCCAGCTTGGCCGGATAGGAAAGCACAAAGCCCGCCTCCTCGTCCGCCGAGGCCAGCGTGAACGAATCCAGATATTTCAACCGTTCCATCTCCCTTCCCCGCTATTATAGCCCAGAAGCGCAGCGCTGTCAAGCGGTTCGTCGGGGAAGGAAAGTTTTGCGTCATTAACAATTCGTTCACCAAAATCTTTTCCACGGTGCTATAATAAAAGAAATAAACGGTAGGAGATTGATCTATGCTCAGTAAAACACTCCAGCTATTGGCACAGGATTTGGGTCTGCGCGTGGAAGAAAACAGCGCGTGCGGCATATACGAGGGATATATGATCTCGCTGTACGAGGCCAAGGGCAGCAAATCCGTCTTTTTCAACTGTCCGTTTGCCGACCCCGAGGACGACGCGCTTTCCAGCTTCGATATCTCCGAGTCTATCAAAGCCAAGGTGGACGCGTACGCCGTCACCGATTACGGCATCTCCGGTATGGGCCTGTATATGACCTCCCGCGCGCCGCTGGCGGAATTCAAAGCGATGATCGACTGGGCCGCGCAGCTTCTCAAGGACAATGGTCTCCCCGGCGCGGAGGTGTGCAGCTCTTGCGGCGAGCCTGTCTCGGGCAAAAAAGTCAAGAAGGTCACCGACGGCACGCTGCATTACATCTGCTGTGAAAGCTGCGCGCTGGAGATGCTCGAACGGAAGCCCGAGGCTGCGGAAGATGAGCAGCCCGCCAACAAGCCCTTTCTCAGCATACTGATGGCCGTTCTCGGCGGCCTGATCGGCGCAGCCGTGTTTATCGCCGCCTATTTTCTGCTGCCCGAAACGGCTGAGGAGCGCACGTTTGACGGCCAGTACATCATCGCCATTCTGGGCTTCTTGACCGCGTTTCTGGTATATTTCGGCTACCGGCTGTTTTCCAAGAAGAAAACCGCGGCCTCCGTTGTCCTCATCTGTCTGATCACGCTTGTGTTTGTTCTCGCCGCGCAGGTCTGCGCTTCGATGATTGACTTTTACCGCACGAGCGGACGCGATTTGTTCTCCAGCTTCGGCATCGTGTTCCCGATGCATTTCGCGGTGGAAGATTACTTCAAGCCGATGGTCCTCTACGGCGTCATCGACCTGATGTTTGCGGCGGTATGCCTGATCATTTTCCTTTTCGACGTATTCGCGCCAAAGAAGGCGAACCAGCCGAAGAGCTACACGGTTTCGCAATACATCAAATAAGACGAAAGCAAAAAAGGAAACGGCAGGTTTCCTTTTTTGAATCTTTAAGCCTTTTTTCAGACTGACGGGATACACTATAACAGAAAAGGGAGTGGTGGCATGCACATACTGGTCGTGGAGGATGAGGTTCGGCTTGCCGAAACGCTCAAGGAAATCCTCAAAACGCAAAAATACACCTGCGATCTCGTTTACGACGGCGAGGACGGACTCGCCTACGCCGAAAGCGGCATTTACGACGTGATCCTGCTGGACATTATGCTGCCCAAGATGAACGGCTTCGACGTCGTGCGCACGCTGCGCTCCAAAAAGGTCAGCACCCCCGTCATCCTGCTGACCGCGCGGGACGAAGTCACCGATAAGGTCAAGGGGCTGGACTGCGGCGCGGACGACTACCTGACCAAGCCGTTTTCCACCGAGGAACTGCTGGCGCGCATCCGCGCGGTTTCCCGCCGGCTGGGCGAGGTGCTGCTCGACGAAATGCAGTTTGCCGACCTGACGCTGAATCTGGCCAACTGCACGCTGTCGGGCAAGACGAAATCCATCAAGCTCGGCTACAAGGAATTTGAAATTATGAAGCTGCTGATGGCCAACCCCGGCGCGATCATCAGCAAAGACGAGCTGCTCGTCAAGGTATGGGGCTACGAATCGGACGCCGAGGACAACAACGTGGAGGTCTACATCTCCTTCCTGCGCAAGAAGCTGCACTTTCTGGAATCGGCCGCTAACATCGCCACGGTGCGCAAGATCGGCTATCACCTGGAGGGAGACGCGTGATCCGCAACCTGAAAATCAAATTTGTGCTCATCATTATGCTGCTGACCATCGTGCTGACCACCCTGCTGGCGGGCCTGTTTATGTACCAGAAAAACCAGCTTTACGTCGACAGCGTCAGCGCGATGAAAGAGGCGATGGTTCTGCAGGCAGACACGCAGAGCAGCTTGTATTACGAACTGTTCGGTCTGTATTCGCGCAGCAGCCGCTATCCGTATTTCAACACGTTCGTGCTGGAGGTGGACCGCATCGACAAGACTGTCACCGCCATCGGCTACGAGGAAGAATTGGACGACGAAAAGAAGGAATACCTGCTCTCTCTGGTGAACGCCGTCCCCGCTGTCAACAAAGCCGAGGGCATTCTGCCGGCGGAAAATCTGCGGTATTATGTCAACACCACCTCACGCGGTATGAAAATCGCGTTTTTAGACAAGGAATACGAGGACGCCTCGCTGCGGGATCTGATGAAAAACTCATTGTGGATCGTCTCGCTTTCGCTGTGCGGATTTTTGGTCATCAGCTTAATTATGACCAAGATCGCCACCGCGCCGGTTGAAAAATCCTGGAAGCAGCAAAAGCAGCTTGTCGCGGATATGTCGCACGAGCTGAAAACGCCGCTGACCGTGATTTCCGCCAATACCGATATCGTGCTGGCCAACCGCGACTCCACGGTGGCGGAGCAGGAAAAGTGGCTCGTCTATATCCGGCAGGAGACCGAGCGGATGACCAAGCTCATCAACGAGATGCTCTATCTTGCCAAGCATGACGACGGCCGCGCGGAGGAGGAAGCGGTGCCCTTCGATCTGAGCGAAGCGGCCGAAAGCTGTACGCTGCCCTTTGAAAGCGTCTGCTTTGAAAACGGCGTCCGGTTTTACACCGAAATACAGCCCGGGCTGAATATGCTCGGCTCCCCCTCCGCCATCAAGCAGGTGATGATGATTCTGCTCGACAACGCGGTAAAATACGCGGGGGAAAACGGATTCGTTCGCTTTCTCCTCCACGCAGACGGCGACCGGGTGTCGCTGTCGGTCAACAACACCGGGGAATGCATCCCGCCCGAGCTGATCCCGCATATTTTTGAACGCTTTTATCGGCTGGACGAATCACGCGCCCGCGACAAAGGCGGCTATGGTTTGGGACTTTCCATCGCAAAGTCGATCGTCGACCGACAAGGAGGTCGCATCACCGTCAAAAGCGATGCGGAAACCGGCAGCACGTTTACCTGCACCTTCAAGCGTTATAAAAACACATAAATGAAACGCGCCCTTTTGGGCGACGATGAAAAAGACAGAGAGGGACGGCCGCACGTCGTCCCTCAAAACCTATCCTCTTTCGCCGCTCGTCTCGGGCGCGCGGTTTTTCGTTATTCCTTACAGCTCGTGCTTGATTTTTTCAAGCGCGCTTTTTTCCAGACGGCTCACCTGCGCCTGCGAGATGCCGATTTCGTCGGAGACCTCCGTCTGCGTCCGTCCGTTGTAGAAGCGCAGCGAGAGGATGCGCCGCTCGCGCTCGCTGAGCTTGCCGATGGCCTGCGAGATGGCGATTTCGTCCAGCCACTGATCGTCGGTGTTCTTGTCGTCCTTGATTTGGTCCAGCACATAGACCGAGTCGCCGTTGTCCGTATAGATCGGCTCGTAAAGCGAAATCGGGTCGGCGATGGAATCCAGCGCGTTGACCACCTCGTTTTCCGTCCGATCCAGCTCCTTGGCAATTTCGGCGTTGGTCGGCTCGCGCGATAGCTTTGCGGACAGCCGCTCGCGCGCCTGAAGCGCCTTATAGGCAAGGTCGCGCAGCGAACGGGAGACGCGGATGGAATTGTTGTCGCGCAGATAACGCCGGATTTCTCCGAGGATCATCGGAACGGCGTAGGTCGAAAACTTGACGTCGAGCGAGATGTCGAAGTTGTCGACAGCCTTGATCAGACCGATGCAGCCGACCTGAAACAGGTCGTCGGGATTCTCACCCCGGCCTCCGAAAGACTGAATCACGCTCAGAACCAGCTTGAGGTTGCCGTTGATGAGCTTTTCGCGCGCCTTGTCGTCTCCGTTTTTGGCGCGGATGAGAAGCTCCCTTTTCTCCTCGTTTGAAAGCAATTTCAGCTTAGAAGTATTTACCCCGCAGATTTCCACCTTGTTATACATACGTTCCTCCGTTGTAGCAAGCTGCTATATACGGAGTGTTCCCATAAAAAACCCCTCGGATACGCCGGGAAAATTGTTTCATAATAAAACAACAATTTATTTCAGTTGTCGGCTTTCCGGCTCTTGCTTTTGCGCGGAAAAAAGGGTATAATACAAGCAGAAAAGGAGGAACGCGGTGATGAAGGAATATACGGTGGACAGAATGGAGAACGGCATCGCCGTCTGCATCAGCGACGACGACAAGGTGCATAAGGTGCCGATTGCTTCGATCCCGTTCGCAATCAGCGAGGGCGATATTCTGGTGTTCGGCGACGAGGAAGGTCCGTCCGGCAAAAACGAAGAAAAATCGAATCTTCGGCGTTCGCAGGCGCAGGAAAAGCTCAACGCTTTATTTGAACGCAGCAAATAAACGCCAAACAGGCTCTTGTACAAGAGCCTGTTTTTATTTACCGGGAAATACAGACGTATACCTTACTTATGCCTTACCGTCGCTGTCCGACAAGCATCAGGGCCGGCCGCAGACCGACGCGCCGGAGGATATAATATGCCGGCGGACGGCCGCATAAAGTATATACGGCGGCAGGCGGCCGATCGGCGGCAGGACAGTGCCGGCAGATATGAAATTTTCGGCAAGCCGACAATGCCGAAAACTTGGCGCATAAAGTATACATAGAGTATATGCGCCGACCGGCGCATATACTGAGGTATTGGGCGGTGGTATAGATTTGAAACGGAAAAGCAAGGCGCTTTTGCTGCTTGCGCTGGCGGTCCTCACCCTTGCGCTGGCAGTCGTATTTATCGGCAATTTCAACCGTGCGGCGGAGCAGTACGCGCAAACGCACATCCAACGCGAGGTCTCGATGCTCATCGAAAAGACCATACTGGCGTATCTGGAAGAAAGCGGCGCCTCCTACGGCGATTTCTGCACCCTGCGCTATTCGGACAACGGCAAGCTCAGCTCGATCACCATTGACACGCTCAAATTGAACGTGTTCAAATCCGAGGTGCTTCTGCGCGTGAACAATCTCCTGAGCGAAAACGACAGCACCGAATTCCGCGTACCGTGGGGCAATCTGACCGGCTCCAAATGGCTTTCGGGGCGCGGCGGGTCCATCACCATAAAAGCGGTGCCGCTCGGCATGGCGGCCGGCGGCACCGAAAGCGTATTTGAAAGCGTGGGCATCAACCAGAGCGTACACCGCATCTACTTTGAGCTGCGCGCCGCCGTCAGCCTGCTGACGCCGTTCAGTCATACCGACTGCGAGCTGACCTCCACCGTATGCATCGCGGAAACGGTCATCATCGGCGAGGTGCCGGACGTTTACTTCGGGGCGTCAGAGCAGCCGTAGCTTCTGCGCCACCTCAAACGCGATCACCGATGCCGCCGAGACGGCGGGCAGCGAGAACGCGCAGTTCCGCGCGTACTTGATTTTGACCGTCACATGGCTCGCCTCAAGAATTCCCTTAGAGATGCCGCGCTTTTCACCGCCGATGACCAAGCATACGGGCGGCTTGAGACGGACGGAGAACAGATTCTTCGCCTCCCCGCTTTTGGCCGTGGAGACGATGAAGCGCCCCGCGTCGGCGGCGCGGCGGCAGAAGGCCGCCGGATCGTCGGTCACGGCGATGCGCAGCAGCTCGCTCGCACCCGCAGAAGCGCGGATAACGGTTTCGGAGGCGGTGAAGAAATTGCGGCGCGGAAGCACGACCCAATCGACGCCGGCGGCGTAGAGCGTGCGCAGGATATACCCGAAGTTGTACGGGTCCTCGATGCCGTCCAGCAGAACGGTAAAGGGCACGGGCGATTCCAGCGCCTCACCCTCCGCGGCAAAGCTGCGGTCGCCGACATAGGCGGCGATGCCGCCGTCCGACTCGCAGCCGCCGCGCGCAGCAAATGCATCCTCTGCAATCATCTCCACCGGAATCCCGCGGGAGGCCGTGATGCGCTCCAGCGCCTCATACTGCCGTTTTTCGGGCAGATGGTAGGCGGAAGCCCTAACCTTGTCCAGCCGGTTTTTGTCCAACAGCAGCCCGTACACCTCGCGTGTGCCGGCTTCCAGCACGGTGCGCACCGAAATATAGCCGCCGATGCGCGTCCGCTCGTTCGTATCAGCCATTGTACAGATTCTCAAAATATTCGTGATAGTAGAGCTTGGAGGCGCTCGTGGTATAGCTCATCACCAGCACGTCGTCAATGCCGTTTTCCTGAACAAAGGCGGAAATATCCCCCTTGTAATACTGCGGATTGACCAGATGCACCTCCTGATAATCGGAGGTCAGGAAGGGCACGAAGGGCATAGCGCTTGTATCGCCGACGACGAGAATCTTCTTGCCGTTCGTCTGCTCGGTGGTGATCTTGAAACGCGACGCCACGCCGCCGAGGAACACGTTATAGCCGTTGGAGGTATCCGACACCTCGCCGTAGGTCAGGCGGCGGTTGTTGTAGGTGGCGTTGTTGCTGTACATCGTGACGACGCACGCGTTGACGCTGTCCACATCGTAATACAGGATGCTGTCCGCGTTGTCCTTCAGAATTTCCGCGCCTGTCGCGGTATAGAAGCGGCCGAGGAAAGGCTCGTAGCTCTTAACCGGGAAGGCTTCGAGCGCGGCAGGCGAAAACCCGGCGGCCGCCGCGAAATCGGTGTACGCATAATACGCGGCCAGCGCCGTCCAGTTGATATCGGTGCGGAAATACAGGTATTCCTCCGCCTCGTACGCGGCCTTCAGGCGGTCGTACACATTGACGTCAATCGAACCGCTCGCCAGCGCGCCGGCCACCGCGTCGATGAAGGTCTTCTGCGACAGGTTGTAGAAATTGTCCTCCTGCTTGATATTGGAGGGAATGTCGGTGAACTCCACCTGCGTGGGTACCAGCATATGGTAGAAGTTGGCGCTGCCGACGGCGTTTTTCAGCTTATTGATCGTGCTGATATAGCTCTCGCGCACACTGGCGGAAGCGGTGAACTGCTCCAAGCCGCGGTCGTAGTAAAGATAGGTATAGCCGAGGTTGTTGATGACCCAGCCGTGCTCCATCTCTATCTGGCCGGAGGTGTCTACGCTTTCGTCCGGCGGCTGTACGCTGCTTTCGTCCCCGCTCTCGTCCGGGGGATCCGAGACGGCAGGCTCAGAGGTCGTCTGGCTTTCGGCAGGCGGCTGCGACGACGCATCCGGCACGGAATCGTCGCTCACGGCAGCAGAGGGCGCACCTGAGGAAGCGTCCAGCCCGCCGTCATATTTGTCCTTCAACAGGAAAAGAATGACGATCGCCACGGTGCTGATCAAAAGCATGGCGACGATGGAAAAAAGAATTCGTTTGTTGTTGTCCTGCTTTTGTATCTGGCCGAGATCGTTGAACGGTTCGCCCACAAAAATCATCCCTTTCACATGCATTCGGTTTAAGTATTGCCTTTTCTTGGTTATCTTAACACATGCAAGCGCAAAAGTCAATTCAAAAGCGGAATTGTTACATCGGCGCATCAAATTATTCCATTTTCAAGCAGACAAGGCACGGAGCATTTTCCCTCCGTGCCTTGTGTTTTTGTCGATTTTACGCGCCGGCGCTGTCGTCGGGCTTATTGCCGCCGGATTTATCCTCCGTATCGATAAACTGCGGTTCGGCAGCCTTGGCGGCCTCCTCCTCGGCGGCCTTGCGGCGCTTTTCCTCGTTCTCCCGCTTGCTCTTCTGCGCTTTTTCCTCTTTGATGGCGTCCAGCTTCTCAAAGGTCGCGCCCTCCTCGAACACAGCCAGGAACTGGTCGCGGTCCATCACTTCCCTGCCGACAAGGTACTCGGCGATGAACTTCATCTGTTCCATATGCTCGGTCAGAATCCGCTCAGCGGTCGCAAACGCGCCGGTGACGATTGAGTGAATCTCGTCGTCGATTTCCGAGGCGATTTTTTCGGAATAGTTGCGGCCGTTGGAGAAATCCTTCCCCAAGAAAACCTCGTCGTGGTTGGTGCCGAACACAATCGGACCAAGCCTGTCGCTCATACCGTACTGCGTGACCATTTTCCGCGCGATTTCAGTGGCGCGCTGGATGTCGTTCGACGCACCCGCAGATACGTCCTTGAGCATCAGCTTTTCAGCGACACGGCCGCCGAGCAGCGACGCAATGCTTTCGAGCATCTCATTTTTATAGACGCTGTTTTTATCCTCCGTCGGGAGAGAAAGCGTATAGCCGAGCGCCCGGCCGCTGGGAATGATGGAAATCTGATGCACGGGATCCTGCGTGGGCAGGAAATGCTCCACAATCGCGTGACCGGCTTCGTGATAAGCCGTGGCGCGCTTTTCCTCCTCCTTGATGACGCGGGACTTCTTCTGTGGCCCGACGATGACCTTGATGTTGGCCTCCTCGATCTCCTCCATGCCGATGAGCTTTTTGCCCTTGCGCGCGGCCAGCAGCGCAGCCTCGTTGAGCAGGTTGGCCAGATCGGCGCCCGTGAAGCCGGCGGTGGATTTGGCGACCGTTTCCAGATCGACGGTTTCCTCCAGCGGCTTATTGCGTGCGTGAACCTTCAAGATTTCCACGCGGCCCTTGATGTCGGGATAGTTCACCGTGATCTGCCGGTCGAAGCGGCCCGGACGCAGCAGCGCGGGATCGAGGATGTCCGGCCGGTTCGTGGCGGCAATGACAATCACGCCGTCGTTGACGCCGAAGCCGTCCATCTCGACAAGGAGCTGGTTGAGCGTCTGTTCCCGCTCGTCATGCCCGCCGCCCCAGCCTGCGCCGCGGTGACGGCCGACGGCGTCGATTTCGTCGATGAACACGATGCAGGGCGAGGTTTTTTTCGCGGTTTCAAACAAATCGCGCACACGGGACGCGCCGACGCCGACATACATTTCGACGAAGTCGGAGCCGGAGATGGAGTAGAACGGCACGCCGGATTCGCCGGCGACCGCCTTAGCCAGCAGCGTTTTGCCCGTGCCGGGCGCGCCGACAAGCAGCACACCCTTCGGGATACGCGCGCCGAGCGACGAAAACTTATCCGGGTTCTTCAGGAACTCGACGACCTCCTGAAGCTCCTCCTTTTCCTCGTCCGCACCGGCGACGTCGGTGAAATAGACCTTTTTCTTTTCATCGGACCCGAGCTTCGTCCGCGCCTTGCTGAACGAATTCATCCGTCCGCCCAGTCCGCCGAAGCCGCCACCTGACCCGTCGCGGGAGGATGTGCCCTTGGACGAGGCGCGGGAAATGAACAGCCACCAGACGACGACCATAATCACGATAACCAGAATATACGGCAGGAACGATACCCAGACCGGAAGCTGCGTGGGCGCCTCAAAATCGTAATCGGTCAGGATGCCCGCCTGCTTCTGCTGCACGATGAGGTCGTTGAGGTCCTCATAGAACAGATTGAGACTGAGAAGCTGGTACTCGATTTTCTTGTTGTTTTTCAGCGTCAGGGTCAGGGTGTTGGTCGAATCGACCGTAAACGAAGAAACCTGCTCGTCGTAGAAAAACTGCGTGATGTCGCTGTATTTGTATTCCGTACCTGTGCCGGCGCTGAGAAAATAGCTGGCGGAGAATATGATCAGCAGCAGAACGATCAGGTAAATGAACCCTATTTTTCCGTTATTCTTCAAGTCTCGGTACCATCCTTAATCTCTAAATTCAAACACGATGCAAGCCTTCCGCGCGCCCTGCGGCGGCCTTGCGCGGTCCGCGACGCCGACGCCGGGGACCGCCACCACGCCGCCCGCATCGCAGACGACGGGGATCGCCGGCCGGAGCCGTGCGGGAAACTTGCGATTGATATATTCCTTTTTCAAGCTTTTCGTCATCCCGCCAAGCCGGATGACGTCGCCTGCGGCGCGGCTTCTCGCCGCTAAAATATTCTCATTTATCATATCAAATGCAAGCGAATAGCATGTGGAATAATTGTAAATATTTTCGTCCGATTCGCGCGCCGGCGGCGTTTCAAATAAGCCGATGCGGAAATGCGCGCCGAAATCGACAAACCCGCCCAAGCACAGCTTAACCGGCGCGGCGACGATGGTCTGCGCGCCGGCCGGCGCCAGCGAGACCCTTCCCCTATCCGTATGCGCCTCGATGCCGCCGGGCAGCGACAAGCGGCGGCTCCCCGGCTTTCGCGCGGCTTCGGCGATCGCGTTGAGCTGCGCCGAGGTGAGCGTCCGACCGGCGGAAATGCCGTAATACGCCCGCGCGGTCCGGCGGCGGACGAGCGAGGGGGCGTCGGAATCGGGTTCCCGTTCGGCCAGCGCGTCCAGAAGCCGGTTGTCGTCCTTCACATTGTTGCTCAGCTCATAAAGCGAGCGAAGCAGTGCGGGATTCTGCCGCTGCATCAGCGGCAGCAGCGTATGCCGGATAAAGTTGCGTGTATACCGCTCGTCCGCGTTGGTGGCGTCGGTCACGAACGGCTGCCCCAGCGACGCCAGATAATCCTCCACCTCCGCGCGCGTCCGTTCGAGCAACGGACGGACAAAAAAGCCGCGCACCGGCGGGATGCCGCAGAGCGACGAGGGCGCGCGGCTGCGCAGGAACGCGTGGACGACGGTCTCGGCGTTGTCGTTGAGCGTGTGCGCGGTGGCGAACACGCCGCCGCACTGCGCCTGCAGCGCTTCAAAGGCCGCGTACCGCGCCTTCCGCGCCGCCAGCTCCAGCGAGTCGCCGCTCGCGCGGGCGAGCGCCGGAACGTCCGCCCGCCGGACGGTCAGCGGCACGCCCAGCCGTTCGCAGAGCGCCCGGCAGAAGCGCTCGTCGCGGGAAGCCTCGTCCCCGCGGATGCCGTGATGGACATGGACGGCGGCGACGGTGAGCGCATACCGCTCCCGCAGCTCCAGCAGGACGCGCAGCAGCGCGACCGAATCCGCGCCGCCGGACAGGCAAACCGTCACGCGGCCGGGCGGCAGCATCGAAAAGCGGTCGGCCGTTGCGGCGACACGCAGGAAAAACGGGTTATCCGACATGATCGTATTTTTCCTCCGGCGTATAGAAGCGGAAGTTTTTGCCCTGCCAGATGAGGTTGACCGTCCCCGTCGGTCCATGGCGGTTCTTGGCCACCAGACATTCGGCGACGATGGCCTCGCCGGAGGCGGCGTCCTCCTCCTTGGAATAATAATCGTTGCGGTACAGGAAGATGACGATGTCGGCGTCCTGCTCGATGGCGCCCGAATCGCGCAAATCGGAAAGCATCGGCCGCTTGTCGCTTCTGGCCTCGTTGCTTCGGGAAAGCTGCGAGCAGAGGATGATCGGGCAGGCGAACTCCTTGGCCAGCAGCTTGAGCGCGCGCGTCATCTCCGCGACCTCCTGCACGCGGTTGTCCGTGTGCCGTTCGGACTGCATAAGCTGCAAATAGTCGATGATGACCAGCTTGACGTCCTTGAGGCGGCGCAGCTTGGCCTTCATCATGTTGACGTTGATGCCGGGCGTGTCGTCGATATAAATCTGGGTTTCGGACAGCAGCGAGGCGGCGGCGGCGATGCGCTTCCACTCCTCGGTGGACATCTTCCCCGTGCGCAGAGCGTTGTTGTCGATGAGCGCCTCCGAGGCGAGCATACGGTTGACGAGCTGCTCGGACGACATCTCCAGCGAAAACACGGCCACCTTTTCCTTGGTCGCTTTGGCAAAATTGGCGGCGATGTTCATGACAAACGACGTTTTGCCCATGCCCGGGCGGGCGCCCACGAGGACGAGGTCGCCCTTCCCCAGCCCGACCAGCACGCGGTCCAGCCCTTCAAACTGCGTCTTTACGCCGCTGAGCAGGTCGGGGTTTTCCGAAAGCTGTTCGAGCAGCGAAAGGTTATCGCGCAGCACGTCGCGGATGCGGTCGAAGGAGAGGTCGAACTTATTCTCTGCGATGGAGAAGATGCGCCGCTCGGCCTCCGCAATGATGGCGTCGGCGCCGCCGACCTCGGAATACGCCTCCTCCGACAGCTCGCGCAGCGCCTCGATGAGCGCGCGGAGCATCGCCTTGTCGCGGATGATCTCGGCGCACTCGGCGGCGTTGAGGGTATCCGTCGCCGTGTCACAGAGCAGCTTGATATACTTGTACGCGTTGCCGTCGTTGAACAGGCCGAGCCGCGTGAGCGTATCGACGAGGTTGACGATTTCAATCGAGCGGTTGGTGTTGTACATCTCCAGCATAGCGGTATAAATCTGCTGGTGCTGCTCCTCGTAAAAATATTCGGGCTTGAGGAACACAATCTCATTGAATTTTTCCGGGTCCAACAGCACCGCGCCGAGCAGGGCCTGCTCGGCCTCCTGCGAATGCGGAAGCTGGCGGATCAAATCGAATTCGGCCATAGGAAAAGGCTCCGTTCAGAAAAGTTAAAATGCTGCGGCGGCTTACGGCTTGACGACGACCGTGATTTTGGCAGCGATTTCGGGATAGAGCTTCAGCTCCGCCGTCACCGCGCCGTAGGTTTTGATGGCCTCGGGCAGTACGATTTTGCGTTTATCGACCTTCAGGCCGAATTTCTGCTCCACAAGCTCGGCGATGTCCTTGGCGGTCACGGCCCCGTAGAGGCGGCCATCCTCCGCGCCCGGCGCGGTCAGCTCAAGCGTGCAGCCGTCGATGCGCGCCTTCAGCTCGGCGGCCGCGGCCTTCTCCTCGCGCTTTTTATTCTCCTCCGACGCCTTTTTGTTCTTCACGTCGTTGAGGGCCTGCACGTCGGCGGCCTTCGCCAGCTTCTTCGGCAACAGGAAATTGCGGACGTATCCGTCCGATGCGTTGACGACGTCGCCTTTCTTTCCAAGGCCCTTGACGTCCTCCAGCAATACGACTTTCATAATCAACAACCATCCTTTCGGTTCTGAAATTACAGCTTATTGCCCGAATCGAGGTATTCCACGATCGATTCGCGCAGCATAATTAACGCCTGCTTCATCGAGACGCCGGTCAGCCTTGCGCCGGCCATATCGAAATGTCCGCCGCCCTTGAGCTTTTCCAGAATCAGCGAAACGTTGATCGACCCGTCCGAGCGGGCGGAAATATGGATCGCGTCGCCCACCAGCGCGAGCACGAACGACGCTTTGATGTTTTCGATGTTCAGCATCCGGTCGGCCGCCTGCGCGGCGATGACGCGGTTCTCGGTCTCGTTGTCCGCGTCATACTGCGAGATGGCGATGATGCCGCGGAAAAGAATCACGTTCGATTCCAAAATCGCCAGCTTCATAAACTCGCTCACGCCGTATTTGAACAGCGACTGCGCGCTGCCGGGATTGCCGCCCTCGCTGCGCAGATAAACCGCCGCGCCGAAGGTTCGGATGCCGGTATTGCGCGAAAAGCGCTGCGTATCCAGCAAAATTCCCGCGAAAAGCAGCTCCGCTTCCTCCTTGCAGACGGTGGAGGGCGGCAGCGCGTACTCGAGAATCTCGCTGATCAGTTCGGACGCGGAGGAGGCCGTCGGCTCGATATACGAAATCAGCAGCGGACGGTCGAACTCGCGCGCCTGCCGGTGGTGGTCGATGATGACCACGCGCGACGCGTTGGCAAAAATCTCCGGCGATTCAAACAAATCGGGGTTGGAAACGTCGGTGATGACGACAAGCGATTTCGGCAGCAGCATTTCCTGCCCGCGGACGGCGTCAGTAAACACGCTGTCATACTCGGGGATGTGCCCGAGCATCTGCTTGGCGGTGGCAACGACGGCGTCGTTTTCGTTGACGACGATATTGACCTTGATTTTATGGTACATGCTCAGCCGCGCCACGCCGACGCAGGCCGCGATCGAATCGTAATCCGCGTTTTTATGTCCGAACACGAGCACGTTGCTGCTGGCGCGCATCTCGCTGACCAGCTCGCTGGCGATGACGCGCGAGCGGATTTTGGTGCGCTTCTGCACGGTCTTGGTACGGCCGCCGTACACGTCGCTGCCGGTTTCGGTCTTGACCACGGCCTGCGCGCCGCCGCGCTGCAGGGCAAGCTGGAGCGAAATCTTGGCGGCGTTCTCCTTCTCCGACAGCGCGCCGTCGATCTGCGCCAGTCCGATGGAAACCGTCAGCGGCACGCCGAAATCGGAGCTGCCGGCGGCGTGGATGCGGTCGAGGATTTCAAATTTGCCGGCGGCGATCTCGTTCATATACCGCTCCTCGAACAGGAGGATGTATTTGTCGCGCTCATACTCCTTGAGAATGCCGTTGAGCGACGCGGCCCATTCGCTCAGAATGGCGCCGATCTTGGCGCTGGATTCGCGGTAGCTGTCCTGTATGCCCTGCGTGATCTCGGACATATTATCGACCACGATATACGCGACAAGCACGTTTTTCTGCCGCAGGAGCAATTTTGTCTCGGTCAGCTCGGTGACGTCCGACCAGATGGTGAGATAAAAATCCTTCTTGGAAACGTCGGTTCGGAAATACGACACGGAATAGCTCCGTTCTCCGAACCGCAGCTCGAGCGGCGAGGCGTCGTTCAGCTCGGTCTTGGCCTTGATGCGGTCGAGCGTGAGGACGCCGTCCAGCACCGCAGAGCAGGGCGCGCCGTAGCGCACGCCTCCGTCCAGCTCGGAAAAGGCGCGGTTGTACCACGCGACGGTGTCCTCGTCCGAAACCAGCAGGACGGGCGAACCGAGCTTGGACAAAAAGTCGATAGTCAGATTGGACAGGCTCTCCCCCGCGCCCTCCTGAAACGCGCTTTTGCGGGAGATGAGGAACAGCGCCAGCAGAAACACGAGGTAGCAAAGCAGGATCGCGGCGCAGTACAGGCCCGCCGTCTCGTCGTGCAGATAAGCGATGAAGCTCGCGACCGCCAGCGCGAACGCGCCAAACAGCGCCAGCAGGCGAAGGTGCAGAAGATTCAGCCGGTTTTTCATTCCGTTCATCCTTTCCCGGAAAAAATCACAACAGCGTCTGCTGCGTCAGCTCGGGGTCGTCGTCCTCAAACAGCGTGCCGGCGGAGGGCAGCGCCGCCTTGCGGTATTTCGCCTCCTTCACCAGCCGCGGGCCGTCCTTGCCGTACAGACGGACGGAAACGACGCGCCCGTTCCTGCGCAGCGTGAACACGGAGGCGCCCGAAGAGGTCTTGGTCGTTTTATCGGTAATCTGCTCCTCCCGGACCAGCAGCGCTTTGGAGGCGTTCGAAAGCAGCAGATACTCGTTCCCCTCGCCGCTGCGGAAAAGGCCCACGACGGGAGAACCCGCGAAAAAGGCGTTGACCAGCTTGCGGCGGTTGGTCTTGGTTTCGTAAGAGGATGCGGGGATGCGCACCGCCTTGCCGTTTTCAAAAAACAGGGTGAAGGAGCCGCCGTAATCCTTCAGGCAGCAGGCGGCGACGACGCGCTCGTCCGGCTCGAAGGACAGCTTCGCCGGCACATAGTCGCCCAGCAGCGACGCCTTGGAGTCCTCAAAGTCATACAGATGCGACTTGTACACCTGCGCCTTGCTGGTGAAGAAAAGCACGTCGGCGGCGTTGGAGGTTTCCCATTTTTCCAGCAGCGCGTCGTTTTCCTTAAACTTCTGCACGTCGTTGCCGCGCAGCGAAGCGAGCGTGCATTTTTTGAAATACCCCTCGCGGGAGAGGAAGGCGACGACCGGATAATCCTCCACCGTCTCCTCCTGCACGTCTGCGACGACGTCGTCCTCATACAGAATAAAGGTTTTGCGCGGAATGGCGTATTTGGCCTTGATGGCCTTAAGCTGGCGCACAATCACCTTTTTGATCTTTCGATCGTCGGCGATGAGCTCGCGCAGCTCGGCCGTCTCCTTTTCCAGCTCGTCGATCTCGCTGATGCGGTTGACGATATACTCGCGGTTGATGTTGCGCAGCTTGATGTCCGCCACATATTCGGCCTGCTTCTCGTCGATGCCGAAGCCGGCCATCAGGTTGGGGACGACCTCTTTCTCCGTCTCCGTGTTGCGGATGATGGAGATGGCGAGATCGATGTCGAGCAAAATCTCCTTGAGGCCGTACAGCAGGTGGAGCTTATCGCTCTTTTTCTCCAAATCGTAGATAAACGTGCGGCGCAGGCATTCCACCCGAAACGCCGCCCACTCGTCCAGAATTTCGCGGATGCCGAGCGTCATCGGCGTGCCGCCGACGAGAATGTTGAAATTGCAGGCGAAATCGTCCTCCAGCGGCGTAAGTTTGAACAGCCGCGCCATCAGCTTTTCGCTGTCGCTGCCGCGCTTGAGGTCGATGGTCAGCTTGAGGCCGTTGAGGTCGGTTTCGTCGCGCACGTCGGCGATTTCCTTAATCCGGCCGTTTTTGACCAGCGAGACGATGACGGACTTGATTTTTTCCAGCGTGGTGGTGTACGGAATCTGCGTGACCTCGATGCGGTTGGCCGCCTTATCGTAGGTATACTTGGCGCGCACCTTGAAGCTGCCGCGGCCGGTGGTATAGATTTCCTTGAGTTTCTCGCGGTCGTACAGCAGCAGGCCGCCGGTCGAAAAATCGGGTGCCTTGAGGATGTCGAGCATCTCGTCGCAGGTGATCGATTCGTTCTGAATGAACGCCGTCGTCACATCGCAGATTTCGCCGAGGTTGAACGAGCAGATTGTGCTCGCCATCCCGACGGCGATGCCCGTGTTGGGCGACACCAGCACGTTGGGGAAGCTGACCGGCAGGATTGCCGGCTCCTTCATCGTGCCGTCGTAATTGTCGACCATATCGACGGCGTCGCGGTCGATGCCGTCGAAGATTTCGGCGCAGAAGGGGGCGAGCTTGACCTCGGTATACCGCGATGCGGCATAGGCCATATCCGAATACTGCTTGCCGAAGCTGCCCTTCGATTCGACGAACGGGTGCAGCAGCGCCTCCTTCCCCGTGGTCAGGCGGACGAGCGTCTCGTAGATGGCGCCGTCGCCGTGGGGATTGAGCATCATCGTCTGGCCGACGACCTTGGCCGATTTGGTTTTCGCGCCGGTCATCAGCCCCATTTTATACATCGTATACAGCAGCTTGCGGTGCGCGGGCTTGAAGCCGTCGATCTCCGGGATGGCGCGCGAAACGATCACGCTCATCGCGTAAGGCATATAGTTGGTTTCCAGTATGTTGACGATTCCGATGTCGGACACCGGCGCGGCCGGCTTTTCCTCGACGCGCACGTTCTTTTTCGACTTGGCCAAATTGTTTACTCCTTCGTTCCGATTTCCGTAAAGCGCCCGTCCGGCGCACGGCTATCCGCACCGAACGGCGAACCGCCTGCCGTCTGCCGCAGCGCTCTTGCGCGCGCTTTGCGGGCCGCAGCCCCGTCTCGGCAGACGGGAACGCCGCGGCGCGGGCCGTCAGGCTCGCTTTGCTCCGCCTTCGCGCATAGCCGACCCGCGGGGTCTTCACCCCACCCTGTGTATGGTCTCTTGCAGCCAGCCGAACAGCTCATCAAACGCGGCTTCGCCGTCTACGGCGGCGCCGCGTTTATAATCCGCCGCGGTCAGCAGCAGCGCGCGGTCGGCGCCCCGCGCCTGTTCGAGCAGCTCTTCGCCCGTCGCGCAAAATACGCCGGTCTCCAAAAAGCACAAGTTTTGCAGAATGAAAAACACCTGCCGGTAGGAGCGGCGCAGACCGTCCGGGTCGTTTTCAAACACATAACGGTGACAGATTTCGTGGTACAGATTGTTCAGACTCAGCCGTATGAATTCCCGCGTATCCGCCGCCGTGAAGGGCGGGAGAAGCTCGGACAGCACGCCGAAGCAGTCGCGCGTCGTGTGCAGCAGATGGCACAGCTCCAGCCGGTTCCAGTGCCGCAGTTCGTCTCGGCCGCAGAGAAAGCCGCAGGCTTTGTTATGAATCCCCAGCGTCTCCAGCAGCGCGCGATAGCGGCGCAGGTCGGACGGGGAAAGCGCCTCGATCACCGTCATCACGTCCACATCGCTGTCCTCGCCGGCCTCGCCGCGCAGATAGCTGCCCTGCAACCCCACATAGACCAGCCGTTCGCCGTACACCCGCCGCAGCGCGGTGATCAGCGCCTGCAGATAGGCTTGTAGATCGACCATGGCTCAATAATCCGCCAGCGCAAGGTATTTCGCGCCGTTTTCGGCAATGAAACGCTTGCGCGCGGTCAGGTTGTCGCCGAGCAGCACGTCGAACATCGCGTAGGTGGCCTGCTCATCTTCCATCCGCACGCGGATGAGGCGGCGGGTTGCGGGGGCCATCGTCGTCAGAGACATCATCTGCGGGTCGTTTTCCCCCAGTCCCTTGGAGCGCTGGATGGTATATTTGGACGTTCCGATGCGGTTGAGAACATCGTTCTTCTCGCGTTCGTCATACGCGAAGTAGGTATTGTCCTTCGTCGTGATCTCGTACAGCGGCGTTTCCGCGATATAGACGTACCCCTCGCGGATGAGCGTCGGCAGCAGACGGTAGAGCATCGTCAGGATAAGCGTGCGAATCTGGAATCCGTCCTCGTCCGCGTCGGTGCAGATGACAATCTTGTTCCAGCGCAGCGACTCCAGCGAGAACGCGGCCATCCCCTTGCCGGCCTTGGCCTTGATCTCCACCCCGCAGCCGATGATTTTCAGCAAATCGGTGATGATGTCGTTGTTGAAAATCTTGTCATACGTCGATTTCAAACAGTTGAGCGTTTTGCCGCGCACGGGGATGATGGCTTGGAATTCCGCGTCGCGCGCCAGCTTGACGCTGGTCAGCGCCGAGTCGCCCTCGACGATGTACAGCTCGCAGCGCGACGGGTCCTTGGAGCGGCAGTTGACGAATTTATCGACCGAGTTGTTGATGTCCAGCGAGGTCGTGAGCTTTTTCTTCACGTTGACGCGCATATTTTCGGCCGACTCGCGGCTGCGCTTATTGACGAGAACCTGCGAACAGATTTTATCCGCGCTCTGCGGATTCTCGGCGAAATAGACCTCCAGCGAATGCTTGAAGAAATCGGTCATCGCCTCGGCGATGAAGGTGTTGGTGATGGCCTTCTTCGTCTGGTTTTCATACGACGCCTGCGTGGAAAAGGAGTTGGTCACCAGCACGAGCGAATCCTCGACGTCCGAGAAGGTGATGCGGCTTTCGTTTTTGGTATATTTCCCGTTGTTCTTCAGATAGCGGTCGATGGCCCAGACGAACGCGCTGCGCGCGGCCTTGTCCGGCGAGCCGCCATGCTCCAGAAAGGACGAATTATGATAATACTCGATCATGCTCACGTCGTTGGAAAAGCAGAACGCGAACTGCATCTTCAGCTTATAGCTCTTTTTGTCCTCGCGGTCCTTCCCCTCCCGCTCGGCGGCATACTGGACGGTTTCGGTCAGATAGTTGACGCCGACCTTCTCGGCGATGTAATCGACGATCCCGTTGGGGTACAAAAACTGCTCCGAGGTATAGCTGCCGTCCGGCTCCTGCCAGTTGAGGACGAGGGTCAGCCCGTCGTTGACGACGGCCTGCCGCTTGAGGATTTCACGAACGTACTCGCGCGGGATGGCGATGTCGGTGAACACCTCCAGATCGGGCTTCCAGGTCGTGACGGTGCCGGTCTTTTTCGGCGGGCAGGCTTCCTTTTCCAGCTTCGAGACCGGCTCGCCCTTGCGAAAGTGTATGGAATACTTTGTGCCGCCGGTATATGCGGTGACGTCCATAAACTCCGAGGCGCACTGCGTCGCGCAGGCGCCCAGCCCGTTGGTGCCGAGCGAATACTCATACACAGCCGAGGCGGAATTGTTGTATTTCCCGCCGGCGTACAGCTCGCAGTAGACCAGTTCCCAGTTATAGCGCTTTTCCTTTTCGTTCCAGTCCAGCGGCACGCCGCGGCCGAAATCCTCCACGGTGATGGAGCGGTCGAGGCGGAAGGTGACGTTGATGACCTTGCCGAAGCCCTCGCGCGACTCGTCAATGCTGTTGGAAAGGATCTCGAAAAACGAGTGCTCGCAGCCCTCCAGCCCGTCCGAGCCGAAGATGACCGCCGGGCGCTTGCGCACACGGTCGGCGCCCTTCAGCGAGCTGATGACGCTTTGGTTGTCGAATACGTTTTTGGGCATAGATGGTTTGACCTTCCCTTTCCGAACAGCTTTTTTTGTTTACGGCCTGTAAAAGCCGACCTTCTTATACACCTTCGACAGCGTGCGGCCGGCAAGCCGCGCGGCGCGCTCTGCGCCCTGCTTCATCAGGCCGTCGAGGTACGCCTTGTCCGCCAGATAGGCGTTGTATTTTTCCTGAATCGCGCCGACCGCGTCCGCGACCGTAACGCCGACGGCCTCCTTGAACGCGCCGTAGCCCTGTCCGTCGAATTCCCTCTCGATGGCTTCGAAATCCTTCCCTGTAAAGCAGGAGTAAATCGTCATCAGGTTATTGATGCCCGATTTTCCCTCGGCATATCGCACCTCGGCGCCGGAATCGGTCACCGCGCGCTTGATCTTGCGGATGATCGTGTCGCGGTCATCGAACATCGAGACGCTGCCGCCGGTGGTATCCGACTTGCTCATCTTTTTGTCCGGCTCGGTCAGCGACATAATTTTCTGCCCCACGGTCGGGATATACGGCTCGGGAATGCGGAACACGTCGCCGTAGATGCCGTTGAAGCGCGCGGCGATGTCGCGCGTGATCTCCAAATGCTGCTTCTGGTCCTGCCCGACCGGCACAAGGTCGGTCTGATACAGCAGAATGTCGGCCGCCATCAGCACGGGATAGGTGAACAAACCGGCGTTGACGTTGTCGCTGTGCGCGGCGGATTTGTCCTTGAACTGCGTCATCCGCGACAGCTCGCCGAACATCGTATAGCAGTTCAGCACCCACGCCAGCTCGGCGTGCGCGGGCACATGGCTTTGCACAAAAAAGATGTTGTTTTCGTCGTCGAGCCCGCAGGCGAGATACATCGCCAGCAGCTCGCGCGTGCGGCGGCGCAGCTCCGCCGGCACCTGCCGCACCGTGATCGAATGCAGATCGACGACGCAGAAGATACAATTGTATTCTTTTTGTAACGGCACCCAGTTGCGCAGGGCGCCGAGATAGTTGCCGATGGTGATCTGGCCGGACGGCTGCACGCCGGAAAAGACGGTCTTCTTGGGTTCGGAGGAAATATCCATATTCGCTGCTTCTCCTTTTACGCGTCTTACGCGTCGTATTGATCCAGCGTTTTTCTCAGCCGGCGCACGCCCTCGACGATCTGCTCGTCGGTCGGCGTGGAATAATTCATACGGAACGAATGCGAAACGACAGATTGGTCGGGCGCAAAGGTCTTGCCTTCGACGACGGCGACCATATTGCCGATGGCTTTCTTTGCAAACACGGCGGAATCGTATTTGTCGGGCAGCGTCCCCCAGATAAAGAGGCCGCCCTGCGGACGCACAATCTCCAGCACGCCGCCGAGCTGCTCCTCAAGCGCGTCGACCATCAGCGCGGATTTCCGCTTATACAGCGCGCGGATGGAGGCGATATGCTCGTCCAGCCCGTAAACCTCCATAAAGCGGGAGGCCAGCATTTGGAAGAAGATGTTCGTGTGCACGTCGTTGACCTGCTTGACGACCACGATTTTCTGAATCAGGTCTTTGTTGCCGCAGAGGAAGCCGACGCGCATGCCCGCCGAAAGGATTTTGGAAAAGGACGAGCAGTAAAGCACCTGTCCGCCGCGGTCCAAACTCTTGATCGTGGGCACGTCCTCCCCGTCGAAGCGCAGCTCGCCGTAGGGATTGTCCTCGAGGATCACGGCGCCGTAGCGCTCCGCCAGCGCGAGCACGGCGCGGCGCTTCTCCGGCGACATCGTGATGCCGGAGGGGTTCTGGAACGTCGGGATGAGATAAATCAGCTTGGTGTTCGGATTCGCCTTGAGCGCCTGCTCCAGCTTTTCCACATCGATGCCGTCCCGCTCCACATCGACGCCGACCAGTCTGGCGTTATAGGAACGGAACGCATTGAGCGCGCCGATGAAGCTCGGGTTCTCACAGATGACGGTATCGCCCTCATTGCAGAGAACCTTCGCCGCCAGATCGATGCCCTGCTGGCCGCCGGTGGTGATGATCAGCTCGTCGTCCGAAGCGCCGATGGAGAACTTCTCGCGCAGCCGCGCCTTGAGCTGCTCGCGCAGCGGGCCGTATCCCTCCGTCACGCTGTACTGCAGCGCGCCGGTCGGGTCGGTCAGAAGAAGCTGCTCGGAGATCGCGCGGATTTTCTCGACCGGAAAGGAATCCGCCGACGGGTTTCCGGCCGCAAGGGAAATCATGTTCGGATCGCTGAGCGACTTGAATATTTCGCGGATGGCAGAGGGCTGCATATCCTTCACTTTGTCTGAAAACACATAATTCACAATGCTCTGTTCCTTTCAGAAGCGGCGCCTTCGCCCGAAGGTGCGCGCAGATTCTTTTCAGTATATTGTACCATATTCTTTTTGTTATTTCAACACAATTTTTTTCTTAAAAGACATTTACAAGCAAAAAAGTTTGTTGTATAATGGTAACAACGTATGTGCAGCCGCCGGATTTGCGTCCGCGGCGAGAAGGAAGGTTTGTTAAAATGAGCAACAAGGTTGTGGTGGAAACCTCCGCCAGACATGTACACCTTACCGCAGAACAGGTTGAAACGCTGTTCGGCAAGGGACACAAGCTGACGGTGAAGAAAATGCTGTCCCAGCCCGGCCAGTTTGCCTGCGAGGAAAAGGTGGACGTCGTCGGCCCCAAAAACACCATCCGCAACGTATCGGTTCTCGGCCCCGAGCGGAAAGCGGCGCAGGTGGAGGTCTCGCTGACCGACGCGCGCACGCTGGGCATCGCCGCCCCGGTGCGCGAGAGCGGCGACATTGCGGACACCCCGGGCGTGAAGCTGGTCGGCCCCGCGGGCGAGCTTACGCTTGCGCAGGGCGTCATCGCCGCCAAGCGCCACATTCATCTGACGCCGGACGAAGCCGCCGCCTTCGGTTTGGCCGACAAGGAAATCGTCACGGTGCGTCTGGACACCGCCCGGCCGTTGATTTTTGACGACGTGGTCGTGCGCGTGCGCAGCGATTTCGCCGCCGCGATGCATATCGATACCGACGAATCCAACGCCGCCTGCGCCTTCGGCGAGGTTTACGGAGAAATCAGGAAAAAATAACATAAACATATTTGGAAAGGAAAACTGTAAGATGCTGAATTATTCACATGAAGTCGAAAACATGTGCGTCGTCGCCAAGGGTCCCAAGCACGGGCCGGCGCCCATTCCCGAAGAGGGCAAGTGGGTCAAGGCGTACCAGATCGGCGACATCTCCGGCCTCTCCCATGGCATCGGCTGGTGCGCGCCGCAGCAGGGCATGTGCAAGCTGACCCTGAACGTCAAGGAGGGCGTTATCGAGGAGGCGCTCGTCGAAACGAGCGGCTGCTCGGGCATGACGCATTCGGCGGCGATGGCGGCCGAGATTTTGCAGGGCAAAACGATTCTCGAGGCGCTCAACACCGACCTCGTATGTGACGCCATCAACGTCGCGATGCGCGAGATCTTCCTTCAGCTCGTCTACGGCCGCACGCAGACGGCCTTCTCCGAGGACGGCCTGCCCGTCGGCGCCTCGCTCGAGGATCTCGGCAAGGGCCTGCGCTCGCAGATCGGCACCATTTTCGCCACCAAGGCCAAAGGCGTGAGATATCTGGAAATGGCCGAGGGCTACATCCTTTCGCTCGGTCTGGACGCGGACGGCGAGGTCATCGGCTACAAGTTCGTTCACCTCGGCAAGATGATGGACATGATCAAAAACGGCGTCAACGCGCAGGAAGCGTTCGAGAAGAATACCAACACCTACGGCAGATACGCCGACGCGGTCAAGTATATTGACCCGAGAAAGGAATAAGGAGGTAGCTTTACAATGGCAAAGTTTGAAGGATACGAAAGAAGAATCAAGCAGATCGAAGCCTGCCTCAACGAATACGGTTTTTCCTCTCTCGACGACTGCAAGGCGCTCTGCGATTCCAAGGGCATCGACGTAGACGCGATCGTCAAGGGCGTTCAGCCCATCGCGTTCGACAACGCGACCTGGGCCTACACCCTCGGCGTGGCCATCGCGCTCAAGAAGGGCGTAACCAACGCGGCCGAAGCGGCCGAGACCATCGGCATCGGCCTGCAGGCCTTCTGCATTCCCGGCTCCGTCGCCGAAAGCCGCAAGGTCGGCCTCGGCCACGGCAATCTCGCCGCGATGCTGCTGCGCGAGGAGACGAAGTGCTTCTGCTTCCTCGCCGGACATGAATCCTTCGCCGCGGCGGAGGGCGCCATCGGCATCGCCCGCACGGCGAACAAGGTCCGCAAGGAGCCGCTGCGCGTCATCCTCAACGGTCTCGGCAAGGACGCAGCCTACATCATTTCGCGCATCAACGGCTTCACCTATGTGCAGACCGATTACGATTTCTACAAGAACGAGCTGATCATCGTGAAGGAAAAGGCGTACTCGGACGGCGACAAGGCGAAGGTTCGCTGCTACGGCGCCAACGACGTGCTCGAGGGCGTCGCGATTATGCAGCATGAGAGCGTGGACGTCTCCATCACCGGCAACTCGACCAACCCGACCCGCTTCCAGCATTTGGTCGCCGGCACCTACAAGAAGCAGTGCATGGAAAGCGGCAAGAAGTACTTCTCCGTCGCCTCCGGCGGCGGCACGGGCAGAACGCTGCATCCCGACAACGTTGCGGCCGGCCCCGCCTCCTACGGCCTGACCGACTCGATGGGCAGAATGCACGGCGACGCGCAGTTCGCCGGCTCGTCCTCCGTTCCGGCGCATGTAGAGATGATGGGCTTGATCGGCATGGGCAACAATCCCATGGTCGGCGCTACCGTCGCCTGCGCGGTCGCGGTGGAAGAAGCCGGAAAGTAAGATTTCCGCTTCCGCATTCATAATAACGTAAAGCGAACAGGGCGTTCGGTATTTACCGAACGCCCTGTTTTTCCATCTTTTTTCTTCCCGTTCGGCCGCCAAAGCTCCCTTTGCCGGCAAACGGCTGTACGCTTGCCATATCCGCGATTTTCCCCAAGCGCGTTCTTTGCTCCGGGGCTGCAAACGTAAGCGCGAAACGGCGCTTGTCATGTCCGCAGCTTCGGCGTTTTGCCCGTTCTCCGTCCGGCGGCGCTCCCTGCGCTTGCAAAAAGCAAGGGCGCCGGACGGGCGCCCACGGCGCGTAGCCGCTCTATCCCCACGTCTGCTCCCGGTCGTCGCCGAACAGCCGCTCGCGATAGCGCGTGACAATGCTCAGCGCCTCGTAAATCTCGAAGCCGAGCGCCGTCATCCCGCCGTCGCGCTTGGTGCCGTACCGCTCGAACACGCTGTGCAGCACATCGGTATACTGAAGCAGCAGCGCCCGGTTGCCCGCAAGCTCCTGTTCGGGAACACGGGTAAAGGGCCTTTCCATAAAGCGATGGCATTCCTCCATCAGCGCCGTGAAATATGCGTAGTCCATTTTTGTCGATTCACCGCCCTATCTTTTCTCAGCCGACGTCCGGCCGCGTGCCGTCCGGCGTCTCCCGCCCGCACGGCCGGCAGCGAAGCATCCAGAGCAGCAGGACCGCCTCGACCAGTTCCGTGCCGAGCATATTGAGCGCGCAGCGGTCGCGCTGCATGCCGTTTTCGCGGACCGCCCGCAAAAGAACCGCTATATATTCGTCGATCAGCCGGTCGTCTCCGCACAGCGCGGCGAGAGAAACACGTTGGAACGGCAAATCCCGAAAGCGATGACATTCCTCCACCAAAGCGATGAGGTGTTCAAAATTCATCCTTGACATAAGTGCTCCTTTTCCGCACATCAACGGCAATTTTATCGCTCCCGGAGCGAAAAGGACAATCGGCCGCCGCGCCTAAGTACGAATGCGGAACGTTTTCGGCGCCAGCTTATAAATCAGTACACACGCGAGGGCGCAGTACAGGACGCAGAACACGATTGTCATCAGGCCGAACAGCAGCACGGGTACGCGAAGCTGCATCAGCGAAAAGCAGATCAGGTAGGTCGCGCTCATCACGATCGTGTACGCGCCGCTTTTCAGCTCCGTCCCCGCATTGTAGGGCTGAAGCAGGTAGTATATGGTAAGATAATGCACCGAAAAGAACATACTTATGCAGAGAACGGCCACCGGCAGCACGATATAGCTGAGCGGATCGTCCGTGCCGCCGGAAAGATACAGCAGCAGCGACAGACCCGGGCCGATCACCAGCGCCGGAAGCGCGTTGATCTTCATAATCTCAAGCAGACGGATTCGGAACAGCTTAAGTATGAATCGCGGCTTTTTATAAAAGGAATACGTCAGCAGACTGTGGTCGCAGTTCATAAACAGCGCCTGCGTGAAGCCCGTGCCGCGGTTGACGGCATACATCACAAAGACAAAATACGGCAGGCAGGTTTTCACCAGCGCATTCACGGGCGCCTTCGCCTCCGGCAGCAAATACAGCAGCAGCGCCGCGCCGGCAATCAGAAAGGCGCACACGAACGCAATCTTTTTGACGGCGCTCCACAGAATCCGGCGGTGACGCTTGACAAACAGCTCGTTCAGATAGGCGAATCCCCTGCGGTGGCTGGTGATCGGACGATCCGCGGTAATGGCCTTTTCCGCATTCTTTTTCGTCGCCTGCGCGGCGGTGTCCATCTGCTGAAAAAGCTGCCCGAGCAATTCCTGATTGATTTCCCGATACGCGCCGAACGTCAGCAGCTTCCGCACGCTCAGCGCGCCGGAAAGCACAAACGCCAGCAGAACGGCAGCGGAAACAGCCGGCGGCAGCGAAGCGCCGATGGCCGGCAGCCCATACGCGGCGGCCAAAAGCAGCGCCGCCAGCAGCCACGAGCGTTTGTTGAACGCATTCTCGTTATACGCCCGTCCGCGCTTCTCATACGAGCGCAGCGTCAAAGCCGCCGCCGTCAGCTTGCAGCCCACAATAGAAAAGGGCAGCACAAGGCACAGCCAGAGCGGAACGCCGTTCGCCAACCCGAAGAAAAGCGTAAACGGCAGAAAGCCGACGACCACCTTCACCAGCGTATACGCATAATTGACCAGCGTATAGGAACGCGCGTCCATCCGCATCAGAATCATCGCATAGTATTTGTCCCGCGTCGGATTGAACAGGCCGGTGTTCATAAATCCGCCGATGACCGTAAGGCAAAGCAGGATATGCAGGAACACCGTCCCCCGCGCCGCGTTCTCGTACAGCACCCCGACGCCGGTGACCATCGTCAGCATATACAAAAGCTTGCCGAGGAAAGCCGTAAGCAATTCCCACACGGCGGCCAGCAGGCCGGCGAAGCGCTTCAGGCCCCTCGAACGGTAAAGCGCCTGCGGCAGAAGCCGACGCAGAAGCGGAATCTGCTTGAGCGAATACAGAATGCCGTTGACCCGATATGTGTTTTTCAGAGCGAACGACAGGCGGAAGGTGCTACGCATCGCCGTCCTCCCGCAGCGCGGCAATGATCCGCTCCTTGAAGGCGTTGTTGTCCGAATCGGATTTTTCCACAACCTCCAGCTCGCCGTGGCTGAGCAGCACGATTTCGTCGCACAAGTCCAGCGCCAAATCCATAATATGCGTGGAAAAGATGGTGATGCGCCCCTGCTTGAGCGAACGGAGAAGCTGCTTCATTTCCTCCGCCACCACCACGTCCAGCGAGGTCAGAGGCTCATCCAGCAGCAGGATATTCGGCTGCGCGATGATGTTGATGAGCATCTGCATCTTGTTCTTCATCCCGTGGGAATAATCCTTCATCAGCTTGTCACGGTCCTCCGGCGCGATCGACATATCGTCGAAATACGCGTCCAGCGACTTGGGATTCGGCAGCTTTTGCTCGTTTATATCCAAAAAGAAGCGCAAAAACTCCCGTCCCGTCAGAAATTCCGGCACGGTGGGCGTAGAAAGGACATAACCGATATCGTCTGCCGTCACCTCGCTGCGCCGGCCGTCGGTTTCCAGCCAGAAGGCTCCGCCGTCGGCCTTCAGATCGCGGTTCAGGCAGTTGAAAAGCGTCGTTTTTCCGGCGCCGTTCCGTCCCAGCAGGCCATAGATCCGCCCTTCCGTAAAGGTAAAGCAGATGTCGCGCAGGACGACTTTATCCTCAAAGCGCTTGGATAAGTGCTCGATAACGAAATTCATACCATTCTCCTATACATAGCTGTATAAACCCGATCCGGCATGCGAAGCGGATTTCTTTTCGCAAGAACGCAAGGACGCAACGAAAAGCCTCCGACAGGCGCTTCGCCCGCGTCGGTCCGAAAGCGGCGGTCAGCGGCGCCGTAAAAGCTGCCGTCCCCGCGCAAAAGGAAAGCACAGCGGTTTCCACGGCCCGACTCCGGCCGCTGCGCCGCCTGTCATACGTTGGCCTTCCGCTCCCGCGGCATAGCCTTGCGGCAGGTCCGCACGCTCGGGAGATAACGGAGCATCAGCAGCCGAAGCGACGCCTCGACCAGCTCCATGCCGAGCGCGTTCAGCGCGCGGCTGCCGCTGCGCCGCCCGAAGCGGTTCACCGTCCGGAACAAAAGCGCCGCATATTCATCGATCAATTTTCGGTTTCCCACCAGTTCCTCGAGCGACACGCGCGTGTACGCTTTCTCCTCAAACCGATGACATTCCTCCACCAGCGCGAGCACATAGTCGTAGCTCATGCTTTTCCCATCGACCGTACCGCCGTTTTTTCGTCCTGCTTCCCCTTTTTTCGACTTCACGCGCCCCGCTTACTCTCCTTTTTTTCGTTTAGTATACATCATTTCCGTTTTCTTTTCCAGTACTTATCCCTATTTTTAAGAAAAAGTTTATATTTTCAACCTCCATTTTGTACATTTCGGACAACAATTCAGCAACTCGGATAATACTATATGTTGCACTGTAACGTCTCCTCGGTTCCCATAAAACCGCTTACCCCCCAATATGCACGCTGCCATTCTTCCGACGCCGATTTCACGGACAGCCACATTCCATATAGGATGGATGACTGGCGGTCCAATGCCTGTATGGACGGCTTTGCAGAATGATGGCCCAATAAAAGCGCTTAAAGGTTTGTCGGACAAGGGGAGAAAAGAGTTGTTTGTTGAGACAGAGGCTTACGAATCAGCCGGCCGTTTTGCGAAAAAAATTGAAAATCGTTCGTCTGCCGCAGTCCGCGATGTCCAAATCCGGACCTTCACCCGCCTTCCGCCGCCGTGATAACGGACGAAAGACCATTCACAATTCACCGGACAGCCTTTGAACCGTCAGCGGCGCGCCCCCGCACGCGCACCCGCCCATTGCGCGGCAAAAAGCACCTGCCGAGGTGGACGCCGGTACATCCCCTGCGGGTTTGTCGTACCGAGATTCGTCCTGCTGTACGCTGTTCGAAGCCGGCCGCCGTAGAGCAGGCGCGTTCGTATTGGCGCATTTCCAACTCTGCTGCGCGCTTTGCCGCCTCCCGCATTCTGCTTTAGGAGGCGTTCCGATCCCCTCTTTCGTCCATTCCAAGGGAACGAATAAGCGAAGCAAGCCATCGAGCCGACGCGGCGCCGCCCCATTATAGAATCGATTATCGCAGCAATCGATTATCCGTCTGCAACGGGAACAGAACCTCAGCCAATACCAAAGAAAAATAACTGGATATAAAAAAATATGCGAACATGACAAGCGGATGAACAATCTTAAAAATCCAGAAGGTCAGAAAGCATAAGGCAAAAAAGAACAATGCGTTTAATATTGCGTAGCCCAATTCACCGACCCAGGATAAGCAGACGATTCTGCCGCACTTTACGCACCGCCTTACGCGGCGCGCAAAAGGATTCCCAAAATACAAATGGAGCTTGTGATTGCAAGCCGGTTTTTTCGTCATATCCTTTTCGGGCTCCAAAGAACTGAAATCCAAGCTTTTCCCCTCCCTTTTGCGAACATACATGCCGGTCATCAGAGATAATCATCGATGTAATTGCTCCCGTATATTGGCGGCATTCTAAATTTGTAATGCATATGATTCTTTTTGTTTTTGGCGATAGGATATATATGCTTCAGCAGCCGCTCCTCATATTCCGAATAAATAAAAATATCAAAATCCGAAATATCGATGTCGCCAAATGTTCTTGCGCACGCGTTTATTAAAATAAACAATTCGTCGTGACGCGGACTCCAAGCCTGCAATGTGCGCAATGTACTTTTGGATTCCTCTGCGACAATATTATAATTTCCTGTTTTATACAAAAGGCACAGGGGCGTGTATCCCAATTCATTATATCCATATTTTTTTATTGCCCGTATTATCTTTTTAACAGCGCGTTCGGAATTCCCGCATTCGATCTCGCAATCACATAACGCCATTTGGGTGCAGAGCAAAAATTCAGGCTCCGATGAAAACAGCTCCTTTTTATGAAGGATTTTCTTGCATATTTTCTTTGCCTCATAATACTTATTCAAATTCAGGCTCGTAACCAAAAGAAGCGACAGCGCATTGGCGTTGGTATGGACATATTTTGCAGGCAGTTGATGCAAAACCGTTTCCGCACTTAAAAACTGTTCATGATCAAAATGGTATTGAGCGATTGCCATTAGGCTTTTCGGGTTCGGATGCAGGAAAAACGCCGTTTTGAACATTTGAATCAAAGCGTTCGCATCATATTCCGGATATTCCAAATACAAAAACCATGCAAGATTATTGATTGTCATACTTGACGGATAATGTGCTGCGTTATATCGAAACAGCTTTTCCGCTTTATGTGTTTCCGCTGTGCGGGACAAACGAATCGCTTCCCGATTGATGGCTCTATATCCCATATTTTTTCTCCTTGTCCTATTGTTCTATTAGATTTGTCATAGCTGCTGATTGCGCCGACCGCCCGCAGTTCATCGCCGCATAGCTTCCGTCCGACAGCCGGTACGCCTCCGTCTCGCTCCGTTCCGACACCTCTTCCACTGTGCCGCTGCACCTGCTGCCGCTACCGATGTCGCTTCCGCCGCCGCGCTTTCCGTCCCCGAAAGCCCAACCGCCTCCGCCGGTGCCCCTTGTACTGAATCCGTCGGCATTCCCGGTGCCGTCTCCGCGCCGCTTACCGCGCCCGTCGGCATTCCCTGCGTTGTCTCCGCGCCGAGCGCCGCGCCTGTCACGCTCCCCGGCAGCGCTGCCGCCGCCACCGTGCGCAGCAGTCAGCTTGCCATACGCCCGTGCCTTGCCTCTCGCCCCGTTCTCCTTTCTTGTCCCTGCCGGTTTTTCCTTCGGGTATACCGGCTCGTTCTTTTGCCCTTAAAATTCGCCCGCCGCCTTTCTTGTATTGCCCTTTGGGATTGTCTCGTTTTGTTATTCGTTGCAGGTATAGCGTCGCTTCAACCGTACGCCTTTTCCGCAAGCAATGAATAGAGTTGAATATTCCACAAGCAAATCATATGTATCTATTTCTGCGTCATCTTAGGCATACAAATAGAACAAGCGCAGTGCCTAAACCGCGGCCAAGGCTTCCTTTGCGGTGCGGCTTGGTACATTCCACTAAGACAAAAGCGTCTGCAATATTTTTTCCGCGTCACTCTCGACACAAAGGCTGAATATCCTATCATTATTCAAATAGAGGCGCCCGTTTTCATGTCCGTATTCATTATATACTTCAGCAAAAATATAATCGTTATGCAGTTCCATATTTTTGCAAAATATGGTTCCGTTGTTATCCGTTATGATTGTAAGTATTGTTTTTTTGTTTTGCGCATATGCTATAATGTCTCGTATCGGATTCCCGGTTGTTGGGATTTTATCCAATTCCTCATACGATAGATCATATTCTTTCATTAGACGAGCTATCCTTTTTTCATAAAATCCATCCATTGTAATTTTTTGAATGTCGTCCACAAAAAAGGTGACAAAGCCGCTTTCATATCCCTTTGTTGTAATCAACTTCATAAGCATAGTATTTTCATTAACTTCATAAACATAACCCACATAAAAAGTATCCGCATCCGATTCTGACGGGTATACAGATAGCAGCGTTTTCGTCTCCATTGCTTGTTTTAATACGTTAAACATAATAATCCACCAAGCCTTGTTGTTTTATGGCTTTTTCCTTCCTCTCAGTAATGGCTATACTTTTCTCTAATCTGTGAATTGCAAAACAATGATACAATGGGAATATTATAATACTTGTCTCGCTCGTCTCTTTCTACTAAACAGTTTTTACTCAGGGGAAAAATGACGATCACATCCTTACGCACCAAATAATCAAATAATCGTGCATATCCCGTCGCATTAAAGCAATATTCCCCCTGCCAAGGCATTACAAAAATTTTTTTACCTCCGGCCAGCCCAATAGCGGCCGTAAACCGATACACATACGCTCCTAACATACGCATATCTCGATTTAACCAATCGCCAATATCCAAATCATTGGAGAATTCTTCAATCGTAAATCTTGTTTCTGCAGTATCCAATTCTCTTTGCAAAACATCTCCCAATATGGCCGGCTCTGATAAAAACGCACTTATATCTCCAAGATAACATACCTTTTTCCGCAATTCCGCAATATCCATTTGTTGTTCATTGTAAAATAACGACATATCTTTTATATATGTTTTACATTGCGGCGTCAGCGAATAGGTAAACGCCCACCCGCCCATATCGATTTCACCTCGAAGCAAATATACCCCTGTGTGGAATTGAGCAGATAATTCGCAGCAAACGCTCCTGTAACTTCCTATATTTGTATGTTTGCAATCCTCTACGGTCTTGAACTTGTTTACCTCGAATGTAATCATTTTATTTTATCAACTCCGTTGTTACAAATCAATACTTGCGTTATATTATATATTCACCAATGCGGGAATAGCGAACCAAGTTACGATTCCGCCATCGAGAAGTTTTCAATTCTAATACCCGCATCGGCGCCAATCGCGCCATCCATTGCACTTCATCCCTGCGGCTGCTGCGTTTTGCTTCGCAGGCGTCAAAATCCGTGTACGGAAAGAAATTCATCCCGCACTTGGAGGAGCGCGCCCAAAACATATACGACGACGCACGGCACGACATCTCCTTTGTCGCCGAATCGGTTTGGACGGTGTAATCCACCATCGACGTCGGGTATATCGTCGCAAAAGGACGTTCCAGATTGTTGTCTCTGTATTCAATTGTTTGAGGGCAAAGGAATCAAGGATGGTGCAATCGGTTCTGTATGTACTCTCGAACGTCATCGCTTTTTGGGAAGAATATACACGGTTAATTGGTATTCTCAAATCTTAAATTTATTTTTTTCATCGATTTTCGCATTATCTTCTTTTCCTTTCTGTTTAATTGATTATATATTTTTGGATCTGTGCACAAGCAAGCAAGTCCCATCAGCCAAAGCGCATCTTGCTCCCTAACCGCTTTCTTAATTGAATAAGACAGCCAATAACCAATCGTCGACGAAGGGAATTGCTTCAACCGTTCAAGAATGATTGCAGAACCCGGCCAATTCAAATCCTTTAGCCATTCAAACATATTTAGAATATACTCGTGTAATTCCGAATCGGATTTAGCAGCGATTATTTTCGCGCAATTTTGCCAAACGGATTTATTCTCCACAGGCTGAAACAATATTGAGAAATATTGAATTTGCTTTGCTTCTTCAATGCCGGCAGCCTGTACTTCAGCATCATTATCGGAATCCAGCATTTCAAACAATTCATTTATATTATGCATATTTTATCCTTTCTCTGTTTGTAATGCAAAACCGATGATTTAAGCGCTTCGTCCGGTTTGCATAGCCTCCTGCGCCAATCCAATCTAATGTTTTGGCTCCAATCGGACTTCGCCCGGCCGGAGAGCGTGAAGCTCGTCTCCGCCTGCCGGCAAAGCCGGATGGTCTGCAGCGAGAAGCTCGAACCGGCGGTGCTGTCCGCCGCGCGCATCACGTTCCCGCGTGCCGCGTCGGTCACAGAGCTGCCGCCGTTCGACGTCCCCCAGCGGTACTGCGCGTTCATCCCGCCGTTGTCCACGAGGTTGAAGCCCGACGGCGCAGGCGCGCTTTCGAGCTGCGCGCAGTCGAAGTATACGCTGCCCGACGCGTTCTGCAGCCGCAGCTTTCTCCGTTTTGGACAGCGCGTTGCGATTTAAGCCTCCCCATATTCTCGTACTGCACCAATTGCCTCAAGGGTGCTCTCGTGTGTTGGCATAATAATCTACAATTTGCTTTGAATAATATTTTGCTTGTCTTTCCTCCCTCATTATTTCGGCTTTACTTTTTTCCTCCGACCATTTTGGATCCGATAGCCATTGATAATAGTGAGACAGTTCATGTCCGATTGAACATAATATAGTAGCAAGCTGATTATCTTTTGCTGCTCCTGTTAATTCCGAGTCAAACCATCCTACCGCAATGCTCGCATAAGGCATTTTTGTATCTATGTATGGACCCCAAAATTTCGCAGAAACTTTTTCACCGTTTTGCAGCTTTACATAATCTGTATTTTTAATATAGATTACGATTTGAATCGGAAATAGAAAAATTTCTCGCAGCCATTTGCAAAACTCTTTTACAGCTCTTTTCACTTCATCCTCTACATTTTTGTCAAAGCGTACTTTAAGCCCCTTTTTCACGCCCTCAAATCGTTCTGGATTTTGAAATACCGCCCATTCAGCCTGAAACCATAAGTTCATCATTTTAATACTCTCGTCCATATTCTTATATTTTTGCGTTTGATTCGACATCACATATGATGCGTGGGCGTCGGAGAACACCGTGCAACCTGCTCTAATAGGGCAGCCGCGGTAAATGAATATGCGCCCGTTCGCCAAGCGTATCGCTTCCAAGCCGCACCTCTCTATCTAACGATTTTAATGAATATTGATATTATCCAGTCTCTGTGTATCTTCCATAGCAATTACTCCTCATTCCGTATCAAAACGGGTTGATGTTGGCGCTATAATCCGGGTTGTCGGACGCGTCGTTCCCGTCTTTGTCGGTGATTTGGACCCCCCCGATATACGTTCAAACTTGTCGCAGCTATACGATACCGTTTCCCCGCCGGGGAGGGGGGGAGGCCGTTTGCCATTTCATTAAACACCACAACACTTAATCGTGCCGGAATTGGTTCAAATGCCGATTCAAGATTTTCTCCTTTCGCAAGTAAGTTTTCCCGAAACGAAAGAAACTTTTTTGCTTGTTCTGCATTTGCAAAAAGCAAATTATTGTTCAACTCCACACTTAAATCACAAAACAAATCCGGGTTTTCAAAGAATTCAAACATAAAAGAAAAATAATCATTTCCAATACAATCCCAACCAAGTGATTCTACAATAGAATAATTATTTGTTGTAACTGAAATAGGTATCTCCGACTCGACCATCATAATGATTGTTTCCATTTTTTTCTTTATGACATAAGCGAACATACTCCATTACGAATTCATTGCTCGATACGACTCTCAACGAACGAGGATAACCTTTTTCCTTATAATTCAAATTGAAAAAATAACCGTTCTTCGAACATACTGATTCTTCGTCTATTTGATCGTCTAAATACATATATTGATCTAAATATCGTAATGGCCATGACTGATAAGAACCGATCCCAAAATAATTTTTGTGCTGTTTTATACAATCCTTTTCCTCTACTGGCAATATGCCTTTTACAATAAATCCGTTAGTATAAATCATTACATCCCTCATTGAATAAATAATAGCAATATGTATTCTTGCGTTGCCAAAATGGACATGCGTAAAATTCCAATAGCTACCACGCATAGACGGACCATGTATAGAGCAAGGAAAATTATACTCTGCACATAAATCATAATATGCTTGTATATCTCCGGCAGGGCTTCCTCCCGCTTTTGTTTTTCTTTATGGCTCCAAAGCCTTAAGCAAATCCGGCAGAGCCACTTCATAAATC
>ERZ827524.597-NODE-597-length-44918-cov-5.509640_pt1 | contig 44918 bp, 41 predicted proteins | sample MGYA00519702_ERZ827524 | MGnify/ENA primary metagenome ERZ827524 (study PRJEB31778, sample SAMEA3449341) | human gut metagenome | biome: human gut; feature: human-associated habitat; material: faeces | place: United Kingdom | collected 2010/2012 ...
CTTCTCCTTTCTGTTCAGGCAGCCAAGTAAACGGTTGCCCTTATTATAACGCTCCAAATCGCTTTTTACAGCTCCGTTTCTTCAATTTCAGATTCTTTTTCCTGTAAGTCCTTCTCCATCAGCCGCTTTAGTTTCTTTACGATTCCCTCCGAGCCTTTTTCCGCAAAATGGGGAATAACCGTGTAGACGGAGGCACCTTCAAAGTATGTATATCTGCTGCTTCCCAAATCAAAGTGATACGCACCGTCTTTGAAATGTTTTTCCATTCGTTCCCCCACAGCGGGGTCAAAGTCTTTCAGCAATTCATATAGCTTTTGCTCATCGGTCATTGGAACTTCTCCTTTCATCAACCGGCAGATTCAATGTGATAATAGCTGGCCTGCCAAGGCCCTGTTTCCGGCGAAATATCAGGCCGCAGGATTCCAGCTCGTGAAACGCCCGTGTCGTCACCTGCCTGCTTCGGCGGAGCTTTGTTTTGGCGTCCTCCACGGTAAAGTATAAACGGACGGTTCCATCCGTTTCGATAAAGCCTTTCTTTCTGGAAATGCCCGCCCGGTCTAAAAGCAGGGCATACAGCACTTTAGCATCATTGGATAAGTCCAGGGGGATCAGGAAACGGGGGAAAATGAGATAGGATGAAATCTCCGTATCTGTTTTGAATGGAATCATAAATTCTCCTTCCTATCCATCCATCAATCGCTATGATAGATAGATTGATATTGACTGTCTTAACATTAACTCTTTCTTATTAACTACCGTCTAAATCCGGGCCGTCAGAGGGGCAGGAAAGCCACGGGCTGAAATACAGGATATGGACGCTCCAGAGCGTCCGCTTTGCCGTGTCCTGAAATCCCGAATACGGAAAGTCCCAATACGGACAATTAGAAGCTCAATTTGGTAGGATAAGGGATTATTTTACCTCTATCCCGTTGACCGGCGCTGACAAAGCCCGCAGAATCAAGGTTTTTTCGCCTCTAATTGTCCGCAGGCAGCCCGCTTTTTCCGGTCGCTTAAAGTTTTTTGCCTGCGGTGGACAATGGCGGCGCAGGACTTGCAGTATTTCGCCCGGTTGGAACCGGGAAGGAAGGGCTGGCCGCAGACAGCGCACCGCTTTTGTTCCTTTTGATGAAGCAAAGCAGTCTCCAACGATTCATCCAAAGGCAGGACAGCAACGCGGAACCACCTGCACAGCAGGGAGCAGGAAATGCTCTGCACGCAAACTCGTCCTCGCAAGCTCCATATCACTCGCTTTCCTATAAATAGCAAAGCTCGTTTACTTCGCTGCTCGTCCTCTCCCCACAAAGTCATCTGACTTTGCGGGGCCCCGTGAACTCCATCGTCAAGGGCGAGGCAGTTCCCGCCGTCATAGTTGCAGCATTGATGAACCAGCTTTCTTGCCCGGCGGTACTGGGAATAGGTCATGATAGGGATTTTCTCTCTGATTTTTATCGCCTCCTTTCAGACTGTCAAAAAACTCTCCCTATCTATCCGTACATTTTGAAAGCAAAATGACACCCCCCTTTTTGAAAATAAATTTGCGGCAGTCAAAAAACACTTTTCATATATCCGTACATTTTTCGGGGGATTGTTGCATGGGTAAGTGAAAAAATTTTAGGAAATTAAAAAACGCCGCCATGATATGAAAATCATGACGGCATTTCTGCCTTTCATATTTCAAACTTATAGCCGATCCCATAGACGCTTTTCACATAGTCTGGCAGACCATGCGCAACCTTTAGCTTCTTTCGCAGGTTGCTCACATGGTTGTTGACCGCTTTACGGGAGTAGTAGGTATAATCCTCATTCCATACCAAATCCATAAGCATCTCATAGGTAAATACCCGTTTAGGATTTAGGATAAGCAGGGAGAAGATTTCAAATTCCTTGACGGTTAGCTCGATCACCTGTCCGCGGACCGTTACAAGCCGCTGCTCTAAGCAAAAATACAAATCACCTTCCCGAACTTCTGTGAAAGGTTGATTGGCCTTCTTAGGTGTCGAGTATTTGCCTCGAAAGATGGGGAGATATAGGCCATCAGCCGAATTGACGCAGCCTGACTCACGCTCGAGGACAAATTGCACTAGCTCCTTTTTTTGCTCTACAGTAAGCAGGGCAAACAATTTTTCACCAATCTGCCTGCCGGATTCGGCCAAATCAAGTACCGTTAATTTCCCATATTACCACCACCTAACGATTGTTATATATTGTTGTAATTTGACGTTCATCCAAGGCTACGGTCCGCATAAAGAAAAGAGCGCATACAACAACTTCAATTATTCAACCACACTTCTAATCCCCAATGGATGTCGCCAGTTTTGGCTATCCCGACCTTATAAATCACTATGACCCAGAAAACGGCGATACTTTTCAAAGGTATAGCGACATACGCCTTGGGAATCGTCTCCCCATTCAATCGCTTCTGCGGGACAGCGATTGATGCAGGCGGTACAGTAACAGCATTTGTCTTTCGTCCAAACGGGATAGCCGTTCTTCATCTGAATTACTTTTCCGGCACAGATGCTTTCACACAGCCCGCAGGAGAGGCACTTTTCTTTTGAAACCACAAAGGGGGGTGGTAGAACTGTATTCTTCACGGAAACGGGCAGGCCAGATCCGCGTGTTTTCTTCCGGTTCATCACCTTCATCAGAATCAAACACGTCGACTTCTCTTGCTAAAATTCGCTCAATAATGGCACGAAGTCTTTGGGGTGCTGATTCCAGTTTCTCAAGCCTTGATACCTCGCTTTCACCAGCGGAACCAATGACAGCAGCGTTATCAGGCATCATAAGGCCGTAGCCACTGTTCAGATGAAGCGCATCAGCGGAAAACTGCTGCAAAGCGTGTCCAGACACATTACAATAATTACAGATAGCGAAGGTGTAGGCACCATTCGCATCCAGTTGTTTTGCAAAGTCTAAGACGATATTCGGTGCAGAATAGTAGTATATAGGGAAAACAACTCCAATGACATTACTTTCAGAGAATGTATAGGATCGGGGGTTAGTTTTCAACATATCGACAGCTTGATCTCCCAAGGCTTTTGCTGTTTGTTCAGCAATCCATTTTGAATTTCCCGTTGCAGAAAAATAGAATATCATAAATATTTCGCCTCCAGAAGTTAGTTCTACCTGCCTTTTAGTCTGACTGCATCAATAATTCAGACAGATGTAATGATAGTTTCTTGATTGAAAATGCAGTCGTGTTGATGCATAAGTCATAGTTGGTTTTCTCTCCCCACGTCTGTCCAGTATAGAAAGAGTAATATTTCGCACGCTGCTTATCGACGTTCATAATCTGCCGTTTCCATTCCTTTTCCGTAAAATCTTCCTGCTCTGATCCCTTTTCTTTGCATCGCTGTATTTTACTTTCCAAATCGGCATAGGTGAAAATGCGGAACGGATTGTATTCTTTCAGCACATATTCCGCGCACCGGCCTACAATCACGCAGCTCGACTTATCAGCTACCTCCCGGATGATACGGCTCTGCTCTTGAAAAATGGAATGTGATAGCTCAAAGTCATAATTTCGTACATATTGAATACTTCTACCAATATGAATTGGGAACAGCGGATGGGGCCGCCTTTCAGTAATTTCTTGAAGATACTTCTCGGAGAAAGATGTGTGTTTTGCCAGCTCAGCAATAATCTCTTTGTCGTAATATTCAATGTGCAGTTCTAAGGCGACGGCCCAGTTCGCGCCCGCCGCTGCCAAACTCACGTCCAATGGTAATGATCTTATTCATAGTAGTCTCCTTCCTTTTGTTAAGCATAGCCATAGAGGTTCTTCTTCGCACGGAAATAATATCTTGAGAGCAAACCGCTCAATACTTCTGCTGTCGGCATGGCTGCCCAAACGCCCCATATACCGAACAGAGGTGGTAGAATCAGGAGCGGAACGATTAAGAATATCAGGGTTCGGAACAAAGACAGGATTGCGGAGGTTTTCCCGTCATTCAAAGCGGTAAACATACTGGAGGCAAACAGGTTGAAACCCATCAGCAGGAACGCCCCGGAAAATACAAAGATTCCCTCCACGGCCATCTCAATGACATTTTCAACGCCCTCGGCATACAGCCTTGCGATAGGTCTTGCTAAGGGAAACACCAGGATAAACGTAACAATGGACATGACTGCGATTGTTTTTAGAGCAATTCGATATAGTTTCTTCAGGTTGTCTTTGTCTTGCCTTCCATAGTTGAAACTGATTACCGGGGCAATCCCCTGTGCATACCCCATGTAGAGTGCTGAAAGGAGAGATTGTACAGCCAGTACGATGGCCGACGCCGCAACGCCATCAGATCCCGTCAAATTCATGAGAATCACATTCATCGCGATCATGGTAATCGTAACAGCCAGCATCCCCACCATTTCGCTCATACCATTACTGCACGCTTTCCAAAGAGCCTTACCGTCAAATTTGGGTTTGACAAAATAAAGACTGCCTTTACGCCGGAACGTGAAATAGCAAATGCCAACTACTGTTTGAAGGACATATCCCGCTCCGGTGGCCCAAGCTGCACCCGCAACGCCAAGCGGGATCACGGCAATCAGTACATAGTCCAAAATGATATTCAAAACCCCGCCCGCCAGCGACAGGCCAAAGCCAAGTCCGGGGTTTCCTGCTGCTACAAAGAAAATTTGGAGCAAAATTCCCACCATCGCAAAAGGAATGATTAGCATGATGGGAATCGCATATGCTTCACACAGCGCATAGAGGTTCTGATCTGCACCCATGGCATACAGCAAAGGCTCCTTCAAAACGATCCCCACGACAGAAAATGTCGCGCTGATCGCAATGCTAAATAAAATGAAAAAAGAAAAATTCTGCCGAGCTTTGATCTCGTTGCCTTCTCCAAGTTGAGCGGCAACTAAAGCACTGCCTCCGGTCGCAACCATTGTTCCGATTGCCAGAGCAATCGCAAGAAATGGCCCGACAATGTTGACCGCAGAGAGCGCGTTCGTTCCGATCAGATTTGATACGAACAGGGAATCCACCAAGCCGTAAATATTCATAAAAATGTTTGATAGGATGGTGGGCAAGGCATACTTCATCAAAGAAGATGAAGTAATTTTGATATTGAGTGTGTTGTCCAATTTTTGTTACCTCCAATTCTTATAAAAAATAAAAAGCGCAGGGCTGACAAAGTAGAACTTTGCGTTATCGGCTCTGCGTCTTTGCGTCTGGCTCTATTCATAACAATAGATTATAATCGTATGCAGCATAATATTTTCAACTTTTATTTTCACCTCTTATTTCTAAAATACTTTTAATTACATCAACTACACCATCTTCATTATTAGTTGGTACAACATAGTCTGCTAAACGTTTTAGACATTCTTTTGCATTTTCAACGGCGTAACATAGACCTGCTTGTTCAAACATTGATATATCGTTCTCACCATCACCTACACAAGCGACTTCTTGTTTTGTCAGTCCTAATCTATTTGTAAGCCACAGCAATGCATTACCTTTTGTGGTTTCACCCGTTACCATTTCAATATAAAAGTGTCCCTGTGGAGAATAAAGCTGCGGAAATTCTTGAAGAAGTTTATTTATCATTTTCCTTTTATTTTTCCGAAAATAAAAAAGATGAATTTCCTCAATGCGTTCACCAATTTTAGATATATATTGAATAATATCTTTTACCTTTATTGCATTGTTGCTGTCCTTTCCATAAAGAAATTTCCCTAAAAATTTTAATTTTGTGCTTTCCAAGACGTGTTTACTATCTATATGTATCGTAAGCCCAAAGCGCATTTTTCGTGCCCTCTTTAGAATAGATAACGCAGTATAAAGAGGAATGTATGAATGGAATATTACTCTATTTGTTGAATGTTCGGTAATAGCTGCACCATTAGAAGAAATTACATAACGAAAAAAGCGCTCTTTTTTCAGTTGGTAAGGTATACTCGCGTAGGAACGTCCGGTTGCAAATATAATTTCGACACCTTGTTGAGCAGCTTTTTTCAAGGCTGCCATTGTTTTTGATGAAATTTTATTGTTCCAATTCAGACAAGTACCATCTAAATCAAGGGCTAATAATTTTACCACAAATTCACCTCCTCAAGTTTAGTCTTGCTTTTCATCAAGGAAACGCCAATAAAAGAATTTCTTTTGCATTTTATTGTCAGGATAATGCTTGCCAATCCATTTGGATAGCTTGCCTGTTGCCGCTTTTTTTCTGTGTCTATTTGCCCAACAAATAATACACACAGCAGTCAACAAAAGATTGACTATCATAAAAACTGTAAGTGCAATACCCGCTATTGTCCACCACAATCCTGTCATATAGGAAAGAATCGTTTTAAGCGGCTCTAATAAGAATAAATTAAATCCCAATCCCAGCAGTCCCCAGACAATAGCCATTTTAAGGCTAATAAGTCCCTGAATATTCAAAAACTGTTTGCTGTAATCCCATGCTCTCATTCGTATGCCTATGCGTATTACCAAACCGCACAAATATTCAACTAATGAACCAAGCAACGACATTACAACAAAATGAACTAACCAATGAAAACGTGAAATTAACATGCCACCTATGTAGAAAATGGGAGTACCAATTCCATAAACAATATTGAATGTTCCCCATATTGCTACGGAATGGGTTTCCCATTTTCCGTATCGTAATTTACACCAAATACCCTCTACAAAAACACCTACAAGGTTTCCAAGCATAAAAAGCCAAAAAATATTAAAATAGGTGATTTTCTGCAATTCATTACCCCCTTTACTTTTTGGCTCAAATCTATGCTTATCAAATTAAGACGCTTTTGTTGCAAACTGGCTGTTATACAGATCCGCGTAAAACCCGTTCATATCCAACAACTGCTTGTGTGTACCTTGCTCTACAATCGTTCCGTCACGCATGACCAGTATTAAATCCGCGTCCCGGATTGTGGAAAGCCTGTGCGCGATAATGAAGCTGGTACGATTTTTCATCAAGCTGTTCATTGCCTTTTGGATTTCTACCTCCGTCCGGGTATCTACGCTTGACGTAGCTTCATCAAGAATCAGAATGGACGGGTCGGTAAGAATCACTCTGGCAATGGTTAGAAGCTGCTTCTGCCCGACAGAAACCGCAGAAAGCTCATCGTCCAGCACTGTGTCATAGCCTTGCGGCAGCGTGCGGATAAAATGGTCGATTCGCGCCGCCTTTGCCGCTTTCTTAATTTCATCAAGCGTAGCATTTTTCCGCCCATAGGCAATGTTTTCCGCAACGGTGCCATGAAACAGCCATGTATCCTGTAATACCATTCCAAGAATAGAACGCAGCTCCCGGCGGCTCATATCTTTAATATTTACACCGTCAATGGTGATTTTACCGCCCTGCAATTCATAAAAACGCATAAGCAGATTGATAAGCGTTGTCTTGCCTGCTCCTGTTGGGCCAACAATGGCAACTTTGCTTCCCGCTTTAATCCTTACGTCAATATCTTTCATCAAAATTTTGTCGTCTGTATATCCGAAACGGATATGCTCGAAAGAAATATCCCCTTTGGGCTGCGGCAGACGGATTTCTTTCGTTGTATCTGGAATTTCCTCCGTTTCATCTAAAAGCTGATAAACCCGTTCCACCGAAGCAAGTGCGCCCTGCAAGGTGTTCCATGTATAGGATAGCTGTGTAATCGGCTCGGAAATCTGATTGACATATTGAAACGCAGCCTGCACGTCGCCAATCGAAATATTACCGCTAATAACAGACATAGCACCCCGGACAGCAATTACCACATAGCCAATATGCCCCATAAAACGAACAAGGGGATTGATAGCATAGGTGACAAACTGTGCTTTCATTGATGTTTTTCTCAAATCTTCATTGAATGTGTCGTTCGCGGTTATCATAATATCTTGCATATTAAAGGCTTTCACAACCCTGTTCCCGGTAAACGCTTCTTCAATATTCGCATTGAGAGCGCCAAGTGCAGCTTGATTTTTCGCATAATAGCGGTTTGTGCGCATACCGACAACCGCAGCAACTACGATACTTACGCCTACCGTACCCAATGCAATCAAGGTCAGCTCTACACTGATACTCATAAGCATGGCAAATGCGCCTACCAATGTAATAATAGAGGTAATCATTTGCGCAAGCCCTTCCTGCAAGGTATCAGACACCTTTTCCAAGTCACTTGTTACGCGACTTAAAATATCGCCCTTTTTATGCGTATCAAAATATCGCAAAGGAAGTTTGTTCAGCTTGCTGCTGATACGTTCGCGGAGTTCAAGGCTTACCTCCTGCGAAACACTTGCTAAAATTCTTTGAGATACATAATTTAATAAAGTTCCCAATAGGTACAGAGCAAGCAGAAGCAGGATAATCCCGCCCATTGTAGAAAAATTAACAGAAAATACGGCCCCTTGTGAAGCTGCCGCCTTTATGCCGTTGAAAATATGGTCGATTGCATTACCAAGCATTTTAGGGCTTAGAACGCTGCATACAGCGGATGCCGCAAGACACAAAAATATAAAGAAAATCTTCCATTTTTTCTGCATCAAGTCCTTAAAAAAGCGTTTCATTGTCCCTTTGACGTTTTGGGCCTTTTCGCCGGACATTTCATCCCCGCCAAATTCTATGCTTACCTGTGTTTCCAATTCATTTCTTTCATCAATCATGCTAATTCCTCCTCGCTTAACTGGGAATGGGCAATCTGTTGATAGACCGTGCAATTCTTCATCAGCTCATTATGATTGCCTTTTCCTACAATACGTCCTTCGTCTAACACAATGATTTGGTCTGCGTCAAGAATTGTGCTGATCCGTTGGGCAACAATGATAACAGCACTGTTTCCCACTTCCTTTTTAAGCGCAGCCCGAAGTTTTGCGTCGGTCTTAAAGTCCAATGCGGAAAAGCTGTCGTCAAAAATATAAATATCCGGCTTCTTAATTATGGCCCGAGCAATCGAAAGCCGCTGCTTTTGACCGCCAGAAAAGTTGTTTCCGCCTTGAGAAACCCGGTAATCAAGTCCCTGTTTTTCCACGAAATCATCAATCTGCGCGATACGCAGGGCATGAACCATTTCTTCCTCCGTCGCATCTTTCTTTCCGTGGCGCAGATTATCGGCAATCGTACCGCTAAACAGGAACGCCTTCTGCGGTACATATCCGACTTTTTCCCGAAGTTCCTCTTGTGAATATCCCCGGACATCTTTTCCGTCCACAAGAATACTGCCGTTTTCAATATCAAAGAAACGCATAATCAAACTTGCTATGGTGGACTTTCCAGAGCCGGTACTGCCAATAATAGCCGTGGTTTCGCCTTTATTTACAGCAAAATCTATATCGTGCAAAACCGCTTCTTCTGCGTCTGCATAGCGGAAAGAAACGTCCTTAAACTCGATTTTGGTATGAGCAGGAGATTTCCGGTTTTTCCCGCTTGCGGATTTTACAGCAGAATGGGCAAACTCCGGTGTTTTGGTTAATACGGCACTAATACGGTTTGCACACGTCTGTGCCCGCGGGATAAAAATAAATGCAGTAAGCCCCATAACAAGATACATAAGCGTCAGCATGGAATATTCGATAATTGCCATAATATCGCCGATTTCCATGTTTCCTGCGGTAACTTGTTTCCCTCCAAACCACACAAAACAGACCGTACAGATATTCATAATCAGCATAACTAACGGAAGAAGTACCGCAAATATTTTGTTTGCTTTAATCGCAATCTGCGCATAACCCTGAAAAGATTGATCCATTCGTTTTTTGTCATCTTTTGTCCTGTGAAATGCGCGGATTACTCTTACGCCGATAATGCTTTCCCGGACAGTCCGGTTAATCGTATCAAGGGAAGTCTGCATTTTTTCAAAAATCGGAATCACACCTTTTCCAATCAAAACTGTAAGCAATAGAATAACTGCCATAAAACCTAACAGAGCAAAAGAAAGAGAAGCGTTTTTTGAAAACGCCAGTATCAATCCGGCCACTGTCATAAAAGGGGCGGGCAACAGCATTTCTACAATAACGGAAAATGCCATTTGCAGCTGTGTTACATCGCTTGTGCTTCTCGTAATCAGAGAAGCGGCCCCAAATTGATTGAAGTCATTCACAGAAAATTTCTGTACCTTGCGAAACAATGACTTGCGAATGTCACACCCCATTGCTGTGGAAATATAGGTAGATGTATAAGTACCGGAGATCGAAACCGCTACTGTCAAAAAGGCAACAAGCAGCATAAATCCCCCGGTTTTCCATACATAGCCCAAATCACCCGCAACAATACCGTTATTGACAATACTGGCGGTCAAAGTAGGGATATATAAAGTTCCAAGTGTCTGCCCAAATAGGAGCAGAAGCATGAGCGCCACCCGTTTTTTATAGGGCGACAGAAAATGTAATAATTTTGCCATTGAATAATCCTCCTAAAAATAAGTAAAGCCGATAACCACAATGTAACGTGTGTTATCGGCTCTGCGTCTGTGCGTCTGGCTCTTTGATAATCGAAATCTGAAATTGTTTCACATTGATGAGTGTTCTTGTCTTACATTTCGGGCAAAACAACGGAAAATTCTTTAGTTCCGTTGTTTCCAGTATTTTTAACCTTGTTTTACTGTGACAAGTCGGACAAATAATCCATTGTTCATTCACTATTTTTCACTTCCTTTTCCTGTAATAATGAAAAAAGTTCTTCTTGTAGCAGCAAGGATTGTTTTCGGGACAGAGCAAGATAATTTTCAATTTCCGTTTCCGTCATACGCAATAATGCTCGTTCTTCTGCTTCCAAGACCGGAGAGATACAGGTCTTACATAATGCGCGCCCTTTTTCCGTCAGTTGCACGGACTTACTGTTCCTTGCCACCGGGAGCTGTTTCAAAGCAACATATCCGTCTTGAAGCAGCTTATTGACAGCGGAATTGATCGTCTGCTTTGGGAGCCACAAATATTCCGCCAAATCGTTTTGCGTAATGATTCCATCTTGTTCATAAAGACAGCTTAATATGCTGAAAGCGGAATCGGACAAGTTTGCTTTTACAGCAAGTTTGTGGTACAGTTCGCTTTCTTTTTTTTCAAGCTGTGACAACTCCTTGTAGGCCATTCGCAAATCTATCACTATTGAAACCTCCTTTTCTCAAAATCCGATTTCGGTCTTTATTATAAGTCTGAAATCGGATTTTGTCAATAGGAATTTATGAAACAAACTGTGAACAAAAACTATGATATGAGGTCCGAGAAACCAGCAAGCAATGCAAATATGTACATATTTGCGATTTTGGCGGGGAGTAGCCCCGCCAAAACGCTTGTTGAGGGATAACCCCCAAGCCCCCAAGATCGCTACCTTCGGTAGCGGCTGCGCGTCCTGCGGACGCTGAAAAATTTTCAATAAGCAAAAGAAAAACTCTATGCTAATGGTTTGCCCATTCACATAGAGTTTTCTTATTTCCCGTTCACTTGGCATTGGTTAGTATTTTCGCAATACTTCCTTATGCTCCTCTGCCATACCAAAAGTTTCTTTTTTGTTTATCCAAACACAAGCAAATAGACGGCCAAAGGCCGGAGCCGATTCGCGCTCCGGACTTTTTTCTTTTCTACAACTGTACCCCTGCATTTTGGAGAAAGCCAATCGCTCTGTTTCTTCTTTGGACTTGCGGCGAAGCAGACGGAGTGAAGCTTCCTTTCATTACAAAGCTGACATCTCATCACGCGCCGCGAGGCGCAGGCGGCGTCATAGGAAACAGGCAGACAGCATCATGCGGCAGACGGGAGCTTCCATGCGGCCGTCTCCGGAACGGCCGCAGTGTATATCGCTTCGACGGCTTGCTTTTGAGCCAAAAACCATACCTTAATTCAAGAAAAGAGCCGACGCCGCCGGAATGTCTTCGGCAATAGGCGCGCTTTCCAACACAGAGGCAGACGTCTGCTCCGCTCTGCCTGTATGGTGCGCCGCCGCTTGCGCAGTCGTTTTGCGCCGCAGCCGCTTTATTTCGTTATCCGCCGGATGGCACGCGGTCGCACCTCGGAAAACAACCGACGGTTGCGGCGGCTCCTGCAAACCGCAACGCACGCTCCCTTGCGCCGGATAGGGCAATGTGGTATCCTATATGCAAGAAGGATACCTGTCAAGTGAAAAATGCCAAGCGAAACAAAGGCAAACGGATGCAAGGAGGACGTATACGATGTTAGACAAAGACAAAATCGGCGCGCGGCTCGGCGCGCTGCGAAAAAGCCGAGGATTTTCTCAGGCGCTGCTGTCCGAACGGCTGAACGTCAGCCCGCAGGCGGTCAGCAAATGGGAAACCGGCCAGTCGATCCCGGATCTCGAGACGCTCGTGGCGCTGTCGTGGATCTACCGGGTGTCGATCAATACCCTTTTGGGCAATGACATGCCCGTCGAAGCCGTCGCGGGGATAGAACGGAAATATCTGCTTTTGGAGCAGCTCCTGCAATGCCCGCAATGCCGAAGCGGCCTGAAGCTGTCTGTCCAAAGCGGCCGTCCCGCCTTCTGCTGCCCGAACGGACACGCCTACGGCATTGTCGACGGTGTGGTGGATTTCGGTACGCGGGAAATTCCCGGCGAGCAGTGGTCGCTGAGCTACCGCAACTATGACGCGTATTTGCAGGAGCACCGCCTCCCGCGCAACCCCAATTACGACCGCGGCGAAGACAACGCGGAAATCCTCTGGGAAGCGCTGGAAAAGCAGCGGCCCGCAATCCTTTTAGACGTCGCCTGCGGCACGGGCCAGGGCATCAAGCGGCAGCTCGACAGGATTTGCTGGCCGACGACGATCCTTATGACGGACATCAGCCATCGGATTCTGAAATGGAACAGTTTGTATTATACGGCCGAGCTGCAGAATCCGTTTGTGGACATCGTTTATCTGGCCTGCGACGGCGCCGACCTGCCGCTTCGGGACGGCACGGCGGACTGCGTCTTTTCCTACGCGGGCTACGAAAGCATGCAGGGCAAGATGGCAGACGGCCTGCGCGAAGCGCACCGCGTATTGCGCGGCGGCGGGTGCAGCGTTTACACGAAATCGGTCATCGCGGGCCATGACAACGCAAACAGCCGGAAATGGATGGCGCTGCTGCTGTCCGCCGCAGACGACGCGCGCGAGGCGGAATGGTGGAAGCGCGAATTCGTCGACGTCGAGGAATGGACGGCGTTTTGCCAAAGCGTCGGCTTTACCGAGAACAGATGCGTCAAGATCTACGACGAGCTTCCCGCGCCGGACACCGACCGTTTCCCGTTCAAAAACGAAGTGGCCCAGTGGATGGCGGAGTATGTCTTCACCTCCCGCAAGCCGGAGGAATCGCCGGAATAATGCCAGCCCGCGCAGAGGACGGCGCCAAACGCCGCACGCGTCTTGACATTCGGGCCGGTCTGCGGTATACTGAATTGTCGAATCCGAGCAAAAAACGGCGGCTTTTCCCTGTCCGCCGTTCGGTGAGAGCGACAATTGACCATACGCGGAGATGCTTGTATGAAACATAAGACAATCGCCGTGCTGTGCGCTTCGGCCGTCGTCCTTATCATCGCCTGCCTCATAGCGGGCGAACTGCCGCCGGAAGGCGGCGGCGCAGCCTCGCAAAACGTCTCGCCCGCGCTCGGGCAGCCGTCGGGCATTCTGCCCGACGGACAGGTCTGCGCGCCCTGCTCGGGCGCAAGCTGCGAGGGACGGGATTATCGGACGCTCGTCCGGCAATTCCGGGACGCCGGCTTTGAAAACCTTTCGCTGATCGCCGAGGACACGGGCTTCGACGGTGCGGCCGTCTTTGACGGCTGCGTCCTGTTCGTTTCGATCGACGGCGACAAAGCGTTTTCCAACGAGACGGTTTTCGCGCCCGACGCTGCGGTGGAAATCCATTACGCCGTCAAATCTGAGGACGAAAGCGCCGCTTCAAGCGGCGCGTCCGCCGAAAGCAGCGCGGCGGCGGCGAATGCCGACGAAATGGTCTGGATTCCGCAATCCGGCGCAAAATACCACACGCGCGCGGACTGCGGCAATATGATTGCGCCCCGTCAGGTCACGCAGAGCGAGGCGGAACGGTTGGGCTACACGCCCTGCCGACGCTGCCATTGACCGCCGGCCGCCGCGCCGAAAAAGCAAACGTCCCGCCGGTCATTCGAGGCGGGACAAGGATATCTCTCAATTTTACAGCGTAGGATATATGCCAATATATCCTACGCAATTTTTTGCACATATAGGCGGCCCCGCTTCAGCACAGCCCGAAAATGCAGCCCTTAGTCACGACCGCGCGCGTGAAGCCGAACAGGGCTTTTTTCAAACCCGAATCTCAAATTCCGTGCATTCGGCGAACAGGTCCGTGATTCGCACCCGTATGCGGGAGGCGTCTGCAGGCAGCGCATATATGCCGCGCACGAGCGCGTTCTTTTCCGGGACGTCCAGCAGCGTCGGCGCGAATACCTCCCCGTCGCTGTGAAAATCAATCATAACGCTGTCCACCGTCCGCCGCCAATCCCCGGACGCCGCCGTCAGGCTGCGCGGCAAATTCTCCGAGCGGAAGTCCGCGATTGCAAGCCGGCCGTTCTCCACGGTCAGCCGTCCCCGCGCCCGTCCGGCGGCCGGTTTAGCGTCGTCGGTGCAAAGCACCTCCAGCCGCAGCCCGGGGTCCGCGCGCAGCAGCCGCGAAACGGCAATGCGCAGCGCGCCGGGGCTGCTGTCCGCCCCGATAAAGCGGCGGCCGAGGCGATGCGCGGCGACGGGCGCGGTCCCGCTGCCCATAAAGAAATCCAGCACCAGATCGCCGGGGCTGGAGGACGCCTCGATGATGCGCGCGAGCAGCGCCTCGTTCTTCTGCGTGGGATAGCCGGTCTTTTCGCCCGAAAAGCTCTTGATTTGGATGGAGTCGAGCCGGTCCGCCGGACTGCAGTTCCAGGTGTCCTCGATCGGATGCCCCTTCCCGCGCGGCCTTTTGCCGTCGCGCCGGACATAGCCGCCGTCGTAGGGAAGATACTGCTTATGGAAGGTGAAGTCGGACGATTTCGTGTAAAACAGGATCACATCGTGGTTGCGGACCCAGTTTTTTACCGCCGTTTTATAGCCGGAAAGCCAGCCGATGCGCCATATGATTTCCCTCTGGAAGCAGGCATTGCCGAAAATTTCATCCATCATCACGCGGACATAGGGCGCGCGGTGCGCATCGAGCTGCACATAGACGGCGCCCGTATCCGCCAGCAGCTCGCGCGCCAGCAGAAGCCGTTCATACAGGAATTGCAGATACGCGTCGGCGGGCATAGCGTCGTCGTAACGGCGGACCGAGGCGCTGCCCGACGGCCCGTCGCCGCGCAGGCGGACGGTCTGGGTATAAGCGGCGCCGCTGTTGTACGGCGGATCGATGTAGATCAGGTCTACGGCGCCGCGGTAATCGCGCAGCAGGTGCCGCAGCACCGCATGGTTGTCCCCTAACAAAAGCCGGTCCGCCCCTTCGCCGCCGCCGTAACGCTCGATGCAGCGCGCGGGACAATACGCGGCCGTCTGCAGCAGACGCTTGCCCGACCATTGCAGCGTCGGGCCGTCCGACCCGGCGGGCGGCGCGAGCGTAAAGCACGTTTCCACTATGTTTCACTCCCCCCTTTTCGCAAGCCAACCCCGCAGCGCGCCGCGTTTCCCACACCGCTGATGCGAACCTTCTGCGCCGCCGTAGAAAAGACTCGGCCGCGTTCCATACGCTATACGTCCATTGTACAGTTCCGCAGCTTTCCGCGCCCTCGGCAGGAAAACGCATATCGCCGCCGTACAGGCTTCTGCATCGCACAATTCCCTATGCGGCTGCGGAAAACTCGGATAGCCGCCATACAAGCGCCGGCCGCGCAGCCATGTATACGACCTGCGCCGCGCAGCATTTCACACGGCGATTATACCACATTTGCCGCCGTTCGTAAAGCGCCGTCAATCCGCCTTTCCCTCCCGCTGGCAATGCGGACAGTAGGTGCTGCCTCTGCCGCCGATCACCTTGCGGCGCAGCGGCTCCCCGCAGACCGGGCAAGGCTCCCCCGCCTTGCCGTAAACCTGCAGAAACGGCGTGTTGCGGTATTCCCGCCCTCTCGCATTCCAATACGCCTCGGGCGTGACCGCGTTCTTTTCGATGAAATAGGAAAGCCGCTCCGGGATAACGGCGGCGAGACGCGCCCACTCTGCGCCGGTCAGACTGCAGGCGGCGCGCGACGGACTGATTTGCGCGGCGAACAGAATCTCGTCGGCATAGATGTTGCCGATGCCGGCGATGACGCTTTGCTCCAGCAGACACTCCTTCACGGCTTTTCTGCGTTTTCCGAACCGATCGGCAAGGTAATCGGCCGTCAGGTCCGAAAACGGTTCCGGCCCCAATTTCTCGACGCCGCTGTATGAATCGGCCTCATCCTTTTCCAGCAGCCAGACACGGCCGAAGCGCCGGACGTCGGAAAAACGCAGCTCCCTGCCGCCGCTCAGCCTGAAGGTCAAATGCGTATGCTTCTCCGGCGGCGCGTCGGCGGGCGCCAGCAGCAGGCAGCCGGTCATCCGCAGATGCAGAACAATATGGCCGCCGTCGTCCAGCATAAACAGCAGGAACTTCCCCCGCCGGTCGATGCGGACGAAGCTCCGGCCGACCACCCCGCGGCAGAACGCCTCGGCCGTGGGATGTGCGACGACCTCCGGCCGCCCGACGGTAAGCGATTCGACGGCAAGGCCCCGAATTTGCATCTCAAGCACCCGTCTGACGGTTTCCACCTCCGGCAGTTCCGGCATATTTTTTGCCTCCTTCTTTTTGTTTTTTGTTTTTCGTATCAAAAAGCCTACGCGACAAGCGGCGACACTTTACACATTTGCCGCCCCGTCTGCCGAGCAGATCGTCTAATATCGGGCTTTATTATACTATACCCGAACGCGGTTTGCAAGCGCTTTTCCCGCAAATCCGACCAATCTTTACGGCACAGACGGCGCGAACGGCCCATGCTCCCTTGTGCGGCAAAGCGGGCGGCGGAAGCCGAAATCGCCGCAGACCAAGCGGCATTTCTGCCGCCCAAACCCGAAGCCCGTCAAAACGCACCCGAAAATACGTGCAAAAGAGAACAAGCAAGCGCTTCCACGCTTGCTTGTATCGGTGCAATGCAGCTCTACGAATCGAATAGCACGCACATTTTCGTGTAGTGGTCCTTTTGCATTCCGTCCGATTCTACGACCGTGAAATTGACGTAGAATTCAAGCGCCCATGATTCCCGTTCCCGGATATAGCACTTATTGTGCCGCCGGTTTGGGGAGTTAAGAATCGGTTTCCAACAAAACATCTATGCGCGTACTAAATGCCTCTTCTGGCAGGTTATGGAAAACAAGCGTATACTTCGCCACAATGTCTATTGCAAAGCACCCATAATCAACAATATAGACATACCGAACCCTGTCAATGTGAATGTCTTTGAGTTCCGCTACGGCCTCAATGTCTTCATATTCCGTCCGCAGCTTTTTTTCGGCTATATTTAAGTAAAATTCCGCCGGCCATTCAGGGACATGGACGCTGTCTTCGTTATATACATACCAACGATAATAAATGATATTTCCGTAACCGTCGGTTTTCATAGTAATTTCTTTAATAATAACCTCCTTTTTCTTTTGTTGAAATGTAAACTGATAATCACGGATTTTGTCTTTATCGCCCGTATAGGAAATGCCGGTATATTCATATGTTTTTACCCATCCGTCGAAACTGTTCGTCTGTTCTTTCAGAAAAGTCAGACAACGTCTTTCTGCCTCTTCCATTGTTGCGGCTTCGCTTCGCTTCACGTCCGGACGCGAATGCTTCAAACTGAATCGAATAATCATATTTCGTCCCGGATCCCAGTCAAGGTAAAAATCAATGCTTTTGTTTTCACGAAGCTCATATGTATACACCTCGTTCCTTGCCGGATCGTCTTTCTCTCTTCGCCCTACACATTGCGCAGTATAGGTTTCGCCAAACAAGCAAAATTCTTTTTCCCAACGTTCATTTTCCGGGATTTCAATATATTCCTTGCCGGCGGCCTCGTAATCACCCCGCATAGACTCGCCTACATATCCATAGCTTGCCCCTCCCGACCATATAACCGTCGGGTTTTCCGGTATGGGAATCGGAGCGGCGGAGGAGGTTTCCGCAGGACCCGATTCACATCCGCAGAATACGAGAGCAAACGCTATGACGACACCCAAAGCTGTTTTTTTCATCATTCGGACCGTACCTTTCCTTTCCGTATGTGTTTGATTCGCATGATTCCCTCTCAGGCACGCGAAAATCATCGGCTTGTGATATGCAGAAGTCCTCTGTCAATATAGCTTTTTACCGCAAGGTCGATCGTTTCCAAACAGGAAAATTTCGGTTTGTATCCCAGCAGACGTTTTGCCTTTTCGATGCTGAACACCCCGCTGCGGGCAATGTGGCAGTAGGTATGCTCGCATTCTTCCGGGCTGCCCTCGTAGGCGCACCACTCCGGCCAGGGCAGGAAACGAATCTTGGGCTCGCGGCCGAAATATTCGTACATATGCTTCGCAAAGCCGTACAGCGTGACATGGTCCGCGCTTTCCGCGTCAAAGGCTTCGCCCAACGCCCGATTTCTGTGAACGATGGCCTGATAAAATACCTGCGCCACGTCGTAGCCGTGGACATGGTGGAGAATCTCCTGCCCGAAGTTCGGCAGCGCAATCTCCTTGCCGTCCGCAATCTCCTGAAACACCCGTATGGAGGTGTTGCCCCAAGGGTTGATAATCGTCCAGCCCGGTCCGGAAATCTGCCCCGGCATCACGATGGTCGCCGGAAAGCCGTTCTTACGGTACTGTTCCCTCAGATACATCTCGCTTGCGAGCTTATCCTTGCCGTAGTCGTCAAACGGTTCTTTTTCCCAATCGTCAGGGTCAAACGGTATCGTTTCCGCCATACCGTGCGCCCAGCAGGAAGAACAGTAAAGATAATGCGAAAGCCCGCTATCGCGGAAGCCGTCCACGATTTTCTTCGTTTCCGCTGCATGGTAGTTCACAAGGTCAACGATGACGTCCGGCTTCATCGCTTTCAGCTTTTCGATGAAATCGGGGTCCTTTTCACGGTCAAGCAGGACACGCTCCACCTTATGCCAAGCGGGTGCGTCCTCATATGGCTGAGACATTTTCCTTGTTATCGCTATCGTTTCATATCCATTGTCCACAAGCATCGGAATTAAGTAGGTTCCGATGTGTCCGGCCGCGCCGATCACCACAGTCCGCATATCGTTCTCCTTTTCAAATGCCCATTTATGACAAGTTCATTATAATAAATATTGTACATTTTGTCAATATTCGTTTGACAAATATGCCGCTGTACGACGGAACGGCTGTTCCTTGTAATGCAGCGCCCAAATCGAAACAAATCCGGCGCTTGGCGGTATCGCTGTTCTTACATGTGGTATGGCTGTTCTTATAAAAAATCCGAACGCAGAATCGTTCGGATTCAGACTTTGTTTATCGGGTGTAGTCGATCCCGCAGATCGCTTGTTTTCATATGCATTTCCTCCATTCGATTCAGGGATGAGTACGAATCGAATGGAGCATGGCGGGGATCGGCCGCGGGGTACTTCGGACCGCCTTAGCCCGAAGTCATCATAAATACAAATCGACGTAGTGATACCTCCCAGATACCGCCATTTCCTTAAAAATGAGCAACCCTTATCGTCCTCCGTCAAGCCTTTTCAAAAAGGAAAACGGCGGCCTTGAAATCGCTGATTTCAAAACCGCCGTCTGGCTTGAATTTGGACGCACATCAACACAGCCGTCAATCCAACGATTGTTTATATGCCGTTTCCGTTGGCAGCCTAAGTTCTCAAAAGGGTTATTGAATAAAACCGATCTTTCTCTGTGCAGGCCAAGGACAATCCCGCCATTGTCCGCCATCCTGCTCCGCTTTTCCAGCCAGCAGGTCAGTGGAGGCGTCTGCAATATAGCCCAGATAACTCCCCGCGGAACTGTCGCCGCAGAGCAGTTTCCACATCAAGCCGCCAAAAAGATAGGACTGTGCAAATTCACGCCAGCTATGCAGTTCCTCCACAACCTTTTGGGAGAGCTCCCACAGGATGCCAACGGCTTCACTCTCGGTGATCCAGCCCAAATAGCATCCCCAGCGTGTCAGCATCGCCGCCCGTCCAATATCCCATCCGGCCATAAAGCCGGGTGCATATTGACTTTTGTACCGTTGCGCAAACCTCCATGCCCGGCTGGTGGACGCCCGGTCATCCTCGTCCATTGTTTCGTCCATCAGTTCCTCCGGCGAAGACGCCTCGCTATAAAGCTGATACCGCAGGATATAGCCCTCCTGCGCCAGATAACGGATCATGTCCAGCAGGTCGCTCCGGCCGTCTATCCCCCAGGAACGGCGTACAAGGGATACGATCTTCTGCTCCATAACGGGGATATGCTCCTCCACATCCATGCCGTCCAGATCGTGATTGTTAAGGGTCGATAAAATACCGGACAGCAGGATGCCAAAGTGTTCCCATTTTTCGTCGTTTTTTTGATATGGGATCGGTTCCGGCTCAGGCATGGCCTCAAGCCGGGCCATTGTCTCATCCAAAGTGGTATAGAGACCTTCCTCCAGATCCAGATCAAACGCAAGCTCCTCTTCATCGCCTGCGTCTTCCATTTCCAGCGTTTCCAGCGCCGCCGCAAGCACGCCCATATCCTCTCCAAACAGCTGCCCCATAAAGGTTTCTGCAGTAGATGCGGTTGCCTCAGCGACTTTATCGTTTACCATTTTTTGCAGCAGTTCCTCATTGACAGCCATCTGAGCCATACCGTCTGCGCCAAACATCTGCCCGAGAATTTCCACTTGGCGCTGGGTATTTGCGGCAATTTGTTCTTCAACCTCAGCGGCAGATACAGAGGAACTTTTTTTAGAGTCCGGCTCCTCGGCTTTTTTAACGATTTCTTCGCTTTTTTCAAACGTTTCTTTCATAGCATCAGCGGCTCGCTCACTTGCTTGTTGCGCCCGTTTCTTAATCTCGTTTATATCAAACATGATTCAGTCCTCCTTGTTTGGTGGGAACGGATGCCATGCGGGAGTTTTTTTGCGGCGTGTAAATCGCTTTTTGAGCCATTTTAATATTGTTTCTATAAAATGGAACCACAGATTGCCCAATAGAAATACAACCACAAGAAACAGCAGGATCGCTCCGATTTCTTCTAAAGGCATTTTTTACCCTACTTTGTTGCAAATCTGTTCATAAAGAAGTCGGTAAAGGCGGCCAATTCCTCGTCTTGCGACACATAGACATACAGCTTCTCATCTTCCAGCCAGTCATAAGCATGGATGCCGATATATCCCTTTTTGTCCGGGTAAATGATAAAAGCATCGGTTGGATACTTGTTGCGATAGGCTTTCAAAATTTCAGAGCGGCGATAGTAAGTCGGTTCCCCGCATCCGGAAAGCTCGGGAACCGTGGGAACAACCACAATCGTTTGACTATCCTCGTTCCAGCCGACAATCAGATTGCCGATTTTCGTCTTGCTTCCATGAACAAACCCATAATTGAAGCGGCTTACATCCTCGGTATATCCGAAAATCAGCCTATACTTGTCCCCGCCTTCGACGACCTGGTTAAAGAGAATACGCATTTTCTTCGCATTTGCGTTGCTCTTTTCCATGTCAATTTCGGGCCCCTGAAACAGCTTACGAAAGAATCCCATAATCTTTTCCTCCTGCATATTTTGATTTGAAAGTGAATAGGGTGACGCCTATAAAGTAAATTTATTGCTCCGCCAGAATATACTCCATTTCCTCCAAGCTCAAGCCGCGAACGAATATGTAGTCTCCTCTCGTTTCCGCAATGTAGGGCCGCAGCCGTTTCAGCGCCTTGTGATATTCCAAAAAACCGAGGTTTTCATCTTTTGTCAAGCTAAAAAAGGCCAGCACCCACAGAGAGACCGTTTCTCCCTCAATCTCATACAGCGTTTCCGGCGCTACGGGTAAGATGGTATCTACGGTTTCCGAAAGAGTAAAGCTAACCATAAGCCCACCGCTCTCCATTTCAAAAGCATGGGGATTTGCTTCATAGGCCTGCGACCATGCATCTCCCGACCGGATATCGGCAGGATGCTCCCCATCCATTTCAAAAAGTAAATGCTGATGGACAACGGCGTCTCCTTTTTCAATATATGGAATAGACTCGGCTCCGCCAAAGGCCAAAGCAGGAGCAAAGAAAAAAATTTCATTCTCTGCAAGGCCGCCATATTTCGCGGAGGCTTCCTGAAACAGCCCCACCCGCAGAAATTGCTCCGCAAATTTTTCATCGGGAACGATATGTTCAAAGAAATCGGAAAAACCGGTAGAAAAGCTGCCCGATCTGCGGTAGTGAATGTCAAGCAAACACATATCGTCGGCTGTTTCGGATCGCTTGCGGTAAATAAAAAGCGTTCCGAATCCAGTCATCAAGATGGGAAAACAATCGTCCTGTTCGCCCAGCCAAAGTGCAAGCGTATCCGCATAATCCGTAGGATCTATGATTTTCAGTAAGCCTCCGCCGTAATTTCCGAAACCATATTCCTGCCAAAAATCCAGAAGTTCCGCCGGTACTTTCCCTTGAAATCGCTCCAGCATTTCAGAGGTGGGCTTTCGTAAGTCCCTATCCGGCGGATATTTGCTTAAAAACAAGTCAAATGTTTTCATTGTGTGGTCTCCTTCCATATTTGTCTATATCATTAAAATAAAATCAAATCGTTAAATCTGTCTTTATTTTGATTAAAGTAAAATCCGTCTGAATATAGCGCCATAACAGAATATTCAGACGGATCTACGCAATTCCATCATTCAAGCGGTGGAGCCTTTTTTCAGATTTTCCAAGGCATCCACAATCGCATTCAGTTGAAAGTCAACGGTTTCATCAGCAACTTCAGGAACGAACAAAGGGAGGGTGTTGGGGAGTGCCCGTCGTATCACCATCGCTGTGAGACTTAAATTTGTAAACAGCCCGATTACCTTTTCATCTGCCTTTATCCCGAAGCTTTCTAAGATTTTTCCAAACAGTTGGATTTGCTTCTGACGAAATATTCGGTAGCTTTCTTTTGACAGGCGTTTGAAAATGTGCTGCTGTTCTTCAACTGTTAAAACGGCAATCCCGTTTTTCTCACCGTAACAGCAGGCATGGAGAAATTGCTTCACGGCATCGCGCCAGCTCAAAGCCGGATCCGCCATCAGCTTTTGCGCATATGCAATGATTTTAGGCTGTTGCCAGTACAGGGTTTCAATCACGAAATCCTCTTTCGTCTGAAAAAAAGAGTAAAAGAACGTTCGTGAAATCCCAACTTTTCTATAGATTTGCTCTACCGTTGTATGCTGTATGCCTTGTTTTGCCATCAGGTCAAGCCCAACCGTAATAAGCGATGTTCTGATATGCTTTCGCTCTTCCTCCGAATAAGCCACCTTTGGCATCCCATCACCTCATATGCAAATAAAGACGTTTTTTTGTTTATGGCTTTATTTTAGCATATTCGACGGTAAAATACAAGGGGGGAGAGTAACATAATTTTCAAATACTGCTATTTTGGAGTCCGCGCGTTTCGGCAAGCAGGGCAAGTGTGGCCGCACTTGCGTATTTTTCAAATTTTGCCCTGCGGACAAAATCTGAAAAACGTTTGTTGGGGAGCCTTCCCAAATCCGGCACTTCGGACCTCGTCGTCACAACCTGCATGATGCGGCTTCGGGCCAGCTTGACCCGAAGTCCGCCCCGCTTCGATTTCTCCGCTAACTTCATAAAGCCTGCTTTGCGGGGGGCCCTCCGCTCGAAGGCATCGCGACCGGTCGGCCTCGTTGGCATAAGCGCGGCTCGGGAATTTATATCCCCGCCGCCCGACGCAAAAAAAGCACAGACAGGAATAGCCGTCAAGGGCAAAACCGCCTGCGGCGGCGCAAGGGCTTGTAACAAGCCCGACGCCCTTGACTGCCCGATTCCTGCCTGTACCGTCATCTTTGCGGCGACAGAGAATATATGCATCTCAAACTGTGCGGAAACCCTGCGGCTAAGAACCCCGTTTGCCTCTCTGCGGAACAGAGATTTTCAGCAGCGCCGACTTGTGAGCGATTCGGAGCTACATTGTTATAATTGATATAAACCGCCTTTCGCAGAAAGGCATCGACAGGGAATATGGAACCGAGGATGCTTTCGCTTTGTGTTAAAAATTGTGGTAAAATAGAGTCAAAAACCGGCAAACAACAGAACCCGTGGAGGTGAGCGGTGAGTTTAACCCCACATTGTTATATGCTGTCGGTGTCCGTAAGGCATCAACGAATGGTGCTAACCGTCCGTAAATTTATCTCTTACGAATCGACTCGATTTTGCCGGATGACCAGTCCCTGTCGGTTCTGTAAAATTTTAATGGGAGGTCCTCCAAGGTTCAAAACTTCCGAAAAAATATTGCGGACTGGATGTTTATACGACTTGGATATACGCTTGTATCGCTATTACCGGCAAGAACAGTCTGACACCCTACAAGGAAGCCCTGTTTTCTTCTTTTTCTAAAAGTCTTTGGGTTCTTGCAGACTGGCTTGCGTCTTATTCCTGCACGGATGTATGATGGAATCGGCCGAAAAGGATTGGATTTCCGTATTCCATTTTTGGAGAAAACCTGCGATGTTGTCCTTGCTCACCCCCAAGTACACCAAACCGCAAAGGGAAACAAGACTGACCGATAAGGATGCGAAATAGATATGCGACTTATTATGCGCGAGATAGCTTGATATCGTGTTGCATAGAGAAAAATGACGCGGTGTTTGGCGAATGAAATAGATACACCTTCAATCGTGATTGAAAAAGAAAAATAACGCTGAACCCAAAATGAATGGAGTCCAGCGTCACGCTGTCTGCCGGGAACAAAAAAGATGCCAGCTAAAACGCGGGAGGTGCATCTGGCAAAAGAAAAGACCCGGAGCGCGTATCGGCTCCGGGCCCTGCCTGGTGTCTGCCGGAGACAAAAAAGAGGACACTTTGGCGCGAGCACTGAAGCATAAGCAAAAAAGAAAGCCCCGCACGCGTATTGCGCGTCGAGGCTCTCGACTGGTGCCGGTGGTGGGACTCGAACCCACACGATGTTGCCACCAACGGATTTTGAATCCGTCACGTCTACCAATTCCATCACACCGGCTTATTGTTGTTATTATAGCACACATTTTTATAAATTTCAATAGGCAATTTGCATTTCCCGCAAAGACGGGCTTGCTTGACAAAAAGGACGATTTTGGCTATAATACAAAGCAAGAAGTTTACGGCCGAAAGGACGAATGGAATATGAAAAATCTGATCCGCGCGGCGGCTTTTGCGCCGCGCGTTACTGTCGGCGGCGTGGAAAGCAACCGCGCGCAGCTTGCCGCGCAGCTTCGCGAAGCCGCAGAGCAGGGCTGCGATCTGGCGGTGTTCCCCGAACTGTGTCTGACCGGCAGCACCGCCGGCGACCTGTTTTTACAACCGCTTATGATAGACTGCGCCTTCGCGGCGCTGACCGGCCTGGCGGCGCTGACAGACACCGGCATTGCGGCCGTCGTCGGCCTTCCGCTGCGGCTGGACGGCAGGCTGTACGACTGCGCGGCGGTTCTGCAGGGCGGCAGGCTGCGCGGACTGGTGCCGAAGCGTCGTTTGTCGGCGCGCGAACGGCGGTATTTTACGCCCTATTTCGACGCGCCGAGAGAAATCCCGCTGCCCGACGGCGGCGTCTGCATGTTCGGCGACGTCGTTTTTGACTTCGGCGGCGGCTTCACGCTCGGCGCAGCGATTGGCGACGACCGTGCGGACGGCGGCGCCGGAGCGGTCGTGATCGCCTGTCCGGCCGCAGAGCACGAACTGGTCGGGCGCGCCGAACGGCGGCGCGTCCTGCTGGCGGCCCGCTCGGCCGACGGACAGTGCGCCGTCGTCTGTGCCAACGCAGGCGAGGGCGAATCGACGACCGACTATGTATTCGGCGGCCATTGCGTCATCTGTGAAAACGGGCACGTCCGCCGCGAAGCGCCGCCGTTTTCGGGCGAAAGTGTGCTTTATGACGTCGATCCCGGGTTCCTGCTGCGCGAGCGCGAGTGCGCGGGCGAGGATACGGCAGCGCCTATCTGCGCGGCCGTGTGCCGCTGTGACGCGCGCCGCAGCGAAAAGACGAGCCTGCTGCGCGATTGCACCCCTCTGCCCTTTGTTCCGGCCGATGCGGCCGAACGCGCACGCCGCTGCCGGGCGATTCTGGACATGCAGGCGGCCGGACTGCGGCAGCGCTTGCTGCACACGCGAGCGAAGCGCTGCGTAATCGGCATTTCCGGCGGGCTGGATTCGACGCTCGCGCTGCTGGTGACGGCCCAAACCTACGCGTCGCTGGGCATGCCGGCCTCGGACATCCTCTGCATCACGATGCCCGGCTTCGGTACGACCGCGCGGACGAAAAGCAACGCGCTGCTGCTTTGCGAGACGCTGGGCGTTTCCCTGCGCGAGGTGCCGATTGCCGACGCGGTGCGGGTTCACTTCCGCGACATCGGTCATGACGAGGACAAGCGCGACGTGACGTATGAAAACGCACAGGCGCGCGAACGCACACAGGTGCTGATGGACATCGCCAACGCCTGCGGCGGGCTGGTCATCGGGACGGGCGACCTGTCCGAACTGGCGCTCGGCTGGGCAACCTACAACGGCGACCATATGTCTATGTACGGCGTCAACGCCTCCGTGCCGAAAACGCTGGTGCGGCATCTCGTCGCCCACTGCGCCGGCGAGGGCTCCCCCGCCCTGCGACGCGTGCTGGAGGACATCCTCGCCACGCCGGTCAGCCCCGAGCTGCTGCCGCCCGAGAACGGGGACATCAGCCAGAAAACCGAGGAGCTGGTCGGCCCCTACGAGCTGCACGACTTCTATCTGTACCACTTCCTGCGCTGCGGCTATCCGCCGGCGAAGCTGCTGGCGGCGGCGATGCAGGCGTTTGCGGGCGTATACACGCGCGAGACGCTGCTGCGCTGGATGGAGACGTTTTTCCGCCGGTTTTTCGCCCAGCAGTTCAAGCGCTCCTGCCTGCCGGACGGCCCGAAGGTCGGCTCGGTCGGCGTTTCGCCGCGCGGCGACCTCTGCCTGCCGAGCGACGCGTCCGCCGAAGTATGGCTGCGGGAAATCGAAGCGCTCAAAGCGCAGTAATGCAAACGCCGCAGACCGGGCAAAACCGTCTGCGGCGTCTTATTTATTGAAACAATTCTACCGAAACAAGCAATACGGGACAGCATAAAGCCGCAGCGGGCATCGTCGGCATATTATTAAAGAAATTTGTAAAAGCAATTGAAAATTTAATTTACATATGATAAGGTCATGGAAAGGAAGATTGAGCAGACGGCATACCAACTGCAATATGGACGTACATAAACCGAGATGGAAAGGAGCAGGAGAAAAAACGCCGTCTTATAGGTTTTACGACATTGAAAAGATAAATGGTTATGCCGAATCCAAAATCGAAGCGGTGAAAGATAGAGAAGCGAAATGAATCGGTTATCTTACCGACGCACGCGTTTCATAAGGAGCCGAAGCACTGACGTACCGGCATTCCGAATGCAAGGGGCCTTTTGCGTGGCGGCGTAATCATGAGGACGGCTACCGTTGATTTTCAGAGCGATGCTCGTATCGGCTATGATTCCAAAAATATGGACGGTTCGAGACGGTGAAAAGACGAAGTCCTTGGACGTCTTTCTATGCATACCGCAATGATAAGAGCGGCGAGCTTCTGAAAACAATTTTGATTCGAAGAAGGTGCAGCGAATATGAGCGAGGAACAAAAACACAACACAATCGTGTGCGGACACTGCGGTAAGGAATACGACGAGGCGTTTTCCTATTGCCCGTACTGTGCGGAGCCGAAGCCGGAGCCGAGGCCGCAGGAACCCGAGCTTACGCCGGAGGAGACGATACGGAATTATGACGCGAGAGAAACGGGCCTCTCTATTCTTCTCTTCGTCATAGCGATTCTTCCATCGATTCTGTTTGCGGACGTCGTCTGGATTGTCGTCAATATATTCACGCCGCCGAACGGAAGAGATATGTACGAGCAGGCGAACGCACTTTTACCAAACCATAACATAACGGTACCGGTCGGTCTCGCTGTCGCCGTCGGCGTATCCCTTCTGTATGATTTCTACCAGACGAGGAAAAGCACGCGCAAAAAGCTGATTTCCATACAGTACGAGAAGGATTCGAGATCCATCTGCCCGAAATGCGGCTGTCACGACATTGCGCTCGGCCGCAAGGGCTATGATTGGAAAAAAGCGTACCGATACAGGAACGTAAAAGGCGGGCAATACTACGCCGGAATGGATTCGCGAAGGGTGACGGCCAGGTGCCGAAAATGCGGGCATAAATGGGAAACAGAGTACAAATGGACGCAATAAAATATAGTCCCCCGAAAGCCGAACCAACGCCTCTGCAAAAGGGGGGCAACAGCGGGTTGCTTGCTTTTCCGAGCCGAAACGGATAGAATCGTCTCGAAGTGATGCTATGAATACCGAATCTGTTTTTTACAGGCTGCGAACGCAGAAGGGCTTGTCGCAGGAGGCGCTTGCGGAGCAGGTCTACGTTACCCGACAGGCCGTGTCCCGCTGGGAGAACGGAGAAACCGTCCCGAACACAGAAACGCTCATACGGCTGTCCAAGCTGTTCGACGTTTCCATCAATACGCTTCTGGGGTCGCCCCGGAAGCTGTTCTGTCAATGCTGCGGGATGCCGCTGGACGACACGTCCATCAGCAGAGAACCCGACGGCGCCTTCAACGAGGAATACTGCAAATGGTGCTATACGGACGGGGAATTTGTTTATAAAAGTCTGGATGAGCTGATAGATTTCCTCGTCGGGTACCTGTCGAACGAAAGCTGGCCGCCCGAGCAGGCACGCGCTTTTTTTGAAGCGCAGCTTCCGACCCTGAAGCACTGGCAGCGGCCCGAAAAAGAAAGTCGGGCGTGACATAGGCCGGCCTAAAGCAAACAAGAGAGCGGCCTTTTGCCTGCGGCACACGGACGAACGAACAGCTCCTGCGGGGCGGTCCTTTAGGGGCCGCCCCGCGCAGCTTGTCAAGAAGGCTGTATTTTCAAATTCAAAAGCGTGCATCCGCCTTTTCGAAAAGGTGGTGGGCGCGAAGGACAAGCCCGCTGGCCTCTTTTAAGAACGAAGAATTCCCCGAAAAGCGCGGGAGAAGCAGAGTTCTTGGTTCGAAAGGCAGGCCGTGTTTTGTGCGGCTTATGATTTGCTTAGGCGTTTTTCGCCAGTCCTTGCAGGGCAATCCGCAAAGAGTCCGCCCCGCAGGCGTTTTCTATTCGTCGGCGGGACGGCGGTCAAGATAGGCGGCAAGGGCCTTGAAATCGTCCGTCTCGCGGACGCCGTCAAACGCGGGCGCGTTTAGCTTTTTCCGCCATGCCCGCCAAGTAAAAAGCCGCGGCGCTGCCAAGCCGACGTCCGTGTCCCGCAGCAGGGCGCTGCGCGGCCGCCGGCCGTTCGCATACGCCTCTCCGGCCGCCTGCTCGCGGGCGGCCAGCTCCCGCAGCAGCCGCAGCGCCTCTGCGGGCTTCCCCGCTTTTAAGCAGACATCGGCCGCCAGCGCATACAGATTGCCGCGCTCCCGAACATACAACACCGAAGGGACGGCCTCATCCCGAAACACCGCGCCCAGCCAATCCAGGGCGGCGGACAGGGTATGCCATGCGTCGTCGTTCTGCCCCAGCTCGGCATAGCAGCCGGCGAGCGCCGCAATTCCATCGAGCAGGGCCTCCGTCTGATACGCAAGGGCCTGCCGCCGGGCGGCGCTTTCCGCGCGGCGGTCGTTCCGAAAATGCGCAAGGACAGCCTGCATCGCATAAACGGTCATATCCGCCCGCACCGGGAACTGCTCCGCGTGCTCCTCTGCGGCTTCCGAATTGCCATACGCCGCATGCAGCAGCACCAGCAGCATATGCGCGCGCAGAACGTCGGCGGCGCTTCGGGCGTATCGGATGACCAGAGACGCATGCTTGACGCATTCAAGGTAGATTCTCCTGCCGTTTTCGCCGTCATAGCACGCGTTTTCGGGATAGGCCAGCGATGCGCCGGCCTCCAGCGCCTGCAAAAGCAGCGCCGGCTGACAGGGATAGCGCTTCAGCCCCTCCAGCAGCGCCTGATAGCAGCGCAGCAGCCCGTCCCGGTCGTCCGGGCCGTCGATAAGCCGATACGCGCTTCGGATGATTTCCTGCACTTCCCCGCCCTCGTCCCGACCCTCCAAGCCGAACAGGACGTCGGTGCGCACGCCGAACGCGTTCGCAAGCGGGACGATCTGCGAGACGTCCGGCATCCCGGCGTCGGTTTCCCACTTGGAAACGGCCTGAAAGGTGACGCCGAGCCGTTCGGCCAGCGACTCCTGCGTGAGTCCGCGCTCCTTCCGCAGTCGTTTGATGATTTGTCCCATCGTCTCGTGCATATGGAATGCCTCCCTCTATCGGTTTTCTTCCTCTATTTCCGCCTGCGGCAAAGCCGTGGACGTGAAGTAACATTATAATCGCATATCGGGCTTCCGAAAAGAAGCGACCGAAAAGCGAATCCCGCTCTACGCAGCGTGGAATAGTACGAAAAAAAACGGCAAGGCATATCCGCCTTGCCGTTTTGCCGTTGTACAATCAAAGCACCTGCGTATAGGTCGTGACCTGCATCGGCTCTTTCAGAAATGCGCCCAGCGCGGGACAAATCTCGGTGAAATGGGGCGTGGCGTTGTGCGTTTCGACCGCCGCTTCATCCTTCCATTCCTCCAAAAAGGCGACGCGTTCGGGTGCGTCGGCCGACGCATACAGCCCGTAGGAAACATTCCCCGCTTCGGCGCGCGACGCGGCGACCAGCCGCTCGGCCAGCCGAAGGAATTCTGTCCGGCAGCCGTCCCTGACGACGCCGGAGGCTACGATTCGGATCATCCGGCAGCCCTCCTCACTTCGCGTTCTTCGAGCGGATATATTCGTCGATCGCGCGCGCGCTGGATTTGCCCGCGCCCATCGCAAGGATGACCGTCGCCGCGCCCGTGACCGCGTCGCCGCCGGCGAACACGCCCTCTCTCGAGGTCTGCCCGCTCGGTTCCTCGGCGACGATGCCGCCCCACTTCTGCGTTTCCAGCCCCTTGGTGGTGGATTTGATGAGCGGGTTCGGGCTGGTGCCGATGGCCATAATGACCGCGTCCAGCTCGATGTCGAACGCGCTGTCCTTCACGGCGACCGGACGGCGTCTGCCCGACGCGTCCGGCTCGCCCAGCTCCATCCTTTCACAGCGGATGCCGGCGACGAAGCCGTTCTCGCCGCGCAGAATCTCAATCGGGTTCGTCAGCAGGCGGAACTCGATGCCCTCCTCCTTGGCGTGCTCGACCTCCTCCGCGCGCGCGGGCAGCTCGTCCGCGCCGCGGCGGTAGACGATATACACCTTGGACGCGCCGAGACGCTTGGCGCAGCGTGCCGCGTCCATCGCGACGTTGCCGCCGCCGACGACGGCGACGCGGTCGGCGCGCATAATCGGCGTTTCGCTGCCCGGCTGATACGCCTTCATCAGATTGACGCGGGTGAGGAACTCGTTGGCCGAATACACGCCCTTGAGGTTCTCGCCCGGGATGTTCATAAATTTAGGCAGGCCGGCGCCCGAGCCGATAAAGACCGCCTCGAAGCCCGACGCGAACAGCTCGTCCACCGAGCGGGATTTCCCGACGACGACGTTGGTCTCGATCTTCACGCCGAGGCTGCGGAGCGTCTCGACCTCGCGGGAGACGATGGCCTTCGGCAGCCGGAACTCGGGAATGCCGTAGACCAGCACGCCGCCCGGCAGGTGCAGCGCCTCGAACACGGTGACGTCGTACCCCATCCGCGCCAGCTCGCCCGCGCAGGTCAGCCCTGCAGGGCCGGAGCCGATGACCGCGACGCGATGCCCGTTGAAAGCGGGGCGGACCGCCTCGGCCTTGCTGTGGGTATTGTGATAGTCGGCGACGAAGCGCTCCAGACGGCCGATGCCCACGCTTTCGCCCTTGATGGCGCGCACGCAATGCTTCTCGCACTGCGTCTCCTGCGGACATACGCGGCCGCAAACCGCCGGCAGCGAGGAGGATTCGGCGATGACCTGATACGCGCCCTCGTAATCCTTTTCGGCGACGCGCGCGATGAACGCGGGGATGTCGATGCCGACGGGACAGCCCTCGCGGCAGGGCTTATTCTTGCAGTGCAGGCAGCGGGCGGCTTCGTCGAGCGCCTGTTCCTCGGTATAGCCGAGGGCGACCTCATCAAAATTGCCGTTGCGCACGTCCGCGGGCTGCGCCGGCATCTCGTTCTTTTTCAGACTCATATTCGGCATATCGTTTATACCCCCTTGAACAGATTGCAGTGCGCTTCGCGGCGCTCGGCCTCTTGCGGCTTATACATCGTAAGCCTGTCCATCGCCTCGTTGAAATCGACCTGGTGGCCGTCGAAATCCGGCCCGTCGACGCAGGCGAACTTCATCTCGCCGCCCACGGTCAGGCGGCAGCAGCCGCACATTCCCGTGCCGTCGATCATAATGGGGTTCATGCTGATCATCGTCTTTACGCCGAACTCCTTCGTCAGCGCGCAGACAAACTTCATCATAATCAGCGGGCCGATGGCGATGACCTCGTCGTACTGCTCGCCGGCCTCCAGCAGCCTGCGCAGCGCGTCCGTGACCAGCCCCTTCTCGCCGTAGGAGCCGTCGTCCGTCATGACGAAATAGCGGTCGGAGACGGCCTTGAACTCGTCCTCTAAAATCAGCAGGTCGTGGCTGCGGAAGCCGACGATGGTGTGTACCTCGCAGCCGGAGGCCGCCAGCTTCTTGGCGACGGGATACGCGATGGCGCAGCCCACGCCGCCGCCGACGACGCAGACCCTTTTCAGCCCCTCGGTATGCGAGGGCACGCCGAGCGGCCCGACGAAGTCGCAGACCGACTCGCCCTCCTCGAGTGTGTTGAGCACCGCGGTGGTCGCGCCGACAATTTGGAAAATGATCGTAACGCTGCCCTTTTCGCGGTCGAAGTCCGCCACGGTCAGCGGGATGCGCTCGCTGTCCGCCTGCGGACGCAGGATGATGAACTGGCCCGGCTCGGCCTTCGCGGCGACCTCGGGTGCGAGGATTTCCATCCGCGTGACGGTCGGGTTCAGTTTCTCTTTACGCAGGATTTTATACATACGGATTCAGTCCTTTCGATCAATCGGCTTTCATTATATCGCCGTACCGCCGCAAAGTCAACCGCGGCAGACATATAAATTATTTATGGAGCCATATCGCGCCCAGCCTTGCCGGCGGCAGCGTGAGGAAGGTCTTTTTGTTGCTGGTGAACGAGACGGCCTGCTCGTCGCCGTCGAGCGTTTCGGCCTTCGTGATCTGCGCCTCGAAGCCGAGGGTGATATATTTCAGCTCGTCGCTCTCCGAAGCGTACAGCAGCACATAGGCGTCGCCGTTCTGATACAGGCGGGCGGACAGCCCGTCGTCGCAGGAGACGATGCCGTTCGTGTCGCGGAACGCAAAGCCGGCCAGCGCGGGGCGGACCCGCTTCGCCAGCAGCAGCACGCTCTTGAGGTATTTCCACTGCGCGGGGTCGTTGAAGAAGGAGTTGTCCTCTTCCAAATCATAAATCCAGAAATAGCAGTTGTTGATATAGGTGCGGTTGATCATCTCGGTCGAGCGCTTGCCGATATGCTCGGGACGCATCACGTTGCCGCGGCTGGGGTAAACCATATCCACCAGCGTCTGTTCGGGGTTGGCGTAGCGGTAAAGCTCGGGATACGCGCCCGAGAAGTAGTACGAGAAGGTGGAGACAAGCTGTCCGTCCACCAGACCGCCGTACAGATCCGAGCAGCCCTCGATCATAATGTTCAGCGGCCGGCCGGCCTTCGTTTGCAGCTTTCCGGCCTCCTCAAGCAGCTTTCTGTACCCCGACGTCCAGTCATACAGCCCATGCCCATGCCGGCGGTCATGGCAGACGCGCGGCGCCGCCATCGCAAGCTGGTCGAGATACACCCCGTCCGCGCCCAGCTCGACGAGATAGCGGATGGCGTCCAGCAAATGCTTCTGCCAGACCTCGCTCGACGCGCACATCGTGTTGAAGGCGAGCGTATCGTCGCCGTATAATTCGTCGTACGGCTTGCCGTCGGCTTTGATGGCGCTCCCCTCGTCGCGCAGCGTCTGCAGATGGGCGAATTTTCGGTTACACAGCCGCGTATTGATATAAAAGGAAACGAACACGCCACGCTCATGCGCCTTGTCCAGCGCCTCGCGCAGGTCGTCCGCGCTGCCCAGCTCAGGGTCGGCGCGGTAATCCGGGAAGCCGTTGTCGAACCCGTCGGTATGCCAGCCGGAAATCAGCAAATGGTCGCCGCCCTGCTCGGACGCGGTGTCGGCCAGCACGGGGATGTCGGCAAAGGTATGGACCACGCCGCCGTTCTGGTATTTGAAGTCATAATGCGCGCAGACGGCGATGCTGTCGCCGAACCAGCCGTGGTCGCGCGGCGCGTCGGGCGCCGGACGGGAGGACTTGTAAATCTCCGCGCCCTCATACCAGCTTCCGCCGTGCAGCGCCAGCGTGATGCCGTCCATCGAAAAGTCGCCGTCGCTTTCGACCTTCTTGACGAAAGCGAAGTTCATGCCCGGGCTTTTTTTGCCGAAGGTGGAGACCGAAAGCGAGCAGATGCCGTTGGTCTTGTTCATCCCGAAATACATCCCGCAGTTATCGGAATAATAATCGGTCCACGGCATCGACAACGGGCCGGAATACAGGTTGTTCAGCTCGTACAGGCCGGCCGCGTTCGTTCCGGTGCAGATGCCGTCGATCAGGTAGCAGTAGCGGTACTGCTGCCAGCGCCAGTAAATCTTTTTCGGCGCCTTTTCGAGATAGGCGACCGGGTTGCGCAGCTTCAGCCCGGCATTGTACGGATAGACGAGCGTATCGTCCTCGTAGCTTTCGCCGTGGAACACGCCGTTGATGCAGGGGAAGCGGCATTCGTCGATGCGGCTGGAGCTGCGGTTCTGCACGTCGATGGAAAATTCCAGCCGCGAGCTCGGCAGGCAGCGGATTTCGACGGTGACGGTGATGTCGAAGAAGCGGACGCCGTCGGTCAGCATCGGGTAAACAATCGTAATGGAGGATGCACCCTCCCGCAATTCGGGCGCGAGCGCGGGCGTTTTCTTGATTTCCGTATTGGAGGGCGCCGTCAGCGTAAGGCCGCCGATGGTCAGCGCAAAGGGGTTGGGCAGTGTATAGGAGGAATTTTTGATGAGGTTGTCCCCGCTGTTTTCGTCCACCAGCGACAGAAGCTCGCCGTTCTGGCTGTCCACCGCGACGGTGAGCGAGCCGGCCGTTTTCTTGATTCTGCTTTTATACATGAAAGCCATCCTTCCTTTCTGAGCGCCCGGGGCGGTTTTCGCAGGCCGCGGCCCGGCGCGCGGATACAGGCGTTTTTGCTCACTCTCTATTTTACACTATTTTTTCCATAATTTCAACCGCAAATTGCGTTTTTGAATAACTTTATCCCGCAGGCGGCAATACTCTGAACGACAACAAAGCATTTTCAGAAAGGCGTGGTGGCTTTATGCTGCATCAAATGCTGCTTTCCCGGCTGATTGCCGCGGCGAGCGCGCTCATTTTTTCCGTCCTGTCGTTCGTCGCGCCGCCGCAGCGCGTCGCGGACGAGGGGACGGTCGTGCGCGTGGGTTTGTGCTTCGGCGAGACGGCGAAGCGCAGCATCACGGTGCGCGCGTCGGGCGGCTTTACGCTCGGACGCGCCGAAGAGGACGGCTGGACGGCGCTGCTGACGACCGAATGCGAGACGATTGTCGTCTCACGCCGACTCGCGCGTCCGGTGACGGGCGAATCGCGCTATAAGAACGCTTCGGCCGCAGCCGAAGCCGCCGCGCAGAGCGGCGGGACGGTGCTATACGAAAACGGGGCCTACGCCGTGGCGGAAGGGCTGTCCCCCGCCGACGCGGAGCCGCTGTTCGTCGTGGCGGACGAAAGCGGGAAGCCGCTGTTCCTGTACGCCGGCGAGGAAGCGCTCACGCTCGCAGCCGGCGCGGCAATCGAATTCCCCGCCGACGAAACGCTGTACAGCTACCGCGGGCGCGTTGAGTGCATTCCCGACGGGACGCGCTTTTCAGTCGTCAACGCCGTCGGGCTGGAGGACTACGTCAAGGGCGTGCTGCCGTGGGAAATCGGGGCGAACGAGAGCGACGAGACGACCAAGGCCTTCGCCGTGCTGACCCGCACCGCGCCGCTGTCGGGCAGCAAGCCGGCGCATCTGGAGCGCGGGTTTGACGTCTGCACCGGCACCTGCTGCCAGATTTACCGCGGGCTGGCGCGCACCGACGCGCGGCTGGAGCGGCTGGCGGACGAGACGGCCGGCGAGGTGCTGACCTACGAGGGCCGTCCCGCCGTCGTGCTCTACCACACGACCAGCGGCGGCGCGACCTGCTCGCTGTCCGAGGCGTGGGGCGGCGACGACCTGCCCTACCTGCGCTCGGTCGATATCGGCGAGCCTTACGAGGAAGCGGCCGACGGCGTATGGTCGGAATACCTCACGATGCACGAGCTGTCCGAGCGGCTGCGCGCCTACGGCGGCGTGTTCGCCGCGCTTACGGGCGCCGTGACCGAGCTGCGCGTGACGGCGACCGACCGCTACGGCAGCGGCTTCGTCACCGAGCTGACCGCCGCCGACGACGAGGGGAACACGGCGGTTCTGCTCTATTCCGCGCCCATCCGGCAGGCGCTCGGGCTGAAAAGCGCCAACTTTACCCTCACGCCGGTCACGCTGCGCCGTCCGAACGGAAGCGTCTATCAGGTCGGCGTGCGCATCGACGGAAAAGGCCACGGCCACGGCGTGGGACTCAGCGGCACGGGCGCCGCCTATCTGAGCGAGTCGCTCGGCTACGATTACACGCGCATCCTTGCGGCCTATTTTCCCGGTACGGCGCTGAAAATACAAGGATAACAGACTTTTTAACAATTGGAAAATTTTTTGCATATCGATTTACAAACCGATTTTTGTGGTGTATAATGGCTTTGAACTTACGTTAAGAATCGGGTGCGGTACATGCGGCAGAGGACTCCAAACTATTATATCGTTTTCAGCGTCGGCGTTCTCGCAGCCACGCTCCTGCTCACGGTATTCCGCATCGTGGTGATGATCCGATACATGCAAATCAACACCGTCGGCATCGATTATTACCTGCAGCGCAGCACGGCCGTGACCGTGTTCGACGCCGCTGCGGCGGCGGTGTGCGCGGTTTGCGTGTTTTTTTCGGTTCGGATGGGCAGAAAAACGTGCAGACGGCTGGAGTTTGACGCGTCCGGCGTGATTTTCACCTCGGCGCTGGTCGGCTTCATGCTGCTGTCGATGGGGCTGTATCTCAGCTACCGCTATTTTGCGGCGCCCGCATCGATCTCCGCGGGCGAGATGGTTTCCGTCGTGCTGGCGATGCTGGCCTCGATCCCCTTTTTCTATTATTCGTCCAAGCAGGTCGTCCCCGTTTCCACGCCCTGCGCGCTGCTGGCGCTGCTTCCCGTGCTGCTGGCCGGCGCGCGGCTGATCGTGGATTATTCGGCGCAGAAGGACTATCCCACCTCCGCCATCAGCGTCTACCATATCCTTTCGCTGGTGGCGCTGTCGCTGTTTTTCCTCAACGAAGGGAAATTTGCCGTCGGCAAGGGCAGTCCCGCCTCCTATCTGCTGTTCGGCTCGCTGTCGGTGGTGCTGCTGCTGGTGCATGCGCTGCCTTCGATCCTGCTTTCAGCCTTCTGGGTCCTGCCGCTGAACGATATGGACCTGTTCTCCGCCGTGGACATCGCCTGCGCCGCTTACATTCTCGTGCGCATGGCGTCGCTGCGGCCCGCAGGCGCCGAAGGCGCGCAATAAAGGAACACGCATCGGCCTCGCCCGAATGTCGGACGGCGGGGCCGGTTTTTCTTCGACTTCTCTCAACAAAAAGAAAGGTTGTCTTGCAATGCCTTTATCCATCGCCATCGACGGACCCTCCGCTTCGGGCAAAAGCACGCTGGCAAAGGTGCTGGCGGAAAAATACGGGTTCATCTACATCGACACCGGCGCGCTCTACCGCACCGTCGGACTGTATGTGCACGAGCTGTGTCTGTCCAGTCAGGACGCGGAGGCGATCGTCGCCGCGCTGCCCGAAATACATATCGAAATGCAGCTCCGCGACGGCCGCGGCGAGGTCTACCTCAACGGCCGCCCGGTCGGCGACGAAATCCGCACGCCCGTCTGTTCTCTGTACGCCTCCGACGTTTCGAAGCTGCCGGAGGTGCGCGCCTTCCTCCTTTCGCTGCAGCGCGACATCGCGGCCAAGCACAACGTCGTGATGGACGGGCGCGACATCGGCACCGTCATTCTCCCCGACGCAGACGTCAAGCTCTTTATGTCCGCCTCGGACGAGGAGCGGGCCAGACGCCGCTGGCGCGAGCTGAACGACAAGGGCATCCGCACGACGCTCAGCGAAGTGATGACCGAAATGCGCTCGCGCGACGAGAACGACAAAAACCGCGCCATTGCGCCGGCCGTGCCCGCGCCGGACGCGCTGCCGCTCGACAACACGGGCATGACCGCAGCCGAGACGGTCGCCGCCGCCGACAGACTGATTCGCGACCGGCTCGGCGACAAGCTGCTCCAGGCCGAAGCATGCCTATGAACAAAGCCTACCGCTTCTTCAAGCTGCTGCTGAAGCGTCCCTTCCAGTGGCTGTACAGGACGACCGTCATCGGCGCGGAAAACGAGCCGGCGGCGCCCTATATCGCCTGCGCCAACCACACCTCCTTCGCCGACCCGTTTTTAGAGGGGCTGGCGCTCCGCGAGCAGGTCTCCTACATCGCCAAGGCGTCGCTGCAGCGCTTCAGGATCATCCGCTGGTTTTTCAAAACCGTGGGCGTCATCCCCATCCATCGCGATGAAAGCGACGTGGCGGCAATCCGCACAAGCGTGAATGCGCTGCGCGAGGGCCGCACCGTCGGCATCTATCCGCAGGGTACCCGCATTCCCTACCGCGCGCCCGAGCCGAACGCGGCGATGGGCGGTTTGGGCCTGCTGGCGACGATGTCCCACTGTCCCGTCCTGCCGATCGCCATCGTGACAAAGGCGCACAAGCCCAAGCTGCTGCGCAAAACGCTCATCGTCATCGGCAAGCCGCTGACCGAAGCCGATTTCCGCCGGCTGGGCGACAATCCGCGCAAGCCCGAAATCGCCGCGTTCTGCTTCTCCGAGGTGGCGAGGCTGTACGAGGAGGCATACGCGACGCTATGAGCCGAATCATCGTTGCCGCGCACGCCTCGTTCTGCCCCGGCGTGCGGCGGGCCGTCACGCTGCTCGAGCAGGCGGCGGCGCACGGGGGCGAGGGCATTTACTGTCTGGGCGAAATCATCCACAACCGCCAGTTCAACGACTCGGTGCGTCAAAAGGGTGTACGCATTCTTTCCGAAGCCGAGCTGGACGCGCTCCCCGCCGACGCACACATCTTCATCCGCACGCACGGCGTGGAACGGCAGACCTACGAGCGGCTTGCCGCCGGCGGGTATGCCTGTACCGACGCGACCTGTCCCTATGTTCGGAAAATCCACGAGATCGTTTCCTCGGCAGGGCCGGACGCCGCCGTCGTCATTCTCGGCGACGAAACGCACCCCGAGGTGGTCGGCATCCGCAGCTTTGCGGGCGAACGGGCGTATATCTGCGGCTCCGCGGCGGAGGCGGCGGAGGTCCTTCCCGCACGTCTGGCGGCAGACGCGCCGGCAATCGCCGTCGCGCAAACCACCTTCGACGTCGGCGAATGGAAAAAATTTTGTGAATTCTTCAAAAACCTATATACAAACGCAAAAATTTTTGATACAATATGCAAAGTGACCGAAGAACGGCAGAAAGAGGTCGTCCGGCTCGCGCAGACGAGCGACGGCATGCTGGTCGTCGGCGGCGCACACAGTTCCAACACGCAGAAGCTGTACGCGCTGGCGGCCGCCGTCTGCCCGACGGTCCGGCACATCGAAGACGCGTGCCAGCTCACGGAGGAGGAGCTGCACCGCTTTTCGGTCTGCAAAACAATCGCGATAGCCGCGGGGGCTTCAACGCCGCCGGGCATTATACAGGAGGTAAAAAAACGTATGGCAGAAAACCTTAGAGAAGAGTGCAGCTTTGAGGAGCTTCTCGAACAGTCTTTCAAAACCTTAAATACAGGGGAAAGGGTCACGGGCGTCATACTGGCGGTGAATCCCGCTGAGATCAAGGTCGATCTCGGCACAAAGCACACGGGCATTCTGCCGTATGACGAGATCACGACTGAGAGCGGCGTCGTGCTCGCCGACGAATATCATGTCGGCGATCCGATCGAGGTGGTGTGTACGAAGTTCAACGACTCCGAGGGCACCGTCCTCCTGTCCAAGAAGCGGCTGGACATCAGCAAGCACCTCGCGGAGATTCAGGCGGCGGTCGAGAGCGGCGAAACGCTCAACGGCACCGTCAAGGAGATCACCCGCGGCGGCGTGGTCGTGCAGGTCAAGACCGCGACCGTGTTCGTACCCGCCTCGCAGTGCGGCCTGCCGAAGGACGCGGATTTGTCCGAGCTGAAGAACAAGAAGGTGCCGCTGAAGATTCTCGAGTACAACGAGCAGCGCCGCCGCGCCGTCGGCTCCATCCGCAACGCGCTCCGCGCGCAGCACAAGCAGGAGGTCGAGGCGTTCTACGCCACGCTGGAGCCGGGCCAGAAGTTCAAAGGCACCGTCCGCTCGCTGACGAGCTTCGGCGCGTTCGTCAACATAGGCCCGGTGGATGGTATGATCCACATCACCGAGCTGTCGTGGGGCCGGCTGAAGCAGCCCTCCGAGGTACTCAAGGTCGGTCAGACGGTAGACGTGTTCATCAAGGCGGTCGACCCGGAGAAGAAGCGCATCTCGCTCGGCTACAAAACCGAGGAGAACAACCCGTGGAACATCTTCCTCAAGACCTACAACGTCGGCGACGTCATCACCGTCACCGTCGTGTCGCTGATGCCGTTCGGCGCGTTTGCCGAGATTATGCCCGGCGTGGACGGACTGATCCACAACTCGCAGATTTCGGACAAAATGGTTTCCAACCCCGCGTCGGTGCTTAAAGTCGGCGACAAGGTCGAGGTGAAGATCATCGCCGTGGACGCGGACAAGAACCGCATCAGCCTTTCCATCCGCGCCGCCGCCGACCCCGACTATGTCGCGCCCGAGCCGCCCAAGGCGAAGGAAGCGCCCGCCGAAAAGGCCGAGGAGGCGCCGGCGGAGACTGCTGCGGAAGAGGCCGAAGAAGCGCCGACCGAAGCGGCTGACGAAGCGTAAAAGCACAAAAGACAGGGACGGCCTGCGGGCCGTCCCCGCACAAAGAAGCCCAATGGAAAGCGGCTGCTTGCCATTGGGCTTTTTCGTTGTTTTTCCACGATGACGGACATCGGCTTTCCCCAAACTGGGCCTTGACGAGGCAACAACGCCGCTTCATAAGCGGGAAAAGGCATATCGCCCGCTTATTTCGTCAGAAGCACCGCCGGAAGCGCACCATTTCCCTTTCGGAAAACCGGCCGGCTTCGCGCGTGTCGCAGATACCCCCCGCCCACAACACCTGCGCTTGAAGCGCATACGCGCAAGCCGCCATATCGGGCTTCTTTCCGGCCTTCCTGCGCGGCGGGCGCGCCGCCACGCAGTTCGGGAACTGACGGCCGTCCTTAACCGCCGCCGATTTTGCTTCGTTCGCCGAAGCCCATACAGCACCCCGCAAGTCCGCGACTGCTGCGAAGCAAGCGTCCGCGCCCATGTGCTGCGGACACGCACAGGACCGGCAAAAAGCGGTCGGCCTGTCGGCTGCGGCATAGCCGACCGCAGCGCCGCGGAAGCCGATTCCGAAACGGAAGCGGGCCGTTCCCGCGCCATACGGGAAAAGCCGGAGCAAAACCGGCCGCCGCGCTGCTCGCACGCAAGCGGGCAGCCGGCCGTTCGCCGCGGCGAACGGCCGGCTGCGCAGCGACGCTTCCAAACGGCTATACCGCAAATGTGAAACACTCGGAGAACGATGCCCGACACATCCTGCCGCCGAAGCCGTAAAGCCCACGCGGCGCGGAAAAGCTCCCTCTCCTACACGGCAGGGCCAAAAGCGCAAAAAAGGAGCCTGCGCACCGCAGAATTCTGCGGCGGCACAAGCCCCTTTTTTTATATCTGTCGCCCGCTTTGGCCGTGGCTCTACGAACGAAAACCCTGCTTCGGCAGGTCGGTGCACTCTCCGCGTCTTTGCGCTTCCAACGTCCGCTCGGCAAGGTGACAAAAGCAGCTTGCGGCGGGAGGCCTGCGTTCCCGAGCACGGAAGGCATGCTCCAATTCGTAAATGTAGGTTTTTAACATAGAGCAACACGAACCAAGCAGAACGAACACACTGTTAGTATATGCCGGATCGAAACCGTTGATACGAGCTTTTCGACAAAAAGCGTTTGATTTTCCGCGCGTCCCGCGGCTCAGTCGTCAGCTTCGTCCTCGTCGTCGTCCAGATCGATTTCGCATTCGAATTCCTCTTCAAACGCGGCGACCGCCCGGTCGAATTCATCATCGTCGTCAATCGTGACCAGCAGCTCGCTGCCGTCTTCGTCCGTCGTGACCTTGAGCAGCACATACTCGTCGTCCTCGTTTTCGGCAGGCACGAGCGCGACGTAGGTCACGTCGTCGATCTCCACGCTGCCGAGCAGCTCAAACGCGCTTTCGTTGCCGTCCTCGTCCACAAGGTTGAACAGTCCGTTTTCAAAATCCAGATTTTCTTCCATAATCGCAGCCAATCCTTTCCGAGAAGCCGAGCGGGCCGATTTTTCGCGCCGCCGCCTCTTCCCGGCCGTTTCCGGCCGTGCTTCGGTTCTCTGTAAGGACATTCTACTACAAATATGCCGGATTGTCAAGAGATTTTTCACACCCTTCTTCGCGCCGATGCGTCAAGGCGCGACATTTTATCCGGGAAAGCTGTCCGAATATTATGTAAACGCTTGACACGCGAAGCGGAAAATAGTATAATATTCATGAAAGCGGAGGGATACTGCAAATGGCGTCTACGCCCTTGTTCTTTGTCACCCGGGACAGCATTGAAAACGACCGCGTCGTCATCACGGGCGCGGACGCGTCGCACATCGTGCGCGTGCTGCGGCTGCGCGAGGGCGCGCCGCTTCTGGTGTCCGACATGCAGCGGAACGAATACACCGTCACCATCACCTGCGCAAGCCCGCAGCGCGTGGAGTGCGCGATTCTTTCCCGGCGCGTCGCCGACACGGAAAGCCCGTACCGCATCACGCTGTATCAGGCGTTTCCGAAGGCGGACAAGCTGGAGCTTGTCGTGCAGAAGGCCGTGGAGCTGGGAGCCGCCGAGGTGGTGCCCGTCCTGAGCGAGCGCTGCGTCTCGCGTCCCGACGCAAAATCGATGGAAAACCGGCTGACGCGGCTGAACCGCATCGCCCGCGCGGCCGCAGAGCAGTCGGGGCGCGGCGTGCTGCCGGTCGTTTCCCCGCCCGTTCCGTTTCCGCAGATGCTCGAAGGGCTTCTGGCGGCGGACTTGGGCTTTGCCTGCTACGAGGGCGAGCGCGAATACAAGCTGCGCGACCTGCTGGCCGACGTCCCGCAGCCGCGCACGATCGCCTTTTTTATCGGGCCGGAGGGCGGCATCTCCGAGCCGGAGCTGGAGCTGCTTCGCCGGCACGGTCTGCCCGCCGTGTCGCTCGGCAGGCGGATTCTGCGCACCGAAACCGCAGGGCTGTACGTCCTGTCGGCCATCAGCGCCATTTTGGAGTAAAGGCGGCGGGTCACCCGAACCGCTTCCGGCGCGCTTCGGGATTCCGTCGGGCGTTTTTCCCCGTCCGGCGTTTTCTGCATTCCTCCGGGCTGCTTTTCCCCGTTCGACGCTTTCTGCCCGCATCCGCCCGGCCTCCCGCGATCGGGGGCGCGCGTCTTTGGGGCGGCGGTTTGTGCGGCTTTGCGCTTTCTTTTTTTGCAGCTTGACAGCCGGCGCGCCGCCGATTTGACAATTCGCGGGCTTTTCTTTGATAAAAAAAGAAAAACTTTTATGAATTTCACGGCGATTCACTTGAAATTGGGTATATTTTATTGTAAAATAAGGGGTAATCGGATAAGACCTCGAATGCGCCCGCAGCGGTCGGCGGCCGGCGCGCCGCATCATTTCGGAAAGGATTGAGCGAGTATGTCAAACAAACTGTTCCAAAGCCTTATCTATCAGATGAAAGAAGAGCTTGACAGCACCGTCGGCGTGATCGACGACAAGGGCGTCATCATTGCCTGCAGCCAGCTTACCCGCATCGGCGAGACCGACAAGCTGGTGTTCGAGGCGGTCTCCTATTCCACGAGCGCGGTCGTGTACAACGGGTACACCTATAAGCCGTTCGGCACGCACGGGAAGGCGGAGTATGTCGTTTTCGTCGAGGGCACGGGGGACGACGCCAAGCACATCGCCGGTCTGCTGACCGTTTCCCTCTCCAGCGTCAAGGCGCTGTACGACGAGAAATACGACAAAGCAAACTTTATCAAAAACATCATTCTCGATAACATCCTTCCGAGCGACATTTATCTGAAGGCCAAGGAACTGCATCTGGACAGCGAGGTCAACCGCGTCGTTTACCTGATCCGATTCCACAATCACAACAGCGACGCCGTTCCGTTTGAAATCATTCAGAATATGTTCCCCGACAAGAGCCGCGACTATGTCATCAGCGTGGGCGAAAACGACATCGTGCTCGTCAAGGAACTGAAAACCGCGCAGGAGACCAAGAGCATCGAGGCCAACGCGAAGAGCATCGTTGACACCGTGTCCGGCGAATTTTATCTGAAGGTCACCGTCGGCATCGGCTCGGTGGTCAGCAGCATCAAGGAACTGGCGCACTCGTTCAAGGACGCGCAGGTCGCGCTGGAGGTCGGCAAGGTGTTCGACACGGAAAAGACCATAGTCAGCTACGACAATCTCG
>ERZ827524.609-NODE-609-length-44375-cov-3.726782_pt1 | contig 44375 bp, 39 predicted proteins | sample MGYA00519702_ERZ827524 | MGnify/ENA primary metagenome ERZ827524 (study PRJEB31778, sample SAMEA3449341) | human gut metagenome | biome: human gut; feature: human-associated habitat; material: faeces | place: United Kingdom | collected 2010/2012 ...
TCATATTTGTGAATTGTTTGTTTGCTTGTTCCAACCTGTTTCACCAATTCTTCGAGCGTATATCTTTTTTCTAATCTCTTTACTTTTATATTGTTTCCAACGCTCATATTAAACTTCCTTTCTGATTGTATTGATGGTTTTACGATGCCAATATTGAGTTGCTGTTTGAAATTTCTCTGACCTTATCGCTGACAGATATATCAAGATGGTATTTATTTTTAATTGCCATTAGTTCAACAGTGTTGTCTAAAATATCTTGACGTTCGGCAATCATATCCGGTGTCATTTCAGACTTTTTAATCATTTTAGGATATCCGTGCTTGTCCGATATGATCTTATTGGCTATGGTATTGGCTACAATAAAATCTTTTCTCACTGGATTAGTTAAAGAATGATTTAGTTTGCTCATAGCCGCTTTTTGATGTTCTTTATCAAGCATTCGGAAAATCTGGAATCCCTCTAAACCGACTGATTGGCGGAGCTGTTTGATTACCGTATAAATCCAACGTTTGAAATCTTTGGATTCCTGTTTTCTGCTTTGAAATACTGCGTCATAGATTCCAAACTCGTTTACGATAATCATTTCCTGTTTACGATTTAGCGTATCAGTGACGACCCCATTTGAAATGGTGTCATCTTCAAGGCGGAGTTTAACAGAGTCAACCCTCAAATTTAAAGCGTTACACACATCGTTTAATACCGCCCACCATTCTCCATCTTTTTCAACGAACCTGATAGAATGTCCGTTCCATACTTCTGTTTTCATTGACTGCTCCTTTCTGATTTTGATATACGTGGATTTTTTGGAATCCCATTACTGGGACGATTGAGACAAAAAAATATTAGCCTTCAAATTTCCATCAGTGATATTTAATATATTGCAAATATCATCTATTTCTTTTGTGTCAAAGAATCCCTTACCGTTTATCTTCGCATTTAAAGTATTTTTTGACACTTTGATTTCTTTTGCAAGGCGAGTTTGTGTCATTTTTTTGTCCGACATTACTTTAAGAAGCGCAAACTTATCCAACATTGTATCACCTCTCTTTCGTCTCATTACTGGGACGATATAACTATATCATACTACAAACACAATGTCAACCCATTTTTGGGACTTTTTTTGTTTTTTTTATAAAAGTGTTGATATTTTGGGACGTATGTGCTATTATATAAATTGTAAGAGGTGAAAAATATGAGCACACGTTCAGAAAAAATTCTAAATTTGATGAGTAAACTTGAGATGTCTTACGGTGATCTTTCAAAACTTACAAAAATTCCAAAATCAGCTTTGCAGAGATATGCAACTGGAGAAACAAAAAAAATCCCAATTGATAGAATAGAAGCAATCGCAAAAGCTTTAGAGTGCCCGGTTAAATACCTGCTTGGATGGGAAGATAACGAAAATAAAAAAATTGATATTCCCGGCGCCATGCCAATAGGTAATCTTGTACCCTTGCGTCTAATCGCATCCGTTCGAGCCGGATACGGAGGATTGGCTGTTGCAACTTGGGACGGTGAATATGAAATGATTCCGGAATTTATGCTCAAAGGATATTCTCCGAATGAATGCGTATTATTTAAAGTCAAAGGAGATTCAATGTATCCGCGTATTTTAGACGGGGATAAGATAGTTGTGCATGAGCAGTCGTCTGTTGATTCCGGAGATACTGCTATTGTTGTATATAACGGTGACGAGGGTACTGTAAAAAAGGTAAACTATGTAACAGGTGAGGATTGGGTTGAATTGATACCAAATAATCCTGAATATCCTATAAGAAGAATTGAGGGTATTGATTTAGAAGAATGCCGGGTATATGGTAAAGTAATCGGTCTGTTTAGGGATAATATATAATTATCGTTTTTTCCAATTAAAACTGGATTTTGTACCGATTTACAAAATGTTTAATGATTTTGGAATTCCATGAGAGTGCCGGAACAATAGCTGAAAATAAAGTTTGAATTTTTTACGCAAGTTGCATATTAACGAGGGGGAATTGAGTGAATCATACTCACAAATAATAAATTAAATTGATTTTATAAAGCAATCATTTTGCATAGGACGTGAAATTATGGACTTCATTTTTAACGCTGTGTGTATTATTTTTATATCTGCAGTAGTCGTCGCTCCAGCTTTAGTTGGAATCGTTTTACTATGCGTTTGCTTGGTAGACAGTTTTGCCGATAAAGGATATTATAATGCAGCTCTATCTCATATAATTCCTATTTATCTAATATCTGCTATATGTGGGATTGTTTTACTACCATTTATTTTATACAAATAAAACCTTAATTATATTTTTACATCGCATATCGTATATAGAAAAGATTAGAATCCTGACACTAAAGGAGAGAAAATGAGATGCAGCAAAAAGCCGATAGTTACTACAAAATGAAAAGAAACATGATTTGGAACAAATACAACAGCAAATGTTCCGGAGTGAGTACAAAATGGATGGACGTGTTTATCAAATACCTTGTGCCATTGTGGACGGTTTTCGTTCCATTGTTAGGATTCGGGTCAGTATATAATGCATTAAACGATTATTATTCAAGTGATTGGTCAATTTATTTTTCATATCCGATCAACGTCATTCTATTTATTACGCTAATTGCAAAATTTGTTTGTATAATTATAATGTTTTATTATCTTAAGCGTTTAGCACTTCAAGGAATTATTGCACTATATACGTTTACATTTTTATCAATAGCCGAAACAATATTTTTGTTAATCAACAGCATTCAACCAACCAATATATTGATGGTAATCGCTCTTATAATTAATGCCATATACTTCTTTAAACGAAGAAATTTATTCAAAAACGCTGAATAATAAACCTTTGACGATTGCAGATATACGTGAAGAAAGTGAAGATGACATTATTGATCGTGAATTTTCACAGTGCTATCCAGACGATCATAAAAAACAGGCACAAGAAAATACGCTTCAACACAATGTGGAAATGATAGAAAAATGGCACGATAAATGGCTTGACCCTGACTATAAGTTTTACGGATATTGATATGATGGATTTAGACATAATATATACACAAAGGGATTGACTACATGGAACAGAGTATTAAAGATATTTTTGAGATATCTGCATCAATAGCTGGAGTGGTAATACCGCTAATGTGTTATGCTCATGAGCATTTTAAAAGGAATAATGATGTATATTTGAAAGAAAGATACGAAAACGTTATTTATCCTATATATTCTTTAATAGAGCCTTATTTATTCAATAAAAAAATAGACGAAAAATTGGAAAATGTTTTAAAACAATGCCAATTAATCGTCGAAAAAAATAAAATGATTTCTGGATATAAAATTGTGTCTTTTTTTAATTATAAAATAAATACAATACATAAATTCAAAAAGTTCGGAGCATATATTGAAAATCAGTTTGATAGACATTGCCGATTATTAGGAATCCCGCAGCGACCATTAGATTATAAATTATCTAAAAGTTACACTCCAAGTAAAATTATACAATATATTCTAATACAATTTTTATATCTGATTTTATCGATCATATTTCTAGTTTCTTGTTCGTACTTGTTAACATTAATGAAGAATTTGATATATTAAAGATGCGAGGCTTAAGCAAAAAATTAACGCTAAAATTATATTTTTAAAAGTCATATAATCTCTCCTTATTTTTTGATTATATTACCATAAGCATAATAGGACATTCTAGGACTATATTTAGAACAAATGTTCTTTTGATATTATATCATAAAATTGAGTAAAAAACAACCGCCCGTATTTACACAGGCGGGTTGACAATCATATAAAAAGCGGTTATAATAAAAATAGAAAAGGTGCTACCGATAAAGACGGTTCACCCAAAGAAAGTGATTAAAGAATAACCGCTAACTTTTGCAGGGTTGGGCGGTTATTTCTTTTTGCCTGTATGTAAAATTCTCTCGATGAGAATAAGAATAATAATCAAATAGATTATACTCTCCATTGGCAACACCCCCTTTCATCAAGGGAGTGGCAAACCGCCTATACCGTTTTTATGTAGCACCTTATTAGACATTATACAAGCTCTTTAAACGGATGTCAATGCTTCGGCAAGGGCAATTATATACCACAAGCAAACACGCCGTATACAGCAACACAGAAGTGTTGAAAAGGGTCGGAACTTTATTCCGCACCCATCAAAATATATCCGAACAGACGTGATTTTAAATTGCACCTGATTCATCCCGACATTTCAGAGTCCATAAAAAGTAAAATTTAATGCGGAACTGCTCAATTATCATCAGATCTCCACAAAAATGAGGAAATTAAAATATTACTAGCCCCAAAAATGGGGTGAGTGAAAAATTTTCCCAGCTCAATTTTGTGCCGTCAAAACATAAGGTTTAATTCTTTTAGCTTGTTGTATCTGTATTCCAAGTCATTAATGTCAATACCCCATGTTTCATAGGCTGTTTTGGTGCTCACAAGCAATGCGTTGTATCGCATTTCGCCATTTTCAATCATTTTTTCTACAACCGCCTTTTTTAAACCGCATATTGTGTTCCGACCTGAATGTGGAAACAACTCTGCTATATCTTTATTGCCGATCTGGGGTTTGGAATAATACAACTTGATTGCAAACCCGATATCTTCTATTTGAGGTACTCTTACCATGGAATTTGCCTCCTTTCTGTAATTTTTCCTCATTATAAAAAATACATGAACCGTTTAGAAAGTTCGGAAAGGTGTGATTTCAAATCTCACCAATTCAAGGCAGCAGAGGAATATGTCAAAAAAGATTTATCAACTTAATGAACCGAAAGCAACACCTTTGATTACGTTTTGGAAAAATAGTGATAAACTTCAACAAGAACAAGGTATATCAGAACTCACACGTTGATCACATCAAAAGGCAAATAAACATTTCAGCTTTTATTTGTTTAAGGGGGATAAACATGAAACTTAACATACCACCGATTATATTTGAAGAATACGACAAGTTGTATGATCTTGTGCAAAACCAAAGCCATGCCGGACGGTTGTATGCAAATCAGCTTTGCAAGGCTTACGGATGGGACAACATGGCGTTTGCCAGAAGCGTGTATAACGGAACATGTCCGTTTGCATTCGGCGACAATAAAGGCGTTGGTAAGGGCGTTATATATATACCGGTATTACCGCTGTACAACTTCATGACACAGGGTGTTTTATTTAAAGCTGTGATAGACAGAGATAGACTGCAAGAATTTATCATTAAGTAGAGTATTACTTGTGGTTCGTTAAGTTGCTACAATTCCTTTTTATTTGTACCCTTGCATACCTAACAGATGTGATTTCAGATCGCACCAATATTTTATGATCGTAATTTGAAAACAGGAGATGAGAATAATTGTCATACTGTATATACTTGCGTAAATCAAGAGCAGATTTAGAGCTTGAAGCAATGGGAGAAATGGAAACTCTTGCAAGACATCAAAATATACTGATTGATCTAGCTAAGCGAAACCATCTAACCATTACCAAAATATATAAAGAAATCGTATCCGGTGAAACAATTGAAGCACGCCCCGAAATACAAGAAATGCTTAACGAGGTAGAAGACGGGAAATGGGAGGGCGTTCTGGTTATGGAAGTGGAACGTCTTGCCAGAGGTGACACAATAGACCAGGGAATCGTTGCACGCGCGTTTAAGCGTGGGAAAGCTAAGATTGTTACTCCTAATAAAACTTATGATCCGGACAACGAATTTGACGAAGAATATTTTGAATTTGGACTGTTTATGTCACGCAGAGAATATAAGACCATAAATCGAAGGATTCAACGCGGAAGAATCGCTGCCGTTCAAGAGGGAAAGTTCATATCATCCGTCCCGCCTTACGGATATGATAAGGTTAAAATCGTAAACGGCTCAGGATATACTCTTAAACCAAATAATGAATCGGATGTAGTGAAAAAAATATTTTCACTATATTTGTCAGGTGTCGGTATGCAAAAAATTTGTGATCAGTTAGATCAACTCTGCATCAAACCACGATACCGTAATACATGGTCAAAATCAACTGTTTCAGATATTTTAACTAATCCAGTATATACTGGAAAAATACGTTGGCAATATAGACCTTATGAAAAATCTGGCGGGAATTATGCATCACGTCGAAAGAGCAATGACTGCATTTTAGTAAAAGGTTTGCATCCGGCAATAATTAATGACGAAGATTTCGAAAAGGCTCAACTGATAATGAAAAAACATTATCGTGCTCCGGTGAAAAGCAATCTTAGCTTAAAAAACTCTCTGTCCGGTTTAGGATATTGCAAAAAATGCGGCACTATGCTTACCAGACTTGGGGCAAGCAGTAAAAACAAAGTAGACAAAATTATATGCCCTAATCGAAATTGCAATACTGTTTCTGCTCCACTGGATATGGTTGAAAAGACTATCGTCCGCGAGCTTCAAGATTGGTTGCATGATTATATTGTCAGAGGGATGCAAGAAGGAGTTTTGCCGGATACTAAGATCCTTGAAAAATCACTATCAAAATTAAAAAGCGATCTAAGCAAAATTGAAAAACAGATCTCTAAGACCTATGATTTATTGGAGCAAGGAGTATATACCACGGAAGTGTTCCAGTCCAGACATAAAGTGTTAGAAGAAAATAAATCTGATTTATTGCAGAAGATTAACAATATTTCCGGTAAGCTAAACGATAATCGTTTGATGACATTAGAAAAGCTAGAACAAACACAGCACATATTAGACGCTTATTTTTTACTTGAAACGCCAGAAGAAAAAAACTCGTTATTAAAAAGCATACTGGACAGATTTGAATATCAAAAAGACGAAAGAAATACCAAAGGAAACCTATATAACAACAACTTTACCGTAGATATATTTCCATCGTTGCCTCAGATCTGATACTTATATCACAAATGGTTGTATGTATATCCCCATTCGTAGGTCATCAGCAGTACCGTATCCGATATTGCCCCGATTTCGGGGTAGTTATGTGCTTCATAAAGCAATCCTGCCTGTCTGCCTGATGTTTTGGGTGCCAAATCAGTGTTGACAAAAAAGCCCATGGGATGCAGCTGTGAGATTACGTTTTCAAGAAACCTCAGATATGCCTCCCCATCTTTTGGCTCAATGTATTCAAAATCTACATCCAGCCCGACATAGCCTTTTTCCACCATGATATCGATAATATTGTCAATGACTTTATTTTGCAGATTCACATCATTAAACAGAACGCTTGCTTTACTGCCGCTGAAAGTGCCCTCCTCGGTAATGGAGGAAATCAACATGACCGGTGCAGTGCGGTATTCATACGCGAGATTAATCAGCGGCTGATCATCAATTTCAATCAGATCGCCCTCCAATGTAAAACCATACCCGAAAATCGTCAAATAGGTCAGATACGGCAAAGCGCGGCGCAGCACATCTTGATTAATATAGGGGTAGGCATAAGAATTGATGACGAGAGACCGTCTTTTTTCTTCTGTAAAGTCAATAACCAGCGTTTGTCCCGGCACAAGAACGGGATTGCTAATCAAAACCGGATTGTTTTGCATCAGAGTCAACACAGAAGTGTCATATGCCATGGCAATCAACGGCAAGGTGTCTCCGGCAGTGACCGTATGAACGGTTTTTGGAATCAGGATTAATAATGCCTGCCCCAAAACCAAATTCTGCGGATTGGGAATTGCATTATCGCTGATAATTCGCTGGGGGGAAACGTTATAACGCCTTGCAATGCTCCAGATGGTATCCCCTCTTTTTACCACATGAACAAACATAAAACCACCATTCCTTTCCGATGCAATATCTTGTTGTATCCATCATATGCGATCGGAAGAAGGAAAGTGCCTGTTTCTGTCGGAATTGCGCCCTATCTGTGTCAAACAAATGAAATGACCGGATGCCGCGGCAAAAAATTACCACCCGGTGATTTCCGAAATCTTTTGAATCAAAGCCGCAGCAGCCCGCCGATGTGCCCTTACATTCGGATGACCGCACGTTCCGACTTCTCCCTGCGCCAATGCAATGGGCGTCAGGGCAAGATAATGAATCTTATCATCTGTTTCGGCGGCAAGTGCTACTGCTTCCTGTATGACCGGTTCCAGTCGCGTCGTCATTAGCCCGTAGCACCAAAGAATATGAGCGTTCGGATTGCATTCCCTGACTCGCTTCAAAAATTGTGCTGCTCCTTCTCTCATTTCATCCCCAGAAGTATATCCGCCGCCGTCATCGTTGGTTCCCGCATTAATTACCACGACATCAGGCTGCCACTTTGAAAAGTCCCATTTATCCGGCTCATTGGCAAGCACTTTCTCGTAAAATTGCGGTATCAGCGAATCTGTGGTTCCGTCACAATTGTGGACGATCCCTCTGCCGCTAAAGCAAATCATCCGGCTGTCTGCATTAAAATGGGCAGCAGCCAGTCCGGCATAGCTTTGACCGCCGTCCTCTTCCGCAGTCAGAAAACTGGTTTGCTCCGCTGTTCCCAAGTTGCCGAATCCGCAGGTAATGGAATCGCCCACAAACTCTATCCTGCGCAGCGGCAATTCCGGGGGAGGCAACAGCTTCGCTTCCTGCTGTTCTCCTGCTGATATTTGCAAAAACTTTATCTTTAGCGGATATGTCCCGGTTTCGGAGCTTTTAGTCACACTCACAACATGCTCTCCACAGGGCAAATCCATGCAAAGAGGCAGCAAAGCCGAATTGCCCACTTCCACACGCCGCACTTCGCCCCCGTCTACCCGGACGGATAAAAAAGGAATCCATTCTGCCAAATTAGGTTCACTGTGTTCTAACATAATCGCCGCGGCTGTCCCGTAAAATCGAAACAATATTCCGGAGCCTGTCCAATTGAACACAATCCCGTCTTCTGCCATACGGCAGCGTCCTAACAGACGAACATTCTCTTCTGATATCTGTTTATGCAAGGGGAATGCCTCCTTTATTCTTGCTTGTTCTAATATATTATGAATTGTGCGATGAGCACTAAAAGGTATAATAATCATAACGTGAGAGAAAAGATTTGTCAACTTGCATTGACTGGTTTCCTGTTGAACGAACAGAAAGCATATATGGCAACCGTTTTGCTGACGGTTGCCATATATGCTCGAGCAACACCTTACTTATGCAAAAATCACTTTAACGGTTACAATTTGATATGGTTTCAGCACCACTTTCAATACCTGATCGCAAACTTCTGCCTCACTATCGTTCTCTTCATTCATCTCGCATATTGACGCCGATTGCAACGGAACAGAAAAACGCATTTCTTCGTTAATGTCCTGTCCGGTCGGATTGTAAAGACGAATAATCACAGCCGATTGATCCTCGCTGAGTTTCACGGTGCTGACCGCGGTATTTTGATTGCTTAGGCAAAACAGCGAGTATTTTTCCGGCGCATCGCCGCCATCCCCATATCCAACCTGCGCAGCCAAAACATCGGTTTGATACTTTCTGCATTCCGGCAAAACGGACGCTTTGCCATCGTGAAGCAGAATCGAATATTCAAAGCGCTGTTTTCCCAAACATTGGCTGGTTTCGTTTTCAAAGCCGATCAACAGGTCATTATGTATCGGGAAGGTATTGGAACAGCCGCGAAACAGCGTTAAGTTGATAACGGTTTGATGGTCCGAAACGGTACCCGCCTCACGAATTCCTTTGGTAAAGAGTGCCATGCCCTGATTAGAGTCAACGACATTCACGAAGCCTTGTAATGCCTGGCGCTCCAATTCAGCGCCTTTTTTCAGACGATTGTTTGTAAAATGATCAACTTTGCGTTTGCGCAGTTCAAACGGAGCCTCCCATTCAGCCTCTTCGGCAATGATTCCGGTCGGGAAGGATACGGTAAACAACTGATCCTTGCAGGTATTATCCATTCGAGTGATAAAGTCGATCCGTTTGCTGTCCTTATGTACGGTAATATCGGTAGAAACGGCAACGGTGTTCGTCTGCTCCAGCCGCTTGGTCCGTGCCTCATTCAGCCCCACCGGAATTTCCATATAACAGGTCATGCGGTAAGTAGCACGCAAAGACGAATTTTCCATCAGTTCAATCTTGGTACGTCCCTGTTTAGAAGAAACATGGGTATTATAAAACGGTTCACGGTGCACCCAGAAATCTCCGCTGGAGCCGATACTGGTAAAAGCATTGAGTTCTTTCGCGCAAAGTCCGGTTTCATAGTCAAACACTTCAATGCTACCGTTATTTAAAGTAACCCTGATTTTTCCGTTATCCAACACATTGCCGGATTTGGCAATCGGCGCGTAAGGGAAAACACCGATTGGGAACGGATTCGTGCTGGTTTGCATACTGCCCTTTTTGCGAATCACTTTGAGCGTTTTATATCCGGTCGCCGGAATGTCATCCACCTGCAGTAACACCTCTCTGCGATCTGAATAGACCGATTTGGGACGGTTATGCCGATTAATGCTTGCCAGATTAAATTCCCGTTCTGAAAGGGGATAATAGTCAATTTGCTTCCCGTTTTCATCTAAGATCGTAAAGTCTTCCACCCGCTCTTCTTTCGGGAAATCAAGCGTAAGCTTTACAATCTCACTGCGCCGATACGGAGTGGTGTTCATTACCACGATCCGAATCGCATCCTGATCGGTGAATTTGATTTGACGGCAAAGCGCTTCGCCTGCGCGCCGAATCAAGCTGTTTGCCAACGCAGATACTTGGTCAAGACGATTGAGATTATCCGTTTTGATTTTTGGATCTCCCGAACCGTGAATAGAATCATGCGCATGGGTTGCCAGCAGATATTTCCACATCAGATCCATAGCATCTTTATCGCTTTGGACGCCCATTGATTTCAGCATTCCGGTCAGCGGTTCCAAAATGTGGATGATTTTATTTTCGGCATACCAGATTCCCTGCTTGATATCGGTATTGGTTCCCATTGTTTCCGAATGGATATGGTTCACCGGCCCAAACCGCATCTCGCCCTCATAGTGAATCAGTTTATCCGGATCAATGTCTTTTTTCAACTCTTCGAAATAGGCAACAGGATTGCTGTGTACCAGCTCCAGTTCTCCTTTTTTATGCCCGTTGACCAAGCGGATTGCCTCAGGTATTTCTTTGAGCGGAGAGGTGAAATCGGTGCCGTCGAATCCCGCCAAGACATGCTCAGATAAAGTTTCATCCAGCAGGCTGACAACAGTGTCAATGGCTTGGTCGATTTTTTCCTCCCGGATTCGGATTTCGGGATTCAGCTCGGTTGCGTATTCCCCCTTGAAATTATCATCCGCAAAATGAAAAAGCTTCACCTCATCGGTAAATTTGCTCTGCCAGCCCGGCATTTTTGCGTTACCCCCCAAAATGACCGGAATGTCAAAATCAAAAAAGAAATTCCATCTTTTTTCTCTGCCCAAACGAGTGGTAAACGCTTCGGTGCCGTCAGGAGCACGCCAGATAAACTCACTGTTCGGGAAGACAGCAGTGCTTGCTCCTTTATAAAAGACGATATCATGAATGCCGAAGCCAGCATAAATCTGCGGAAGCTGCGCCATCTGCCCGAAGGAAAAAATAGAATATCCCACCGGCATTGCTCCCTGATAATTATCACAAACCCGCTTTCCCACTAACAGATTGCGGACAATACTTTCGGGATCAACCGAATAGCAATCCACCAGACTGTACCATGGACCGATTTGAATTCTGCCCGCGTTAATGAGCGCTTCCAGACGCTCTTTCATCATGGGGCGCATCTCCAGATAATCATCCAGTACGATTGCCTGTCCGTCCAAGGTGAAAAATTTATAATTTTCATCCTGCTCCATGATTTCAATGACGTCGTCCAACATTTTAACCATCATCAGACGAGTCTCCTGGAACTCATGCCGGTGTTCTCTGTCCAGGTGAGAATTTGATAAAATATGCATTTTTTTCATATGGTCACGATTCCTTTTCTCTTTTTCTTTCGCTTATCAAAGGCAGATCGAACGAGACTCACAGATATGATCTGTCAATCACCCCATTTACAAGCAGATATGTTGATTTCGGGATTTGTTCCGTCCCAAAATCTCACAGAAAGCGGTCTTATCATTTCACTGACAAGACCGCTTTCTACTACATTGCAGCAGAAACCGCAGTGGCATTTAAAACAACATTACCCTCTGTCTGAAACAAGTCTAAGATACCGTCTCCGCCGATTTCCACCACCCCGTCAGGGTTAGAAAACCGGCAGTCTCGTACGGTTACCGACGGACAATTATCATGCTGCCAAATCTGCACTAATATCTGTGCAGGGTTGTTGTACAAAACTGCCCAGTTGTTATGAACAAAATCGCATTGTTCAATCACAACATTCCTACTAACTGCCATCGGAGACATTTCAAAATTACAAAGAAATTCTATTGCTGCTCCGGCGTTGTTTTCAAAACTGCATCCGCGAATGATACAATTTTCAACATCGGTTTCAAAGTCAATCCCGCATTCATCACTGACATTGGTGTGGGGCATATTCTTTATCTCAACATTTTCAATCAAAACATCCTTTGCCAGTTGTAAATGGATGGCAGCCGTTCCCCATGGTGCTCCGCCCGCGCCGTTATCAATCACGGTATCGCGCAGGACTGCTCCGGTAACACACTGCAAAAACATGCTGGTCAGAGAAACATCTGCAACATCATTATCATATAAATGAAGTCTTTCCCAGACAACATTCCCGAATTTGTTCTTCCCCACGATAGAACCGTCACAGCAACGATGATCACACCAGTCCAGTCCGATTCCGCCGCCGGTCTGATAGATCTCACAGTCAGAAACCCTGAAATCAGTCAATACCCGCTCATCATTCATATCGCTTGTATCTTTTCCGGTTACGATAATGCCCAGAGAAAATCCCACGCGGTCTTCCGCTACATAGGATTGCCATGCCGGATTTTTACTGCTCGATCCGCAGCCGCGGTAAAGACCGTAAAAATGATGCGCCGACACATTGCTGATATAAACCGAATGATTGTGATAGCTTTCATCATAAAACAACACGATGCCCGCGCCTGCGTTACAGACCTCCAGATCATACAGCTTGAAATAAGAAGAGTTCCTGACTGTAACACATCGTTCGCTGATATCCCCGCTGCGCTCAATTTTCGGGCGGTCTCCCTCACCATATGCGCCGATCTCCGCAAAGGCTTCCGGAGTGCCGATGGCATACAAATTCAAATGCTCATTCCACACGCAGCCCCGTCGCAAAAGCAGTTTGTCGCCGCCGGACAAAACGGTTCCGTTAATGTTTTGAAAGCTTTTCCATGCAGTACGGGGACTCAATCCATCGTTTGTGTCCTCACCGCAAGTATCGATATAATAAACCCTTCCCATTTGTCGTCCACCAATTTTCTACTAGAATTATTTTTGAATCAGTTGATTGCCGTCTTGTACCGATATGGTTCCCTTTGTGAAAGTACAGCCGGACAAAACGATGTTTTTACATTTATATTCAGCGGCCGTATAATTTGATGTATTTGTAGCTACGTTAAAAATTGCAGTATCTTTACTATAAGGCGTGGTAAACGTACATTTTGAGAAAGTGATGTTTTTCGGAACCGGACCTTCCCAATAATATCCGTCATTTTCAATATTCACCCAAAAGACATTAAACTGACAGTTTTGGAAAGTGCCGGAGGAACGTACCCGAACCGTACCCTCAATATAAGTGTTTTTAATCACATAATCTTTGTTATAACGGTAAAAATCCACTTTATCGCCGGGCGTAATCGCCAGGTCACGATCAATTTTCACCACAACATTAGAACTGGAGTTAATGGTAGAAACGATTTTTGCTTCACCCACCAGCTTTCCGCTTGTCTTATTATAGACAACCAACTCATCCCCGGCAGAAAGGCCCTCGCGGGTAACGCCGTCTTCGCCCGGAAGCATATTAATGATTCTGGAAGAGCTGTTGTAGGAATCAACTGTGCAGGTAACAGAAGAAAGGTTGAACGCGTCGTCTCCGATCGTTCCGATATAGCAGTTATCCCATGTCATTTTCGAGAGATTATCCTTAACATGATAACCGTCACGCCACGCTACAAGCTTAACAGCCGAACTGGGATCTTTCTCAATCCGAACGTTGGTAAATTTGGTATAACCCGTGTTTTTTCTCAGCCCGATCAAAAAGTCAGGGGCTGCATAAATCTTTATATTTTTTGCTTCAAAGTTTTCTGTACTCGTAATCGTCATCAAGCCGCCCACATTATGAGAAGAACCATACACCGGCAGTATAAATTGCTCACCTTTGGTCACAACTGAAAAATGATCGGTTCCTTTAAAATAAAACCGATAACTGCCGGTTCCTTTTTTCTCCATCTTTGTAATAAAATAGTGTCTGCGCTCATCGTCCCTGTTCCGAAATGCAAAATAAGTTTCCGGTGCAGTTTGCGTCCCTGAAAAGCCAAGATCTGTTGTGGTAGTAAAATCAATATATTTTTGAGCGCTGTTAATTTCGGTCACCGTACCGAGAGCAAAGGGTTTCGGAGAATAGTCTACGACAAATCCCTGTATGTTGATGTTGGTTGATTCATTGACGTTAGCAACCCTGCAAGGCGCTTTTAGCAACAACTTGGTGTTGCTTCCTTGAACGGTAATATTTTCCGCATTGGCAAGATTCATAACAAAACGGTTGGAAGCACTGGTATTCGGGACCGAAATCACACGATAGGTAGTGTTTGCTTTAAATTGCACCACTTTTTTAGAGCTGGAATCCTGTTTGGCGGCATTGATGGCGGCGGCAATTGCCGGTCCGTCGTCGGTCTTGCCGTCTCCTTTTGCTCCATATGATTCAACCTGAAATACCTTTGTTCTGGTTGCCGTGCTGACGGTTGAAGTCTGCGCACTGTTTCCTTTGCTGGATGTTTTATTGGAGCTCTGGTTGGTCTTGCTCGCAGACGTACTTGTCCCGTCTGCACTGACAATGTTCCCGCTGCTGTCCACGCTGACAACCTCGCCACTCGAATAGACATCCTCTCCGGACGCGGATGTTTCCGATCCGACGGCCATCGAACTTCCTCCGGAAGAAGAAACGTTATCTCCGCCTCTACAAGCGGTTGCGGAAGCAATCATCATACTGATCAACAGCATAACCGCAATCTTTTTCATGATTCCTCTTTTCATATGAATCATCATTCCTTTCTTGGCTTTCAATATCGAATAAAATATTTTTGTGACATTATGGACGGACAATCAATTCATTTCCTTCCTCCGCAAAATAGTGTCCCTTCGTAAAGCGGCAGTTGTCCAACACAATTCCGGTGCATTTATATTCGCAGTTTGTCAATCCGTTTTTCCCGAGTGTTCCGACGTGGAAAATTTCCGGATCTCCTTCATACGGTGTGGTAAACTCACAGTTTTTAAAGACAACATCACGCGGAATCGGCCCTTCGACAAAAAATTCGTTTTCAATCCTCACCCAAAAGACATTGAATTTACAATTTTCAAATGTACCGCTGCTGCGTACCCGTACGGTTCCTTCTATGTAAGAATTTTTCACAACAAACCCGGGATTCGCAAACTTATAAAAAGAAATCTGCATTCCTTTCTTTAATAACGGCATACTGACATCAGAGACAAACTCCACATCGCTGTCGCTGTCTATCACCTGTGCCGCCCTGCCGCGTCCGATCTCCCGTCCTGTTTCCAGATCATACGCAACAAATTCATCTCCCACCGCAAGCGGACGAGTGCTTCCCTTTTCAGCGGGATAGGCACAGATTGTTTTTTGATCAGCCTCCACCTTTGTCACATCCAGATGAACACAAGAGAGGTTGAAAGCGTCATCGCCAATGGTTCCCAAATAACAGTTATTCCAAACAATAGAATCAAGATTATCCTTGACATGAAAGCCGTCCCGCCAAGAAACCAATTGTTCCGGCGCATCATCCCGCGGCTTCAGAGCAATTCCGTCGAACAACATTTTTCCGCGATTGGAGCGGACATCAAACCCAAATTCCGGATGACTGTAAAAACGAATGTTTCGGAACATAAATCCATTGCAATCGGTAATCGTGCAGGCGGCACCTACAAAATGGCTTCCGCCGACCAGCGGCAACAGAAATTCATCCCCGATTTTAACCTCATCTATGCGGTTGGCGGTGTTTTCATGAATCACCAGCCGGCATCTGCGATCACCGAGTTTTTGATACTCTTTCATAAAGTAGTGATATCTTTTTTCCGCAGTGTTCGGGAAAGCAAACCACCACTCCTGCAATTTCATCGGTTCATCGGTTAATCCGACATCCTCAGCCGTTTCAAAATCCATGTACTGCTCTGCCCGGTTAACAGCGATTACTGTCCCGAGAATAAACGGGCGGGGTGAATAATCAATCACGAAGCCATCCATAGAGCAGTTTTCACTGCGGTGCAGATAAATCAGACGTATCGCTCCCTGAAACAGCAGTTTACAGCCGCACCCGTGAAGATGAATGTTTTTTGCGTTCTGAATGGTGAAAAGATACTGTTGTGTATTCTCGGCTGAAATCTCGGTAATGCGGTAGGTTTTTTCTCCCTCAAAGATAATTTCCTTTTGAATATCATCGGGTTCCTGCAAAGCTGCTGACAAAGCTTTGCAAATTGCCAGTCCGTCATTGGTGACGCCGTCGCCGACCGCACCGAAATCGGCAACTTTAAATTCTTTCTTCCTCATAAACGATTATTTCCTTTCCGGATGCATTCGCATCATTCTGTTTAACCGACAATGCCGACGCGTTCAATACTCTCTACAAAAAATTTCTGACAGAACAGGAACATGATAATCAACGGAGCCAGCATCATCAAAACTCCGGCGCTCTTGACTAACGGAACATACATCGTCATCGTGATATCGTACTGAGAAGTTCCCAGCATCTCGTATACCGCTAAAGTAAACCGCTCTAAATTATAATAAACATTAGAAAACACCGGTACATTCTGCAAAAACGCCGTTGTGTAATTCATGTCGTTATACTGCCATAAAAAAGCAAACAGCATAACCGTAACAATAGCAGTTCTTGCATTTGGAAGCATAATCATCAGAAAAGTACGGACTGAGCCTGCGCCGTCCATAAAAGCGGCTTCCTCAAATTCCTTTGGCATATTTTTAAAGAACTGATAAAAGATCAGGATAAAAAGGCCGTTTTTGGCTCCCATCGCCGTCATTGACAACAGTGTAAACGGCGTAAAGGTATCTATCAAATTCAGTGAGCCGCCGTAAATCAAGCTCATCAGCCCCAACGGATTAAATTGTCGAAACTGAATGTACATCGGCGTTAAAATCAGCTGCGGCGGAACAATAATCGTAAAGACCACCAGCGCCATAAACACACCGCGCAGTCTAAACTGAAACCGTGCCAATCCGTATGCCACCAAAAGACTGGACGCCGTCTGTAAAATCATTGTCAGCAGTGATAAGGCAACGGTATTCCTCAGCGCATTCCAAAAATCAGTCAGCATGATTGCAATTTCAAAATTTTGTAACGTAATATTTTTCGGAATCAAAATAACCGTGTTATCAAAGATATCCATTCGGCCCATGAACGCTTTAGATATCATCGTGAAAATCGGATATAGGATCACAAAGCAAAAGCCCGTTAAAAAGACGGCTTTCAGAAAGCCTCCTGCAAATTTAACAGTCCTTTTTTTCGCTTTGGACACCTTGCGCTGATTCTGTGTCAAGGATTTAATGGCATTTATTCCATGCATAGATATTCTCCCCTTCTAAAGCGGAATCCGGGATCTGCCGGCAAATGACGGCAAAAATCCCTAATTCTGGTAAAAGAGTTTCTTGCGAAACAGTAAAAAGATGACGGCAATAATGATTGCGATACACAAAAAGTAAACCCATGATAATGCGGATGAATATCCGAATTCAAAACTGGTAAAGGAAATTCCGTTGATATAGGTGACAACCGGATTCAAATAAGATCCGAACGAATCCACGATTGTGTATATGCAATTGACCATAATGGTGGGTCCCGTCATCGGGAAGGTAATTGTCCAAAAGCTCTCCCACGCAGTAGATCCTTCCATATTCGCCGCCTCATACATTGAGTCGGGAACACTGTGCAGAGCGGCAAGGAAGATAAAAATCTGAACTCCGGAGCGTATCATGATTGAAAAAATGTTGCTGATGGCATCATTAATATAATTCATGATGGAAGGGCTGATTCCCAGCGCCGTAAAATACTGGCTTAAATCAATCGCCTGCATTGCCGTAAACAATTCCTGGCTTTCAGACATCGCGGCATTCATCTGCGCGTTATTGACCGCACCGACCGAATCCTGCATCCGCAAAAACAGGTCAGAGGACAAAATCACAGTCAGAAAGAAAATCGTTTTGACTATTGCTGCGCCCTTAAATTTCTTTCGGAGAAGCAACGCAACAAAGTAGGAAAAAATCAGAATCAGCGGAACCTCGACCATATTCATCAGGGAACCTGCTAATTTCTGAGGGAACTGCGCGTCTCCCGAAAAGGCATAGACATAGTTTTTAAGTCCTGCAAAGGTTGGCTGTAAGGTCACCTTATCGAAGATGTTAAAACTGTAATATGCCGTTTGGATGACCGGGAAAATAAAGAACAATAAAAAGCCCACAATCCACGGAATGCAAAACATATACCCGGTCAAACCGCGCTTTTGTGTCAGCGTTAATCTGCCTTTTTTCATTCTGCACTTCCTTTCCGAACGCTCCAGTTCCTTGCCTCTGCCGTCACGCCGTTACCGTTATACGCGGTATCGTTATAGTTGACAATCACTGCCGTTCCATCTTCGTAGGTGGTTTGATAAACACCCTCTGCAAGCTGTTCATGCTTTATCATCCGTGCGTCCTGAACTGACGCTAAAGCTTGGTTAGCTTCTGAATAAGCCGCAATCATTTTTTCTTTCCAAATATTATAATTATTACTGCAATAATAACTGTAATCGGTATTCTTAATTGCCGAGCCGTCTGCTGCCATCAGCTGAAAATACGGGACACCACCGTATTCAATCATCTTCAGAAACGCGGTATCATAGTCATAGGACAGGTTGAGCGGTTCGCCCGAATAAATAACCGAACCATGATATACTAACTGATAAAAAGGAACTGCACGATCGGTAATTTCAAACCCGCTGCTTTCAAATGCGGTATTCAGTATAACATCGGCATAAGGCGCGGCATAAGAAAACCCGCCGTCCAGCATTAACGATTGATATTGCTCGTCAAGTCCGGCTAAAAGCTCCCGATATACATTGACCGTCATTTCCCGGTCTATGGTATCCCCTTTGGTATAATCCGCAAGGATTTTGGAAGCGACATTGTCCACGCATACACCGGAAACACCGTATTTCCCATATGCCTTATTAAATTTGGCAATCACCTCGGACAAAACAGAGGGAGACAAAACATATCTGGAATCCTTTCCTTGTTGGGAAACATAATCGTAAATATAAACTAAGGCTTCCTTTTGGTCGATCTGACGGGCTGACATGTTAAACTTATTAAAACCGGAAGAACCGGAAGGAGTTGTACAAAAATCAACCGACGGATAAAATCCGATTCCGTTTTTATTTGCAAAATCAGCCAAAGAAGAAAAACCGGATTTTCCCCCGATCGCCTTCTCCACCTTGACAGAGGTCGGAAGCTCCTGCTTCAAGCCATTATTAAACCAACCGGTATAGCGCAGATTGATATTCTTAATGTTGTTTTGCAGCAGTTCGCTTAAAATACGCTCTGCGTCTTCGGTTGAAGTCAACGCCACCGTACCGGTGTATTTTATGCCCAGGGTGGATTTCAATTTATCAATCGCACCGATCATTTCCAAATTGAGCGGCAATCTATCCGCTGCCTTTTGTGTACTGAGTCCGGCGGTGCTTTCCAGATAAGCGCGATAATATCCTGCCATACCGGAATAATCCGATTCGTCCGTATCCAAAAACGCATAACGGGTACGCAACGTTCCGCCGTAGGGAGTAGACTGTGTGCCGGTCATTTTTCCGGCGGTTTCCAAATTGCCGATTTCAATGGTTTGAGAGGAAAAAGTAGTAAACATCGGATAAACTTCGTTATAAGAACTGAGAGAGCCGGCACGGGAAGCCGAAATTTGCGCCAGTGCCGCACCGTCCTCAATGATGGCAAGGAATCCGTTATTGTTTTCCCGAACGCCAAACACCGGCATTGCCACCTTTTTCACAGACAGCGGCTTTTCTTCTATGTTCAAAGACTCATCCTGACCGTACACGGCGCCGTAATAATTAGAAGAGGCATATTTTCCCTCCTGAAAATCCACCAATGCGCCGCTGCCGTCGGGCAGAAGCAGATAACCGTCGCTGCTGTTCGGACATCCGCCGAAATGAGGCAACACTTCCAGCTGCAACGGCGGCATGTTCTGATTGTATTCCGCCTGATCCATCGGCACCGTCACCAACAAAGATTCTTCCTCTAACGAATAAACCATGGTAAAAGCAAACAACTGAGTGGTTTTCTCTTTATCATCCTCAGTGGTTGTTTCAACAAACGGATAAGTGACCTTCAGACCGGAATCGGTTACCTCATAACGAAACGCACCGTTTGAAACACTGTACGTGTAGCTGTCGATTCTTTTGGTGTTTTGTCCGTCTATATAATTGACCAGCAGCTGAGATTGATAAATCCCCAAGGATGCCGGATCAATCACAGTATCTGTCGCAATATCCGGATGATTGGAAAACCACAACTTTCCGGAACGATGATCAAACACTGCAACCGCTGCGTTTTCCTGACAAAAATACAGTGTTAAAAAACGGTTCTGCTTGACCTGCTGATAACCGGACAGCAAATTTTGCTGTTCTGCCGTCGGTGTAACTTCCGTAAAAGTTTTATCCTGATACTTTGAAAAGGTCAAGTTTTCTGTTTGCGTAATATATTTTTGCGCATCAAAAACAGTCTTCGAGCAACTGCTCAGTACAACAGAAACAACCGCTATGACTGTTGCTAACGCCAAAATCCTTTTCTTTGATCTCATACTGTTAACCATACCTTTCCACCGCTTGATTCCAGAGATTACCGATATCAGGTCCTGAGTGCAATTTCCTTATAAACAGAAAAAACAAAACCAAACAACTGACTGAACAGATTAAAGAATAATAAGCAAATAAAAATAATTGCCATCATTGCCACGACAGTAACCACTGTTGTTCCGACCATTCTGCTCAGGGAATACTGATGCACAGTCATAATGCCGATAAACAGCAGCACTCCGAACCATATCACTGCAACGGTATTTGCTGTGGTCAGATAAATTTCTTCGGTATAAGCGGCAATGTTAGAGATGATTGCAACCGGCAGCGGTATCAGCACCATCGGCAAACAAGCGTATCCCGTTGTCATAACAATATCTTTAAAGGTGCCCTCTCCCTGCATCAAAGTAGTAACCGACCAGTTGGCAATGCAAAAAACCACAAACAGTATCAGCAGCTTGTTGATTTCAAAAATGACATCAAAAGGAGCAAATTTATCCGGATTAAAAAGGAACGCCATCATCTGTTTCGATAAAATCTGAGTAACGATGGTGAGTAAAAACAGTAAGAGCGCCATCGCCAAACTGCCCTTTTTTTCTCTCTTCATATCATAAAAGCCGTCAAACGGATGGGTAAGAATATGAAATGCAAATTTCACTTTTTCTTTCATCTTTATAACCAATCCTTTCGTAAGCTTTTGTGCGGGGCAACCGGATTACACAAAGCACAAAAGCCGGAAGTAAAAGGCATACCGTGTATTACCTTCAAGCCCTGCGCCTCCTTTTTCGGTAGATCCGAAAAACATAATATCCTAAAACGAGTACCACAAGAACGACAACCACCGGCCCCAGCCATTTTGCCGCCACATCACGGCGATATTCCGAAAAAGCCTTGTTGTATCCGGTTGTTTTGGTCACCTTATCGCCCCGGTAATTACCAAGTTCAAAATATTCCATTGCCTGTTCCAGTTGATCTCTGCGCAGATACACCTTTCCCATCTGGGCATAGGCAAGCTCAAAATTGGAGTTTCGCTCAATGACGCGACTCCATTTGTCGATGCTTTCATCATAGCGCCCCTGATTGTATGCCTGATCCGCCTCGGCAATCAATGCGGCATATTCGGTACGGGAGAAGACGGTAATTTTACCGGTGCTCTCATCTGCAACCAAGATATCGCTGCCGTTTCGTTCAATCGCCGACGGGAGCGAAAAAGTGCCGAACTGGGACCCCAGCCCGCCGAAAGTGTAGAACAAAAAGCCTTCGTTGTTATAGACAAAAACACGGCCCTTATAGGAGTCCAGCGCATAAATCAACCCGTTTTCATCACTGACGATGTCTACAAAAGTAGAGGCTGCCGGTGTTTCTGCCGAGTCGCTTGCTTCCTCAAAAAAATCACCGACTACATCAACATACCCGTTGCGAATCAACACATCATTTCCGGAAAGATTCAGCCGCTTAATGGGCGAAACCTCCTCCGCTTTTGACACCGCATAGATCAGTTCCTCCTGATCCAGCGAAAGATTAGTATACTCCACCGGCAGAAACTGTTCCATCTGACTGTTCTGCTCTTTGCTCATAATTTTTTTCCAAAGCTTGGTAATCGGATCATAAGTAACTTTATTGCTTCCAAGGTAGGAAATAAAGTTACCTTCGGCATCGAGCTGCACGATACCCTGATAATCATTGCGAATCAAAACATAGATGTTTTTGCTGCTGTCCACCACCAGCTTGGTGGGCAAAAACACATAATCTTCGTTTTCGGCAGCACCGACAGGAACAATGTCCTTAAGTATTTTTTTCACTTTAAAATCCGAATCGAAAATAATGATTCGCTCATTATCGGTATCACAAACATAAATATCCTTTTCCTGTGTCACAAAAATACCGGTCGGACCGCTGAAAAAATCAAACATGCCCTCGTCATTCTGAAAATCTTCTACCTTCTTTTTCAGCGTATAATCGGAATTAAGCACCAGAATGCAGTTTGCACCGCTGTCAACAATATATAAACACCCGTCTTTGTCAAAGCACATTGCGGTTGGGGAAACCATCGGTGTCCCCAGCGAAGATTTGTCAATCGAAAACGCCGGGTAATATGGTGTCGGACAGTAAACAGCCTGGGTTTCCCCCGTCTGGGTAGAATAGGTGTAGCTGTCATACGGTACGGCGGCACCGGCTCCGAGTGCGCCGATGACCGACAGGACCGTTACGGCCAGCATAGCTATCATTCGTTTCATAATCCACAGTCCTTCTCAACTAATCTTTCATACCCGATGTTGCCATCGTTTCAATAATCCGGCTTTGCGTAAAGATAAACAGCAACAACGGTACAATCAAAATGATTACACTGACTGCTGCGGTTGCTCCGGTACGAATGATACCGCCGGTGGATATCTGATTGAGCGCATAGGGCAGCGACTTTAATTCTTCCCGATATATATAGGTGCTGTTGGCATTATTCCAAAGTCCCTGGAATGAGAATATCGCAAGAGTCAGCCACGCCGGCTTCACATTCGGCATAATAATCCGCCAAAATGTTTTAAAGGGGCTTGCGCCGTCAATCTGCGCCGACTCTATTAAAGCATCGGGAATCTGAGACATAAACTGCTTCATGATATAAAGTCCCAGACTGGAACCCAATGCCGGCAGGATAATTGCCATATAATTATCTAAAAGATGCAAAGACGAAATGGTCTGATAATTAATGATATCCGAAACGGCAGGCGCAAACATCAAAGAGGTGACAATCAGAGTAAAAATAGCATTGCCGCCTTTCAGATTCATTTTGGCAAGCGGATAGGCACACATGGACGCCAGAATAATATGTCCGATGGTACCGATTACCGAAACGAAAAGGCTGTTGAATATGTACCGTGCAAACGGCACCTTAGACGCCGCCATTAAAGACGGAAGCTGTTTAAAGTTATCCATCGTCGGATTCACCACGAAAAAACGCGGCGGATAGATAAACAATTCATTGAGCGGCTTAATCGATTGCAGCAAAACCAATACAATCGGCAGCGCACTGTATATTGCAAAAATCAGCAGAAACAAAAACATCACAACATTGCCGGCTCGACTGCGGTTAAGCATACCGACATTGCCGGAAAAGAATCCCTTGATTTTGTGTCCGGTTTTCACCTGCATTCACTCCTTTGGGCAAGATTTCCAATCATTTTCCGACCCTGCCAATCAGCTTTTGCGCCAGTTTGTTCGCAACAAGCGAAAACAGGAATAATATCGTGGCAATCGCCGAGGCGTAACCTCTCTCATATCGAATCGTGCCGTAATCCTGTAAATGATGCATAACGGTATGGGTTGCATAGTTAACAGAAGGGAAACCGGTCATGACCGTAGCCACGTTAGCGGTCGTAAAGGTTGCCGTAATTGCCAGCACTGCCGAAAGCATCAGATGGGGTGCCATCATCGGCAAAGTCACATACCACAATTCCTGGAACCTGTTTTTAATGCCGTCCAGCGCCGCCGCCTCATAATATTGGCGGTCTACCGTATTGAATCCGGCACGGAGCGTCAGGAAGGAAGTTCCGAGGCTGACCCACAGCTGAACAATAATGACCACCGTCATCATATACTGCGGATCGGATCTCCACTGAATCGGATCATTAATAAAGCCAGCATTGATCAAAAAGCTGTTTAAATATCCGTAAATATCGCCATCAAAGACGATCATCCAAATCGTAAACACCGCGTTTGAAAGGGTAGGCGCATAAAATACCACCGTAAGAATGGTCTTCCATGGATTTTTAAATTCGTTGACCAGCCACGCAAGAAACAGGCTGAGCAAATAACTCAAAGGCCCCACAATAATGGAAAGCAAAAAAGTATTTTGAAGCGCTGTTAAAAAGACCGAATCGTTAAACAACAGATTCACATAATTATCAAACCCCAAAAACTTAGGGGCTTCAAAAACGTTATAGGTCGTAAAACTCAAAACAATCGACATAATAACCGGCCATACCGTAAACAGAAAGAATACAATCAAATAGGGCGCCATCAACAAATAACCCTGATAATTTCTTCTTAAATAACTTTTTTTCGGGTGCATTGCAGTGTCCTCCTTTTTCATTGATTCAATCCGAACTTTTTACGCATGGACTGCACTTCGTCGTTGATCATCTTATTGTAGTCCATGATCGTTTCCCGCGGTATCAAACCGTTATTAATCACAGTCATTGCACTGCTGATAATATATCTGCCGGTCATATATCCGCCGGGGGCTTCCGGCATTGCCTGCGTCTTTTTTGCCTGACTCAAAATGGTGCTTAAGTCGCTGTTGGACCAAGCAAGTTGAGACACCGCCTCCAGATTTGCACTGGCATACCGTCCGGCAGGTCCTTGTATACTTTCAATTTCATTTCCGAATGCCACCTGCGCCGGTGTATCGGTCCACCATTTCAGGAAAGTCCATGCGGCATCTTTATGCTTACTGTTACTGAAGATACAGCATCCGGTCGAAGTACCGGAAACCACATTGTTAATACTTCCGTCCTCCTGAACCGTTCCGGGCACTTCGGCAAATCCCCACTGTCCCCGGATTTCAGGGGCTGCTGCCTGCAAATTGGCAAAAAACGTATAAGGCATAATAACGATGGGCGTCTGTCCGGTACGGAAATAAGTCAATGCGTCAATTTTTTGATAAACCTTGTATTTGGTGTAAAAATCGGTAAACTGCTTAAATGCTTCGAGTGAAGGTTCTTCATCCAAAACGCTTTTGGTAAGTTTTTCATCGTAGACCGTTCCGCCGTTCTGATATAGCAGCGTCGTAAAAATGTCAATGATATTTTCACTAATGTTCGGCAGTCCTATTGTCATATGCTGATTTTGCAGCTTCGGCAGCAGCGAATACATCTGTTTCCAGGTTGTCGGCACTGCCTCATTCAATTCGCTCAGAATATCTTTACGGTAAAACATCATATAAAAGGTATACTTATCGGGCAGGGCATAACACTTGTTCTGATAACGGAACTCGGTCAATGCCGCCGGATCGAAACGTGCTGCAACCTCTTCAAAATTCGGAAAAGAGGAAAGTTCCTGCACTGCGCCCCGATAGGCATAGTTCATCGGAAGGGAACGTTCCAAAGAAATGGCGATGTCCGGACCGTACCCTGCCGCAACTGCCGGAAGCAACACACTGATATCAACCAGGCGAATATTCACGCCGATATTGTAATTCGGGGTAAAATCCTGCGAGATGATTTGTTTCATCGCCTGCATCTGATCTCTGCCGGTGCCAAGCCAAAGGGTAATATCCTCTTTGGTATCCTCCGATACACTGATTGCGTTGTAATCAACAAAAAAGGATACTACAAAGGTTTTGATACCAAACCAAAGCCGTCCGAAAAAGCCTTTATCGGCAACGGCAGCATAATCTCCATTGGAAGTAATGTCGATATAATCTATCAACAGCGGCTGGCTTACCGCCCCCAATACCCAGGAGGACAGATTGCTAATGTTGATGCGGAAGGTATCCAAACGGGCAGGAAGGGTTTCAACATCTTCAATAAAGCTTTTCAGTTGTATCTGCACCTTTTCAATATTGGCATACCCGTCGCCCTTAATATCGGTCAGCGCAAGATATTCTGCCTTTATTTTATCAAGATGCTCATTTGCGGTCTTGATTTGCTGTAAAAGATCGGGCAGCATTTTTTCGATATTATAATCACGGTCTGCGTCCGGATAAGAGCCGGTGATCATAAACACCTGTTTATAAATATCGTTCAAATCGGCAACATAAAGATTCATCTTTTCCAACAGCTCACCGATTTGTCCCACTCCGTTTTCCAGCCGGAGCGTATGATCGCCTGCCTCTAATTCTAACCAATATTCACCGTCGCCGTTCCCCAACGTAAAATTCTGAAATCCGATTTGATAAGGAAATTCTATGTCATTTGCCTCAGCAAATGGAATTTTCCCGTCTATGTACAAGCGCCGGCTGCTGACCTGTCCCTCTGTATAATCCTGCTTGCCCCGAATGTTTATTTTGTAAAGTCCAGCTTTGTCAACATGAAAAATCCATTCAATATATTGCAGCGGACTGCTCCAGTTGGAGCCGCCGATCATATTCATCACTGTGGTATCCAAACTGACCGGAGAATTGAGCGCACTTTGAGAATCACAAACCGCATAAAGCGTTTTATCCGATTTAAAAGCAGCGTCCTCTCCTTCAATATGGATGGTATCGGCATCTACCTTAGATAAGGTATAGCCGTCGGATACTTCTTTGTAAGACTGCAGTTTCTTTTTTTGTAAAAACTTGATAGATTTAATTGCCATCGGTTCGCTGACTGCTTCCAGCGTGATGGTATTCACACCTGCTTTTAATGCGACCGTCAGTGCTTTTCCTACATTATAGCTGGAGGAATAAAGCGTTATCGTTTCAAAACGGGGAGATTCAACCTGATTCGGACGAAGCTGATTGCCCTGCTTATCCAGTTTTATGTCGGCTGATTCATTCTGATAAACGCGGTGAAAAGAAACAGCGCTTAAATCAGAATACTGTATTTCATCGTTGATATATATATTTCGTTCAATGGGATTGTTTTTGCCTTCCAAAGGGCAATAGCTGATTTCGATGTTATAAAGACCTGCGTCGGCAACCGAAAATGCCCATGTTACCGATCCCTGGTCGCTTGTCAGCAGTACGTTGGATTCATTTTGCACTGTCCCAACAGAAAGATTCTTGTCGGTAGCAGCAGAATAAGCCGCTCCGTTTACCGTAATTTCTGCGTTAGGCGCAGAATCGCCGGCATGCTCTTGGCGGAATTCATAAAAACTTTTATCTGAAATATTACTGTTCAATGCAGAAACAGAAAAACCTGAAGCGAGCAATGTTGCCGCAAGGATCGCGCTTCCCAATTTTAAAATGATTTTTTTCATCATTACCTCCAAGTTTCCGCCCCAAGCTATTATTTCACAATATGCTCTCCGCAACGTTATGTCGCGGAGAGCATCCTGTCAATTCTCAGTTTACTAATGTTCCGTTATAAACTGATGTGATTTGTTTTTGAATCTTAGACGCATAAGTATCTACTGCCTGTTTTGCGGACTTTCCGCCCAAGATTGCCGGCCACAGCTCATTCTGCAAAATAGTCCCCACATTGTAGCTGGCGGCGTAGTTGAATACCGGGTTCTCTGCCTGATAATACAGCACTTTTTTGGCGTTGCTGTCAAGGCTGGTTTTTAATGCGGTATAAAGCTCATCTGTTTTGTCGGTTACTTTTCTCTGAACCTTGCGGCTGGTATCCCAGTAAGCTGCCAAATCCTGTACCGCAGCCACCAGTTCCTTCGGTGATTTTGCAGCGGTCGGAATCACAAACATTTCAGGCATGGTGCCTGTTGAAGTAGTATAAGACTTTGCAGCAGGACCTTTCGGCAAGTATACCCAACCGATATCCGAAGACGCAATGCCGTAATTAAGCAAAACCGCTCCATAACGTGCATGGTAATTAAACATTGCAACATGACCGGTTGTCATTGCGTTAAACGGACTGCTGGTGATCGCGCCGAGTTCCTTTCCGTCCGGAACGGTGTTATCAGCGTGCAGCTTTTTTACAAAGTCAATCGCATTAAGGGCATTTGCAGAGTTCAAGGAGAACTTCGGAGCACCCGAAGCGGTTGTCGTAAGCAAGGATGCATTATTGGTGCTGACAAAAGCAAGCCACGGATCTTCAGAGGTGTATGCCCAATCATCCGGCTTTCCGTCCCCATTAGTGTCATTGGTCAGCTGTTTGCAAACAGCACGGAAGGTGTCCCAATTCCATTTATCCTGATTCACATAGGTCCACGGATCTGTTACATTGTACTTTCTGAACAGAGCGCGGTTATACCAGATGCCATGTCCCATTTCATTCGGGCTGTATGGCATGCCGTACTGTTTGTTCTTAAATTTGCCCACTGTTTTGAAAATCCCTGTGTTCCAGCTGGGATCGTTGTCAAAATCATAATATTTACTCAGTTCAAGAACAGCACCCGAGTTTGCTGCGTTCGGATACACATCATATCCGCGCAAAGCAATCACATCATAGGTAGATGTTCCCGAAGCATGATCGTTGATTAAGGTCTGATATAATCCTTGATAGTCTGATTTTTGTACAAACTTAAATTTGCAGTTATACTTTTCCTCAGTTAGTTTGATGCTTTCATTGAAAATGTTGTTCTCAGAAGCTTACGGCACTGCATTTTCCCATGCAATTGTGATTGTGCGCCCTTTCAAGTCATAAATCGGCTCTTTAAAAGTGCTGGAGCCGCCGTTGCTGTTGTTTTTGGAAGTCGTAGCAGTTCCGCCGTTGTTTTTGGATGCAGTGGAAGTGTTTCCGGTGCTGCCGGAATCGTCATTACTACTGTCCGCAGCAGACTCGCCGGCATCTGATGAGGTGTCATCGGTGCTTTCTGTACTGTCGGAATTACTGTCAACATCGGTACCGCTTACTGCACCTGAAGCAGTATCAGAGGAAGAAGGATTAACCTTGGGACTGCACCCGATACAAGTTGCCGTTATCAGTGCTGACAGAACAAACGCCGACATCCTCTTCCAAAATGAAATATTATTATTAATCATAGCGTGGTATTCCTTTCTTAAAGCTTCTGTGTGGTTTTATCGATGAATAACCAAAGCACAAAAGCAGGGTTTGAAAGAAATACTGTCGTATTCCTTTCAAACGTCGTGCTTTTTTAAGAGGAGATTATGCTTGAAGACTTTTTTGTCTGATTATTTGTTTTGCATTCTTTTTTTCTGAATCAGGATAACAGCCACTGACGCCGAGATCATGATTACAACCGCTGCTGCCGCTGCTGTTGTAACACCGGTTTCTGCGCTGTTGTCCTCGTCCGGAGTGCTGTTGTCACTGTCGCTGCTGTTGCTGTCGTCATCTGCAACAAGTCCTTCGATGATGCCTTCGGTCACGCCGCTGAGTACCAGCCCTAATTCGTCCATGCCAATGTCAATAGTAATGCCTTTTGTATTATGTGCAACAGTGATGTTCAGACCGTTCATTGCAGTAGCTTCTCCGGTGAGCGCTTCGAAAGTAACATATCCGTAATCCGCTCCGTCCGCCCCGACTGCAGTTAATTCAACGTAACCGGTGCTGACATTATTAAAGATAAATTGACCTTTGTCATTGGTTTTTGAAATAGAATTGCCGTTTAAAGTGACAGTTGCACCGGAAACCGGTTTGCCGGTTTGATCTTTCAAAACACCGGTCATTGTAAAGATGGTTGTCTGTCCTTCATATGGATTGTCATTATTATCGTCATCATCGCCGCCGTCATCAATTTTATCGTCTACATAATCGGGAGCGGTGTCTCCGGTATAGCTGACTAACCCGAAATCATCAAAATAAACTTTTCCTTCTCCCGGTACGCCGATGATCAGACCATACATTCCTAATGTTGTGATGTTGGAGAGTGCATCTTCGATGTCGCCTCTGACAAAGTTTTCATTCGTCAGCGGGATACGAACATATCCTTCAAATTCTGCCGGAATTTGAAGAGTCGGGCACTTGATGCTATTTAAATCAGGGACGATATGATGACTGTTTTCTACAACTTCAGCATCGCTCCATTTTCCGGTGGATTTGTCATAGAGCTTAATGCCGGTTGCGTCATAGTTGAGCATCAGTTTTTGCGTGCCGAGTTCAATATAGAACAACTGAAGCGGATTACAGCCTTCGGGACAAGTGTTGTTTACATAGAACTGGAGATATTTTGCCTGGCTCCAATCATTGTAATTTTCAATGTTGGTATTTAAATGCAGGTTTTGATGTCCGCCCGGGCTTCCGTCGGTAAAAGTTAACAAATAGGACTGGCTGCCGTTGTTTTTCTGATCGGTTGAAACAGCACCGGTGCCTCCGTTGTCTGCGGGAACCTGTACCAAGTCATCGGTTTCAAATCCGGTAAGCGGTTTATAAACTTCTCCCGGATTCAGCTTAACGGTATCGGTGGTTGTATATTCGTCATTACCGTCATCATTGCCTGAATCAACCGGTGTTCCCATAACCCAAGCAAGATTATCCATCGTTGCAGTGTAAGCCTTGTCGGGATCTGCGATGTGAGTATAAACATCCAAGCCGTTAATCAGATTGTCACCGAATACATATTTATCGTTCTCGTCGCTGGCGCCTGCTGTACAGCCTTTAAAGGAAGAAATCGGAATTCTGACAATTCCTTCTGAGTTCGCAGGAACAGTGATACAAGCTGCATTGTCATAATATGTAGCTTTAGTTGCAATGGTCATGTCAGTCCAGGTCTTTGTGGCATAATCATAGAACTGGTATGGCTGACCGGCAGCTGCCTGAACCTGATATCCGGCAGCAGAGGTATAAAGTTTAAACCAGAACATTTCAAACGGTTTGTTTGCAGGATTTTTGATTTCAAACTGCAAATAATCCGCAGTGGAAGAGCCGGTTCCGTCTGCAAAAGGATTAATCGTCAATTGTTTAAATCCGGCAGCCGTTCCATCTGTTATTGCAAAACTGTGAACGCCGTCAGCTTCACTTGCAAAATCAGAAAGCAATTTGGAGGCTTGACCGCTTATCAACGCAGCCTCATAAGCAGGTTTTGTTTCCCACTTTGTTGTTGTTTCTGCAGATGCAAACGGAATTGCGCCTAAAGAAACAGAGCACACTAAAACAATCGCTGTAAACAATGCCAGTAGTCTTTTTTTACACATACAGTTCGCTCCTTTTTAAGATATTGTGCTTGTTTATTGGAAATAATATACAATTTGAATTGTCATATTTTTCTTTCGATCGAGAGTGTCATAAAAAATCCAGAAAAATCCAAAACTTTCATTTGTTATTATTTACCAAAAAAACAAAGCAACATCATCAATTGATTGATAACTAAATTATATCCGACGTTTTTGATTTTGGCAATAGTATTATCAATATTTTTTAACTATTATTGCAAAAAACGTCATAATCAACATTAAATTTATATTTTGTTATGCAAATATTCTAATTTTATAAAAAATAAATTTAAAAATATATTGTCAATCTGCTTTGGACTAAAGATAAAAGGTTATCAAATTTTAAAATTTGATAACCTTTTATCTATTTATATATTGACAACTTTATAATCTAGGTGTATTATAATATCGTTAACAGCAAAAAAGGGGGGGGATTTGCATGGGAAATATACCAAAATATCAAGAAATCATCAACTACATCCAAGAACAAATAGAAAACAAAATTTATTCCGGTGACAGTCAGTTGCCTACAGAGGAAGCGCTGGCAAAACAGTTTCATACCAGCCGACCCACTGTTGTAAAAGCAATGGAAAAATTGCGGGATTTAAATGTTGTCTACCGCGTGCAAGGGAAAGGCTCTTTCGTTCGTTCCGAAAAAAAGTTGTTAGGTTCACAAGATTCTAAAGTAATTTCGGTCGTACTGCCGTTTGCGCAATATCGGGACGCTGCCAGACTGGATGAAATGAATATCCTAAAAGGAATCGCGCGTTTGCTGGATCGCTTCGGCTATTTCACAATGATCCATTATTGTAAAGATAATGATGAAGATTTTATCAAGACCGTACAGGCAGTTCGGCAATCTGTCAGCATCGGCACAATCGCTTATGTTGCAAAAGGTTTGTTGGATTGTCCCGAAATATACGATCTGTTTATGGGAGATTACCCGGTTGTTCTGGTAGACAAACCGATTATGGGATCCAATTGTCCCTGTGTACGTTCGGACAACGTAAAAGGCGCAATTATGGCAGTCGATCATCTGGTTGACTGCGGATATCATCATATTTATTTTCTGTCCGATTTTAACGCTACCTACAACGAGTCGCTCAGAGAACGTTACGTCGGCTTCTGTCAAGGAGTCCAAAAACACAAGGCACACAATAATGCGTTCGGTCATTTTATTTTAGGCTCCCAAGATGAAGATCAAACCGAACTGAACAACGTCATTAAACAACTGATGCTAAAACATAAAAACGAACGGGTTGGTATTTTCTGTACCGGAGATTATTTGGCAATTAAAACATACAATGCATTGCTGGAAGCAAGTGCAGATGCTCCTAAAAATTTCGGTGTAATCGGGTTTGACGGGCTTGGTTTAAAAGCAGCGGACAATTCCACCCTAACTACAATGTCACAGGATTATTACAACATTGGCAAGGTGGCTTCTGAAACTATGCTGAAGCTTTTGAGCAACACACCGGTTCCCAACGATATCATTAAATTAGATGTAACCTTGCAGGAAGGTACTACCACAATAAAACTTTAATTGCAACATTGGAGGATTTATATTGAAACACATTTTAGGCAATACATATCAAACCGACTTTATTAAGATATCACAAACAGACGACGGCATTTTTCACGCAAACCAAAACGGAGTGTCCGACATCTGGACACCGGATGACAGAAAGGTTGAATTTATTGAGATCGGGGAGCAGGTTCTGTGCAATGTAAAATCTTTGATGGGTTATCCTGCGATCTATCCGATGCGGCAGGCGGACTGTAATCTTCCGGCAAAAGCTGTTCTGATGGATTTAGACGGTACATCGGTGCATTCGGAAAGTTTTTGGATCTGGATTATTGAGCAGACAGTCTGTGCATTGCTTAATAATCCGCAATTTTGTTTGTCAGAAGAAGATTTGCCTTTTGTTTCAGGACATTCAGTGTCAGAGCATCTGAAATATTGCATTGATAAATATGCGCCCCGGTCAACCGTGGAACAAGCCAGAGCACACTATTTTAACATTACCCGTTTTGAAATGAGCGAAATCATGGCTGGCAGAGGAAAAGAAAATGCCTTTACGCCTGCACCGCATTTAAAAGAATTTTTATTGGAATTAAAGGCGCATCATGTAAAAATCGGATTGGTTACCAGCGGGCTGACCGAAAAAGCCATGCCTGAAATCGTTTCCGCTTTTCGCACCCTTGGGATGGGAAACCCCCTCGATTTTTATGACGCTGTTATCTCGGCAGGCACCAACCTTACTCAAGGGCAGGTTGGTACCCTGGGAGAATTGGAGCCAAAACCGCATCCTTGGCTTTACGCAGAAACTGCCCGGGTCGGATTGGGTTTTTCAAAAGAAGAAAATTGCGTAATTGCAATGGAAGATTCTGCCGCCGGCGTTGTTTCTGCACGATTGGCAGGTTTTCCCTGCATCGGTATAGAAGGCGGAAATATTCGCCAAAGCGGTGTCACTTCGCTGTGCTGCAATATGTACAGCGACCTTATGGATACACTGCCTGCCATTTTAGGATAATATCTGCTTTTATTTTAATCAGAAACCGCCGCAAGTTGATGGATTGCTCAACTGCGACGGTTTTTATTTCATGCTTGCCGAAGATTTCCCAAACAAAATACAAGGTTTTTATTATTTTTTACGAAAAACTTGATAAGCTGTCATTACCGCCGCAAAAACAACGCCGGCGACCGGCCAGATAAGCCAACTATTTTTCCAATCATTGGTATAAAAACTGTATCCGAGAAAAAGTGCTACTGCCGTAAGCCAATATATTGCCCCTATTGCTCCGGCGTATCCGCTGTCTTTTTTTGCAGCTTTGGTATAATCACCTTCTTCCAACAACTTTTCCATGCTTGTCCAGTTGATCCCGGCAACAATAAAGAAGGTTACCCCTATTGCAGCAGTCATCATGGTAATTGCAAGCCCCATTACCGCAGCGAAGGCATTTTCAGTAAACGCTCCTATCATCAGCGGCACAACGGATAGAATACAGACGCTCGTTCCAATCACATTATATTTTGTATAAGTGCTGCGATATTGCTTTTTTCTTTCTCTCACCATGCCGGATACACCGTATTCCGTGTCAATCAGTTCCTTTTCCAGATACTCATACGGTTTCGTTTGAGCGCCGCACAGAACAAAAACTGCAGCAGCAACTGCAACCATCAAAAGCATGACAACCAATCCGATTCCGCCCGCCATGTTCTCCGAAACAGACAACACGCCCGATTCGGACGCCGCTCCTAATAAAATCAGACAAATCGGGGAAAGAATGCACAGAAAAACTGCAAAAGCAATTTTCCCCGCCGTTGCTTTTTTAATCGTTAAAAAAGCGTTAGCCTCTTCCAACGAAACACGGCGTGCCAAAGTTTCTTCTGACGTATCCTCAGTGATATATTCTTCTTCCTCAAACTCTTCTTTCAGAAGATAATCAATACTTACGCCGAAAATTTTACTAAGCTGTAAAATTTTATCCAAATCCGGCACAGATTGTGCCCCTTCCCACTTGGAGACCGATTGTCTGGAAACCTTCAATCTCTCTGCCAGTTCTTCCTGCGACCAACCGTTTTTCTTCCGCAGCCGGATAATTTTATCGGCTAAAATCATCATTTTTATTCCCATTCCTTTCTGAGCTTTTATACAGGTTTATTGTCTTTTGCAATCCGGTAGATTGTAAAAGACTGTCCCTTCTCGTTCGCACCTCACAAGATTGGCGCGCTGCCGAATTGTTTTTATCTCAGTAATTATCGTCCGGCATGACATTATCATAATCGTTTTTCCGGTTGCACTCCACCAATCAGCCTTTAAAATTTGTCAACTGCCGGTTGCATACGAAAAAAATCAGAGCTTTCGCTCTCTGTGAATGTTATTTCTATTATAATAGCAATATATGTATTTGGTCAACCTCACGCAACTGTGTTAGGGGAATTATTTAACAAACAAGCAGCCGTCAGGCTGATTTAAAATCAATACTATTTTTTATTGCGTTGCACCGCAGTGTGCATAAGCAAAATAAAATAGTTCTTCTAAAAAAAACAGCCGTCAGGCTAATTTAAAATCAATACTATTTTTTATATGAGCTTTTTACCAAATTGTCAAAACACATTATGCTTTACTGTAATATCTATATTCCCTTTTTATGTATCCGGTCGGAGGCGTCGCCCCGGCCGATGCATCCTGCTTCCGCCGTTATGCGACGCTGCCGAGACGGGGCTGCTCGATCGTCTTGGAAAAATTATACATATTTTCGGCAAAAATACCATATCCGCAAGTCGGATCATTAATCAACACATGGGTAACCGCGCCGACCAATTTTCCGTTTTGAATAATCGGGCTTCCGCTCATTCCCTGCACAATACCACCCGCTTTTGCAAGCAGTTCTTTATCGGTCACCCGGATCACCATGTTTTTCGTTAAATTGGTGCTGCCGATACTGGCACGCTCTATCTGGATTTCATATTCTTTTGGTGCTTTTCCGTCCAGTGTTGTTAAGATCGTCGCTTTTCCGGTCTTAACCTCCTGTTTCATTGCCAGCGGAAGCGCTTTGGCTACCGACGGACAATAATCCATTAAGCCGAACACGCCCGTTTCGTTATTAATCAATAGGTTGCCAACCGCACGTTGGGATACAAAAGATCCTTTCAATTCTCCCGGCGTACCGGCTTTTCCCTTGACCACTCCGTTTATCGTAACATCTACCACTTCTCCGCTCATAAGCGGCAAAACATCTCCCGTGTCTACATCGCAGATGGCATGCCCCAGTCCGCCGAAACTTCCGGTGGAGGGATCATAAAAAGTAACGGTGCCGATACCTGCCGAGCTGTCCCGCACCCATATCCCCGCTTTATATTTGCCGTCTGATTGAGATTTCACCGGCTGCAAGCTAACTGTCATATCCTGACTTTTTCTGCGCAAGACAACGGTTAACTTCTTTCCGTTGCTGTTTGCAATAACGGCACCTACATCCTCGTTGGTCAGCATTGCTTTGCCGTTAATCGTAAGAATACTGTCTCCCAACTTAATCCCGGCTGTTTTAGCAGGGTTGACCGAACCGTTTTCAGAATCAACATCGTTCACTCCGACCACCAAAACGCCATCGGTAAACATTTTGATTCCGAACGGAGTTCCGCACGGTACCAGCATTTTCTCTTTTACCACATCAATAGTTGTCGTCTTAACGGGAATAATACCAAAAAGCATTATTTTCCCGGAATGAGAAGACCCCGCCACCTCCGAAACCGCTGCTGCGCGTCCGGTTTTCAATGGCTCATCGTTTTCCATAGACAGCGCAAGTTTTGAGTGTAAAACCACCTTTTCTCCTTCTACCACATAAAACTTATTCGGCAACGCTATATCAAGATAAATTGTTAAACCGAAAAGTATCATCACCGCGATTGCAGTCAGCGATGTCATAATTTTGATACATTTTTTCAAAAAACTTCCCCCTTTTTTTCAAATCGCATATGTGCTGAAAAAGCCCGTATGTGCGTTATGTCAGATTCCTTCGCTGCAATATTACTATTTGAAAAATCAGACAGAATATAATCGGTAAATATATGACGTTACATATTTACAAAATTGACATTTAATAGTATTATTAAAATGGTATAATATTTAAAATCATCAAATCATTCAAATTATTATTTGCAGCAAAGTTTAAAATATTAATTTTTTATTTGACTATTTTTTTATTGCGCTGCACCGCAGTGTGCAAAAGCAAAATAAAATAGTTCTTCTGAAAAAACAGCCGCCAGGCTGATTTAAAATCAATACTATTTTTTATTTTGAAAGGAAGTCCAAAAATATGAAAGCAACCTATCGCGTCTTTTCGATTCTAATGTATATTGCCATGATTTACAGCACCTTCACCGGCATTATTTGCGGCGTTTTGCTGGCGGACAGCAAATACAACGGCTTCGGATATCCTATCATGATCATCACTCTTGCCGGTTTTGCCGTGGGATTGGTATTATTTTTCTTAAAATTAAAATGGTCCTCTTTCTTTGTCCTGCTCGGCACCTCACTGGCACGTATCTATCTTGCTTTTGCGCTGCAGCGGCAAAGCCCGCTGGACTCTATCGTCTTTTATAAGCAGCATCTGCCCATTTTGGCAGTGGCACTGTTTTCGCTCATTGCGGTGTTGTGCTACAAAAAATATAAAAAAGAGGAAAAGGGCGTTACTTTCTATAAAACCGAAAAAGATTTGCAAATCAAAGAAGAAAAAGAAATATTGGAAGATTTAGAAGAAGCAGAAGAATTAAAAGAGGACGAAGCTTTGGAAATCATTTGACATTGATTTTTTTCTTTACGATAAATATCATTAAAAAACGATTTCAGGAGGACAACATAAAATGAGTGTTACGGTAGAAGCATTCGGAAAATTTCCGAGCGGCGAAGAAGTGAAGCGATTCCGGCTGACCGGAAAAAACGGATTAACCGCATCCTTTTTGAACTACGGCGCCACTCTCCAAGCCTTGGAATTTGACGGAAAGGATCTTGTGCTGGGATTTGATACAGCTGAACAATACCGCGCAACGCCCGGCTCTTATCAAGGCGCAACCATCGGCAGATTCGGCAACCGGATTGCCGCAGGGAAATTTTCCTTAAACGGTAAAGAATACACCTTGTGCTGCAACGAAGAAAACCGCGGACATCTTCACGGGGGCACCGTCGGATTTGACAAAAAAATCTGGGATGCTGCAATCTTAAACGACAAAGAGGAGCCCTCGGTCGCCTTTTCTCTGTTCTCTCCGGATGGAGAAGAAGGATATCCGGGCAATTTAAAAGTCACCGTGACAATGACGGTGACTGCGGACAACGAATTAAAAATTTCTTATCATGCTTCCGGCGATGCTGACACCGTGCTGAACATGACAAATCATGCCTATTTCAATTTAAACGGAACAGACGGCGGAACGGTTTTGGATACCGTTCTGACTTTACGCGCCGACTTCATTACACCGGTAGATGATCTTTTAATTCCGGATGGGAGCCTAATGCCGGTAGAGAATACGCCTTTTGACTTCCGTTCGGGGAAGCCGATCGGACAGGATATCGACAGCTCACATCCCCAAATGCTTTTGGGTGGCGGCTATGACCACAATTTTGTGCTGAGCGGAGAAGAAAAACTGCATCACGCGGCAACCGCGATCAGTCCGCGCTCCGGCATCCGTTTGGACTGCTATACCGATCAGCCTGCCGTTCAGCTTTATACTGCGCAGGGATTAGAATCGGCATACGGAAAAAACAACACACCGCTGTATCGCCACCAAGGCTTTTGTCTGGAAACACAGCATTTTCCCGACAGCCCCACTTCCCGACTACAACATTGAAAGCGAATGAGACGTTTGATTCGGTCACGATCTACCGGATATCCAAAGAAAAATAACAGATCGGAGTGCAATGCAAATCACATGATAAAAGCGGTTTTACTGGATGTTGACAATACCCTGCTGGATTTCCATGCCTGCGCCGAGGCATCAATGAACTGCGCTTTAGAAGAAAATCAGCTTTCGCATCAAGACGGTTTGTTTTCTGCGTTTTTAAGGATCAATGACGGTCTATGGCGGGAAATTGAGCAGGGGTTACTGACCAAAGAACAATTACATCAAACCCGTTGGAACAAAATCTTTGCAGAGCAAGGAATTGCATTTGACGGAGTCGTGTTCGAAAAAAGCTTTTTAAAATATCTGGCACAAAAGGTGTTTCCGATCGAAGGAGCGTACTCACTGCTGCAATACTTATCAGGGAAATATACTGTCTGTGCAGTAACCAACGGTCCATACGAACAACAACAGAAACGGTTGGAGGCTGCAAACATGCTTCCCTTTTTTGAGCATCTCTTTGCTTCGGAACAAATCGGTTTTGAGAAACCGAGCGAAAACTTTTTCGACGCCTGTTTCGCCGCTTTGTCCGATATCTCACCGGAGGAATCAATGATTATCGGCGATTCGATTACCGCAGATATGATGGGCGGTCTGAGATACGGCATTCAGACCTGTTGGTTTAACTATCATCACGCTCAGCCGCCAAAGGATATTCCTCTCACCTATATTGTCGACGCGCTGGAAGACATCAAGCACTTTTTATGAATGGTTCAGTGAGCATGAAAACAAAAATCGCCTCATCGGTAAAATCCGATGAGGCGATTTGATGTTTTAACTAAATTTTCGAATATCCAAAGCTATTGACGATAGCGTCAATTTTATGTCCCTCTTTGCAGAACGGACATTCGTCATACTTGTAAGTGTGATAATCCGGCAGGTCCTCAGGAGTAAACAGCGCTTTTATCGGAACATGATACTGATTCTCAATTGCGCTGAACAACGCAGAGATCCCCACTACCTTTCCGCCGTAATACTTAATGCACTCCAGAGAACGGATAATGGATTTTCCGGTAGAAGCAGAAGCAATCAACAGAAGGATGTTTTTGCCCCAAACACATTTTTGAATATTATCACGGAAAATCATCTGACCGTTGGTGTTAAATTCGGGTGTAATAATACGAATGGTTTCGTCCCGATTCATGGCGCCGTATCCGCTTTCGGCAAGCCTGTCAGCAAGATAAGCGGCAATCACTTCGGTTCCGTCCATGCATACAATAGTATCAATTATCGTATTGGTTTCATACTCTTTGGCAAGCAGTTCGCCGGCAATTTTCGCAATGTTGTGTTTTGTTTTAATTCCGGTCATATCAATATAGTAATTAATGTGTGAATGGTTGGTTGCAAAATGTCCCGGAATAATTTTGATTTTCAGATTTTTATCCTGTTTTGAAATAATGTTAATTGCCCTTGCTTCCATAATATTGCAGTCCTTTCTGTATCAGAAATCTGTTGTAATATTATTATAGCATATTTTATAAAAAAATACAATCACATTTTTGTTTTCTGGGCAATAAATTAAATCATGTTTATGACCATTTCTTTCATACTTCTTCTCTTGTCACGTTCTTTATCCATCTTCCGCTTTTGAATCGGAACAAACAGCAAATCACTTTTGCAGGCTCATCCAGCTTAAAAAACAGATATACAAGCGGTACCGGCAGCTTCAGCAGCAGCCCCGCAACGATACCAAGCGGCACACTGATCAGCCACAGCGTCGAAATATCTACTGCCAAATTGAACCGGGAATCTCCGGCGCCACGCAGCACACCGACAATAAACAACGCCGACAGCGATATAAAAAACACGATTATCGCCGTTACAACTAGCATCTCCCGTGCCAGTTCCTTTGCTTCGGCAGACACGTTATAAAAATCCACCACCGTATTGCGTACCAAAAAGATCAATGTCGCAGAACACAGCCCGATGATAATAGACACCATCGTTAAGGTAAACGCCGATTGTTTCGTACGATGAATGTCCCCGGCACCAACGCTTTTTCCGACCATCACCGCCGCAGCATTCGCAATGCCGAATATCGTAATCGTGGCAAGCTGCTGGACCACGCCGGCAATCGAATTTGCCGCCACGGCGGTTTCTCCGATTCTGCCGAAAATCATCGCCTGTATCGAGGTCCCCAGCGCCCACATAAGCTCATTGAGTGCCACCGGCAAACTATAATGAAGAAAATCCCGCAGCAGAGTTTTGTTTCCGGTCAACAAATCCCGTATACGGAAGCAAAGCCGTTTGTCAATCCACAGCGCATACACCGTCAACACGCAAAACTCCGCTATCCGCGCAATCAGGGTTCCGATCGCGGCGCCCTTGATCCCAAGCGCCGGCGCTCCCAGCAAGCCGAAAATGAAAATGGCGTTAAAAATCACATTCAGCAAAAAGGTGATGATATTCGACACTACCGATATACCCACAATTTCCATGCTTCTGATGGAGGACACATAGGTATTCGACAGCCCGAAAAAGAAATAGATATATCCCACTATTCTCAGATAATCCGCGCCATATGCAACGATGACCGGATCGCCGGTATAAATCCGCATGATCATCTCGGGCACGCACAACACCAGCAAACCAAATAACACTGAAAATACCATGGATATCCGAAGCGCAATTGCAATAATTTTACGCACCGTAGCAACGTCGCCTTTACCCCAGTATTGCGACGCCAGCACCGACGCGCCGCCCGCAATGCCGTAAGTCAGAATCGTAAAAATAAAAAACGGCTGACCGGCAAGATTTGCCGCCGAAATAATGCTGTCTCCCAGCCTTCCCAGCATCAGCGTATCCATCATATTGATACCGAATGTAATCAAATTCTGCATCGCAATCGGCAATGCAACACCGACCAATGTAGTGTAAAATTTTTTATCTGTTGCTAAAAGCATCCCTTTGCCGACATCCTTTTCTGTTTATCTCATCTTTATTTTGACTGCATTCTTGTCACACGGTCAAATCTGCCGTCTTCACCGGCTGTACCGCCTGCAAACTTTCCGGCGGCATTTCGACCTGCCAGCCGATTTTTCCGGCGCTGAACAGGATGGTTTCAAAGTCTGACGCCGTTTGATGAATGAAAGTGGGAAAGCTCTTTTTCATTCCGATTGGAGAGCAACCTCCGTGAATATATCCCGTCAGCGGGAGCAATTCCTTTGATTTCACCATCTCTACTGCTTTTTCGCCAACGCATGCGGCGGCTTTTTTCAAATCCAATTCCTCCGCTACCGGTATCATGAACACATAATGACCTCCGCTTTTGCCGACCGTTACCAGTGTTTTAAAAACCTGAGCAGGATTTTCGCCTAACACAGACGCCACTTCAACTCCGCTTATGGCATCGGTTTGTGCATAACTATGGCTGACATATGAAATTTTATGCTTATCCAGTATCCGCATGACGTTTGTTTTCTCTGCCATAAGTATTCCCTTTCTTTCTGATATTATCGTCGATTCATGAGGGTGATTGACCTGTTACCATAACAAATCCTGCCGCCCGAACTGTTTCGGGCGGCAGGATCTTTCCAACTGCAACCATCCGTTTTAGCATCAAGACAAGTACTATCGCACAGCCTTTTCCCGTCTTGCAGCCGCAAAAGCGCTCTGTCCATCCCTGAAAATGTCGCCACCCGCCGCATCTGCTGCTACAATCAGTGGAAAATTCTCTAAAGTCAAACGCTTAACCGACTCGCAGCCAAGCTCTGCAAACGCAATAACCTCACAGCTTTTGATACATTTACAAGCCAGAGCACCGGCTCCGCCGATCGCGCAAAGATACACCGCCTGATTTCGGCAAATTGCATCCTTTACCGCCTGACTCCGCTCTCCCTTGCCGATCATACAGGACAATCCCAAATCCAGCAGTCTGGGAGCAAAAAAATCCATTCTGCCCGATGTAGTCGGCCCGCAAGCACCGATCGCCCTTCCGGGCGGCGTCTGCGTCGGACCTGCGTAATAAATGGTTGCGCCCTCCAATTCAAACGGCAAAGGCGCCCCGCTGTCCAACAACGCAAATATTTTCTTATGTGCCGCATCTCTGGCAGTGTAAACCACTCCACTCAAAGAAACGGTATCAAAAACCCGAAGCATCCCCGCTTTTTCTCTCAATTCGGATGCGTTCAGTCTGTATTCCATATCCTTACACTTCCTGCTTATTAATCCATCCCTAACAGCTCTCCCAGCCGTTTCAAAACAGACGCCAGCCGATTCGTAGTGCCGCTTTTTTCGGCGCGCTTTCCGCCCGCCTGCGGCTCATCGAAAAAAGTTTGGTTTCTGCCGCTGCTCATCGGCATTCATTACCGGTTTTGCCGGCGCCTTGGAAAAACCGACAATATCCGGCTCTTTTTCTTTCGGCACAGAATCCGGAGCAACATTCGTTACACCTGAGGGTTTCGGCGCATCCTGCTCCGCTGTGCCCTGCTGTTTCGGGGCAGGTTTACTGCTTTGAAAGTTTTTAATCTGACTCTTTGCCGTATACAGTGAATTTTCAATCGTTTCTATCTGAGAATCTACATTTCCCAGCATGGTATGCAGATTGGTCTTAATCTGCCCCAACTGCTGTAAAAAGCATTGGAGATCGGCAGACAGGCTGTCCACTGCCGCATCGGTTTCTGCCGTCAATTCCGCTGACCGATGCTCTGCCTGTCGGATAATCACCTCGGCGGATTGCTTTGCCTCTAATATCATTTCACCGATTTCAACCGACAGCTTATCATATTTCCGGCTCTTGCTTTCGCACGCTTCCAGTTTGATGGTCAGCTTCTGCGCTTTGTCCTCTAAAAAGGCGATTTTAACATCCCGCTCTTTCAACAACTGCAGAGAGGCTTTCGATTCAGAAGTCACTTTTGCCAGTTCTTCCTCGACAACGGCAAGCCGTTCCTCCTGATTTTTTGCTCTTTCCTCCAGCTCTGCACGTTCTGTTGCAATCTGATTCCGCTCTGCACAGCGCGTTTGCAGCTCCGCCTGCGTATCATTCAGTTTGGTTTGCAGCTGATTCACCTTCTCGGTCAAATCATGAATTTCATCTGCCTTTTCTCCGGCAAATTCTTCAATAAACTGCAGGACATCCCGCCGGCGAAATCCGCCGAAAAGAGATTTTTTAAATTTTACAATTTCCATCCCAATCACCATTCCAATCTACGTTTGTGGCGGTTTATATACGAAGCGCGATTACCTTTTTCACCGATATCTACATAGACAAGCAACAACATTACAAGATTTATACTGATTCTTTTTTATTATAACACATACCACTTGCGCAGCGAAGCGAGCAGTGTTTCAATAGAAAAGTGCCGGCGCTTTGCGCCGTCTTAGCCGCATTTCATGCGGCGCGCAG
>ERZ827524.610-NODE-610-length-44360-cov-68.659474_pt1 | contig 44360 bp, 56 predicted proteins | sample MGYA00519702_ERZ827524 | MGnify/ENA primary metagenome ERZ827524 (study PRJEB31778, sample SAMEA3449341) | human gut metagenome | biome: human gut; feature: human-associated habitat; material: faeces | place: United Kingdom | collected 2010/2012 ...
AGGCAGTGAGATGAGAAAAGAAAAGAATGGACAAAATCGGTTGTTGATATTCATCATTCTTGTAAGAGAGATAAAAACGCCGGAACCATTGAAAACACAATGGTTCCGGCGTTTTTGCAGATGACACATAGGGTGGATAACACCGAAAAAGCACCGAAAATCACGGGGTGTTCGGGGGCGGGAGCGGGACGGCGTCCAGGACGGTGAGCGCGCGCTCCTCCTCGCGGGGGTAGAGGTGGGCATAGGTGGACCAGGTGACCTGCACGTTGGAGTGACCGAGGCGGCGCGCGACCTCTTGTATGTTGATGCCGTGATTAACAAGCAGTGAGGCGTGGGAATGGCGAAAGTCATGGAGGCGGATCTGTGGGAGCCCGGCGTCGACCGCATAGGAACTATTGCGTTTACGGACCGCGTCAGCGGAAAGATGGGAAGGGCCGCCGCAGACGAGAAAATCCTGCGAAAAACCGGGCATGCTGCGCTGGGCACGGAGGTGCGCCTGCAGCTCATCGAAAAGGGGGGATGGGATGCCAACATCACGGACAGAGGACTCCGTTTTGACAGGCCCCTCCCTAAACCGCTTGGAATAAGTGCGGCGGATGCGGATCAGGCGGGCGGGGAAGTCGATATCCGTCCAGTGCAAGGCAAGGACTTCGCCGGGCCGCATGCCGGTATAAAATGCGAGGACAAAAAACATCATGTGTTGCCGTTCGTGAATGGGATTTTGGGCGGCGGAAACGGCTGCGGCTGCCGATGCGTAAAAACGCTGGAATTGCTCTGCGGTATAGTATTGCAAATCGTGCTTCGGGGCGTCTGGCATGGCCTTACGTTGGCGGCGGAGCCGCCCGAAGGGAGACTCTGTGATGATGCGGAGTTCGACGGCGCGCGCGAACATTGATTTTGTGATCGTGTAAATCTCGGAAATGGTATTGGGCGCGAGGCCCTTGCCGTGCAGGGCAGCGACCCAATCGGCGACGTGGCGCGGGGTGACGGCGCACATCCGCAGCGGGCCGAAAAATGGGAGTGCATGATTTCGGAGGCGGGCTCCGTGCGAAGTGAGCGAAGATTTACGGACCTCATTGGACTTGTATGAGAGAAACTGCGGGATAAACTCGGCGACGGTGAGGCGGTCGTCGGCGGTAGGGGCGGGGGATTTGGCCTCGGCGCTGAGCTGGCGCTCCCTCTCGGCTGCCTCGGCCTTGCCGTAGACGATGCGCTCGATCCGGCGGTAGGCTCCGGTGTCGGGATCGGTATAATTGACGCGGACGCGATAGCCCTGCAGGCCGTCGCGCTTTTTTTGTATTTTTGTGATCGGCATAGCAAACCCTCCTTGGGGGCATCAGCTGCGAAACCAGCCGACGCGGGGGTTGCACAGGTCGTAGGCCAGTAAAAAGGCAAGGACGGCGACCAGAGCAAGGCAGATAATGCCGAGGGCGTAGCAGATGTGGGAGCGGTAACGGGCGAGGCGCTCGAGTGCGGCGATGCGGGCGTCCTTTTCGGCGAGGAGGGCATCGCTGGGCTGCGCAGCGGGGGCGGCTTCGGGCGGCGGGAGCAGGTCGGGGAGGACGTCGGACAGCGGGACCTCGGCAGCGGCGACGAGGTCGACGACTGTCTGCAGGCCGGGGTTTTCGGTGCAGCCGGAGAGAATGCGGGAGATCGTGCTGACGGGGACGCCGGAGCGATCCGCCCACGCGGTGAGGGTGAGGCCGGACTTTTGCTTTACGGCATTGAGCCGGTCACAGATCTGTGGCATATGGTGTCGCCTCCTGACGATTGCAGTTTTGGGTGTGGATTTTTGCAAAAAGCGGGTGCAGTTCCCGGTTTCGGCCATGGTTTCCCGCGGCGGGGCGTGGTACGATGCGGGTGCAAAGGGGGCGCGACGGATGGAGCGATGGATCAAGTACCGGTTTGTGCGGGAGTACCGGCGGATGCGGCCGGACGGGAGGAAGCGCGTGGAGCGAGCCAGAGATGAGTTGAGGCTGGCCGCCTGTGGGGGACGGCCAGCCTCGGAGGAGAAGATCGTGCGGGAGTTCCTGCGGCTGCCGCCGGAGGGGCGGCGGGAGGTACTGGACGTGCTGGAGATGTGTGTGCGTCAGGGATTGCAATGCCCGCACGGCGAGTAACCAGCAGCACGGGCCGCTTCGGCGGAGTAGAAATAGGCACGATTCCCTACATCAGGCAGATAACTGCAGGTCGAGCGGTGGAATTTGCCGGTAGAGGTATTGGCAATGTATGATGTGCTGGTCGGCTCGGAAGCGCGAGCCGCAAGCCATTCTGCCATCGCGTCCCGGCCAGTTTCGGGCTGCCGCTCGGCGACGCGATATGCACTGAGCTCCTTCTCCAGCTCGTTGATGCGGGGCTGCATGTACTGTTTCCCCTCAAGGTAGCCTTTGTTCCGGCCAGCGGAATACCCGATATCCTTGCCTTTAGCCTTCCCGGCGGCGTAGCCGCGATCATAGGCGGGGCCTATGGCATCGTTTCCGCCCTCGACATAGCCGGTGGCGTGGCCGGAATCATAGCCGCGCTGATAGACGGAGCTATCCGGTTCGGCGGTGGAGAGGACGATGATGAGCACGACGGACAGGATCAGGGACAGGGCCGTGACAATGTTTTGCACAATGCGGCGGCGCTTTGCAGCAGGGGATGGATAATCAGGCATAAGCAACACTCCTTCCAGAGATTGCCACGTCGCTTCGCTCCTCGCAATGACAAACTTGGGGGATGTGCGCGTTTTAACGGGGGCCGGTGCGGCGCGCGGGTGCGGAGCCGGGAGGGGCATGCCCCTACAGGGAGCGGACGTGGCTGACACTTGCAGTATACCATAAAGCGGCAGGGGATATCAAGCGGCACATTGCACAAATAACAGAGTGTAAAATGCACAAAAATGCTAGAATGCGGGGGGAGGGGCAACCCTTACGACGGAAAAGGAGGAAACAAGATGGACATTTTGGCAGAGGTGATCGGGGAGCTGGCGCACCTGACGGAGGCGGAGCTTTACAGCTTGCTGCAGTTTCTTCGGGCGCTGCGGCGCAATTCGCGTTTAGAATATGAAAACGATGCGCTATAATATAGGCAGGGGCGCAGGGTAGTAAGCGTTTATCGATCCTTTCTTTCGTTTTCAGTGCAGAAGCAAAAATCTCCTTTCTTTTTGCAAAACAGGGCAGTCACCGTTAGCAGACCGGTGGCTGCTTTGTTTTATTTGCGGAAGCATCGGGCAGAGCGGCTGCGGCCTTCACCGGGACGAATTCGCCGGAGGCGGTCGGCCGTCAAGACTTGTACCGCGAGATTGCCACGTCGCTTCGCTCCTCGCAATGACAAACTTGGGGGATGTGCGCGTTTTAACGGGGGTCGGTGCGGGGCGCGGGTGCAGAGCCGGGAGGGGACAGCCCGGCCACTACAGATGCCCTATCGGATCGGGCAAAGCAAAAGCCCGCAGCGGGTGCTGCGGGCTTTGCGCTAGGTGCCGGGATCGTCGGCGCGGCGGGCAAGGATCTCCTCCATAAAGTCGGCCAGCTTGGGCCAGAACTCCGGCGGGAGGTCGGCCAGCGCGAGCAGGAAGTCCCGGCGAAGGTCGCCCGGCGGGGCCTCCGAAAGGCTGCGCGCGAGGTCGAGGATCTCCTGCCGGAGGGTCCGCTGGACGTACATCTCGCCCTGCCCCTCCCGCAGCCAAAGCTCCGAGACGCCGTAGACTCGACAAATGTCGAGGATCGTCCGATCGGAGGGCTGCCTTGCGCCGGTGCAGAGTGACCCCGCGAGAGAACGGCTGATATGGATACGCTCGCCGAACTCAGCCTGAGTCAGGCCGGAGGTTTTAAGAATAAGAGCAATACGCTCATTGATTGGTTCGGCCATGAGTTCACCTCCTCTCAGGGACAGAATAGCACACACTGTGGAAATAGTCAACAAAAATATGCCACAATGTAGCGAAAACATATTGACAAATGCGCAGCAGGATGATATGATGACACTGCGAGGCACGATAGTGCCACAACGTAGCGCAAAGAAGAAAGGAGGAGAGAGGGATGCCGGAGACCTGGATGCGCCGATACTGTTACCGTGACAAGAGCGGTCAGGTGGTCGTGGTGAGCAAAACAGTCAAGCGGCCTCGGCGACCGGGGAGGCCCCGGCACAAGGGCCGGGGCAAGGTTTACGGACAGGCGCGCGGATGAGCGCCGGAAAGGAGAAAAGCAATGAACAACGAAAAGAAGATCGAGATCCCGGCGATGCCGGAGAAGTACCGGATAATGCTGGAGATGCTGCCGGAGGAACCGGCGGGAAGCAAAGAGGAGCAGGCCGAGCGCTGGAAGCTGCGGTCGACGATCCTCGAGGCCTACAGCGCGGAGCTGAGGGGCAACGACGTCGCCCACGTCGTTGCGATCCTGGCGCTGCTCACGGGGATAATGACGGAAGAGGCCAAAAAGCAGGGGGACGAAAAGCCCAAGCAGGGCACGGAGAAGACGGCAAACCCGACCGCGAATCCGGCAGAGGGCAATGACCGGGAGGGCATGCGGAAGTTCCGGGCCAAGGATGCAGAATCGGGGGAGTGCAGGAGGGAGCTGCAGGACGCCGAATGCGAATGGTGCAACCTGATCCCGGAGCTGGTCAACAGCGACGCCGAGAAGGAGGCATGGACGCGGCTGGTCACGGCCGACGAGCGCATGCGCCGCACGCGCAGCCAGCTCCGCCGGGCGGCCAAGATCGCGATGGGGTACATCACGGAGTAAGGGGGTGAGAGCATGAGCGAAAGCCTCAAGCAGATGACGGACAAGCTGCTGACGCTGGCCGGGCAGATGACGGCGGCGGAGATGGCGGCAGTCAAAGGCTGCATCTACGGCATGATCGTTGCCGTAGATAAACGGAATGAGTGAGAGAGCGCGGGGGCCAGAGATTGCCACGTCGGCCTTCGGCCTCCTCGCAATGACAAATATGAACGGAGGACGATGACATGAGGATCGCAATGATCTGCGCGCTGGGCGCATGGCTGGCACTGGTGGTGCTGCAGGAGGCTCTGGCAGCGCGGGAGCGCAGCAGGCTCCAGCGGCAGGCCGAGGCGCAGGAGCGCATGTGGCGCAATGCGCGCGACATGCAGATGCGCCACTGGGAAGAGATAGGCCGCAAGCACGACGAGCTGGACCAGCAGGCGGGAGTCCTGCGGGACTGGGAGGCCAAGCTGGCCGACCACAAGGAGCAGCAGCTCCGCGCGCAACAACAAATACTCGAGGAGCTGGCCAAGCAAATGGTTACCGGGCAGGACGCCGGGACGACCAACGAGGCCGGGACGGTATGAGGACCGGGCGGGTGCGGGTCCCGCAGGTGCGGGATATCGAAACGGCGCTGCGGCTCTACTACGAGCGGCTGGAGCTGAGCAACAAGGATATCAAGGAGCTGTTTGAAACATCCGACGGTACGGTATACCGGCTCAAGGCGATCGCCAAGGAGGAGATGGATGCCATGGGCCTCCCATGCTGGAACGCCACCCATGTAAACACCGAGGCGGCCTACAAGGCGTGGGGCATCGACATCCAGAAGCTCGAGCGAAACTACAAACGGCTGCAGTCCCTCCGGCTCAAGCCGGAGGGCGCGGTGGGCGGCGCGTGATCCGCCCGACCTGAGGGCGCGCAAGGGACGGCCGCGGCGAGAGCACAAGCCGCGGAGGGCAGGCTCGATACCTGCCGCCCTCTCCATAATAGTAGAAGGGAAGTAAAATAATGACGAATTTTGCAAGGATCGTGCAGAGCACGTCGACGATGGCGGAGGCGCTCGTCGATGCGGCATGGTGCAGGAGCTGCCAGTACAATCAGCGGGGCACCTGCCTCTACTGCCGCAACGACGGAGCGGACGATACGATTGCCGAGGCCTGCACAAGGCGGGCAGAAGAATGGCTGGAGGAAGAAGCGAAATGAACTGGATGAGCAGCGCGGAGCGTCACGAGCAGGCCCGGCTCGATGAGCTGAACCGCAAGGCGGAGGCCAGAGCGCAGGCCCGCAGATGCCGGGAGGCGGAGGCCAGAGCGCAGGCCCGCAGATGCCGGGAGGCGGAGAAGCGGGCAAAACAGGCGCAGCAGGACGCGGACCGCAAGGTTGCGATGCTGGTGCTGGCAACGGCCGCGATGGCCTGCATGATCCTCGGGGTATGCGTGATGCGCGCCTCGGCGTGGATCGGGGCCGGTCTGCTGGGCGCGGCGGCGCTGCTGGTATGATGGATCCCGCGTGAGGGGGATCCATCGTGAGGGGTGAGTGTGTCTGCCGCGCGTGCCGGTATCTCCGGGAGGAGGACGCCGGGCGCGATGCAAAATTTTTCCGTTGCGGGGCGACGGGGCGCGTGATCGAGCACGCGCCGCTCTGCGCAAAATGGCCGAGCACGCCGATGTGGCGCTGCCCGGCCGCGAGAATCAGAAAGGAGATGCGCAGAATGGAGAGGAGACACAAGTGGGAGCCTGGCGAGCGGGTGCTGGCGGTGTGCACGGGGACGTGGCACTACGGCGTCGGCGTGATCCGCAGCGGGCCGGACAAAAACAACCGGTACGTCGTGGAGTTTGACCGAGACGGCCTGCGCAGCGGGTGCCGGGTGATCGGGAGGCCGCAAGAATGAGCGTATGCGATAAGCGATGCGAGGCCTGCCCGTATCCGGATTGCATCAACGATGAGATGGATCTGGACGACTACCGGGAGGCCGACGCGAGGGACCGGGCGCTCGGGACGGTGCGCAAGGCAAAGGACCCGCCGCCCGTCGGGGGTGACACGGCCAAGAAGGAGGCGGCGCGGGAGCGGGCACGGGCGAAGTCGAGGGAATACAATAAAGCCCACAGGGCGGAGCTCAGGGAATACTACAAGAAATGGCGCGCAGAGCACCCGGGCGCGCAGAAGGAATATTACAGGCAAAATCGGGAGCGCGAGCTGGCGAAAGCGAGGGCCTATAGGGAGGCCCATCGGGAGGAGATCAACGCCAAGGCGCGGGAAAGATACTACCAAAAAAAGGGAGGAGAAGGGGTATGAAAGTGCACGTCCAGAAAGCAAAAAAGCGCGAGGAGGCTGTTCCGGAAGAACGGCTCGGAGCTTCCGTCGATGCATCGTATGGCGTATCGGTCGCGCTGTTGGATCGAGGAGCGGCTTATGCAACGGGATTCAGGACGGCGGCAATTGCCACGGGGGACCGGGGGCGGGCTGTCGCTACGGCGGAGTATGGCGTAGCGGTCATTGTGGGCGCGGCCGGAAAAGCGTCCAACTCAGGAAATCGTGGGGTAGCTGTTGCTACGTCAAAAAGGGGGCAAGCAGTCGCCACGGGGCGCTATGGGGCAGCCATAGCGTCCGGGATTGCCGGGGAAGTGATAGGCGCGCTCGGCTGCGCGCTGGTCGCCATCGAGCGGGCAAACGGAGAAGAGATTCTGAGCGTCGCCGCTGGCATCGTCGACGGCGTGAGCATCAAGCCAAACACATGGTACACCTGCAAGGGCGGGAAACTCGTGGAGGTGGAGTGATGTGGAGGAGAAAAAAGCGGGAAGAATCTCCCGCGGGAAATATCTGCGCCGGTAATGGGGAGACCAGTGTTGTTGTTACGTTGGAGGACAATGAATGGTCCGGCGTATCAGGCACCAATGGAGTAGCGGTCGCCACGGGACGCCACGCGAGAGCAACAGCTGTGGGGGAGTGCGGTGTGGCGCTGGCCGCGGGCTATCAAGGGGTTGCGAAAGTGGTGGCGGCGGAAGGCGTAGCTGTGGCTACGGGGGTGCTTGGTGCCGCCAGCGCTGGAAGTGCTTACGGCGTGGCCATGACAACCGCTACAGGCGGAATGGTAAGGGGCAAGCTCGGCTGTGCCCTGATCGCTGTCGATCGGCTGAACGGGGTCATTTTTAACATTGACACTGCCATCGTCGACGGAGTAAACATCAAAGAAGACACATGGTACGCCTGCAAGGGCGGGAAACTCGTGGAGGTGGAAAGATGACGATATACATTGCCGGTGGAATCACCGGCGTAGAGGATTACAAAGCGCGGTTTGAGGCCGCGAAGCGGATGCTGCTGCGGGAGGGAGAGGACCGGCCGATCAGCATGGAGCACTACTACGGTACGCCAAGGGCCGACAAGGTACTGAACCCTGCGGAGCTGCCGGAGGGATGGCCGGGCAAGGTATACATGGACGTGTGCCTTGCGATGATCCGCGCAGCCGACCTCGTGGTATTTTTGCCCGGCTGGGAGCAGAGCCGCGGTGCAAGCCTCGAGATGCAGTACTGCCGGTATCAGATCAAGCCGGTGTACAAGATCGAGGAGGATGAACTAGAAGGGTGGATGGAGGATTGACAAGCCAGGCGTTCCTCGGAGACTGCATGGATGTGATGCGGAAATATCCGGACAAGTACTTTGATCTCGCGGTCGTCGATCCACCCTACGGAGACGGGGGGGTAACTTTAAGGGACAAGCAAAAACTCGATTCGGCAGCCACTTCGACGCGTTCAAAAGTGACGCGGACGGGCGGGAAGTGGGCAGCAAAGTACGCAAAAAAATCGTGAGCTGGGACTATGCCCCCGGCGAGGATTATTTTGAGGAGCTTTTCCGCGTGTCCAAGGAGCAGATTATCTGGGGCGGAAACTATTTTGCGCTGCCGCCGAACCGGTGCTTTTTGGTTTGGGAGAAAACCAACATCCCGGAAAAGTTTACGATGGCGATGGCCGAATACGCCTGGTGCAGCTTTAACGATAATGCGAAGATCATAAAGCTATCCAGCGGGGGCATAGTCGGCCGGTTCCACCCGACGCAGAAGCCGGAGGATCTGTATCGCTGGATTTACCGGAATTACACCAAGCCGGGGGACAAGATCTTAGATACGCACCTCGGGAGCGGGAGCAGCCGCCGGGCGGCGTATGATTTTGGATTGGATTTTACTGGGATCGAAATCGATCCCGGATATTTTGAAAAGCAGGATGCTGCGTGGGCGGAATACACCGCGCAGGAGCGACTTTTTTAGGAGGTGAGGCAGGATGGCGGGGCTTACCCATCTCAGCCTGTTTTCCGGGATCGGCGGCCTTGATCTTGCGGCAGAGTGGGCCGGTTTTACGACCGTCGGGCAATGCGAGATGTCGGATTATCCGACAGCGGTGCTCGAAAAGCACTGGCCGGACGTCCCGCGCTGGCGGGATATCCGGACCCTGACAAAGGAGGGGTTTTATGAGAGGACCGGAGGTCTGCGAACAGTTGACGTTATATCCGGAGGATTCCCCTGCCAGCCGTTTTCCGTGGCCGGAAAGCAGCGCGGGAAGGAAGACGAGCGGTTTTTATGGCCCGAAATGCTCCGCGTTATCCGGCAGATTAGGCCGAATTGCGTCGTCGGTGAAAACGTGCCTGGGATCCTCAAGATTGCCGCCCGGCAGGTGGTCGAGGATCTGGAGCGTGAAGGCTATAACGCCATCGTGTTTAATTTTGAAGCTGCGGCTGTCGGCGCGTGGCACAGGCGGAGCCGCTTTTTCTTCGTCGGCATCGCCGAAGGGCGGCTTACTTCCGACGCCGAGAGCGAACGAAGTGAAGGACAGCCTTCAGCACGTACCGCCGAGCAGGATGAAAAGCCCTGGGAAATGCAACCTGACGCAGTATATAGCATTGGAACGGCTATTCACAACACCGTGTGCGGCAGATTCGACCGGGACGCACGGCGGCGGGAATCGCCGGAGCTTGCGGACGGACGTCAATGGGCAGCTGAACCCGGAGTGGGTAGAGTGGCTAATGGGCTTCCCTGCCGGGTGGAGCGCATTAGAGCCCTCGGAAATGCAGTTGTACCGCAGCAGGCATACCCGATCTTCCGCGCGCTCGCGGAGGAACTGAATAGGAGGACCGACAATGGAAAAGTACATCGATGAATCGGCAGTGCTTAAGAGAGCGATGAACACCTATGGCTATGATTTGCAGATCATGGCAACGATAGGGGAAATGAGCGAGCTACAGAAGGAGCTGTGCAAGTACATGCGCGGCAAATACTCGCCTGCAAGCATCGCCGAGGCGATCGCCGATGTGGAGATCATGCTCGAGCAAATGCAGATGCTGTTTTGCTGCGCGGATGATGTGAGTTCCATGCGCAGGCGCAAAGTGGAGCGGCTGAAAGAGAGGTTAGACAACGGAAATCAGAGAGGCGATCGATAGAGCGGTAAAGGCGCGATGGAGAGACGGTCTGATCAACATACTGATCGATGTCGGGCTCACGCTGGGGGGAACAGGCCTAAGGGCCAATGGGAGCGTGTATCGAGATATCGATATCGGGCTGCTGATTTTGGAAGCAGCCCGAAGCCTGCAGGAATGCCTGGACGAGGCAGAGCCGGAAAAGACTACCGGAGGAGTTGAACAGGAGGAACGTGATGGACATTAACAAGTTTATTGATGCCCAGATGGCCGCGTGGGCGAGGAATGACCTGATCGGCATGCTGGCCGATGCCGGGCACGCGCTGGTGCAAACCGGCCTGAAGGTCAACGGAGCAAGATACCAGGACGTGCTGGTAGGGCCGCTGATGGTGAAAGCGGCAGCAGCGCTGGAAGAGTGCTGGAAGCGTGAGGGGCTGATCCAGGATGCAGCAAAGCCGGAAAATCCGGACGACGTGGTGGTCAAAGTCACCGTGCCGGACCGCTGGCCTATGCCGGAAGCCGGGCAGCGGTGGGCCGCGCAGGAGGCGGCTGCGCCGAAGCCGATGACCAACAGACTTGCCACAATGACGGATGCAAAGCGGGAAATCGCGGAGATGCCTGCCGCAGATGTTGTGCCGGTGGTGCATGGGAAATGGATCATTGGAACTGGCGACGACGAATTTGATGTAAAATGCCCCAAATGCGGATGGGACGATATATTCGAAGTTGCTGGCATAGCTGCCGTAAAAAGGATTAGTGAAACCATGCACTATTGCCCCAACTGCGGCGCGAGGATGTGGGCATGATTTGTTTTTACATCATGGCAATCCTTTCGAGGCTGGCAGGGGCTGGCGCGCTGGAAGCCTTAAGAGCCTCTGATGGGGCGGATTTGTCCGCTATCGCGCTATGGGTGCTATGCGATATCGAGGCGCTGAAACTTATTTTCGGGAAGCGGAGGTAAAGTAAAATGAACACGAAAGAACTGATTGCGGCGTGCCGGGACACGGCAGACGCGCTCGGAGATGCCAATCTCCGGATCAGCACAACCAAATTTGATAGCCGGAGCGTATCCGATCTGCTGTGGGCGGCAGCGGCCGCGCTGGAGGCGGCTGCGCCGAAGCCCATGACAAACGGCGACCGCATCCGGGCGATGACGGACGAGGAGCTGGCGGAGTCGGATGAGCTTTTGAGTGGGCTGTGCAACGTGCTGCACGGACAGGGCTATCCCTGTGAGGCAAACACATGCCGCGAGTGCCTGATCAAATGGCTGGGAAGCCCAGAAAAGGAGGCTGCGCAGGAGCCGGTGACCAGCGGCGACCGCATCCGGGCCATGACGGCCGAGGAGCTGGCGGAGCGCGAAAGACTGGAGAGATTATACGAGGAAACAAGGCAGATCGCCGATCGCAGGGCATGGGACGAGACGTCGCGGACGATGGCATACAACTGCGGACAGGAGGCCAATGATGGGCAATAGCTATGCGGAGCGGGTGCAGCGGGACCGGCAGCGGTATTTGGATATCGGCCTGGACTCCGGGGCGCAGATCGTGCACGATATGCTGTGCGTGGCGCTGCGAGATAAGCAGGCGATGGGCGACGATGTATGGGGCAAGGAGCGCATCGTGCGTCTGCTGACGAGGCTCAACGAGCTCAAGGAGGAGTTCGGCCCGGCCTTCCGGCCGGGCCCGGAGCAGGACTACATGCAGGAGCAGCTGGACGGCGCGCTGCGCGAGATCTTCGGCGCGGCGACGGTGCCGTTTGCCGTGCGGCATCCCTACATCCGGGAGATCGATTACACAAAGAGGAGATGACGGCATGGCAAAGACGGGAAAGAGCAGCTCGGCCGCAAAGCGGCTGCGCGGCCGGCCGAGGCGGCACAAGCCGCGCCTGTGCCGGTGCTGCGGGCGGGAGATGGAGCCAACGCAGGTATGGATCTGCGCCTCGTGCGAGGCGGCGGGACGGACGATCCCGCGGGCAAGAGGCGTACAGAGCGGGGCGGAGCTGCTGGCGATCGCACGGGCGCGAGAGGCGGCTGAGGAGCCGATCCTCGAGGGATGGGGCCTCGACGAGATCGAGGCGCTGGCGAGGTACCTCTGGGATAACGGGGCCAAGGCCTACGGCTCATACGGCAAGCTGCGAGGATGGTGCGATAACGTCGGAAGGCTGCCGCCGCTGCCGGAGGGGCTGTGAGATGGCGCGGGACAAGTATTTTTTTACGGAGCCGGTGCCGATGCAGGTGATCCTGCGGGACGGGCGCGTGTACGAGGAGCGGGCCTACTGCCCGACAGACGCGCGGCTGGCCGTGGCGGCGCACGGAGATGCCGGGTGGGAGGATGTGATGGACGCCAAGGTCGCGATCTCCACGGAGGCGATGCGGGCGGCGGGGTATTTGCCGCAGCCGTAAAAAAACAAAAAGCCGGGAGCCTCGGAGGAGGCTCCCGGACGGGTGCTGCGCTCAGCGCCGCAGGGATGCGGGGCCGAGCGGAACGGCCGAAAGGTTGACGGAAACTTACACGGGATCGGTGGTAGGATATTAGGCAAGATTAGACGGGACACCACCAGAGGCCATCGCATAGGGCATCGTAATCCCTGGGATAGAGCTGGTCGCGTGCCCACTCCTTGGCCTGCGCCTCCGACATAACGGAGATGACGCGGTCGTCCTCCGTGGCGGTAAAATAAGTGTCATTAACGGCCTCATACAGGTAGAGGTGATCGAGATGCCGGATACTGTGATCAAAGTAGTTATCCCCGATGCAGCAGGCAAGCTCCGGGTCATACACCCCTCTGCGAGGGACGGGGACGATGTGCTGCCCATGGAGATCGACTCGGCCATGCCCCATAGGAATCACGCCTGCGTCGACAACGACCTCCGAGACCTGGGCGGTGACGTCAACAGCAGACGAGTCGGGGTAGAGAGCATCCTCGTAGCACAGGATCAGAGACGGGTGGAGCCAGTCGCAGACGTCGCCGAAATCCGGGTCGTCCACAGTAAGCAGGTGCCCGACAAGCCACTCGTTAGTCTTGTTGGGGATGGGCCAGTAGATCCTGTGATGATGGCCGTCTGCATCGAGGGCGTCCGCCTCAAACCACGGGGTGTGCCACTCCGGGGGATCCATGTCATAGTCCAGATCGCCGGGGACGACCGGCGTGCCGATCAGGCGGATGGGATATTTGCCCATAGGTCAATCCTCCTCGGGGGGATCGGACTCAGCCGGGGCGAGGGCATCCGGGCTGGGCAGCAGGCCGAGACACTGCTGCAGCAGCAGCCGGACGTAGAACGGCGGCTCGCGGCGCGCAGCCGACCAATCCTCGACGGTACGGTACGGGATGCAAAAGCGCTCGGCAAGCGCGCGGTTGCTGAGCCCGGCGGCTTTGGCGATCTCCGGGACGGTGCGGTGCGCGGCATCCCAGATCAGGCCGAGAGCGGCCAGACGGGCATCGGGGATGGGGTCCTCCGGGGCGTCGCCCCAGATCTCGGAGAGCGCGAGATCGGAGACGAAGAAATCGCGCTCGGCGTAGGAAAATACCTCCTTGATGGAGGCTCGGTACTGGTTGATGGTCATGATGATTCCCTCCTTGATTATTGATCGTTGGGGCCTCCAATTACCTTGTAGAGTTTGCCGCGATGGCACTCATACCATGTGTTAGGCATGATGGTTACACCATCGACGATCCCGGCAGCGACACTCACAATGTTACCGTCAATCCGCTCGACGGCAAACAGCGCACAACCGAGCATACCCATTACCATGCCGCCCCATCCGGTCGCCAGGGCAACGCCATGGCCGCTCGTGGCGTCAGCAGAGCCATACGATCCCGTGGCGACAGCTACGGCCTGCTCGCCCATGGCGGATGCGGACCCACGATGACCAGTTACGGCGGCAACGGAATGATTTCCCCAAGCGAAAGCGTCGCTCTCGCTGCCCGTAGAGACGGCAGCGCCCCGCTCGCCGCGGGAGGATGCAGCAGCCTGCGCCCCTGTAGAGACGGCAACCCCGCGCCAGCCGGTGGAACCGGCCGTGCCATGGTCATCTGTGGCGGCAGCAACACCCTGATCGCCATCGGCATCAGCCGCACCCCAATGGATGGTGGACACGGCCGCGCCGTACTTGCCTGTGGCGGAGACTGCGCCACGACCACACGCGCAGGTGTAGACGTAGAGGCTGTCGGGGTGGCTAGGCCGCATGGGGCCAAGATACGCAAAATGTTTGGTGTAGACATTGCGGGTATTGGGGGCATCAGGATTTAGGATGGGGGATTCAATGTCTGCCATAGTAGTTAGCTCCTTTCCCAAATTTGAGCAGGTGGGGTTGGCGGCTCGGCGCGGCTGCCTTAAAAGTCCTCTCCGGAGATGTACTCCGCGACGCAGATGAGGTCGGTCGTCTCGTGGCCGTCCTCGTCATAGCCGCCGTCGATCTCCGCGATCATCTCGCAGCCGCGAGACTTGGCCATCGCTACGGCCTCGGACCAGTCAAAGCTGCCGGTGCCCCAATCGTTATCGCTGCTGTTAGCAAGTACTGCGTACCAATTCTTCTTTTCCATGATTTTTCCTTTCCGGCCTTCGGCCTGTCCGTTTTTGATTTGACCCTTGGGTCATTTACTGATTGTATTATACCACGCATTGCGTGGTATGTCAAGAGGGCACGAGAAAAAACATGAACAAAAACAAAATTGAATTTTGTGCAGAATGCACAAAACGCAGAAAATGAACGCAAGCCAGAGGCTGCGGCGGGGGCCGATCGGGGGATCGGGCCTCGCCGGAACCGCCGGAAGGGCGACAAACGGGAACCTTGACAGCCGAACACACGGGAAACGCATGCGTGTGATTTTTTGAAACACACGAGTGCGTTATACCATATTAAATACGCGCGCACGCGCGTATTTATCGGCTTGCTTAAAACTTATATCTAGCGCCGCAGTGGCGGGGGAAGGGAGACCAGGGTGAAAATCATGGAGCGGACCTATCGTTGCAAAAATGGCGTCGTGGAAAAGACGCGGTATCACGTCGGCGACAACGCTCGTCCGCGCGGGCGCAAGACGGGCGTGACGACGCCGCGGCAGCAGGAGCAGAATTTTAACACGGCAGTCCGCCGCCTGGCACGCCTGCTCAACTGCAACTGCACGGCAGACAAGGGCCTGCTCGTGACGCTCCGCTTTGCGGACGAGGGGATCGACAAGCTGCGCGAGACAGCCGGAGACGATCCCGACAAGCTGCGCGATGCCGCAGAGCATCAGGCGATGCTCTGGCTGCGCCGCCTGCGCCGCAAGGACAAGGGCGTGATCCCGTTTTACACGCTTTCGGCGAGCGACATGGACGGCGACACCGGCGAGCTGGTGCGTCTGCACGTGCATATCTGCATGGAGACGGACGGGAGCCTCAGCTGGGATGCGCTGCGGGACGCCTGGACGCTCGGGAGCGTCAACATCCGCAGCCTCCGCGGGCAGGACGACTACAGCCCGATCGCCTACTACATGCTCAAGCAGGTCCGGCGTGTGCCGGACCGCAAAAAATACAAGGTCAGCCGCGGAGCCGCTCTGCCGACGACGGAGGAGCGCGAGGTCGTGCTGTGCACCAAGATGCGCGCGCCGAAGGGCGCGAGAGTGCTGGAGGAGCGCTACGTCGAGGGCGAGGCCGGGGCATATCTGCGCTACGTGCCACGCAAGCGCGGCAAAAAGCTCGGCGGACACAAAATGACGGCCCGCGAGCTGCTCGAAAACGGCGAAAATCTCGAAAAAGAAAGTTGACTCGCGGTCCGCGCGGGGGAATGCGCAGGCGCGGACCAAACAAACGCGCGCGCGGATGGGATATGCCGCGCCGATCATACGGGAGGACTCTGCCTGAGCGGCGCTCCGGCAGGGACAGGACCGCTATGCCGCCACGGTATAGCGGATATCGTGCATACACAGGAGGGCGAGGGGATGAGTTTCCGGCGGATGAGCGGGATCCGGCTGCCGTACCGGCGGCAGGGCCTGATCTACTTTACGCTGCTGAGCTACGAGGATATGGGCAAGGCAGGCAAAAAACGGGTCGACGCCAAGCTGCTCGAGGCGGCCTACGGCGAGGAGGCGTATGCGGAGGCGCTGCGCGATTGGTGCTGCGGGAGGAGCACGGTGCAGGCGGCGGCGATCGCGCACGGCGTCAGCGAGAGCACGCTCTACCGGGCGCGCAAACGGCTGTATGAGGCATGGTAACGCGGCACAAAAGTTGACGGCAACTAACACGGCTACCGTGGTATCCTAACGGCAAACAGGGAGGGATGCACATGGGCCGAAAAAAGGCTTACAAGCCCGCAGCGCTCCGGCGCGCGGTGCAGGAATACTTTGCAGCGCTGCGCTACCGGGAGCCGGTATACCGCGAGGAGCCGGTGCTGGACGACGACGGGCAGCCGGAGCTGGATCGGTACGGACACCCGGCGACGCGCTTTGTGCGCGTGGTGACGGAGGACGGGACGCCAGCCAGCAGGACGAGCTGGGTCAGCCCGCCGACGATCACGGGGCTGTGCGGTCGGCTGGGCATCAGTCGGCAGACGTGGAGCAAGTATCTGGCAGCTGAGGAGACGCACGACATCTGCGACGAGGCCAAGCGGGTGATCGAGACGTACCTGCAGGAGCGGCTCGAGGACAAAAACTCCGCAGCGGGCGCAAAATTTGCGCTGCAGGCCAACTATGACTGGCGCGAGCGGCGGGAGATCAGCACGGACGCGCCGACGAGAGCCGCGATCACGGGCGGCGAGATGACGATGGACGACAAGCTGGCGCTGCTGCGCGAGATCCAGGGCATGCAGCTGCCGGGGACGGAGGGGACACATGACAGCGACGGTACTGTTTGAGCGGCTGCGCAAGCTCAAGCCGGTCCCGGCGGAGATCGACGACACGATCCTGCTGGACTGGCTCAATCAGGTAGAGGGGCAGATCCTCCACGAGATCTTTTTGCTGGCCTTAAGCGAGATCACGCCGTATTCGGCGACGCCGACCGAGGCGCTGGCGGCGCCGTATCCCTACGACGGGATCTATCTGCTGTGGATGGAGGCACAGGTCGACTTTTCCAACGGCGAGTACGAGCGCTACACCAACACGATGCAGCGGTACAACGCCGCGTGGAACGATCTGGCGCGGCACATTGCCAAGTGCATCCGGCCGGTCTACGGCAGGGCCGTGGAGCAGGGCTATTACCTGAGCGCCTACGGGATCGCCAAGGCGCACGGCTACACCGGCACGGAGGCCGAGTGGCTGGCCAGCCTCAAGGGCGCAGCGGGAGAGCCGGGCAAGGATGGCAAGCCGTTTAATTGGCGCGGGGCGTGGGATGCAACCGCGACTTATGCGCATCTTGATGCCGTGGAGCACGGCGGGAGCAGCTACGTCTGGGCGGCCGAGGAGGCCAGCACGGCCGGAGACGAGCCGGGCGTGGACGAGCTGTGGGAGCTGTGCGCGGCCAAGGGGGCCAAGGGAGATACCGGTGCGGCAGGTGTGGCGGGACCGCAGGGGCCGCAGGGCGAAAAGGGAGATACCGGGCCGCAGGGACCGCAGGGGCCGCAGGGCGAAAAGGGCGATAAGGGAGATACCGGGCCGCAAGGACCGGCCGGAAGCAGCGCAGAGCTGCCGGAGGTGCTGGGCAACCTCGGGACGGAGATGGCCGACGCAGCCGAGGGAGCGATCCCGATCGCAGACGGCGCGAACGGCTGGACGACGGAAAAGCTCATCAAGGCCTACACCGGAGACAATGATCTGATCGGGTATATCCCGGCCACGGAATGGGTGGCGGCGTATATGGCGGCGCAAAAGGCACTGCTCAAGCTGCTGCCAGATAGCGCGGCAGCAGACGTCGGGAAGCTGCTGCAGGTCGGAGCGGATGGAAATGCAGCGTGGGGAAATAGACTGCCGACGGCCCTGAAAAACCCGGCTGCGCTGACGTTTGCAGGCGCGGTAACCGGGACGTATGACGGCTCAGAAGCGCTGACGATCACGATCCCCGAGGGCGGCTCCGGCGGAAGCTCCGGCGGTGGGCTGCGGAAGATGAGCGCCGTAGCCGGCTATATCGGCATCCCAGCGGCCGAGCTGCCGCAGGACGGCACAGTTTGGATGTGCATCTCCAAAGGAGACGGCGCAGAGCTATACTCCGGTACCGTCACCATCGAGGGCGGAAGCCTCACGGCAAACAACCTGATCGCCGTGAGCAGCGGCTCCGTCATCCAGCTCAATCAGGCAACGACTATCGGCGCTGGCTTTGTCATATACGGGATGTCTGCGACGGATTACGTCGGCGTGTGGCAGCAGGTTGGGGCAGGTAGCGCAGCCATCAACTGGCGCGGCGAATGGGCAGAGGTCACGCTGTACAGCAAGCTGGATGCGGTATCCTACGAGGGGAGCAGCTATATCTTTGCCTCTGATACCCCTGCTACCGGTGCTATCCCCGGGATTGACGGAGAATGGCAGCTGATGGCGCAGAAGGGCGACTCCGGCACGGACCTCTCCCTCGGCGTAACCGGCGCGACGGTCGGGCAGATCGCCAAAATCTCCGCCGTGGACGAAAACGGCAAGCCGACCAAGTGGGAGCCGGTGGATATGCCGAGTGGCGGGGGAGGCGGATCGAGCTGGACGGTGCACACGAGTACGACTATACCGGAGGACGTTGCATACGTCCAACTGGACGGGCTGCCGGAGGATTGGCGAGAATTATGCATCCTGATCGAGGAAGGGAGCAAACCTGTATACCGTAAAACTGCGGATGATTCGGAACAGGATTACAATGTTATGGCGGGTAAAGCGGCAAGTTACAACATGGATAGTAGCAGCTTTTATATATACTCAGCCAAAGGGCGTAAATGGGCACATGTTAGCAGGCCGGGGGATAAACATTTTTTCTCCGTAGTATCGAGTTATGCCAAAGTGGGAAACTCCGGCTATTATGCAAGTGCTGCTGCGTCAAAAACGAGTGCTTTGGAACAAGTCGATCCGACATCTATCACGTTATTTGGGTATGGGCCGCAAACCGGGAATGTGGTATCGGCCGGGACAACGGTAAAAATCTGGTATCTGAAGTGAAGCGAGGATCAAACGATGAAAATTTACGAAAACGGCGTGATCCGCGACATGACGGCGGAAGAAATCGCGGAAATGGAAGAAGCAAAGCTCCGGCATGAAGCAGCGGAGAAGCATAGACCGCTTACAGTTGATGAGGTAAGTGCGATGCTTATTAAACAACAGATCAACACGCTGGCAGTGGATGATCAGACAGCACTGCGGATGATTGCGTTTTATCCAGATTGGGAGAATGGCAAGGCTTATGCGGCTGGAGATAAGCTGGTATCTGGTGGCAAGCTGTATAAGGTGCTGCAGGCGCACACGTCGCAGTCAACGTGGGTGCCGGGCGCAGCGGGCACGGAAAGCCTGTACGCCCGCATCGACGAGGAGCACGACGGGACGCAGTACGATCCGATCCCCTACAAGGGCAACATGGCCCTCGAAAACGGCAAGTATTACACGCAGGGCGGCGTGCTGTACAAGTGCACCCGCGATACCGGCAACCCGGTGTATAACACGCTGGCGGAGCTGGTGGGAATTTATGTGGAGGTAGCAGCATGATCTACTTTGTACCCGGTATGGAGATTGAGGAGGGAATGCGGTACACCGACGGGATACGGCGGTATATCGCGATCCGGTCCGGGCAGGCGGAGAGCCTTACGGACGAGGAATTTTTTGAGGCGCTGTAAGCGCGAGAGGAGGACAAGATGCAGCAGTATCAGTGCCTGTTGGTGGCAAACGAGTGCTACCAGCGCGGGAGGCTTATGACGCCGACCAAGATCGTGGTGCACAGCACGGCGGCCAACAACACGAGTATAAGCCGGTACGTGCAGCCCGCGCCGGGGCAGACGGCCGGGCTGATGCAGTATCAGCCGCAGGAGCGCAAGCTGACGGCGAGCGAGATGAAAGCCGTCCTCGGTGCAAACCGGTACGGGAACGACTGGAACCGGGAAGGCCTGTACGTCTGCGTGCACGCCTTTCTCGGCAAGCTGGCAGACGGCAGCCTTGCGGTATGTCAGACGCTGCCGTGGAAGAGGCGGTGCTGGGGCGTCGGCTCCGGCAGAAAGGGCAGTTACAACGACTGCGCGATCCAGTTTGAAATCTGCGAGGACGACCACAGAGACGCGGACTATTGCCGCGAAACGTTTGAGCTTGCAGCCGAGCTGTGCGCCCACCTGATGCGGGCCTATCCAACGATCACGGAGATCGTAAGCCACAACGAGGCCGGGCAGCGGGGCTACGGCTCCGATCACAACGACCCGGATAACTGGTGGCCGCGGCACGGCTACACGATGGGGATGCTGCGGCGGCGCGTGGCGGAGCTGCTGGCGGGCAAGCCGCAGCCCGCGCCGGAGCCGAGCGCAAAGGAAATTTACCGCATCCGCAAGAGCTGGGGCGACGCAGCCAGCCAGATCGGGGCGTACAGCGATCTCAGCAACGCCATTGCGGCCTGCCCGACGGGCTACAGCGTATACGGTCCCGGCGGAAAGGCAGTGTATTCCGGCGGCACGACGGTCGTGCCGGACAACAAGGTGCAGCCGCCCAAGCAGTACACGGCCGGATACCGGCGAAGCTACGCCGTCCGGGCAAACGGCGGGCTCAACCTGCGCAAGGGACCGGGCACGCAGTACACCAGCATCCGCGTGATGCCGGACGGCAGCAAGTGCAGCTGCTACGGGTACCACACCGGGGAGTGGCTGTACGTTATAGACGCAGCGGGCGCGACCGGGTACGCAAAGCTCAAGTATCTGGAGAGGCGGTGAGGCGGTGACGCAGGATGAGCTGATCCAAAAGCTGACGGAAACGGAGCAGCGCAGCAAGAGCAACACGCACCGGATCGACGAACTGGAGCAGGATCAAAAGGCGTTAAACAAGCTGGCCACGAGCGTGGCCGTAATGGCGCAGGGGCAGCAGACGATCCGGAGGGACGTGGCCAAGAGCGGCGAGGATATCAAGGCGGTGCGCAAGAGCATCGAGATGCTGCAGGCAGCGCCCGGAAAGCGCTGGGAAAAGGTCGTGGAAAAGATCATCCTCGTGGCAGTCGGCGCGGTCGTCGCGTGGCTGCTGGCAAGGATGGGCATCAAATGAGGAGGGGAAAACCATGAGGAACTGGAAAAAGTGGCTCAAGGCGGCCGCGATCCGCGCCGTAAAGACGGTGGCGCAGACGGCCGTGGCGACAATCGGCACGAGCGCCGTGCTCGGCGAGGTAAACTGGGCCGTTGTGGCCAGCGCTTCCGCGCTGGCGGGCGTGCTCAGCCTGCTGACCAGCGTGGCGGGCCTGCCGGAAGAAAAAAACGAATAAGGCCGGAAAGAGAGCGCCCTGCGGGAGACCGCGGGGCGCTCTTTTTGCGCGCTTACACGGCAGTACAAGTTGACGGTAACTAACACGGCTTTTGGGGTAAAATGGCCAAAACCGGTGAGAGGAGGGGACAGCATGGCAGACAGCAGAGACGGCTACGCGGGCAAGATCGGCCACGGCGGACAGCAGTACGTCAAGGCACCTTTTGCAAAAAAGCCGACGGCGGATCAGAGCCGGATCCACACCGGCACGGACCTGCGCATGACGGCAGGCAAGAAGCTCAGCGGCAACGCGGGCAGCAACAAGTGACGCCCTGAGGGGCAGGAGGGGACACAATGGATTGGTATCAGAAGTTTGGGCTGCCGCAGCCCGAAGAAGGCGCAAACGAGCAGGGAGCCGCCGCCCCTGACGCTGACGAGACTCCGGCAGGCGAAAACGGGCAGGAGGTCGCCGCCCCTGCGGAAACCGAAGAAGCGGAAGATCACGCGGCAGAGACGCAGCCGGACGCGGAGGACGCTCCGCAGGGGGAGGCGCAGCAGCCGCAGGACAAGGAGACCCGCCGCCAGCAGGCTGCGGCCCGCAGAGAGCGGGAGCAGAGGGAGGCGATCGACGCCGCACTGGCGTCCGAGCGGGAAAAGTGGGAGAAAGAGGTCTTTGGCAAGGCCGGGATCAAGGACCCGTTTACGGGCAAGACCGTGGAAAACATGGAGGACTGGAGAGCATTCCAGGCCGCCACGGCCAACGCCAAGCTGGCAAACGACCTCAAGGCAGGACGGCTGACACCGGAGGGGCTGCAGCAGGCCCTGATGCAGTCGCCGGAGATCCAGCAGATCCTCAGCGGAGCCAAGGAGGCGCAGCAGCGCGCCGAGGCAGCCGAGCAGAGAGCCGGAGCGCAGGAGTTTTCGCAGCGCCGCGAGACGGAGCTGGCGGAGATCCGCCGGATGAATCCCGCCATCAAGTCGCTGGACGACATCATGGCGATGGAGACCGGCTCCAAATTTGCCGATGCGGTACGCCGAGGCAACAACTACGTCGATGCATACCGGCTGGCAAACTTTGATGCCCTGCAGCGCGGCCAGCGCGCGGCGGGAGAACAGGCGGCGAGAAACGCTGCGGCCGGGCTGCAGCATCAGCAGCGGACACGGCAGACGACCGGAGACACCCCGGCACCCGTACCGGCAGGGGTCAAGGCCTTTTACAAGGCACTCAACCCCAATGCGACGGATGCGGAGATCTCCGCACATTACAACAAGACACACAAGGCCGGATAACGGCCGGAAGGAGGACAAATGGCATTTTTACCGCAGAGCTACCGCGACGGTCAGCCTGAGCCGTGGGAATACCTCGAGGCATCCGCCATCGGGGCATGCACCGTCGGCATGGCGCTGACGCTCACGAGCGGCAAGCTTGCAAAGTGCACCGGCGCAACGAGACCGGACTATATCAGCATGTACGGCGGCACGGTGGCTGCCGGGGACGTGATCCCCTGCATCCGCGTGCACGAGGAGACGATCTATGAGACGGAGTGGAGCGCGGCCAACACCGGCGCGGCCGTCGGCCAGATGGTGACGATCGACACGACCGGCTCCAAGGCCACGGCGACCACGACAAACGGCGTCTTTGAGGTCGTGAGCTACAAGGGCACGGCGATCGGCGACACGGTCCGCGGCAGATTTATTCGCCCGGGCACGGTGACGAGCACGGGCTAACAGAGACAGGAGGGGAAATATTTGGCAGGCATTATCGTATCTGAAGCCAGCAACACCACAAATGCGCTTTTCGGCGAGCTGCAGTCTCCGCTGCGCATGCTCTTGGAGAGAGAGTATGAGGCGTGGATGAACTCGGAGGAGGCGAAGATCCTCGAGGAGATCTTCGTGGACATCCCGATCACGACGGCCAGCACGGCGCTCGGCGGCCTGACCGGCAGCAACAGCTTTGAGCCGGTTGGCGAGAACGGCGCGTATCCGCAGGGCGGCATCGAGCAGGGTTACTTCAAGACCTTCCGCCCGATCACGTGGAAGGGCAGCTTCTCGATCTCCATGGAGATGATGGAGGACAAGCTCGAAAGCGTGCTCAAGGGTCAGCCGATCCAGTTCCTGGACGACTTCCGCCGGGCCAAGAACAACTTTTTCTGGGGCCTGCTCGGCAACGCGATCCAGAATAAGGACACCGTGAAGGTCGGCGTCGAGACGTTCGATCTCACGGCCAAGGACGACGTGAAGCTGTTTTCGCAGGCTCACAAGATCAAGAAGACGGGCAAGACGCAGAGCAACGCATTCTCCAACGCGTTCTCCGAGGCAAACCTCGGTCTCGTGGCGACGGCAATGCAGAATCTCAAGACCGACAGCGGAGACGTGGGCAACCTCGCGCCGGACACCATCATCATCCCGAACGACGCCAAGGCAAAGGCCGACGTATTCGGCGTGCTGGGCGCGTACCACGACACGAGCACGGCCGCGGGCAACAAGTACAACTACCAGTTCGGCAATTGGAACGTCATCGTGACGCCGTACCTCGTCCCGTACATGGGCACGAGCGGCTACCCGTGGATCCTCGCCGATCTGGCGTACAACAAGCGCAACCTCGGCGCAGTCAACATCAACCGCAAGCCGCTGACCGTGCGCAGCGAGATCGAAGCGAACGATGCAAATACGTGGAAGGGAAATTCCAGATTTACCGGCGGCTTTTACGACTATCGCGCTTTCGCGGTGGGCGGCGTCGCCTTCGGCAGCACGCTCTCCTGATGGAGCGTAAGTAAGTAAAGAGGGGGCAGGAAAATGGACGACAAGGCGCTGCAGGCTGCGCTGTGGTACAAGCAGCTGTGCGAGAGCAACAACGCCGTTTTCCTGCCCCTGTTTTTTGACCATCACCGGCACCTGATCCTGATGGGCGGCGGCGGCAGCGGCAAGTCGATCTTTGCAGGCCGCAAGGTGCTGGAGCGCTGCGCGACGGAGCCGGGGCACAGGATGCTCGTGGTGCGCAAGGTCGCCAAGACGCTGCGCGAGAGCTGCTTTGACCAGCTCAAGGCGCAGGCCATGCAGTACTACGGCCCGGCGATCAGAATGATCCCGCGAGGCAAGAGCGGCGACATGTACATCACGTTTACCAACGGCAGCGAAATTTTGTTCGCCGGACTGGACGACGTGGAAAAGCTCAAGTCCATCCACGATATCTCGGGCATCTGGATCGAGGAGGCGAGCGAGCTGCTGGAGGGGGACTTCAACCAGCTCGACATCCGCCTCCGCGGCGAGCGCAAATATTACAAGCAGATCATCATCTCGTTTAACCCGATCTCCATTACGCACTGGCTGAAAAAGCGGTTTTTCGATCGCGAGGACGCACGCGTCGTGACGAGCCGGACGACGTACAAGGACAACCGCTTTCTGCCGGAGGAGGACCGCCTGACGCTGGAGGCATTCCGCGAGACGGACCCGTATTATTATCAGGTATACTGCCTCGGGCAGTGGGGCGTGCTGAGCCAGACGATTTTCTGGCGAGCCATCCTGATGGATCGGCTGCTGCACTGCAAAAAGCCGATCCGGCGCGGGAGATTTGCCTACCGCTACGACGAGACCGCGATCACAGACGCAGCGTTTACGGACGCGGAAGACGGCGAGACGCTCGTCTGGGAGGAGCCGCAGGCAGGGCATCCCTACGTCATCGGCGCAGACACGGCGGGAGAAGGCTCGGACTGGTTTGTCGCCTGCGTCATCGATAACAGCACGGGGCGGCTCGTGGCAAAGTACCGCACGAGGACCGACGAGGATCTGTTTGCCCGTGAGGTATGGTGCCTAGGCATGTGGTACAATCAGGCCCTCGTCGGCATCGAGGCCAACTTTTCGACACATCCAATCAAGGAGCTTTCACGGCTGCGGTATCCGCGGCAGTTCGTGCGGCAGGTCGAGGACAGCCTGACGCATGTGGTGCGCGAGGCGCTCGGCTTTAAGACGGACCGTCTGACGCGGCCGGTCATCATCGCGGAGCTGCAGGGGATCATGCGTGAGCATCCGGAGCTGATCGACGATGAGGATTGCCTCAACGAGATGTTGACCTTTGCCCGCAACAGCAAGGGACGGCCGGAGGCGGTCGAGGGCGCGCACGACGACTGCGTGATGGCGCTGGCGATCACCTACTATGTGCGCCAGCAGCAGCGGGCGACCGTGGAGACGCGGCACAAGCGCGTCAAATGGGACAAGGATCAATGGGAGGACTACAGATCGGCCGACGCCACGGAGCGGGCCTATCTGATCGGCAAATGGGGCAACCCATTTTGAGACAGGAGGGAAATATGCTGCAAAATATCCGACAGCTGGCGGGAGAGCCGCCGGAGCTGACCGGCAACGCCGCGGCTGACACGGCCGCGCTCAACCGCTGGCACAGCAAGCTGATGGCCGGGCTTGAATATCTATTTTGTCAGGTCGAAAACGAAATGGACGCGATCACTGGCGACCGGGCAGCCATGGCGGAGCGAAAGATGCAGGCCGCGAAAAAGCGGCTGGAACGGGGGAGACAGAATGGGTAGACTGCCGGGCATGGCCTATAGCTCCGGGATCACGCGGTCGCAGCAGGTGCAGTTCGGCGGCCTGCGGCATCACCCGAACGCCGGGAACGGCGAGATCTATGATATGGAGAATATGAGCGCGCGGGACTATCCCCTGCTGCGCTCTCGAGATAAGCGCCGGAACGGCAGAACGCTGACCGGCGCAACGGAGATGTTTTTTGACAACCATGCGATGTGGTACGTCGATGCGGACGGCTGGCTGTGGTACAAGCGGGCGCTGCTCAACCTCAAGGTCGCATACGTCGGGACAGGCGAGACAAAGTTTGTGCGCTTTGGGGACCGCATCGTGCTGATGCCCGCGAAAAAGCTGGTGCAGGCAAAATACACCGTTGCAGGGACGGCGGCCAATCCGGCAGCCCTGCCGACGAGCGCCGAAAAGGGAACGGCATACGTCATCAACACCAATAACGATCCGCAGGACCCGAAATGGTCGCTCTTCGTTTGGACCGGCGACGAGTGGGACAGCAGCATGGGCGCGTGGTTCGTGAGCATGGAGGCGGAGCTGACGGCGACCAAGATCACGATCTCGGACGGGACGATCTACGGAGCCGCCGCCACGGCCAATACGCTGACGATCAATCTCCCGGCATCGGCCGATCTTGCAAAGGCAGGATTTCAGGCCGGAGACGCCGTGGAGATCGACGGCCTGACCACGGAGCCGGACAACAACAAGATCGCGATCATCCGCGAGATCGGTTCAAAGAGCATTGCCTTTTCCGATTATTGCTTTAAGATCCCGCTAAGCGCCAGCGGCGAGAAGCAGACCTCGTACAGCGAGACGGGGACGATCACGCTGCGGCGCAGCGTGCCGGACATGGACGTGTGCTTTGAGTTTGAAAACAGGCTGTGGGGCGCGGACAAAAAGGAGATCTTTGCCAGCGCGCTCGGAGACCCGACGAACTTTTACGTCTTTGACGGGCTGAGCACGGACAGCTGGTATGTGGAGCTGCAGACCCGCGGAGAGATCACGGGCGGCGTCGGCTGGCATTACCCAACGTTTTTCCGCGAGGGCTATATCCTGCGGATCTACGGGGCGGACGCCACGACATTCCAGACGAGCGAGATCCTCGCACCGGGCGTGGCGCACGGCATGCAGCACAGCCTCGGCGCAGCGGGCGGACTGCTGTTTTACTACTCTCCGCAGGGCATGATGGCCTACGACGGGGATTACCCGCAGGATCTGCAGCAGATTTTTGGGCCGGGTGAGTACAGAGGCGGCCTCGCACAGAGCGACGGAACGGACTACTACATCCAGCTCAAAAAGCCGGGCGCGGCCCCGCAGAGGCTATACCACTACGACGGGCTGCGCGGCATCTGGACCGTGGAGGACAGCCCCAACATTGACAGCATGGCCCTGACGGAGGGGGCGGAGACGCTGCTGCCGTCCATCATCGCAATGACGACAGGCAAGGCGCTGACGACGCTCAAGGGGCCGGGCGGCCCGTGGGCAGAAAACACGGCGGCCGTGGCGAGCTTTGTGGAGTTTGCGGACTTTACGATGGAGTCGCCAAACCGGAAAGCCGTGAGCAAGCTGCTGCTGCGGCTGAGCCTGACGGGCGCGAGCGTGACCGTCAAGATCCAGTACGACAGCAGCGGGACGTGGAAAAGCGTGGCGACGCTGACCGCAGCGGGCAAGCGGAGCTATTACCTGCCGGTCGTGCCGCACCGGTGCGACCATTTCCGGGTCCGCATCGAGGCGACGGGAGAGTGGGCGCTGCACAGCCTCGCCATTGAATACTACGTCGGCAGTGCGCTGCACTAAGGAGGCAACATGGACAACGAGAAAAAGACCCTGCACAAGTGGCAGGACAAGCTGGACCGCAACCTGCAGGCCTACGCCGGGGAGCTTGACAAGATGGACGCGCGCGAGATGCAGTACAAGGGCGGCCACGCGATGCGGCCGCTGGTAGAAAACGGGATCGACGAGCCGACGGAAACGCCACACGTCTGGAACATCACGAGCGAGAACATCGAATCGGAGATCGACAACAGTATGCCGACCGGAAAGGTAACGCCGAGCCGACAGCAGGACAACCTGCTCGGCAAAATGATCGAGGCCATGCTCCTGGACGAGCTCGACCGGTTGCCGGCGGAGCGCATCAACGACCGCGCAGAGCGCACCTGCAAGGTGCAGGGCGGCGTGCTGTATCTCGTGGAGTGGGACAGCGCACAGCGGACGCACACGACCGTCGGCGAAAACAGTATCACGGTGCTGCATCCCAAGCGCTACATCCCGCAGGACGGCGTAGAGGAGCCGGAGGACATGGACTACATGTTTATCCGCACGCCGCAGACCAAGGGCTATGTCAAGCGCCGGTACGGCGTGGACGTCTCGGACGAGACGGAGGAGGACGCCAGCCTGCGCGGCGAGGAGGCCAGCACGGCCGAGGACCTCGTCACGCTGGAGACAGCCTACTACCGCAACGAGCACGGCGGCGTCGGACGCATCGTCTGGGTGGGCGACACGGTCTGCGAGGAGCTGGAGGACTGCCAGAGCCGCCGCCTGCGCCGCTGCAAAAAGTGCGGACAGACCGAGGCGGACTCGGCAAACTGGAAGATGGTCGGCCCGACCGTAAACGGTGAGTATCCGCAGGGGCTGCCGCCGGAGCGGCGGAGAAAGGACGCCTGCGCCTACTGCGGCGCGCGCAGCTGGGAGGAGACGGACGAGGAAGGACGCTGGATGACCATCGCCGACCTGCGCGAGAAGGGCGTCCGCGAGGACGTGCTGAACCGCCTGCAGGGGATGGCTGCACCGGAACCGGCTGCGGCAGAGCCGGAGTTTACGCCGGACGAGACAGTCGCGGGCGCAGCGGGTAGTTTGACGCCGGAGGCAGAAAGCGGCGCAGAGACGATTCTGGGGCCTGAGACGCTGCCTCCGTACAACACGCAGACGCAGGCAGACACGGAATACTGGGTGCCGTACTATCGCCCGAACATCTACCCTGTCGTGCTGCAGCGGAATGTGACCGCATGGGGAACGTTCCTGGGCGAGAGCGACTGCGACAAGATCAAAGATCAGCAGAACACGGTGAATCACCTGAGCCGGAAGATGATCACGCGCATCAGCAAGTGGGGCACGAAGATCGCGATGCCGGACAATCCCGGCCTGCGCATGGACGGGCAGGATCAGGAGCTGTGGTACATGCCGCAGTCCGATCTGGCGCAGGTCAAGCAGTTTGATTTTACCGGCGACCTCGAGTGGCCGTATGCGTACCTCAATCACGTCTACGAGGAGAGCCGCCGGATCCTCGGCATCACGGACTCGTTCCAGGGACGAACGGACACGACGGCAACGTCCGGCAAGGCCAAGGAGTTCTCCGCCGCGCAGGCTGCCGGCCGAATCGAATCGAAGAAGATTATGAAGAAGGCCGCGTGGGCCGAGATCTTCGAGCGCCTCTTCCGCAACAAGCTCGCATACTGCGAGGAGCGGCGAAAGATGCACGGGAAAAATGAGATGGACACGGAATGGAACTCGTGGGCATTTCTGGAGTGCGACGAGGCGGGGGAGCTCTACTGGAACGATCAGTTCCGTTTTTCGTGCGACAACGCGTCCGGCCTGGCCGCAAACCGCGAGGCCATGTGGCAGGAGATCACGCAGCACCTGCAGAGCGGCGCTTACGGCAACCCGAGCGAGCCGCAGACGCTGATCCGATACTGGGCGCAGATGGAGATGCAGAATTACCCCGGCGCGGGGACGATCAAAAAGCTGCTCGAGGAGCAGGCTGCGCAGCAGCAGGCACAGGCGATGGCCATGCAGTCGCAGCAGGCCATGCAGCAGCAGATGGGTATGCAGCAGGGCATGCAGTAAGGAGGGGCCATGCAGTACGGATACAACAAGGATACGGACTACAAAAAGCTGATGGACGACGCGGCCGCGAAGGGCAACTACGCACAGGCAGCGATCTATGAGCAGATGCGAAATGAAAAGATCGCGGGCGAGGGCCTGAACCAGTGGGCGCAGACCAACCAGTACGCAAATTACCTGCAGGGGGCCGGAGCAAACACCGGCTGGAAGAACCCCTATCAGGAGGAGCTGGACGCCGCGATCAAGCGCCTGCAGGAGAACAGCGGCGGGGCCTATAAGTGGGACCCCGAAAACGACACGGCCATGCAGGAGTACCGCAAGACCTACCTGCGCGAGGGCGACCGGACGATGCGCGACACGCTGGGAGCCTACGCCAAGCAGACGGGCGGCCTTGCCTCCACGCAGGCCATTGCGGCGGCCAGTCAGGCGGCTGACAACTACAAGGCGCAGCTGGCCGACAAGGTCCCGGAGCTGGAGCAGCAGGCATACAACCGCTGGCACAACGAAAAGCAGACGGCCCGGCAGGATCAGTACAACTACCTCTCGGCACTGATGAACGCGGGCAGCGCCGCGCAGAGCGACTACAGCCTGCGCATCAACGAGGCGCTCAACCGCTGGCAGCAGCTCGGATATGCGGACGATCAGGTGTCGAGCGTGCTTGGCGTGGGCGTGGGCACGCCGACGACGGACCAGTCGTATCAGAACTGGCAGAAGATGCGGGCGCAGCAGGACGCCGACTGGCAGCGCGAGCAGTGGAGATACCAGCAGGAGCTGGACAAGTACAGCCAGAACGAGCAGCAGCGCCAGAACGCCTATAACCTCGCAATGACGATGCTGCAGCTGGGCCAGATGCCGAGCGCGGAGATGCTGGCACAGGCCGGGATCAGCGGCGAGGATGCGAAGCGCATCCTCGCGGGCGTGCAGGCGCAGAGCGGCGGGTACAGCGGAGGCTCCGGAGGATCTTCCGGCGGAGGATCGTACAGCTCCGGCAGCGGGGGCGGGAGCGGATCGGGAAGCGGGGGCGGGACAACGGGAGGCACAGACGGGAATACGCCGACGATTGCAGACAGAAGCCAGCTCAGCGCGCTGGGGCAGCAGTATTACCGGGACATCGTAAGCTCGTCGAGATATCCGCGCAGCGCAGAGGATCAGTACGCGGCGATGGAATCGATCTTTAACAAGATCACGCAGGACTATAACGCCGGGCATCTGACGCTGGCGGAGAAAAACTATCTCGCCTCGCTTTGGGGCGTGAACTAAGGAGGAGCCTATGCCGAGGGACGCAATGGCCGAATGGCTGGCGAAACGGAATGCAGAGAAAGCTGCACAGCGCGCGACCCCGGGACACGGGGCCGTGCGTCAGGCGCAGATCAAGGTAGACCAGATTCTGGAGCAGGCCAGGAAAACGACGACGGCGCTGACCGGGGTAAAGACGGGGAAAACGGAAAAGTCCTCTACGCCGGTGCGGCAGGAGGAGGGGCGCGACGCAATGGCCGAATGGCTCGCGGCGCGCAAAGAGTCCAAAGTGCAGCAGATCGCGGAGCAGGGGAAGTACGCTGTGCGCAATGTGGGGTCGCTGTACAAGGCTGCGACCGGCATGTGGGGCGAGCTGCGAAAGGCGAACGAATGGCAGGGGCTGGGCGTGGACGCCGGGATCCGTCAGGGGTATCAGGCACGCGTGCCGGTGCGGGGCGGGAGCCAGCTGCAGCAGCAGGCGGAGAACGCTTTGCAGATGGACAAGACAGGGCCGTACCGCCAGAGGCTGACGAGGAGCCGCGGGGAATCGCTTGAAAAGCTGTTCACGGACAGCCTGAACCAGAACCAGACGGCGGAGCAGCACGGCCAGACCATCCGGCAGGAGCTGCAGGAGCTGCGGACTGCCGGGGAAAGCGGAACGGACGCTGCGGCCGCGAAGGAAAAGTGGGACGACGTGGCCAGCCGCCTGTATTATCTGGCATACAGCCAGAGCATGAGCGCAGACGAGTACAACAAGCTCGTGAGCGAGGTATATGACGCCTACAACGCATACCGCAGCGGGGTCAAGGGCCGGAGCTTCGGCCAGCATGAGCAGAAGTGGACGGATGCGCTGCGCGGGCCGGTGATGGGTGACGAAAACTACACTGCAGCGGGAAAGGCGCAGCAGGATGCCATGCTTGCCGCAGCGGGAGGCATCCCGGAGGATCGAAACACCTTTGGCTATGAGCTGCGCTACAACCAGGGCACGACGCGCGAAAACATCCAGTACAAGAGCGTCGACCAGCTGCTCGATGCAGCGGGCAAGCATGTAGACCCGCAGGCGGACGTGACAAGCCAGTCGCAGGGGGCGGCGACGGACGCCGCGATCTTTGGGTATCTGGCAAACGTGGCCATGACGCAGGAGCAGTACGACCGATACATGCAGGCCCTCGACCGCTACGCCAAAAACGCTCCGGCGACACGGGCCGTCAGCGGATACGGGACGAGCGACGTGGTCGGCCAGCTGGAGACGTATCGACAGCAGCGCGAGGCCAACGGCCTGCGCGCAAACGAACAGGCTGCGGAGGATGCGCTCAACAGTTACCCCGAGATGTCGGCGGGTTCCTTCCTCGACCAGGTGGCGAGCGGATCGGAGCGGGCGCGCGACAACCTTTTCCAGAAGTACCCGGCCGGACTGGAGCAGCTGCTCGTCCACGGAGGGGGCTACGCCGGGAAGGCACTGGGCAGCCTGCTCAATGGCTTCGGCGCGTTTGAAAACGATCTGGGCGATTACTTCGCCGAGGGCGGCGAGAAAAACATCAACTACCAGAACCCGGAATGGCAGGAGGCCAAATATCAGGACTGGGTGCGCGGACGCGAGACGTCCGACCTGCTGCAGAACGGCGGCAAATTTGAGCGATGGGCGGCAGAGCAGATCTCCGGCCTGACAACGGCCGCGCTGGAAATGGCGGCCGCCTCCACAATTGCCGGAGCGGCGACGGGGACGATGGCTAATTTTGCGGGGGGCAGCCGACAGGTATCACCGCTTGTGACGAACGCGGCTACAAAGGCTGAGAAGTTTGCGCAGATGGCCAAGCAGGGCAGCAACATCGTGACGAGCAGCTTCGCGGCGATCAACTCCTACGGCGAGGCAGAGAGCAACGGGGACGCGAGAGGCGAGCAGTTTATCCGCTTCGCCGCGGGTGGTCTGCTGGAATACGGGACAAACATGCTTTTCGGCGGAAACCCGCTGATCGACGCCGGGGACACCGGAAAGGTGACGGAGCTTGTCTACAAGATGACCAACAACGAGACGATCCGAAAGATCGTTTCATCCGCGGCATTCGATCGCATCGGCGAGGGCCTCGAAGAGGTGGCCTCTGCGATCGGCTCGGCCGCGCTGGACTATGCACTGACCGGCGAGGCAGACCTGAGCTGGGACGAGCTGCGGGATGAGTTTATCTCCGGCTTTGCGCTGGCGATGATCCTGAGCATCGGACCGGACACGGCCGAGGTGCTGGCAAAAAACGACCACGAGGGCAACGCCAAGCGCATCACGATGTTCGACGCGGCGGCGCAGAGCGACCGCGGCGAGCTGAACCTCCAGATGGAGAAATACGCCGTGGAATTCCTTGCGGGCGACGAGGATCTGATGCTCGCCAACGGCTGGGACCACTTGCAGCGCAGCGAGGCAAAAAAAAGCTGGGCGCAGGCCGTGAACGAGTACAACACGGTGTATCGGAATCTCGTGGATGCCGAGGCATATTGGGCCAAGACCGGAGAGGGGAAGGCATACCGGGGGACGGATGCCGAACGCGTGATCGCGGATGCGAGAGGGAGCATCGAAGGCGTAGACTCCAAGACCTTCTCGGCGGAGACGCTGGAGGAGAATGTGCGGCAGATCCGGCAGGCATGGGACAGTGCAGTGGAGAATGCGGAGAATTTTGCGATGACCGGCCGCATGGATGCAGAGATCGCGAAAATGGCCCGGACGGCCGAAAGCTATCTTGACAAGGCCGTGCAGGATGGTACAATGGACGCAATGACGGCCCTGAACCTCCGCAACGAGCTGAGCATGATCAACGAGGGCGCGACGGCGAACCTGCAGGCGTATCTCAACGCGAGATACGGAGAGGGGACGCCGCAGGTCGAGACACAGAAGGAGACCGTGCAGGAGGCTGCGCAGGGCGTCAACACCATCCGCGCGGAAGCGGAGAACAACGCCGCCGTGAATGCGGCAGAAACCGGAGGAATCGACAATGGCAGAACGGAGATTTTTGATGGAGGCAGCCAACGGGATGCAGGTCTGGGTACCAGAGAGCAGACTGGAGGCATGGCAGCAGGAGCAGCAGCGGCAGAAGCAGAGCGGCGGAACGCTTACGCCGGAGCAGGAGAAAATGGTCCGGCAAATCGTCGAGCGAATCTACGGCCCGAAGACGCAGCAAGAGCGGAACGGCTGAACCGTTACGCCAGCCTGCAGAGCGACACCAGCCTTGCGCAACTCGTGCGGGGCGGATCGGATGCCGTGACGCTGGCCGTGATCCCGGAGAGCATGTATGACGACGGGATGCGGGCGGCAAAGCAGGCCGGGGCGGAGATCGACGTGGACGTCGTCTTTGTGCGTGGATCGATGGCCATGCAGCGGGGAGATCAGCTGATGCGCATCAACGGCGTGTATGACGCGGCGGCAAAGCGCGCCGTCGTCAGCGCGACGGACATCCAGTACGACGGCGGGCAGCTGGCGCAGCATGAGCTGTTTCACGTCCGGGCAAACAAAGACCCGGCCCTCGTGCAGCAGGCGCTGCAAAAGGTCCGGGAGACGTTCGGCGAGGAAGCATTTGAGCAGGTGGCGCGCGAGTATGTGCAGAGCTACAGCGGGGCCTACCAGAGCATGGAGGACGTTTACGAGGAGGTCCTCGCAGACGCCTACGCCGGCATGAACCGGTTCCGCGCGGGCGCGACGCAGTTCACGGAGACCGTGCAGGGAGAAGTGCAGCAGAGCGAGCGGGCATCCGAACCGGCGCAGACCTCGCAGGAGACGAGGGGAAGCCCGGAGGGAAGGTTTTCTCTTGCCGGGCAGAAGGCCAGAACGGCGAACTCGCAGACGCTGCAGTTTGCCGAGCAGATGGAGCAAGAGGGCGCGAGCAGGGAGGAAATCTGGCAGGAGACCGGATGGACGCGCGCCATGGACGGCCAGAGCTGGCGCTTTGAGATCGATAACAGCGAGGCGGAATACCGCGGCGGCGGAGATGCACAGTTCCGAAAGGATCATGCCGACTATGCGGAATATCAGGACCTGCTGCAGAAGATGTTTGAGGGAACGATCAGCGAAAGCGAAATGCAGCGCATGGAGCAGTTGGATGATATCTGGAGCGGAGAGTATGCGAGGCTGCGCGAGCGGGTAGAAAGCGGGAACGCAACACTTGCGGACGTGCTGCAGCATGACTCGCTCTATGAGGCGTACCCGGAGCTGCGGGACGTCAAGGTCCGGCTGGAGAGCGACACAGGAAGCAAGAACGGAAGCTATGACCCGAACACCAACACCATCACGATCTCCGAGGACAAGCCGGGAGACAGCGCGAAAGTCGGGACCATGCTGCACGAGATCCAGCACGCGATCCAGCAGATCGAGGGCTGGGAGAGTGGAGCCAGCCCGGAATACTGGGCGGCACGCGAGTATGAGAACGGCGACACGGCAAGCGACCGCGCGCAGGAGCTTTACAGCAGGATCCTCAACAGCCTCGACAAGGCAGACCAAAACAAGGTGATCCGCTACAACGAGCTTGACCGCGAGATGGAGGCCACATTCTCGGCAGACCCGGAGAGCGAGGCCGGGAAGCGGTATGCGAAATACGAGGCAGAGCAGGACAAGCTGTATGAGGAGCTCTACAAAAACGAGTGGTTCCGGCGGCTGCTTGGCCTCCAGCGGAAGATGGAGAACCCGCAGTCCGCGTATTACGAGATGTACCTCAACACGGCGGGAGAGATCGAGGCGCGAAATGTGTCCGAGCGATACCGCATGGCGCAGGAGGAGCGAAGAAAAACCGCGCCGAAGGGCGCGGATGAAAACACGCTGTACCGTGGGGCAGGAGGCATCTCTGCAGAGATCAACGAGCAGTACAAGAGTGACCTGGAGAGATGGGACCGGGGAGGCCGCAACGGGAACGAACGGCTGATATTGGGAACGACAGGCCCGATTCTGCAGAATCTGGGGGCAGAGGACGGGAACATCTACCTGAACGGGTGGAAGATATCCAAGATCATGCGAACCCATAAGGAGATGAGCCTGCAGACCATTGAGGCGCTCCCGCAGGTGCTGGAAAACCCCGCAATCGTGCTGGCGAGCCGAGCGGTAGACACAGAAAACGCAAACACCCGGCTCGTCATGTTCGGCGATGTCCGGGCAGAGAATGGGAAAGCCGTGCAGGTCGTGCTGGACCTGCTTCCGACGGAAGGCGGATACAGGTTTGAGGGGATGCAGAAGGTAAACAGTGCATACACGAAGGATGGGGGCAGACTCTCGTTGGAGGACAGCGATGTGCTGTACACAGACGCAAAAAGAGCCGCCCAGGTGCTTCGGTCGCTGGGCTACCAAAGCGGTAGCCCAGACGGTTCGCACAAGGGCGGCTATATTGGAAGTATAGCATATGACGCCGACGGTGTCAAGATATCCGGAGAAAAATTTACAAGCGTGATTGGGACGCTGCAGAAATTCTCCGTGCAGGAGGAGCTGCAGGACATCCGCGAGAACGGCATCCGCGGGAAGGAACTGGCAAGCGACCGGGAGGAGACGCAGCCGGAGGACGTGCTCGGGTATGCGGACGATACCGGGACGCTGTATGCCCAGTTTGCCAGGGAGAAGGTGTATGACAATCTCGGGAATGCTGTGCTGCAGAAGTATACGGACTCTGTCGGCGTGGAACGGCTTGCGTGGATCGCTGCGCAGATGGACATGGGGGATGCGCGAAGCGTGGCTGCAACGGAGCTGCAAAACATCCGGCAAGTAGTTAAAGAGGACTATGCCGAACGCTTTGGCGAGAAGCTCGACCAAAAGCCGAATCTCAAGGAGCAGCGGGTAAACGAGTATGCAGACCGAGTGATGGGAGACAGCTCCCGTGCGGAAAGTTTCCTCCGGCATGCGTGGGAGATGGTGCAGGGAGTCGGGCGTACAGTTGCGGCAGAACAGAGAGGGACCGTGCAGCAGACGCCGCCGGAGAGCTATTTCCGGGACTGGGTGCAGCAGCAGACGAACGCCATGCCGCAGGGGTTTGTATGGGGCAAAGATGTGCCGTTTTACTCGCAGACGACGGACCTGTCGCCCAAGCAGGCCGTGGAGCTGCTGGAGGCCGTGACCGGGAAGCGCTGGCGCGTGGAGCCACGAAAGAACGGCGGCTGGCGCGCCGTGGAGACGGACTTTGCGGCAAAGCAGGGCATGTACACCCCGCAGGAGGCGGCGAACCGCCTGAACGCAGCCAAGAAGGCCAGAGCGGACGCGGACGCAGCGGCATACCGGAACGGAGAAGCCCCGGCGAGGGCGACGACCGTGGCGGCCGAGGGCGTGGCAAAGGACCGCTTCCGCGCGACACCGGCGCTCGACAAGATCGGCGTCAAGATCGACATGGGCGTGACGGACTACCGGACGACCAAGGAGATGCGGCAGAGGGCCGAGGCGGAATACCAGACCGACAAGCTGATCTCCAAGGCGGAGCGCCGGTGGGGCGCGACGGCGCTCGAAAAGAACTTCGCGCGCGACATCGCGGCCGGGCGGTATTCCTACGCCGATATCCCGGACACGGCAAGGTGGGACACGGTGACGGACCTCGCCAACCTGTACATCGACAAGCGCATGCTCGGTGAGGACCTGCGGCTGCAGCGCAAGTACGCGATCCGCGACGCGCTGCTCTACAAGGCCATGGAGCTGCTGCCGGACGAACTGGAGCTGATGAGCGATCCGGGCGGCTTTGACAAGGAGGCCCTGCTCGTACTCAACTACCGGACGCCGCAGCGCTCGATGCTCAAGATGTTCGGCGACAAGCGCGGCGAGGAGATCAACCGGTATTACTTTGATCCGGTGACGCGCAACGAGGCTGAGCGGCTGCGCTGGATGAACCGGCAGCTCGACGCGGTGCGCGAGTTCCAGGGCGAGGGAGACAAGGCCAAGGGCCTGAACAAGGCAGAAAGCGCCTACGTTCACATGGCACTTGACATCGAGGCGACCGTGCAGCGGATCAACCAGTCGCCGAACAAGGCCGCGATCCAGAAGGCCGTGACGGAGCTGACCAAGATGGAGACCGCGCAGAAGGCAAGCCCGGACGCGGAGGCAAGAGAGGCGGAGATCCAGCGCGTGGCGACGGACCTCGACCTGAACGCCGCAGAAAGCAAGTGGGCGCAGCAGTATGCACAGTTCCTGACGCAGAAGGACGGGATCAAGGGCGAGATCGACGAGAAGAAATGTGCGGCGGCCGTGAAGCAGTACCGGCAGCTTTTCGACGACTACTACAACGCCATTGCAGACTTTCTCGTGTCGCACGGTGACGAGCCGATCGGCAAGATCGACTACTACGCGCCGCACCTGAGCACGGCCGACAAGGTCAACCTGCTCAACCAGGCGTTCGAGGCGCTGGGCTTTAACGCCAGCGCAACGAGGCTCCCGGCAGAGATCGCGGGCAGGACGGAGGACTTCCGGCCGAACAAGCGCTGGACGCCGTTCTTCCAGAGCCGCGAGGGGACGCAGACAGAGTACGACATCGTGCACGGGTTTGAGAGCTATGTGACGTACCTGTCCGACGTGCTTTTCCACACGGACGACATCCAGAAGATCCGCGCGCTGGAAAATTATACACGTCTCGGTGGGAAAAACGACTTCAAGAATTCGCTGGCGGAGGCGATCGAGCTTTCCCGCAGCGGGCAGAGAGACGAGAAACTGGACTTTTTGCGCGAGCTGAAGCGGGTCGATGATTTCGCAGAGCCGACAACGGCGGAGATCAACAAACAGCTTGACCAGTATATCGCCGAGCTGTTCGCCGCAGAGAAAAACAATACGCGGTATTCCGATCTTGCCGTCTGGCTCAAAAACTACGGCGACGTGCTGGCAGGGAAGCAGTTCGGCGGAGACCGCGGGGCGGAACACAGAGGCGGACGTGGAATCCTGAAGCTCGGCACGCAGCTCACGCAGGCTTTTGCTAGGGCCAACGTCGCGGGCAACGTCTCGTCGGCCGTCAACCAGATCGCGCAGCTGCCGACGATCCTCGGAGAGCGGAGCAAGCGCTCCATCGCGCAGGCGACGGCGGAGTTTGCAACCGGGAAACTGCGGCAGTTCCAGATGGACAGCGATTTTATTACGGGCAAAAAGGGCGTGGATTATATCTCCAACACCTTCGCGGACTCGTTTATGTCCGGCATGTTCAAGCCGGCCGAATTCGTCGACACGACGATGTCGACGATCGCGGCCAGAGCGGCATACCTCGACGCGATCCGTGACGGCAAGACGCACGAGGAGGCCATGAGGTCGGCAGACGCCTACGCACGCTCCATCATGGGCGACCGTACCAAGGGCGCCAAACCGCTGATGTTCCATTCCAAGACACCAGTCATGCAGATGGTCAACATGTTCCAGATTGAGGCGCTCAACAGCTGGGAGCATGTGTCGCAGGATCTCCCGCGGCAGTTCCGGCAGATCGCGGCGGAGAGCGGAAAGGCCAAGGCAGCGCGCGTGCTCAGCAGCGTGATCCTGAAGACCGTGCTTGCGGCCTTCGTGGTCAACCGCGTGACGGAGGAGCTTTACGGAGGTACTCCGGCCCCGTTCGACATCATCGGCATGAGCATGAATTTCATCGCATCCGGCGAGGGACTGACTACCAACGACTGGATCCGATACATGTTCAACAAGGCGAGCAATGCCATGTTCGGCGTCGACCTGTTCGACGACGTTCCGACGCCGCAGGAGGGCTTTGACTGGGGAAATGCTGCAGAGGACACGCTGTATAACATCAGCAATGAGGTACCGTTCCTCTCCAACCTCTCCGGCATGGTCGGCGTGGGAGACAGAACTTTGATGATGCCGGACCTGTTCGGCAAGGGGAAAGATCTGTGGGACGCGGCAACGGAGCACGGGCTGCTCTCGCCGGAGAGCGGAGAGGCACTGCTTGGGCTTGTGACGCAGGCGATCCCCGGCGGGCGGCAGATCAACAAGACGTACTCCGGCATCAAAACGATCGTCGAGGGAGGACGGACAAAGGGCTTCGGGGACAAGGAGCGCCTGCAGTATCCGGTCGAGCGGAACGTTGGGACGGCGCTGCAGAACATCCTCTTCGGGCCAAACGCGACGCCGCAGGCAAATGCCTACTGGGCATCCGGGCTTTCCAGCCTGTCGACCAAGGACACGCAGACGTGGCAGACGTTATCCAAGGACGGGGCGGACCCGATCGAGACATACAACCTGCTGCATGAGTTTATCAAGATCAACGCAGACGACACCCTGACGTCCGATCAGGCGCAGCGGGATATCCGGGACGCCATCAACAACTCCGGCCTGACCGACGAGCAAAAGGCTTACCTGTTCCGGCAGGAGTTCGGCCGGAGGAACAAGGAGACCGGCGAGTATGAGCACGCAACGGACGCCATGTTTGAGGCACTGATGGACGAGGGCGTGAGCTGGGACGGCGTAACGCAGTTTTACAACAAGCTCATGCAGGCGGACGGGGACGAGAATCTATCCACCAACGACAAAAACCGGCAGAAGCGCACCGCGATCCGAGAGCTTGACGTGCGGGACAGCGTTAAGGCATACACCTATGCCGAGGTGTTCGGCGTGACCGACAAGGAGACCGGCGCGAAGTCGACCTCGAAGGACGAGGCTTTCGCCAACATGATGGACGCCGGGATGAGCTGGGACGACGTGATGGACGTGTACGAGGAGTACCGGACGCTGTACGAGGACGAGAGCCTCAGCAGCAGCCAGCAGGCCTCCGAGTTTGCATACTGGCTCGACCAGCACAACATCAAGGGCAAAAAGCGGGAGGCGATCCAGAACGGCCTCAAGTATTACCAGATGTTTGCGCAGGAGGCGGAGCGCTACACCAACCTGACGGAGGCCGGGCTGAGCGCGACCGACGCCAAAAAGGTCAGCGACAAGCTGGCCAGCGCAAAGGGGACCGGCGAGAACGGGCAGCTAACGACCAACGACAAGGTGGACGTGCTGCTCAAGCAGAACCTGACGGATACCAGCCTCTACAAGGCGCTGAGTACCGTGCTGAGCGAGGAGACCTACGACAAGCTGACAGAGGCCAGAAGCGGCGGCATCGGCGCAAAGATCTGGATGCAGTACTGGCGGAAAAAGGCCGAGCTGAGCGCGGACAAGGACGCGAACGGCAAGTCGATCAGCGGATCGAAAAAGGCGAAGATCCTTGCACTCATCAACAGCCTGCAGCTGACGGCGGAGCAGAAAGACCTGCTATACCGGGCGGAGGGCTATGCAGAGCGGGACCTGTACAGGGCTCCGTGGCATTAACAAAATACCGCACAGCGGGGGAGGGCGAAAGCCCTCTCCCATTTTTATGCACAGGAGGGGGAACTATGTCAAAGGGCAGGATGCAGGCGGGGAGCTGCACGGCCGGGATGCGGCGTGAGGAGGTCGAGGCACTGATCCGGGCGGCGAACCTCGGGGAGGAGGACAGCTACATCGCGCGGCGGTGCCTGATCGATCAGGTGGCGCAGCTCGACATTGCGTTTGAAATGGAGGACAAATTCGGGCAGGGGATGACGCGGAGCACGGTGTCCCGCCGGATGCAGGGGATCGAGCGGCGGCTGCACACATTGCGGGCACAGACGCGCCGGAAGCGGGCACAGCGCAGAGGCTGAGACGGTATGATATATCCATCAAAGACAGGAGGCGGAGACAATGGCATATCCCTATCAGACCGGGTACAATCAGGTGATGCCGCCGGTATACGGCGGGTACGGGCAGCAGCCGCTGCAGCCGCAGGGGCCGATGTGCAGGATGGTATCGAGCCGCGAGGAGGCAAGCTCGACGCCGGTGGACTTTTCCGGCAGCCTGATGGTGTTTGCGGACATCCAAAACAACCGCATCTACACCAAGCGCTGGGACGCTGCGGCGGGCGCTGCACGCTTCGGGGAGTATATTCCAGCGCCGCCTCCGCAGCCCGCGCAGAACGGCACACAGACCGCGACAGACCCGGTGCTGACGATGCTGCAGCAGATGCAGGCGCAGCTTAACGGCATCAGCGAGCGGCTCACTGCCGCAGAAAAGAAGGAGGAACCGGCAGAATGAATCCGCTCATGATGATGATCCAGATGGCGCAGCGGGGCCGGAACCCGCTGGGTGCCCTGCAGCAGATGGGCGCGGGGCCTCAGCTCCAACAGATGCAGCAGATGCTGGCGGGCAAAAATTATAACCAGCTCCTCCAGATGGCGGACAACGCCGCGCGGGAGCGCGGTACGACGGTAGAGCAGATGGCACAGCAGCTGGGGCTGCCTTTCCGTCGGTAAGCATATCCACTCGGTTTGCGGATCCTGACAAAAGCCGCGCAGCAAGGACTCACCGGGCGCGCGCGGCCCGTGGGATCATAAAAACTGAGGAGGATACAACAATGGCAGATGATTTTGGCATGGGGTATGCGCTGGGCGCTGACTCCGGCAACCGCAACAACAACGATATGTTTGGCGGCGGATCTTGGTGGATCGTGATCATCCTGTTCGCCCTGATTTTTGGAAACAACTGGGGCAACAACGGCAACAACGGGGCCGGTATGGCGGTGCCGTATCTCAGCGGCATCGACACGCGGCAGGCAGTCAACGACGGATTTGCGACGGCAGAGATCCAGAGCGGCATCCGCGGGCTCCAGAACGGCCTGTGCGACGGCTTTTACGCCATGAACACCGGCATGCTCAACGGGCAGATCGCGATGCAGCAGGGCTTTAACGCCACGCAGATGGGCATGATGCAGGGCTTTAACGGGGTACAGGGACAGATCTGCGACCTCGGTGCGAGACAGCAGCAGTGCTGCTGCGAGACGCAGCGCCTGATGGAGCGCGGCTTTGCCGACACCAACTACAACCTCGCGACGCAGAGCTGCGACATCCGCAACACCATCCAGAGCACGGCCCGCGACGTGATCGACAACGCCAACGCCAACACGCGCAGCATCCTGGACTTTATGGTCAACGACAAGATCTCGACCCTGCAGCAGGAAAACCAGACGCTCCGTCTGGCCGCCTCGCAGAGCGAGCAGAACGCCGTGCTCAAGGCCGCGATGGACGCCAACACGGCAGAGCTGATCCGCCGGACCGGCAACTCGACGCCGCAGCCGACGTACCTCGTCCAGAACCCGCACGCTGCTTACTGCGGCGCAGGCTGCCAGCAGGGCTACGGCTGCTGCTGACGGGATGAGAGATCGGGGCGGCAGATGCCGCCCCTGAGCAAAGGAGGATATACCATGGCATGCAACAACGTGTGTAAGCTGTGCCGCCGCCTTGTGATCTCGCAGGCCGTGACGTTTGCGGACGGCGTGCTGACGATCAACCTGCCGGCCGGGAGCTACAACGACGGCGAGAAATACTGTCTCGTCGTGGCGCAGACGATCCCGACGACGGCGACCATCACGGCTCCGGTCGTGGTGACGATCGGCAGCGGGACAGTACAGTATCCGCTGACAAGCTGCGGCTGCGCACAGTTGACCGCCTGTGCGATCCGCACGCGGACAAAGTACAGCACGGTGCTCAACACCACCGCGACGGGCGGCAGTTTTCGGCTGCTGGGTCGCGCTGCCTGCGCGCCGAGCAGCAATCTGGCGAGCGTCAACGGCACGGCGCCGACGGCATAAGGAGGGACGATATGGACGCCAGGACAAAAATGATGTTCTACCGCCGCGGGAGCGGCGAGGAGGAACGCAGAGACCGGCCGGAGGGCCGATTCCGCGACGGGCGCGGACGCGAGCGCTACAATGACGGCCGCTATGCACCGCGCAGCGACGGAGACTATGATCGCCGATACCGCGACGAGCCGATGGGCCGCCGGTACGACATCGAGCCGAGAGGCGGCGGCCGAAGCCGCGAGCCGGGGCGCCGAGAGATGGGGCATATCGGATTCGAGCAGCAGGACGATGACGAGCGTCTGTCGTGGGAGGAGGCCGAGAAGTGGGTCGGCGGCATGAAAAACGCCGACGGCACGGTCGGCGCGAAGTGGGCACCGGACCATGTGCTCAAGATGATGCACGAGCGCGGCATTGACTGCGATCCGATCGAATTTTGGTGCGCAATGAATGCGGTGTACAGCGATTTTTGCGAGGTGCTCATGGACCACGGCTGCAGCGGGACGGACCTCTACCTCGATCTCGCCAAGGCGTGGCTCGAGGACAAGGACGCCGTGCCGGACAAGGCGCGCGTGTACTACGAGTGCATCGTGGAGTGACACAAAAACAGCCCCGGCAGGAGACTGCCGGGGCCTTTTGTGCACCGAATGAGCACCGAGAGTTTTGCAGATTTGAAAATCGAGGTAAGAGAAAGTTGAAGTTTGAGCAATGTAAAGAGAGAAAATGAGATGCGTTGAGAGGCAGTGAGATGAGAAAAGAAAAGAATGGACAAAATCGGTTGTTGATATTCATC
>ERZ827524.612-NODE-612-length-44115-cov-3.194076_pt1 | contig 44115 bp, 36 predicted proteins | sample MGYA00519702_ERZ827524 | MGnify/ENA primary metagenome ERZ827524 (study PRJEB31778, sample SAMEA3449341) | human gut metagenome | biome: human gut; feature: human-associated habitat; material: faeces | place: United Kingdom | collected 2010/2012 ...
ACCGAAGGTGATGTCCAGGCAAGACAACTGTTCCAGTTCGTGCTTTTCGCGGTTCTCCAGTGCCTTATCGATCTGCCGCGTATCAATACCGGCTCCCAGTGCTTTTTCTGCTTGGCTTAAGCTGTGGCAGTACGAAAGATCGTATTCTCGTCGTACCGATTCACCGGGGGCAAGCTCCACATGGATCATGTCTACGGCTGCCGGGACATCCGTCGTGCTGACGGCAAGGCGCATGCCGGCGAGTCTGCCGCTGCGCAGGGATTCCGCATTACTCAGTTTTCGTCCGCTTCCGCCCAGCATATCCATACGCCCCGCCGAATGGTATTCAGCTAGCCGGCGGCCACCTTGTTCGGCCATATTGATGGCCAGGCAGTCCTCATTGCATTGAAGAAGGCAAGTGTCTTTTCCGCGTCTTCCAGTTTTCTCTAGTTTCTCCCAAAAATTTTCGCTTTCAGCAAAACGCAGGATCGCCTCGATCTCCGAAGCCATGTAAAATTGAAACGGTTTATCCGTCATGTTAACAGCAACAAAAGAAAAATGGATGTGTTTGTGGGCGTCAACATGAAGCCTTACGGCGAAAATATGTCCCTTTTCCTTGGCTATGTAATAGGCGCAGCACGTGGAGTATACCACATATCGGGAGATAGGCAGAGGCTCAAACAGCGGTTTGTTTATCTCAAAAAGAGAAACAGGAAAGAAACCGCCGTTTTCCAACGGGATTCCCGCGAAAAAATTGACAGATGGGTCATCCGAGGCATAGATCGGTTTGAAAATATGAAACGTGGATTCGTATGCTTCTATGTATCCGGACGAGCGCGCCCATACAACGAGACCGTCCGCCGAAAGGGGATAGCGGGACTCGCCGTGTTTCCTTTCCAGACACACGATGTCTTGATCGTTCAGATAGTACACATTTTGAGGAAGCTTTTGCTCGGGCATCTCCGTATCCAGCGTTTCAATGTCAAAAATGAGTTTTTGGATTTTTTCAGCAAGTGTCATATGGCATTCCCCTCCGCACGGTTTCTTTTCATTTTTCGGAGAGCGCAGAATCGTATTTTTCCGATAAAAAAAGCGCGCAGCCCAGTTCTTTAAATTGCTGGATTTTATTCTCGATTAAGGTTGTCTCACATTCAAATTTCTGGGCCAGGCAGGCTACGCACAAAAACTCAGTTGCGAAGCGATTTACCATTTTTTTATATACGCCGATCGCGTCGTTCGTTAAAAGCTTCCCGCAGCTTTTACAGCTTGCCATCACATATCCTCGACGACGCGGGCGCGAAGCATCAGGCAGTCATGCGCATCTACCAAGGCGGTAAAACGGCTGTCTATCGTCTCTAATTGGGTTCCGTTCCACAAGTCCTTCATAATCAGCTTTCTGCCGCAGCTGTTATTAAGCCCCAGCTCTGCGAGGCAGAAATACATGGGGCGACTGTCATCCGCAAGATTGAACATGCCGATGGCAAAATCCCCGTTTTCCAGGAGCTTGGCCCAGATAAAGCAGTCATCATCGCCGCCCGCTTTGAAGGTTTGGAAGCCGCCGATAATAAATGGCTGCCGACATGCCCTGTCCTGATTGATAGCCAGAATCTCCCGATTCATTAGAATCCTGCGCGTTTCTTCATCCATCTGACGAATGTCGCACCCGATCATCAGGGGCGATCCCAGCAACGCCCACAGTGAAAAGTGTGTGCGGTACTGTTCAAAAGAACACCCCTGGAATCCGACGTTACCCTTGCCGTGCATTCCAACGACCAGCATATCCATATCGTTGAAACAGCCCGCACTGTTATGGGTTTGAAGCTCACGCTGCTGGTGGGCAATCGTTTTGACGGACTCCCAAGTGTGGAACGCCAAGTATGTGCGCCTGTCGTTTGGATCCAAGCTTTTGTATCGTCCGCTCCCCAGGAGCACGCGCTGTATAAAATGTCCCGACCACTCAATTCCAACGCCACGCCCATTCGGCGGTAGAGCAGCGCCCCGGATTCATCAGCAGGCTTAAAGCAATAGTCATATTTTAAAAAGTCAACACCCCATGCAGCAAAGTCAGCAGCATCGATAAATTCATGTTCATAGCTGCCGGGATGTTTCGTACAAGTCATACTGCCCACGCAGGAATAAATTCCCAATTTCAGTCCCCGTTGATGCAAATAATCGGCAATCGGTTTTATTCCGTTTGGGAATTTTTCTAAATCAGGTATCAAATGGTGATTTTTATCTCGACGTTGCTCTGTCCAAGTATCATCAATAACCAAATATTGATATCCCGCATCTCGCAACCCGGACTCCACCATAACATCAGCACATTCTAAAATCAACTGTTCATTAATTTTTTCGGCAAAGGTATTCCACGTATTCCAGCCCATCGGCGGTGTATGTTGTACGATCATATAGAGTACTCCTCCAACTTTTCACTGTGATTTCCACTATCATAATAACATCATTCTGTAAAATTGCATTCTCTCTCTTATGCAAAAGCTGCAAAAATAAAATATCCGTTAATTGTTGTCATTCTGTATGAATTTGCACAAAGGCATGATTGCCGTTCCAATTTTCAAGCGATTTTTCCGTCACTGGATTACCATTAACTGTGGAATGTTCAAAAGTAATCGTTATCGGGGTTTGTTGATATTTTCCCACTAAAATCTGCGGTGGCAAATCACCCGATACATGAACATTACGAAAAATAATATTTTCCAAAAAAAATTCGGGCAAATTTTGATCATACAAGGTTAAGTTAATAGGACGACCGCGATCTTGATGTACTTTTACAGAATCAAAAACAATATTTCGAATCGGCGCCCCGCCTTGCTCGACAATCAACACCAAGCCGCCAATTCGATCATTATCCCAAGTTGCATCCCGCAAAATAATATCACAGTCCTTAAAAGTAATGTCAGTAATCTCCTGCCATACTTCTCCCGTCACACCAAAGCACCGAGCCTTACCGTTCCAAGCCGTGCACCGAACAAAGGTTACATTGCGGCAAACCGCACTTTCATTGCTGTGCAGTGTTTTTACCTCAAACAAATCATCTCCGCTGCGCGCAAAGCAATCTGAGACTATCACATCCTGACAGTTGCAGATTGCAAAGCCGTCACTGTTTGTCTTATAACCTAAAACTGTTACATATCGAATATCAACTTGCCGGCATCGATAGAAAACCAACGCCCACTCCGGACAGTTGATCAGCTGAATTCCCCGAATATACAGTTCACAGGAATCAGTAAACATCATTCCCGGGCGCTCGTGCCAATCAAGCTGCGAGAGATCCAATGCACCCTGCCCGTATACTCTTATATTACGACGCTGAGACACTGTAAAAAACGAATGCCTGCTGCCGTCACAGGAAGCGGATAACTTCCTATAATCATCTTCACAACGAACATCCCAACAATGCTTTGCCAATAACAATGCACCCGACCGTATATAAACCGCGCTGTTATCTTCTTTCACACACTGGTATTCCAACAGATGCACTCCCGGTTCAAACACAGTCACATGATCTTCTCCATACTGTTGCTGCAAAACACGAATTTCATCCTCTTCATCGACATAAGGACGTGCTAACAATGTATATCCATGATATTGATCATCGTCATCAAACAATAAAGTGTAATCTCCATAGCTGTTGAAGGAAAATGTAACCTCGTTGTTTTTCAACACTGTTTCGGTATTCATTCGATCCGGCAGCAATTCCACTTTTTTGGCTTGCCATCCCTGTAATCGCAATGTCACCGTTATCGGCAGTGCTTCTTCTTTTACATACAATGTAGAAAAAGAGTGAATCGTTCCAATATCATAGCTTTCTGCATAGGTAAGTGTCCCATATACCGGAACTTCCTCTTCTTCCACCGTTTGTGTAAAGTAAGGAGAGACAATCAATCCTGTTCCTGGAATACCGCGATTTGCATCATAATTTCCTTGATTGATTCCGCGCGCCAAAAAAGCTTTTAGCGGGATCTCTCGTTCTTCCAATGTCTGTATAATGCCCTCCGGATATCGTTGTGCCCAAAAGCTGTTCTGTGCTCCTGACATTTATTTGTCCTCCTTAGCCATCTGGTCTGCTCTGATTACCGATAAGTTTATTTCATTTCACCGTCAGTTTGGAATTCGGCCCACTAAAGAGCACATACGCTGCAGAATTACCGGATGTAATCGTGTTTGAATTTGCAATCACATTTTGGAAATTTGCAGAAACACTGTTGTTGCCTGATTTGGTGGTACACAGCCGGCTCTTAGCGGACGCATGATAACTCACATTACGGAACACAATATTATCAATTTTGTTGTTTGCTTCGCCCGATTTCAGGATACTAATGTTGATTGCACGACCGGCGTCATTGTAAACCTGTATGTTTTCAAAAGTCACATTGGAAACATTGCCGCTGCCGACTTCTACAATAATGACAAGACTGCCCAGGCGGCTGTTATCCCAAGTTGCATCCCGGAAAATGACTGCACAATCTTTAAAGGTGACATCGCTGATATTTTGCTCCACCTCACCGGTGATACCAAATGCACGAGCCTTACTGCCCCACGCCACACAATCGGTATAGGTAATATTTTTGCTGACATCTTTTCCCATATTGCCGCTTCCCAGCGTTTTGACCTCAAACATATCGTCACCGGTACGGGCAAAACAATTAGTTACTGTGGCATTTTGAGTATTACAAAGTGCAAAAGCATCACTATTGGTTTTAAAGCCAAACAGGAGTACATTTTTAATGCTTACATTTTTACAAATATATGTAATCACGCCCCACTCCGGAAAGTTGACAATATTAATACCGTCTATCGTAAATCCATCGCAATTCGATGCCATGATTCCGCGGCGCTCATGCCAATCAAGCTGTCCTCCGTCTATGGTTCCGCGGCCGACAATCTGAATATTATTTTTATTGTTAACCGTCATTACCGGATATCGTTTCATTCCCCATCCATTACTGGAAGCTGCTCCGGACTCATACTTATTCTGATTATCATTATCGGAATCAATATCCATAGAATGCTTCATCACAAGCAGAGAGCCCCTGCGCAGATAGATCATGCTGTTGCTGTTTTTGATATGAATATAATCAACCATGTGCGTTCCTGCATCATAAACTGTCACATTATTGGCTCCGTATTTTGCTTTGTATTCCGCAATCTCCGCATCCTCGTCTACATAGGTGCGTACTGCCAGAACCAACGCATGCTGCTGGCTTCCGTTACCGTTACTGTCGCAAACAAGATAAGTGTAGTTGCCGTATTTCCGAATGGTGCTGGTAATAGTCTGCCCCGATGTGCTTGGAGTAACGCCAAGCGAAGACGGCTGTACAACAGCTTTACTGAAAGTAAATCCGTTTGCTTTAATCGTTACTGACAGATTTAGATTGCTGTCTGATACATCAATCATCGCAAAAGACTGCAATGCGCCGCAGTTTCCGGTAGCAACATAAACAGGTGTGCAATATACCGGCACGTTCACCCCATTTACTGTCATAGTGTAATCCGGAGAAATGGCTAGACTGCTGACGTTCCAACCGGCATTGCCTGCATAGCTTGCGTCCTGCACCGCCTTGGCACGATAAGTGTCTGCAGTATATCCCAATTGTGATATGGTCTTGACTCGGTCGGTTGGCAAAGTTACCGGCACGATTTTATTCGGATCGGTCTGTGTTTGAATGGACGAAGACGAAGACGGCTTTTCCTGGATTGTATTTGATACTTTGCCGCCGGAAGCAGTAGATGAGCGCGACGAAACTGCTGTCTTCTCTTGACTTTCCGTCATGCTGTCAATTCCGACCGAAGATGCTACATCGGTGCTTTGATCGGCTATCACCGACGATTCCATATTTCCCGATACTGCGCCGGATAGATCAGATTGATCTCCACCTGATGAACAGGCGCAAAACATGCTGATCATCAGCACAGACAAAAAGCCGGCTATTATTCTCTTTTTTCTGTTCATATTATTTTCCTCCCACACTATACCTTTCCTGCAAAAGTAACCGTAGATTGCTCATCCTGCTCTAAGAAGCCGGCAATATTTTCATTTGTCCACTTCACACCGTTCCCTACTACATTCTCGAAACAAACTTCGATTAAATTATTTCCCTGACTGCGCGTGTTGACTCGAGATGGAATCCCACCGGAATATGTAATATTTCGGAACAAAACATTGGTAATTTTCGTGCGTTTTGCCTCTTCCGATTCAATAAAAAGGTTAATTGGACGTCCGGCGTTTTGATAGATTTCAATATTTTCAAACAAGATATCATCAATCAATGTATTGCCTGTGCCGCTGATGATAACCAAACTGCCTAGAATATTGTTATTCCATGTTGCATCTGAGAAAATAACTGCCGAGTTGCGAAATACAACTTGTGAAATGTCTTTATTGGTTTCTCCTGTAATACCAAAGCAGCGTGCTTTGCTGCCCCAAGCAATACAGTTATTAAAGGTAATATTCCGACTAATTGCATCAGAAGAACCACCCAAAGTTTTGACTTCAAACAAATCATCTCCGCTGCGGGCATAACAATCATTCACCGTAGCGTTGATCGTGTTGCAGATAGCAATACCGTCACTATTTGTCTTATAGCCAAACACCGCAACATCTGAAATTTTGATATCAGTGCCGCAATAAGTAATCATGCTCCACTCCGGCATATTCAGCAATGTCAGTCCGGTAACGGTACATTCACTGCAGCTGGAAAACAGCACCCCTCGGCGCTCATGCCAGCCAAGCTGTCCTGCATCAATGGTTCCCTGTCCGGCAATCACAATGTTAAACTTTTTATAGGCATTAAAGATCGGATACCGTTCTAGTCCCCATCCATTGTTATCGGCAGCTCCGTCCTCTGTATAAGAATTATCCTCATCATAGTCGGGATTACCGCGGGCAATCAGCAGCGCGCCCCGTTTAAAATAATAGACTTGATTGCTGTTTTCCACATTAATATAGTCAATTTCGTAAGTTCCCGGTTCCCAAACGTGTACATTTTTCTCGCCATACTGTTCCTGATATGTACGGATTTCTTTCTCTTCATCGCGATACTCGCGTACAAACAGGGTAAATGCATTATACTGACTGATATCGCTGTCTTCATCATTCATGAGAAATGTGTAATCACCGTGAGCGGTGATAGTTGCAGAAACAGTATCTCCGTCCACCGTCGGCGTCAGCCCCAATGATTCCGGTCGCACAATAGCTTGCTTCAACGGATATCGCAACGCCCGCAAATTCACTTTAATCGAACTGTTTTCCGGAATGTCTGCGTCGATCATAGCAAAAGAATGTAAAGCGCACTCTGATTCCGAGCCGACATATACTACCGTAGCATAAACCGGTACTTCCTCCCCATTGACCGTCAGCGAATAATAAGGAGAAAGTACCAAAGTGGGATAGGTTTTATCTCCGTTACCGACATAAGAGGCTGCGCCTCTCCCTTTTCGGATATATTCACCCTCATCTAAATTCAACTTCTCAATAGTAGTCACCGTATCGGAAGGGTAGGTCAGCGAAATAACCTTCATCGTATTTCCTCCATTCTGACATCCGCTTGCCCCACCCAAAACAATGGTACAGATCAGCATATAGGCGAGCATCTTGGAAATCATTCTGATTTTCATTGATTACTGTTCTCCTTTTATCAAAATATCATCAACCCACCAAACCGCTGCGATCAATGCTTTCTACAAAGAATCGCTGTGCCACCAGATAAACAATCAGCAACGGCGCCATCACCAACAGCACACCGGCACTACGAAGCATTGCAATGACCTTAGTATCCGTTAAATCGAAGTTTCGGAACAGTTCCACCGTTTCGGAAGAATTGTTCGCAGAACGCATATATGAATTAAAGATATCAAATGCCTGAGGTAACATTCGCTCATTTGAGAGCAATGCTGACGCATAATCGGTATCATTCCACATCCAAACAAAAGAAAACAACATTACCGTCACCAGCACCGAAAGTGCACTTGGCAACATAATCCGTAGGAATATTCGAGCCGGTCCTGCGCCGTCCACCAAAGCCGCTTCTTCGGTTTCCTTCGGCATTCCCCGAAAAGATTGCCGCAGCAAAAAGATAAATAATCCATTGCGCAAGCCAAAGCCGGTAAATGAAACTAAAAAGAACGGGAAAGAAGTCTTAGTTAAATTCAGGCCGTGGCCGAAAAGCAAAGTAATAATTCCTCCCAAATCAAAATTTATCATATGCAGATACAAAGGCATTAAAATCATCTGCGGAGGAATCAAAATTGAAAGAATTACAAATACAAACCATATTCTTTTTAAGGGAAAATCAAACCGCGCAAATGCATATCCTGCCATGGTACAGATAAAGGTTTGTATTACCGTTCCCGACAGCGAATAACCAAACGAGCGGAGAAACGCCGAAGGATAATCCATCTGCTCCCATGCAAACGTTACATTTTTCAACGTCCAATGCTTCGGAATCCAAAGTACACTGCTGTCATACAGATCCCGCGACTCCATGAACGCTTTAGAAACCATAGATAAAACCGGGTAAAGAATAACAAATGCAAACCCCAACAAAAAAATGGTGCGTATCACTGACCAAGCCGCATGGGAACCTCGATGAAACAGCTTGTTGTATTGCAGATTTTTTTGTTCGGAATTGTTGTGTTTGATCATGACAATCACTCCTTTTTTGCCAATCAGGTATAATAGAATGTGCGCCGTGAGAAAATACTGAAAATGATTCCCAATAGCACTGCCAAAATCGAACAGTATATCCATCCCATTGCACTTGCCAGACCGAAGTCAAACCGCTGATAAGAAAGCATATCGATGTATTCCATTACTTCATTATTCACTGAAGTAAAAGTATCAACAATGGAATAAACTACATTGACTAATATCATCGGCATAACCATGGGAAAGGTAATTTTCCAAAAACTTTCCCAACCGGTGGCTCCCTCTACATAGGCCGCCTCATACAGTGATGAAGGCACAGAATTGAGTGCAGACAAAAAAATGAAAATCTGAATACCCGAAGAAGTCACCACATCATAGACCCGATCCACCGGTGCAGTCAGCAAATCGACCAGTTTTGTGGGCATACCGAGCTGAAGAAGATAATCCGACAGATTCAAGCTTTTTAGTACCGACACCGTTGATGCCGCCTCTGACAAAGTGGAATCCAAGCTACTGGTAGTAATTCCGCCAAAATTGTTCTGCAACTCCAAAAACAACCCCGAAGACATGATAACCGGGATAAAGAAAATGACCTTTGCCAACATGTTACCCCGAAACTTCTGCTTGAGTAACAGCGCCACAAAGAAACTGAACACCAACAGCACCGGCACATTATAAAGCAGATCCAGCAATGTCTGTGCCAAATACTGCGGAAAGTTGACATCCTTTGTCATGGCGTAGAAAAAATTTTGAAAGCCGATAAAATCCAATTCATACCCGTCTTTGATAGTGAGCTTACAAAGGCTGAAAGCTATGGAGGAAACCAGCGGCACTAAAAAGACTACGAACAATCCTACCAGCCACGGCGAAAGGAATATATATCCGGTAATCGCGTTCCTTTTTTGTATGGATGCGTGCTTTCTTTGTTTCATAAGTACAACCTGTCCTTTGCGTTTGATAGCCCATGAGTGGGAAATCTATTGTTCTACGCGGTGACAACCAAAAAGCTGTCAGCGGGAACGACTCCGTCTGCGGTTGTGACATCCGCATCGGAATAATTGACATAAATTTTAACCTCATTGTCATACATCGTGCAATATACTTTGTTCGCTACCTGTTGATGATCAACGATGTAAGCAACCTGTACCGATTTGAGTGCCGCGTTCACTTGATTATAATCAGCGAGAATTTGTTCTTCCCAATCACCATAACATGATGTGTAATTTGTATTGATTTCGGTGTTCTTCAGAACCGAAGAAGGCTGTGCTGTCAACTGATAATTCAGATACATACCATATTCGATTAAACGAAGACGATAATCATCCGTATTAGATTTTAAATTCATTCCAGGCCCATACATGGTAGAACTACCATGCAGCACGATTTGATAGAACGGTACATCACAATCAGTCTGACTGTAATGAGAAGACTCGGTAGGTGCCTCTGCTATAACATCGGCATATGGCAGTGCATAGGCGCATGCTTGTGATACCATCACTTGCTCAACTCGGTTTGAAATCGTCCCAAGGTGCTCCGAAACCATTGCCTGTGATTGTGTACGGTCCACTGTACCATCGTTGCGAAAATCAGAATACAAATCACTTCCCGAAGAACGCAGGGATATTCCGATGTTGCCGAGTTTCTCGAATTTCGAAAGAAATTTTTCAGTCAACTTTACGAGTTTGGATGGAGTATAGATGTATAGCTTAGACGGAATCAAGCTGCTGCTGTTGTTCTCTGCCTGTGTAGCCGGTGAAAGCACCGGTATCTGTGCCGATGAAAAATCGAGTGCCCGCGCTCCGTCTATCATTGGCATAAACCCAATGGCGCTGTTGGCAAAAGTTTGAAATTCCACATCAGGATAAACAGTAGCGCCGATCGAAGAAGCATATTCAAGCAAGGAGGATAAAGCCTTCTTACCGCCCAATTCACGCTGCACGTTCAAATTACCGACAAAATCATGATAATATCCATCGTTAAACCAGCCTGTTACTTTCCAATCAAGTTCGGTCAGTCCTTTGTCATAAAGAGATTCCATCATCTGTTGATTTTCTGCGAAAGAAGTTGCCGCAATAATACCAGTATAGGAGAATCCTAAAAAGTTTTTATACCCACGCACGCCCGAGAGCGTTTCAATCATCAGCGGAACATTTTTTGTTTTTTCAACATGCTTCGTCAATCTGCCGTTTGCCTGCCACAGTTCCCGCAGGCGAACCGCCATATCTACATAGTCGCTGTTCTGTGGCAAAATATGATAAGTGACAGTACAAGGATCGGAAAATAACTTGCTTTCAAACATCGGAACGTTATTGCTGTTGCTGTCGTTTCCGCTGAGATAAATGGTATCTTTTTCAATAAGGCGGAATGATACATATGCAGCATTACGGGAAAAATAATTTCCGGCCTGGTGCGCATAAATAACAGCATTGCTTTCAGCGCTGTCAATCACCGCCAGACAGGCAGCGTCACCATCTTTAATGCCAAAAGCCGGCAGCAAAACTTTTTCTGAAGACCGCTTATTATTTTGCAGAACATTCGCAGTAACGGTTAAATCCAATCCGTATACCGGCAGCGAAAGCTGCGAACGAGAATGATAATCGGTAGCGTAAGGCATCAGCGTACCGCTGCCGTCAGGAAGCAGGAAATATCCTTCATCGCTTTGCTCAGTCAGACCAAACCCTTCAAGCAGTTTCAATTCATAAGGCGGATATTCTTGCGAAAATTCCATATATTCTGTCGGCACGGAAACTTGCAAGCCATCCTCCGCCAACGTATATTTTAAAACGATAGTAAAATAAGGTTTAATCGTCGCAACAGTCTTAATGCCCTGCTCCTCATTATCCTCGGCAAGATTCTCTGCAGTATATCCCGCCTGTTGCATCAAAGCAAGAATATTTTTAAAACTATTCTTTCCCTTTGAACGAATTCTCCATACATCCTCTGATTCATAATAACGATAATAGCTTTCCAGTTCTGTTTTACCGGCATCATCCAGTCGGTTGTATAATTTATCCCGAAATCGCTTGTTGCTAAGCTGGCTTGGTACATCATCCGCTGTTTGCTCATAATTTCCCAACCGGTATTTTACTAAAAGGAAATTGTTTTCCACAAATGCCTCTGTCTGTCCCTTTTGGAGTGAATCTTCCGTGCTGCTCATCTGAGCGAATGTACCGGAGTGATCATAATAGCTCAACGTGAACTGATCCTGCGTCGCGGCCAATTCCGTTTTCTTTGTTCCGTTGGTCGTCCAAGTTTTTCCGGTCTGTACGTCAACCAACCGAACCACCATTCCTGCATCCAGATAAAGCGAAAAACGACTGTTTTTTAACACCGGCTGATTACTGCCGGGCTCTACTGCGTTCGTCCATTCTGTACCGGTATACATTTTATCCAAAAGACCTGTTCCACCACCGCACCCGCCTAACAAACAGCAAAAGAAGGCAACGACAAGAATCAGCGCTAAGACGGATTTTTTCACGACAATTGTCATCCTTTCCTTGGAAAAATAAGAAACTGACAGCCTCCGTCAGAGTCGCAATGAAAATTCACGATATATGGAATATGCAAAACTTCCAAGCTCCTGCAACAGGCTGAAAAAAAGCAGACAGATAAATATGATGATAGCAGCGGCAGCCGCAGTCAAAAACAGCGTGGCAACCATTTTACCCATGGAATACTCATGAATGACTTTAATCCCGATAAAGATCATCAGCCCACTCCAAACATATCCGATCGCATCAAATATCATTAAATAAGCAGAATCATTGAGTGACAGCCGATTGGACAGTAACGGGGAGATAAAATTGAACAAAATAAAAGGAATCAGCGAATAACAGACCACCAAAAAGATATCTCGAAAGTTTCCTTTTCCATCCATTAAAGTCGTAATCGCCCAGTTGGAGATGCAAAACAACAATACCGGCAATACCAAAATCTCGATCTGATATAGCATATCCAACGGTACATTATAGTTATTGTTAAAGATAAATCCGCGTGCCTGCCGATTAAACACCATAGCTGCAAGAGTAATCAGTAACAGTACACAGCCTACCTTGACGCTGCCTTTTTTTTCAAAGCGCATCTCCCAAAAAGCGTCAATGGGATGGCGCAGAACATACATGGCAAATTTCAAGAGGAGCTCTCCTTCCGTGCTGGTTTGAAAAGTCGCCGTTTATCCGGCGGAATATGGACGTTTGTTTCGTCGATATTGATAAATCAAGACAATGATAATTACCAGCAGAATCACTCCGCTGATTACTGCCAGTGCCACTGCGGTGAAATGTTCATCCAGCCATGCGGCAGAATACTGTTCATAAGCCTTGGAATAGCCGGACTTCGCATTAGCCACTTTAAAGCTCTCCATCGCTTCCTCATATCGTCCCAGACGATAAAGTCCCCAGCCCGCCTTAACATAAGCTAAGTCAAAATAACTATTTTTTGTCAGCACTTGTTGCCATAAATCAACCGATTGTTCGTACTCCTGTTGATAATATGCTTCCATCGCTGAACGAATCAGCAATGCATAGTCGGTGGGTTCGAATCGGATCACTTGACACAAAGTACGATCAACGATGTACAAACAATCCTGATCACATAAAATAGCAGAAGGGGATTCCAGAGCACCTTTTTGTCCGGTGCCCAGTGCACCGAAGGCATATAGCAGATTTCCGTCAACATCGTAAGCAAAAACTCTGCCCCGTTTTCCATCCAATGCATAATAGTTTCCGTAGCTGTCCGAGGTGATATCCACAAAAGAGGACGGACCGGTGGTAACGCTGTCAAGATTGCTGTATGAAACATACAATTCATCGCCCACCACTTTTTTCGTACCGTTAATCGGGCTGCGTACCAACACATCATTTCCCGACGGGTTAAGCCGGCGAATCGGCGAATCTACGTTTTTAACCGAGGTGACTGCATAAAGAAAGGACTGATGATCCAATGAAATATTGGTGTATTCTACCGGAACAAAATCTGCAATCTTGCTTTTCTGTTCTTGGCTCATGATTCGTTTCCAAAGCACTTCAATTGCGCTCGGCACCACTGTATTGCTGCCGATATATCCAATGAAACTACCCGATTCGGAAAATTGTAAGATTCCCTCATAGACATCTTTACAAAGTACAAATAAACGATTAGAATCATCCACCGCCAACTTCTGCGGCACAAAGACAAAACTCTGGGATAAAATATTGGAGTCTGCCTGCGGGTTATCGATGATTTTAATGAGCACACCTTTTTTATCCAGCACTACAACTCGTTGATTTCCTCCATCAGCAACAAACAAATCCCCTTCGCTGTTTACACAAACCCCGGTAGGCTTGTTAAAGCTGTCGGATTTCTGCCCGTTTGCAAAGGAATTGATGGTCTGCAGCAGCTGAAATGAGGCGTCAAACCGGTACACCGCATTGGCGCCGGTATCACAGAGATAAAAGCCCCCGTCTCCGGACAACACCAAATCTTCGGGTTGCTTCAACTCAACCGAAAGCGCGTCGGCATCATAAATCTTCTGAGGCAAATAGGCCTGTGGCGCATACACATCCATAATCCCCTCATTGGTATTGGAGTATAAATAGGAATTACCTACATCCGAAGCGGATACTGTGGTACCAAAGCAGAACAGTAGCACCATAACCAGAAAAAGTGCTGTCCGTTTTCTCATGTAATCCACCTTTCTTTTCTCAAGGAATGTGTCAACCGACACAGGCTTACTCTTTCATGCCGGAGGTCGCCATCGTATCAATAATCCGTGTTTGGCTGAACATAAACACCAATGCCGGAACCAACAGCATCAGCACGCCAACTGCCTGTGCCGCTCCCATACGAACCATACCGCCGCTGGTGATTTGTGTCAAAGCATAGGGGAGTGTTTTGAGCTGCTCACTGTATACATACTGAGAATTATTCTGAGACCAAATCTGCTGAAACATCAAAATAACTACCGTCAGCCAGACCGGTTTGGCTAGAGGCATCACGATACGCCAGTATATCCCGCTTTCAGAGCATCCATCGATCCGCGCCGCCTCCAGTAAAGTATCCGGAATGGTACTCATATAGTTTTTCATAATAAACAAGCCCAAAGAAGCGCCTATGCTGGGAACAATAACCGCAAGATAAGTGTCCAGCCAGCCAAACCATGTAATCGTCAAATAGTTAGCGATATCGTTAATTGCCGAAACGAACATCAGCGATATTAAAATAAGATTGTTAAACAAACGCACAAAGGGAATTTTCATTTTTGCCAAAGGATATGCTGCCATAGAAGCCAGCATAACGTGTCCTGCTGTGGTGGCAAGGGTAATAAACACCGTGTTAAACGCATACCGTTCAAAAGGAACCCAAGTGGTTTTCATTAAATTGAAGAGCATGCGAAAATTATCAAATGTAGGCCGCTCCGGAAAAATACGAGGCGGATAGTAAAACAACTCATTAATCGGTTTGAGCGACATGCAAACTGACATCAATAACGGAATAAAGCTGAACAACGCCATCAATCCGATAATAATCAGCATCATAACATCTCCGTAAGTCTTACGGTTACGCCGAGAACCGGTGCTCAGTGAGAAATAATGGTGTTTTTTATGTTTTTTCGCCGTCTGCTCCATCTTATGACCCCACCTTTCTCAATGCCCGCAGAATGACCTGATTGATGGTAATCATAAAGATAAACAGCAAAACTGCAATAGCACAGGCATACCCGCGTTCCACACGATAGGTGCTGTAATCAAGCATATGCGTCATGATCAAATGTCCCGAATAATTGGTACTGGGAAAACCTGCCAAATTCATGGAAACAGTTGTATTGGCAAACATAGCCGAAATCTGCAAAACCGCCGCAGTCATCAGATGAGGAGCCATCAACGGAATGGTAATATAAAACACTTCCTGCACTCGATTTTTGACGCCGTCGATTGCCGCTGCCTCGTAGTATTGGGGATCAACCGTAGCGGTCCCGGCACGCATTGCCAAAAATCCGGTACCCATACTCATCCATAACTGAACAATGATGATCAGCGGAAGCACGTAGGTGTCGGTGGTAAACCATTGGACTGGCTCCGAAATGATACCGAGACTCATCAACGCGCTGTTGACATATCCATACATATCGCCCGAAAACAAAATGCCCCAGATCGTATAAACCGTACCCGAAATAGTGGGAATATAAAAGATAAAGGTTAAAATACCTTTAATATATCGATTAAAATCGTTAATTGCCCAAGAAGCAAAAAACGAAAGCACATAACCGATGGGACCGGTAACCAGCGCAAAAATGAGCGTATTTTTTACCGCGATAGAAAACACTTCGTCATCAACCAACAACTTGCGATAATTTTCAAAGCCGATAAATTCGGGGGCCTGCAACACGTTATAATGAGTAAAGCTTAACACAATAGAAATAAAAACCGGCAGTACCGTAAAGGTGAAAAAAATAATCAAAAAAGGAGCCATCAGGGCATATCCGGCTTTATATTGTTTCATCAATGCCCATTTTTGACGCCAATTACTATTCTTCGACATGTTTGTTTTCTCACTCCAATCCCAGTTCCTGCCGCTTATTGCGGATTTCCTTATTGATCTTATCAACTTGATCCAAGATCGTTTCCCGGGCATCCTCATCCGAGTTGATGACCGACTTAATTGCGTTATCTACACTTCGTCCAACGTAGTACCCGCCGGCAACTTCCGGAATTCCTACTACATGCTCCCATTGTTCTGAAATCTGGCGAGACACGCTGGAACTCCAGCCAAGCTCTTGCATTGCCGAAACATTTGCAGTAGGCCAACGCGCTGATGTTCCCTGCAAAGCCTCAATCTCACGTCCGTAATTGACCTGCGTACCGGCGTCCGTCCACCATTTCAAAAATTCCCAACACGCAGCAGGAGCATCTGCATTCTGAAAAATGACACAGCCGGTCAAGGTACAGGCAACAGATCGATCAATGCTACCGTCTTCCTGTACGGTACCGGGCATTGGCGCCATCGCCCACAAGCTTTGAATTTCGGGAGCAGCTAATGCCAAAGTGTTATAAAAAGTGTAAGAAGCAACTAACAGCGGCATTTCTCCGGTGCGAAACCGACTGATATCACTGTATGTCTTGGGAAAGTTATATTTTGTATAATATTCAGTCCATTTAATAAAGCTGTTAACAGCTGTAAGCTCATTGAGTACGCAATAACCGGATTCATCATAGACGGACGCGCCGCTTTGCAGCAGCAATGCCGCATAAACTGCATTTAAGTTGGTTGCCTGACTCCCTGTGACTGTTATAGTGGGAGAAGGCAATCCGATTTCCATGTTTTGCTCCTGCAGTACCGGAATCAGCTTTTGCAGGTCGTCCCAAGTGTTTGGCACTGAAATACCGAATTCTTCAAATACATCGGTACGATAGAACAACATTGGAAACACCTGCTGCTCCGGCAGTGCATAAAGGGATTTTCCTGAACGAAATGGCGTTAAAGCGCTTTCATTAAACCGAGTCAATACTTCATCACAATCTTCAAATGAAGCCAGATTATACAATGCACCGCGCAATCCATAGTTAATCGGCTGTGCATGATCCATAAACAATGCCACATCCGGGCCATTCTGACTGGATACCGCCTGTAAAAGGATACTCATATCAACCAGTCGAATGTTCAATCCGATGCCTGTTTTAGCGGTAAAACTACTATCCGACAGATTTTTGATGATCATAGACTGATCCCGACCGACACCAAGCCATAGGCTAATTTTTTCGGTAACTTCGATTTCTCCGCCAATTCCGTCAATAGAATAGTAATCCTGTAGAAAAGAAATAAAGAACGCTTTGGCAGTTGACCACAGCTTTTGGTACCACTTTGCATCTGCAGGCGGCACTTCTGCGCCCTCAGGAGATAAAGTCATGCAATCAATAATCAGCGGCACCTCACTTGCCGAAACCAGCCAAGAAGAAAGGTTATTCAAATTATCACTCAAATCACTCAATCGCTCCGGAATGGTATCCGGGTATTTAATTAAGCTCGTAAGCTGTACGGTCAGACGATCAATATAGGCAGTCTGCTCTCCCTTACCGCCCATGATTTGTTCCAGATTTCCGGCAGCTGTTTTCAATTTGGCATTGCAACTTTCCAAAATTTCAAATAAATTCGGAATGTTTGTTTCCAGGTTATAATCACGCAGCGGATCAGAAAAACTGCCGATGATCATTTTGAGCTGACGGTAAAGTGTATTAAGTTCCTGTACCACCTCACTGACCGTAGTCAATGTATCTGCTAATGGTCCGATCACCGCTTCTAACCGAATAACATGTGTTTCGCCCGCAGCAAGATAAAATTTCCACGGATTGTTCTCTTCTCCCAGCGTGATAGACTGCCAATTAAGTTCATACGGCACTGTAAAACTCTCTGCTTCCGCAAAGGGAACTTTCCCATCTATGTAAATGCGTCGGCTGGATCCCGCGCCGGATACATAATCTTGTTTCGTGCGCAATGTCAAAGTATATAAGCCGCTTTCCGGAACAGTAAATTCCCACTCGATCCACTGATGACGATACTTCCAGGAGTTGCCGCCAATACTGTTAAGCAAAATCAAACTTTCGTCAAAAGGCTCATTGGCCGGTGAGGTGCGATCCTCAACAGCATATAATGTGGAATGTGATTTGCGTACCGCGTCCTCCCCCTGTATTGTCAAGCCCTGTGATACATTCTGATATCCTGCTGCTTCATATTCTTGTTTAACTTGGGCATAATTTTGGATTTCGGGAACCACTAAAAATTCCAATGCACCGATTGCCATTGGTTCGGCAAGTGATTCCATCGTCAGTGTGTGCTCTCCCTTTTCTAAATAGAAACGTAAACTTTCGTCAGTGTAACCTAATTGACTATACAATAGGCTCTGCTGCCATTGATGCAGTTCTAACTGCGTCCGCCGATATTCATTACCGGAAGAAGTATAAATCTTGTTTTCTTCTTGATTAATCCAGCAACGGTTAAAACGAATATTCTGCGCTTCCCGATATGGGAGTGCTCCATCCAGATAGAACATTCTCTCTGCCGCACTGCCCTTTCCCGCCGGCATATAATAATCGACCTGTAAATCATATAAGCCTGACTGTAACACGGTAAATGTCCATGTGATTTTTCCCTCTTCACCGGTTACAACCGCAGTTCGACCATCTAATTCCTGCATTTCTGCCTGTATCTCGTCCGAAGCAATGTATCTGCTGATATCCACGGCAATTGCCGCTTCACTGGGTGCAGATCTGTATGCGTCGGCATATTCCCGATATGACATCATCTCATCACTCGTTTGAGTCACTGCCGCTGCTGTCTTATCGATTGCTGTACCTATGTTTTCGCCGGCTGCCCGACAGGGAAATACACTGCTGCCAATCAGACAGAAGCTAATCAGCACGCTGCTAAAGGTTCTGCACCATTTCCGCATTTCGACACACTCCCGTTTGTTATAAACATTTTCACAGGAAAACCGCTTTGTTGAATCTGTTCTGTTTATCCTCAAAATAAAGCAGCTTTCCTGAAAAAATTTAAAGAACAAAAGAGAAGTCTTTGACCATAGATTCTTTTAAGCACAGCCAAAGACTCCTCCGGTTCTCTTTCAGATACAAAATTGTGACATGTTACGACCCACTGCTGTCTTGACTCTTTGCGGCGCCATTCAGCGCCTCATCAATCTTCGCCTGAATTTCATTATCTTTCGCCGCCACTGCAGCTGCCGGAGTAGCATTTCCGCTGATAACTTCACAATAAATACCCTTTGCTATTAAATCTCCCAAAGAGCAGGACAAATCCAATGATGGCTTCACGACCACTTTCTCACTCATTTCAAGCAAGAACTCAACATCCTTCATGTCAGTATAATTCAGATCGAGCTGCTCTTCTTTATAGTCTTCCAGATTGAACTCATAATAAGCCTTATCGCGACTTTTGTCCCATGTGCTCTGTGCATAAGTCCAGAAGGAGACAATATCAGACACAGGGAAATTGGTCTTACTCGGAATCATCCAATAGGTAAACGATTCCATTAAATTATACAAGGATTGATCGGTGTTAAAATCTGCAATCGGTGCAGTAACAACACCGAAATCGGTCATCCCCAGTTTCTTGAGGCGTGAACCGTTTTGTGCAAAGGTGAACAATGTCTGACCGTCCAGAAAAGCATTTTCGGCATCATCCATTGCTTCAGAGCCTTGAATCCAATCACCGTATACCATCTTATCCTTGGACATATTGGTCAGAAACTCCAAGCACTGCATATTATTAGCAGCTTCATTCCCATGTGTGAAACCATTATAGTACTTACCATCCGCCTCATCAAAAACAACTGTTTTAACGTTATTTCCGCCGCCTAACACATTATACATATTATACATCGACAAACCATATTTCTGGTTTGCTGTGTCAGTAGCAGCCAAGCAGTATTCCTGGAACTTTTTCCAATCCCATTTACCCTGTCTCGCCAACTCCTGAGGGTCCTGCAATTTCAGTTCTTTCAGCCGTGTACGATTGTAAAACATACATGCGGTAGGAAATGTCACATTTGGTTTGGGCGTTAGCCCGTAATAATGATCGCCAAATTTACTCAGGTCCATATTCCAATGACTTTTTTCCTCTTCGGACATAGCCTCATAATATTCATCCAACGGCGTTTGGAGCCCTTGACTGATTAAACTGACATGATTCCACGAGTGACTCATGACAATATCTGCATAGACAAGACCGGATAAACTTTTGGCTTGGAACTGGCTAAAATGATTCTCTTGGGTGGTAATAACCCAGTCTACTTTTACATTAAACTTTTCCAACGCCTGCTGCAATGCATAGTAAGTGGCATCGCCGCCCTCGCTTTCCCCTAACTTCGGCTCATAATCCACCCACGAAGCAATGGTTAAGGTTTTTCCTCCGAAATTTACATCGCCGCCTTTTTTCCCTACGTCAGGTGAATCGCCGCAGCTGGTCAGTCCCGCTGAAACTGCCAGAATCATTACGGCAACTATCATCCCGGATAAAAAACGTTTGATCATAAATATGTTCACCCTCCTTGTATCCGATAATTGTTACGCATTAGTGCTGTTTTTCTTTTTTAAGTAAAAGAATACGCCCGTGCCCGCACCGGCAAGCACAACGACCGCTACAATCAGCCATACCCACCATAGACTGCCGCCTTCTTTGACTTTTCCGCCGGTAGAAGCAGATATTGAGGACATACTTTCAGAATCAACAGATTCGATCAGTGCCTCTGAAGAACTGTCAGTCGATGCTATTTCGTCGGAAGAAACAACTTCTGCCGAGGAAATATCTTTACTTGAAGTGGAGTTGTTCGAAATCGCCGCAGCAGAACTTGTCTTAACAGAAGATGCGGCAGATGATGTGTTGGTAGTTCCGCCCTGATTGGATTTTGCCGCTGTACTCCCACTGAGCGTAAGATGGGAGAATCCAATCCAGCTCGGTGTACACTCCAGATAGGTAGCAATTGTAACATAGGCATCTTTAGCTCCTTTGGCAGCTGCACTCAAATCAAAGGAGAATTCTTTCTCTGCGCTTTCTGGATATTCTTCCAATTCGGGCTGAGCTGCCACCTTATCCTCTGATGCGGTCCAATTCTCACGGTCAAATTTGTAATCATCTTTCTCAACATAAATGCGCATCCAAGCGGTTTCTTTGTATTGAGCAGCAGTACCTTTTACACCATTGACTTCTCCGTCATATAGACCGATTCGGCCAATTAAATCCAGCTTCAGAGTTTCAATCGTTTCATTGGAAGGTGCTGAAACTTTATAGGTGACAAAACCAACATAGTATCCATCACCATTTGCCAAAAGCCCCGCCGGGCCTTCATTGGCTGTAAATTTGAAATGATCTTCTTTAAAAGCACCTATCGATTCTACTCCGCCCCGCTTTGAGACATAACCGGAGCGTAGCCCAGTGAAATCCTGATCGATGAATACCGTTGTTTTCGCCGCAAAAACCGAAAAATTGCAAAGTGACAACACAAACACCAATGTCAGTAAACAAACGTTAATACATTTTTTCATCAATCTATCCCCTTGTGTTGTTTCATTCATTTTTAATTATCAAGCATTCTTTTTTTCAAAATAATTACAGCAGCCCCTGCAAACAGCATTATTATAATCGTAGTAATCGGCAATGCAACACCGGTTTCAGCCGGTTTATCATCTTTTACACTGTCGGAAGGAACAGAAGACTGACTATCGGATGGTTCTTTAGAACTGTTGTTTTCAGAAGGAGTCTTTTCAGAGCTGTTGCTGTCAGAAGAAGAGTTGTTGGTTCCCTCTGCCGCCTGAGTAGCCAAGAGGTCGATGTTCGTATAACCGATCCATTCCGGCGGTCCGCTGGTCATCTGATAAATGATAACATAAACTTCTTTTTTCCCTTTAATCGCATCAGTCAAATCAAACTCATGCGGATCATCATAAGTTCCGGGATCCGGCATAGTGCCTTCTGTTGCATCCCAGAATGCAATAGCAGATTCTGCTTGGCCCGCCAAGTTCTGTGCATCCTCTGCACTCAAACGAGTATCGGAAACAAATACACCGAACTTGTTGTCAAGATCATTATAATCACAAATTAAACCGGTCACAGTTAATTTTCCGGTATTCAGTTCCTGACCCTGCTGAGCAGTCAACTGATACATGATATAGCTGGGCATATAACCATCTTTCGTGTGAAGAACAGAAAAAGTAGACTGATCTTCTTCACGTGTACGTACAGTGGTTTTGTAGTTATTTCTAATCTCAATTGCACCTAGTTGCTCCGCAGTAACAGTGTCCAATGCGCCAAAATCAGTAATATCCACAGCAATGTGTAAATCTTCTATCGGAGCCGTGTAGTTCGGATCAGCCGTCTGATTCGCCACCAAATCAATCGAACGATAGCCGATCCATTCTGGCGAGCCGGTAGTCATCTGATAAATTGTAACATATACTTCTTTTTTATCTTTCATGGCTGCAGTCAAATCAAACTTATGCTCATCAGTGTACTCACCGGAGGCTGGCATCGTATCCTCTGCCGCATTTTGGAAATCAATTGCAGATTCGCTTTCATCAGCGAGATTGGCACCATCCGGTTCTGTGTCGGTAACAAAAACACCGAACAAATTCTCATTTGAAGCATAATCGCAGATCTTACCGACGATGGTCAAAGATCCGCCCGAAAAAAGTTTACCCTTTTCAGCGGTCAGCTTATATGTAATATAGCTGGGAGTATAACCGCTTATGGTGTAGAGCGTCGGTGTATCACCCTGATTGCCGATTTGATAGTTGCTTTTGACAGCATGTGCCTTAAGCGTTTCTGCAGGCACAGGGTCACTGGTAGTCGCAAGCTTTGTAATGTCAACAGATACAGTCAGATTGTCATCTGTGTCCGCTGCAAAGGAAAGCATCGGTGTAACGCTTGTGATTGCAAGTGTTATTGCTGCGATCCATGCAAGTACACGTTTTTTCATGGAAATTCCTCCTTAAAAAAATAATTTATACTCAAATAACCATCCTTATTAGCGGTTATTAAGCTACAAATCAGACACCTTCCCAATTGTTATAAACAAAATAGATTCAGAACAAACATACACACGGCATACAAAATAACAAATTATGCGTTTTTTGATAACATTAACTATTAATCAAACTTTTCTTTAAACAAATTTTATCACATTATTTCTTTTTTTATCAAGTATTTCATGTTGCATATACATTATAAATTGTTGCATCTATATGACAAAATTCCCCATTTAATCTTGACGTCGTCATAATAAATGCTATATAATATTAACAGAGAGTTTTAGCGAATCAAAAACAAATTAGTCATTTTGCTATTTGGGGGCAGTTACACATGATATATACCAATATTAACATGCTACATAATTCCCTGGAACATCTCTCCAATCCATATATTTATCTGGCACAGCTCGGATGGGAAAAATGCAACCCCGGTTATTCTTATTTCAATTGTCGTGATCTTTATCTGATCCATTTTATTTACAAAGGACGAGGTATGCTCAAAATTGACGACACTACTTATGAGTTACAGGAAAAAGATGCCTTCTATATTCCTCCGAATGTCTCAGCTACCTATACTGCCGATAGAGAAGATCCTTGGCATTACTATTATTTTGCTTTCAATGGATCATTTGCGCCTGAGCTGATTCATCGCACCGTGTTTCGTGACAGTTACTGCACTACAATGTTGGATAATACATTGATGCAGCTGATCACCGATGCCAACACCCATATCAATAGCAGTAGAGCTGCAGATATTGGCGGAATAGAGCAGTTGTTTCGTCTGTTGTCAATATTGCTTCGAGCCGATGATCAGAGTAAGTATACCATCAGTCCGCAACATCAATATATATCACAAATACAGCGATATATCCAGCTGCATTTTGCAGAAACATTACGAATTTCACAACTTGCCGACCAATTCAATATCAACCGCAGTCATCTTTATCGCATGTTCAAGAACTGCACCGGAATGGGACCGGAACAGTACTTAATTAACTTTCGAATGAAGCAGGCAAAACGTCTGCTCGATAACGGCAAAATGTCTATTGCGGAAATAGCTCAAACAGTGGGATATAATAACTACACTAATTTTTATACCAACTTCCAAAAGCACACCGGTATTACACCCCGGGAATATCAGAGACAGCAACAAGAACGTAATATTTCCGTAGAAGAAACCGAATAAAAGTCAAACTATTCATAATTTGATTGGCTAATTGCTTAAAACGATATATTTTTTGTTGTACACCACCGGTAAATCCGGTGGTGTACATTTTTTATATTATCTATATAACGCCAACCTATGTCATCGATTACTAAAATACTCTTCATATGATATAGAATAATGAATCCCGGCTTTGATGACCGATTTTGGATGAAAAATAAATTATTTTGAATTATTTTGACCGAAATTGCTTGACGAAGCTAGAACTCTTTGATATAATCAAGACAATCAGTTATTATCAGTCAAAATCAGTCGTTTATGGAGGCGTTCATACAAATGTTAACAGAAAAAAGACATTCCCTCATTTTATCGATGCTTGAAGAAAAAGGAGCGCTCAGCGTTACCGAACTGGTTGAACAGTTAAATACATCTGAGTCAACGATACGCCGTGACCTTGTAACGCTGGATCGCGGAGGATGGCTCAAAAAGGTTCACGGCGGAGCTGTCAAGCCGGATTCAGGCGTTATTATGACTGAGCCGAATGTGACCGATAAAAAAAGACTTTTTTCTCCCGAAAAAGAAAAAATTGCAAAATATGCGGCAGGACTTATCCGCAAAGATGATTTTATTTTCATCGATGCGGGAACTACTACCGAAAAAATGATCGAATTCATCACCGAAAAAAGCGCCGTCTTTGTCACCAATGCTTTTAATCACGCAAAGCTTCTTGCCAAACATGGCTGCAAAGTCTTTCTTGCCGGCGGAGAGGTCAAAGAAACAACCGAGGCAGTCGTCGGTGTTGCTTGCATAGAAATGCTGAAAAGCTACAATTTTACCAAATGTTTTCTCGGCACCAACGGTATATCGAATGAAAGCGGTTTTACCACGCATAATATAGATGAAGCAAGTGTAAAACGTACAGCAGCCCATCAGGGATATGTTACTTACATCCTTGCCGATCACAGTAAGTTCGATAAAACAGCCACTGTCAGCTTTGCTGACATCTCAACAGCCTGTATTATAACCGATCAAGTCAAAAATGAAAGTTACCGTTCACTAACGATTATCAAGGAGGTTTCAGTATGATATACACTCTGACGCTTAATCCTGCCATCGATTACGTTGTCCATGTGGATGAGCTCACAATCGGAAGCATCGGGCGCAGTCATGACGAAAGCGTTTTTTTCGGGGGAAAAGGCATTAATGTTTCAACGATTCTTCACGAGCTTGACGTTTCTTCTGTTGCAATGGGATTTATCGCCGGATTTACGGGTAGCGCCATTGAAGAAGGATTGCGTGAAAAAGATATCCAAAGTGATTTCGTCCACCTGAAAAATGGATTTTCCCGCATCAACATTAAAATCCGTTCCAAAACGGAAACCGACATCAACGGCGAAGGACCGCAGATTGACAGCGATGATTTAAAATGTTTATTTACCAAGCTGGAAATTTTGCAGAATGGTGACACTGTGGTTTTAGCAGGCAGTATTCCCTCGTCGCTGCCGCAGAACATGTATGAAATGATCATGAGTTCTCAGTCCGGCAAGGATATTCGCTTTGTGGTAGATGCCACCGGAGAGCTTTTAATGAACACCCTTGCTTACCGCCCGTTTCTCATTAAGCCCAACAATGACGAACTCGGAGAGATATTCTCGGTAGAAATAAGTTCCCCGGATGAAGCAATAAAATACGCCGCAAAGATGCAGGAAAAAGGCGCTCGCAATGTGTTGGTTTCCATGGGCAGTGACGGAGCAGTGCTTCTTGACGAGAACAGTCAAAAACATTATATGCCTGCATACCAAGGCAAAGTGGTAAATACCGTAGGCGCCGGAGACTCAATGGTAGCCGGTTTTATCGCCGGCTATGAGCAGACAGGCGACTTTGCTTATGCCTTAAAGCTCGGTTCTGCCTCCGGCAGTGCAACCGCTTTCTGCGAAGGACTTGCCAATATGAAATCTATCAAAATGATTTTAAATAATTTTAAGACAGGAGGATTTAATCATGCGTATTTCTGATCTATTAACCGCAAACAGTATTATTCTCGGTGCAAAGCCACAAAACAAAACGGAGGCGATCAACGCTCTGATCGACCTTCATGAAAGTGCAGGAAACCTTACCGACAAAGAAAAATATCGCGAGGGCATCCTTGCAAGAGAGGCGCAGGGCAGCACTGCGATCGGTGACGGTATTGCCATTCCGCACGCCAAATCGAACGCAGTAAAAAAGCCGGGGCTTGCGGCTGTTACCGTACCGGATGGTGTTGATTATGAAGCACTGGACGGCAAACCCTCCAATCTTCTCTTTATGATTGCCGCACCCGATGACGGAGATTTTCACCTTGAAGTTCTGTCCAGGCTTATGGTACTTCTAATGGACGAAAGCTTTCGTGCAAAGCTGCTTGCGGCAAAGGATAAAGCGACATTTATAGCCGAAATTGACCGCGCAGAAAGTGACAAATACCCGGAGGAAGCTGTCAAAACACCCTCGCCTGCCAAGACCGAATACCGCGTGCTCGCGGTCACCGCATGTCCCACCGGAATTGCCCACACGTACATGGCGGCTGAGGCGCTTGAAAAAGCTGGTAAAAAACTGGGCTGTCCGCTCAAAGCAGAGACAAACGGTTCAGGCGGTGCAAAAAATGTGCTGACCGCCGCGGAAATTGAATCGGCTGACGGTATTATCATCGCCGCCGATAAGAGCGTGGAAATGGGACGATTTGACGGAAAAAAATTAATAAGTGTGAAAGTCTCTGATGGCATCAAAAAGCCAGAGGAGCTGATAAACAGAGTTCTTTCAGATGATGCTCCCGTATATCATCATTCCGGCGAAAAAACAACTGCAAACGCCGACAACAGTGAGAGCTTCGGGCGTAAAATATACAAGCATCTGATGAACGGCGTTTCTCATATGCTTCCGTTTGTCGTGGGCGGCGGTATTTTTATCGCCCTCGCTTTCCTCATTGATACCATCGCCGGCGCACCGCAAGACGCCAACTTCGGTACAGCCACCGCAGGTGCTGCGTTCTTCAAAACCATCGGCGGTATTGCCTTTAACTTTATGATTCCGATTCTTGCCGGGTATATCGGTATGTCTATTGCCGATCGTCCCGGACTACTGGTAGGTTTTGCAGGCGGTTACCTCGCTACAACAGGCGCAACCTTTGCAAATGTTGCGGGTGACGTTCCCTCCGGATTCCTCGGAGCGTTATTCGCAGGATTCGTCGGCGGCTATCTCATGCTTGGTCTGCGCAAGCTCTGCGATAAACTGCCGAAATCACTTGAGGGCATTAAACCAGTGCTCATTTATCCGCTTGCCGGCCTTGGTATGATTGCTGTTGTTATGTGCACGGTCAACCCATTCATGGGGATGATCAACACAGGACTTACCAATCTGCTTCAATCCATGGGCGACGTGAACAAAGTGCTTCTCGGCATCGTACTCGGCGCTATGATGTCTATCGATATGGGAGGACCGTTCAACAAAGCTGCGTATGTGTTTGGCACGGCGGCGATCACATCTGGAAATTATGATATCATGGCTGCCGTTATGGTGGGCGGTATGGTTCCTCCGATTGCCATTGCGCTTGCAACCATCTTCTTTAAAAACAGATTTACAAACGATGAAAGAAAAAGTGGTCCGGTCAACTTTATTATGGGCGCAGGTTTTATCACCGAAGGCGCCATTCCCTATGCAGCAAGTGACCCGTTGAGAGTTATCCCGGCTTGCATGATCGGCTCGGGCATCGCAGGCGGTCTGTCGATGTTGTTCCGCTGTACACTTATGGCTCCTCACGGCGGCATCTTTGTATTTGCCGTTGTGGGAAACTGGCCGATGTATCTGGTATCTCTTGTCGTCGGTTCTGTTGTCAGTATGCTTCTGCTTGGTCTCTTCAAGAAAAAAATCAAAGAATAAAGGGGATTTTAAAATGGTATCTAAAAAAATTACCGTCACCAACACACAAGGCTTTCATATGCGCCCTGCAATGACTTTTGCTACGGAAATGGGAAAATTTCCCTGCGCAGTTTCTATTGTAAACGGCACTTCGACTACCGACGGTAAAAGCCTGATGAACATTATTGCCGCCTGTATTAAATGCGGCACGGAAATCGAGATCATCTGTGACGGAGAGCAGGAACAAGAGGCTCTTGATAAGGCGGTAGGGTTGGTTGAAAGCGGCTTTGGCGAATAAAATTTTGACAAAAAGCAGCCGAACGCAATCGGACGATTTGGCTGCTTGCCACCTAAGGAGGCGTGAACATGCTAAACGGAATCGGTGTTTCTAAGGGCTACGGCATCGGCAGAGTGGTGATTGCTACCGAAGCTGAAATCCACTTTATCCCAAAAGATAATTGTGACCCTGCTCTTGAGCATAAGCGATTTTCCAATGCCTTGAATACTTTTATTGAGAAAAACACAGCATTGGCTCAGAATGTTACCGAAACTATCGGTGAAAAAGAGGGTGAGATCATTCTCGGGCATATCATGATGATGAAAGATCCGTATATGTGCTCCGAAATCGAAAAAAACATCGAGGCAGGAAATTGTGCGGAAGCCGCTTTTGCCGACGTCTGTGACAGCTTTATTGCTATGTTTTCCTCGGTTGATGATGAATTTACCAAGCAAAGAGCCGTCGATATCAAAGACATTAAGACGGAGATACTCGGTATTCTCACGGGTGTCGAAACGGTAGATCTCTCTCGCCTTGAAAAAGGCACGGTGCTGGTAGCAAAGGAACTGACACCATCCATGACCGCCTGCATAAACAAGGAAAATGTAGTGGGACTGATTACCGAGATTGGTTCCAAAACCTCTCATGCGGCAATTTTAGCGCGGGCGATGGAAATCCCCGCTGTACTCAGCGTCCCAAGCGCGACAGAAACACTGAAAAAGGACGATCTGGTCATTGTCAACGGAATAACGGGCGAGATCATTTCCAATCCTACCGATCAGGAAATTGCTGTGTATATGCGAAAGCGTTTGGATTATATCGCCGAACGTGAGACACTCTCCCGTTTTGTTGGGCTACCCACTAAAACTGCTGACGGGATAAAGGTAGATTTGTTCGGCAATATCGGTACACCGGAAGATGCAGAACGTGTAGCTGAGCATGACGGCGAAGGGATCGGACTTTTCAGAACAGAATTTCTCTTTATGGACAGGAACTCAGCTCCCGGTGAAAACGAGCAGTTTGAGGCATACAAAAAAGCCCTGCTAATGATGAAGGGCAATCAGGTCATTATTCGTACGCTGGACATCGGCGGAGACAAAGATATTCCCTATATGGGTCTTGAAAAAGAGGAAAATCCTTTTCTCGGTTTTCGCGCAGTGCGGTATTGTCTGAAGCACAGCGAGCTTTTCCTTTCACAACTGCGGGCACTTGTGCGTGCCAGCAGTTACGGTAATCTTGCCATTATGATTCCTCTAATTACCGGGATAGAAGAATACAGAAAAGTCAAAGAGATTATAACAGGCATCATGCGGGAATTTGACAAACAGGAAATACCGTATGATAAGAATCTAAAAATTGGTGTTATGGTGGAAACACCTGCCGCGGCGGTTTGTGCAGATATCCTTGCAAAGGAAGTAGATTTCTTCAGCATCGGCACAAACGATCTCATCGGTTACACCTTAGCAGTAGATCGCGGTAACGCTAATGTGGAATATCTATACTCTGCCTTTTCTCCGGCAGTGCTGCGCTTGATTCGCAACATTATCACCGAAGCAAAAAAAACGGGCATACCGGTAGGTATGTGCGGCGAGGCGGCAGCCGACCCGATGATGATACCGTTACTTATCTCCTTTGGTCTTAACGAATTCAGTGTTACACCTACTTCAATTTTGGCAACCCGCCGAGAAATTGCACGCTGGACAAAAGTGGAAGCGGATAAAGTAGCAGAGCAAATTATGTCCCTTGATACAGAACAAAAAGTGGCAAGCGTGCTTGCAAAGTTGACTGCAAAATAAGAGATGTATAAAAAACAGTTTGGCGATTTAATAAGCTTTTCAATTAGACTCTATAACCATCAAATCCCTGTTCAATTCTATATTGAACAGGGATTTGATTTAAGATTTGAGTTTGTAAAACAATCCAGAGTTATTTAAATTATAAACACGATTCTTGTCATGAAAAGAGTTTAGAAAGTTCACAAAATATATTACGATATTACAAAAGCAATGAATCATTCTCCCTTGTTATTTCCTGCACAGTAGAAATGATAAATTTTCTCATTTCCTTTAACAATCTAGTTTTTGTGCGCATATTGGTTTTTCCTGCTTATATCCACTTTCAATCAGCGGTTTTTCATCCCAAGTTCTCCAATCAATTAAATCATAAGACGCAGCAAAAGTATTGCATGTGGAGCTGTCATTTTCCAGTTTAGAGAATAAAATTAAATATACTAATTATTCTTAATATCCCGGATCTTTTTATCTAACTGACCGGTATAAAATCTGTTTCTCCTGTCCCGGTGGTCCGTCTGATAGTAAGCTCGCTTATCGGCATACATCATCATTTCAGCTCGTCGTATCAAAGCATGAATCTCTATCCCATCTTCTTGCCAAGCCCAACCAAGTGATACGTTACAGATTTGATCTTCGTCAAATGCTTTGTGAAGCGCATCAGTCTTTTCTTCAAAATCAGCCTGTGAAATATTCTCCCATAGTGTCAGAAATTCATCACCGCCCAGTCGAAACAATTCTCCCGCCAGATGTTCCCGCATGATGTCTGCTGTCCGCTTAATCATACAGTCCCCCATGTAATGCCCCTGTGTATCATTGAGTCTCTTTAGCTCATTGATATCAACAAATATGACTCCCAATCTACTGGGTGGGCAGCGATCATAATTCTCCAGCAGGCAGGAATAACAATTTCTGTTCTTTGCTCCGGTCAAGAGGTCAGTGTAGCTCATATGTGTCAGCTTGTTAATTAGGCGGCGTTTTTCTAATTCTTCCAGAACAAATTCAGACACTGCCCAAAGAGGACTAAAATCATTGATATTAGCCCTCGGATTATCTACTTCAATAAATCCAGCTATTACGTTTTCCTGAATCAAAGGAGTTGCCAACAATCCTTGTATACCCTGTGACTGTAAAATTCGGTAATCTTCGGACTCATGATCAAGATCGTCAGAAAGGCAAGATATATAGAAACTACCGGTTTCCTCGAATTTCTTAATCCACTGAGAAACAACCTCAAGGGGAATATCCTGCAGGTTGTCAATCTCTTCCGAACACTCAGGTGCACACCATTCAAAAGTATTGCTCAGCGTTTGAGATTCAAAATTAAACTCAATGATATGTGCCCGATCAGCCTGATAATAATCGCCTACTGTTTTCAAAAACGAATTCATAGCTATCGTCATATTCTTTTGTTTCGTAAGAATATTTAAGCACCGAATAATGCTTTCAACTTCTGAAATCTGTTTAGAAAGGAAAGTTTGTTCTCTTTGTTGAGAAAAAATATTCTTCACGTGTGTGATATGGCAAAGCCGCCCATTAATAGAGAGCAGTGTGTTCGAAATACTAAGCCATCGTCCCAGTTTTTCATTGTACTGTTCTAAATGATATTCCTTTCCTTCTGCATATTTTTCGCTATTGTAAGGATAGTAAGGTACTTTCAGCATTCCTATAATCTCATAGCACTTATGTCCCACATATTCCTCTGCTTTTGTAATTTTCAAAAGTTCCATACATGCTTTTGTCATATACACAATTTCGGTAGTTTTTACATCATATATAAAACAAATCAATCCAGAATAATCCACCAATATATTATTATACTCATCATATTCCATTCTACATTCCTCCATGCCGAACATCCTCTAAAAACAAGTGACGTTCAAATATGGTCTAATCTTAACAGCCCGGTAATAAAGGCAATCATTGCATGGAATCCAACCAAATTTCAAATTCGTTAACCCGTACAGGCTTTGCATAAATATGTCCTTGAACCAAATCGCAACCATATTTTTCATATTTTCAACCATCTCTTTCGTTTCAATACCTTCCGCAAATGTTTGGATTCCGAATTCATGGAAGTTGACAGAATTACTTCGACTAATTTCTAACCTTTGTACTATTCCAATTTTGAAGCAAACTCCGGTCCATGCAGATGGATTACTCTGATAGCTTATATAAATTAAGACAGTTAGCGCAACAATAACGCTTGCTGTCTTAATTTATATGCCCACTCAACTGTGATAACCAAGATGGACTATTGTCTTTTGTTATACTCGTCTTCTTAAGTCTTGAGCAATTTTTAATTGTGTTACAATGCCGGATGACTGTTGTAATACATTTTGATAAACTCTATAATGCATACTTATTTGCGAGAATTGCTTGTATATGCAAATATGAAACTCAATATATAACCAAACAATTAACTTCAAGTTGCCTTCTTATTTCTCGTCGGTCATAGATTCCAATGCAGTTTGAATCTGCGCTTTGGCTGTGTTGCAGTAATTCGTCAAATCATTATCCAACCAATTGATCATCTTATCAATCTGTTCCTGAGACAGCTCCTCATCACTTTCGGCTTTTTCCTTATATGTAGCCAACAAATCGGACATCTCATTGAACACATCAATCATACTGTCATCAACATATTCTGAATTTTCGTTCACCAGATCGGCTAATTCGTTGAACGCATCCGCAGCGTTATTGTAAGACTCCAGCAATGGCTGTTTATCTGCTCCTCCGCAAGAAGTAAGTCCGACTGCTATCGTCAAACAAAGAATTCCGGCTATCAGTGCGCTAAGTATTTTTTTCATTATCATAATCTCCTTTATATTGTTAAATAATGCGTTAACCAATTACTTTCCCCATACACTGCCGTCTTTGTCCGGAAACTTACCGGTGCAGACTTTGATCAGGTCAATCAGCCATCCGATACCGAAACATCCGCCTGTGAGCAACCATAAAGCACCTGTGCCGGCTTTTCCGGTCATAAACCGATGTATACCAAGTCCTCCCAGGAAAAATGTGATAAGAATTGCTGCCGTTTTACTCACTAAAAAATTCCTTCCTATATTATTTTGGTTCTTCTTGGTTGATGTTGTCCTATTCATCAGTAGAACGAAATCGCATCAGAAAGGCAGGCAGACGGTTTATGGGCTTTTTCAGGAGCCTGTTATAGTTTCTGGCAGCGTCCCGATACACCATCCGGTTCGTATCCAGCATCCTAACGGCAATTTCTCTGTCCGGTCCATCCCGAATTTGGGCGGATGCTTCTTCATGCATCAGAAGCTGTTCGTGTAGACTAATCAGATTTCTCCGCCTTTGGTCAAGCTCCTTACGCACAGTAACAAACCAAATTGCGATAAAACCAACAGCACATCCACCGGCTATCAAGCAGGCAATCACAGTCTGTACCTCCTTCATACTGCTTTTGGGTTCATCAACTTTTAATGAATTCAGTATAACAAAAAAATCGGTTCATGGCAGATTTTTGCCTGAACGGTCGTTTTTTGGTCCTGAACGGTAAGTTTGACCAATTGAAAAAACGTATAAAGTATGATATGATAAAATAGAGAGATTTTATGTATAAGGGTGAATTTACCATGAAAATCGCAGTCTGCGACGATGATCGTCAGGTACTGCTCAGCGTGCTTTCCCAACTGGCGTCCTATCAGGAACAACGGCAGACTGAGCTTTCCTGCCAAGGCTTTGAAAATGCCGTAGACTTGCTGGCATCAATAGAACATCAAAATTATGATCTTCTGTTTTTGGATGTGCTGATGCCCGGTCTTAATGGTCTCCAGGCTGCGCGTGAAATTCGTCAAAAAAATGACCGCATCAAAATTGTATTTTTGACTTCTTCTCCGGAATACGCCGTGGAAAGCTACAGTGTTCAGGCAACCAATTATTTGTTAAAGCCGGCTACAGAAGAACGACTGTTCCCGATTTTAGATCAGCTTGCCGACTTGCTCCGAAGACCGGAGGAGTCACTTACCGTACAATCACAAAACCGCGTGTTTCGCCTGCCCTACAAAAACATTGAATACATAGAAGTCATATCCAAAATCCTCTATTTTTATTTAACAGACGGTAGCACTAAAGAAGTACGCAGAAGCTTATCCGAATACGAGCCGGCATTGCTTGCCCGCCCAGGCTTCTGTAAGGTTCATCGTTCCTATTTGGTCAATCTAAGTTGGGTGACCGAGGTGCGTCAGGGGGAGCTGCTTACTATTTCGGGGCGCCGAGTACCCATCGCCCGTTCCGCTTATCAACAAGTGCGGACTGCATATACGGAATTTCTATTTCAAGACGCGGAAACAGCAAGCAGTAGCGGAGGAAAAGAATAATGATTCAGTTGCTTGACTTGATATGTTATGGTCTGGTACTGTTGTTTGGAATTGCCGTGTCCGTATGCTTTTTAGGCATTGAATATAGCAAAAAAAACATGGTTAGCATCGGTTGTTTCTTCCTTTTAACATTATATCTGCAAATTTGCAGCTGGCTGTTTCTCGGCATAGAACAAACTAAACAGTTATATCCACTTATTGTTCATCTGATGCTTGTTTTGTTTTTGAGGATAATTTTAAAACGTTCATGGCTGGCTTCTTTGTCTAGTGTATTTGCAGCCTATTTATGCTGCCAGATTCCAAAGTGGTTCGGCTCAATCGGCGAGATGATTTTTCAAACACAGTTTGGATACTATCTCAGCTACATACCGGCAATGGCACTCTGCTATTTCTTTCTTCGGAAATATGTTGCTGTGCCGGTCAGCCGGATTATAGCACAGTCTAAAAAATCTTGCCTAATGTTTGGTACAATTCCGTTTTTATATTATGTATTTGACTACGTTTCTACCATCTACACCGACTGGCTGTACAGCGGTTCCACAGTGGCGGTACACTTTATTCCCTCCGTGGTTTCCATGTTCTATTTTGTGTTTGTCCTCCTCTACTATGCGGAAACCCAAAAAGAAAAGAGTGCTCAGCAGGAACGAGATCAGATGGCTGCTCAACTTCGGCAGGCAAAAATTGAATTTGACACACTCCGTCAGATGCAGGAGCAGACCCGCCAATACCGACACGATATGCGTCATCATTTTTTGTTACTTCAAGGATTGGCAGCCAAAGGAGATGTGAAGAAAATCGTTCATTACCTCAAGACCGCCGAATCTGACCTGGAGGCTTTCACACCAACACAATATTGTGAAAATGAGACCGTCAATCTGCTCCTATCTTCTTTTGAGACCCTAGCCAAACAGACAGGTGTTGTTCTTTCGGCTGAGGCTTGTATACCGGAGATTCTCTCGATCAGCGACACGGAAATATGTTCGCTGCTTTCCAACAGCTTGGAAAACGCAATCACCGCTGCTGCCGCTGTGCCAATACCGGAGAAAAGAATTGTATCAGTAAAAATTACAGTATATAAGGGAAAACTACTCTTATCAGTAAAAAATCCCTATGAAGGGAAAGTCATTCTACACGATGGACTGCCGCAGACAATCCAAAAAGGCCATGGATACGGTACCCATAATATCTCAGCTATCGCAGAGCTTCACGGAGGTCAGGCTTTATTTTCCACAGATTCCAGCATGTTTTCCCTGAAAGTTATGATTCCGCTGTAATAAGGAAGGCTTTGAACCGATTTGGATCAAAGCCTTCCTTGAAATAATTTTATAACAAAGATTAGTGTAGATGATATCAGGAACATCTCCGTATTTTATTGTGCTTTTCTGGTGGAATCGTTTTGTGGATGTTTAGACACCTGTTTTCATACAGTATGATATAGTTTTTTAAATTCTATACGGTATGTGCTATACTTTTAATGTCATTCATTTTTGAACGCCCTTCTTTATGCCTACTCCTCGCTAAAGCTTTTTCCGCTTCATCTATATAATCTGTGGTTGTTTACACAATAAAAAATCTCACAGACATGTGTCTGTGAGACCAAATTTGGTTGCGGAGGATGGATTTGAACCACCGACCTTCGGGTTATGAGAGCAAAATAATTCATTTTCCGTCATTTTCTATTATGCTCTAAAATGGCGTATTTACGCGGTTTGTTCCATGTGTCTCCACTTTTTCATGTTCTCTCATTTCCTCTCATTTTGCCAAAATAAACACCAAATAAACACCAAATAAACACCAAAATATCAGTCCAAAAAATCACTAAAATACTGCCGAAGCCAGAGCGAAATTAGAGAATAAAATACCGCTCAGCCGAAAAATAGGCTAAGCAAATATTTTATACAGTCAGATTTTTGACAGCTATATTTATTTTACTGAAGCCAAAAATGGCTTGAGTGGTGATGTTGCTCGGCGCAATTTTGCGCTCAGTCCTCTTGCGTGGATAAATCAAAAAGGATATTCCAGAACGAATACCCTTGATTATATTACTGATTGAAGCAGTGCATTTTTAGGGGCTCAGAAATCTTAGAATGCTTTTTCAATCGTAATGTATGAAATTTTCACGCCATTGCTTGTGCCAGTTGTTCCTTGAAATTTTTGCTATAGTTATTTTGGCATTTCTTCACAGCTGCCACATTGCTGATGTTCATACAATTGAATCAGATAATTATAAAGTTCCCTTTGTTTATCGGGCGACAACCTAAAGAATTTGGTTAAAAATTCTTCTTTTGACATTCCAATGGTTTGATTTTCTATATTAATTATTTTCATTGTACTATTATCTCCTTTTATTGGTGCAACGATATTCTGCAAATCCGGCTGGAGCATTTCCAGTTCTTCCAAAATATCGGCGTGTGCTCCCTGTTCTAGCAGATCAGTGATTGCAATGTTGATTAACAGCAGCGAAGCTAATTGCTCCGGCGTTACTTCGATTCTGTTTGTCATGTTATCACCCCCTATCTTTAGACCGAAAACCGCATTATTCTGCTCCGTTTATCAACCCTAACGGTTGCAATGCTGATTTTTCATTGTTCTTCATCCTTTCATTGTATTAAAATTGATTTGGTAGATTAAACTTGATATGAAAATGTCCTCAACGCCCCGATTCCGAAGACTGTTCAGCACCGAGGCCCAATACTTGGCGCTTTCGTTTTCGCCTACCCACATACCGAGGACATTCTTCTTGCCATCTAAATTGATGCCGATGGCAATGTAGACCGCCTTCTTTACGATTTGCCCCTCACTGCGTACATGAAAGTGGATAGCATCCATGAAAACAACGACGTAGACGCTCTCCAGCGGCCGTTGCTGCCATTCCTTCGCCACGGGCAGAATCTTATCCGTGATACGGCTGACGGTGGTGTCCGACACCTCTACACCGTAGATGTCGCGAATGTGCGCTTCAAAATCAGAGGTGGTCATTCCTTTGGCATACATGGACAGAATCTTTTCCTCGATGTCCTGGCTGATGCTGGTCTGGTTCTTTTTCAGTATCTGCGGCTCAAACTCGCCTTTCCGGTCTCGGGGTATCGATACTTCTACATCCCCAAAGCTGGTGCGCAGGGTTTTGCTGCTGTGGCCATTGCGGCTGTTGTCCGTGTCCTTGCTTCTGTAATCGTATCGGCTGTGGCCAAGCTCGTCGTCCAGTTCTGCATTCAGGTCGTTTTCCATAAATTCGGCGATTGTCTCCTTGAACAGATTTTGGATGTCCTCCATGCTGCTGATGTCGCTCATCTGCAACAGCTCTCGGATTTTTGCTCTGCGTTCTTGTTCCTCTGGGGTGCGATTTCTTCTTGTCATTTGTAAAACCTCCATGTTGGTGCCTCTATTCTACACCATCTTGGAGGTTTACACAATATTTGGGATGGACTCGAAACCGTATTTTACATATGTTTTCTCATCAACTGCCAAACAACAAACAAGCAGCCGCCTGACCGGCGACTGCTCATCTCATCTTTTCTCTTTTATTTCTTTACCCCAACTATTGACATTGAGCCTTATTTCTTTACCCCAACTATTGACACATTGAGCCATATAAAATTAGGCGTTGAAATGTGGAAAACGCTTCGCGTTTACGCACATTCCAACATCTCGACGACTATTACGAAACCAATGGATTTTCTCTACAACAATTTGGAACATACATTGGGGCACGTCAGTTGGGGTAAAATATCAACGGACACCTCATAAAATTTAACAACTGCCTTGCGTGGATTAGCAATTCTCATCAACGCTATCCATAGTCAGTTCGTGCACACAATCAATGTCTATTAATAATAATTCGCAAAATGTTTTTAGAATTCGACGCAAAATAGTTCAACTTTTTATCCACATCCCCCAGTTCACCTGAAGTAAAATTATATGGATAAATCATAAACTGACTCCCGTTCAATCAATTTGGTATTTAAGCTCTGATTTTCTCCGCTATACCCACTATAACTAATAATTCGAACGAGAATCTCAACTGCCTTTGCACCAAGTTCTTGAAAGGGCTGTTCAACCGTAGTAATAGGAACCGGACAAGAGGATGAAAGATAAATATTGTCAAAGCCCGTAATAGAAAAATCTTCCGGTATGCGATATCCCATCGACCGAAAACAATCGCTTAAATGGACAGCAATGACGTCATTACTGCATATGATAGCAGTTGGTATCTCACTTAATTGCAAAAAATGGTTGGCAATCTTTTCAACGCAATTGATTATTTCAACTATTGCTTCCCCTGAATAATCTTTTATTTGAACAATATAGGAATCGTTTATCGGGATGTTGTATTGTAACATAGCGGTAACGAAACCGATAAAACGCTCTAATTCCGTTTTCTGTCTGATGATACTATTGCAGACAAACGCCACTCTCTTATGCCCTCGATTCAACGTATAGCCTGTTACGTCAAAGGCCCCCTTGCGATTATTCGACGATATGACTGGAACCGGTAGCCCCCAAACAGGGCGATCTAAAAAAACCAGCGGAACATGATCTAAAACAAGTTGACTAAATAAGCCAATGTTACTATTACTCTCACAGGGATAAACAGCCAAGCCGTTAACCTTCATTTCCAGCATTTTCTGAATTACGGAATATTCCTTTTCTTTGTCCTGACAGGTGTTATAAAAAGTCACCATGATATTATGCTTTAATGCTTCTTCCTGTGCACCGTGAATAATGTCAAAACCTATTTCTTCTCCAAAAGGCAATATGACGGCAATCACAGGTTTATCATTTGAAAATTTTTCTCTGGTTTCAGAAATATCATTTACAAACGTTCCTGCTTTTCGGATCCGTTTCACATAACCATCCTGCTCTAACTCTTTCATTGCTCTCGTAACCGTAATTTGGCTAACATGAAACTGCTCTGCGATACTCTGCCCATTAGGCAACTTATCTCCCGACTTCAAAGTATTATCTAAAATGCTGCTTTTGATAGATTCATATATCTGTTGATATAGCGTTTGTCCTGTGCTTTTTGAGTTAACCATGTAACCAACCGCCTTTTTCGGTTTTAAATAACAATTACGTAACACATGCATCGAAAAGTCAGTGTTTTTATGTCAGATTTTATTCTGTGATATTGAATATCACCATATAGATGATAGCGAACAAATTATAATAAAATTATTATGGCATTTTTTTCATAAAATGTCAAATTTACGGCGCCGTGTATACATTATTTGCAACAGTGTATTCCGATGCAATTCCATCCGGCAAAACATTTTTTCCGATGTTGCTGATCGTATTGCCGCGCATCACAAGTTCCCCGGGTCCTCCGATTTCTACGGCAGGATTTCCCGTTCGCAAAGCGAACACCGTACACCCTTCCATAGTAATAGAATCAGCATCACCTAACAACATGGCAGCAACATCTCTGTCATCCATGGTTCGGCGAACAATCAATCCTGTCATTTTTACAGTTCCCGCAGACTTGATGTAGGCAGTGACACTTCCGTTGCTTCTCAAATCCATTCCCCTCATCGTTAAATCTGTTTTACCACTTTCTAATGATACACTTTTAAAATGTGCCCAATAAGTGCCCCCAACAATATCAACTTTGTGATTGCCTTTTACTACCAACCCATTTGAGCAGTAATCGACCGAACAATTTTCCATGGTAATAGTATTTCCCTTGCCGCTATCTTCTTCCAAAAGAATTCCGTTCTGCGCATTCCAGACAAAGCAATCTGTCATTTTAATATTCTCATTATTCGATAAAATAATTCCCGCACCGGATTTAGCAAAGCTGCCCGACATGCTTTGAGTAGACGGCCACATTTCAATATTTTTTAACATCACCGTACCTTTGGTTCCCGAAACATATACCCCTAATTTGTTAGGATCCGTCATAAAAACATTTTCTATGATCAGATTTTTGGTATTTGCTTCAACAGAACGAATTCCGATCGATACTGATGCCAACTTCACATTCAGAATGTGAGCATTATCGCCCGTGATTGATATAATTGGTTTAAACAGAGTTTTATCAGAGGATTTATGACGTGCTTCAAAGGCAACTCCAGACAAGGTCGCGTTATTAATGTGTATAGAGTCTACTTCCGGATTCGTACAAATTAACAAAGGCAAATTCCAACCGTCCGCTGGCCAAGCCCCATTCGTATCCCCGATCAGAGACACTCCCTCCAAAGAAAGTGTCTGACTGATACAGTATTTTCCCCCTTTTACATAAACCGGCTTTTTTTCCTTTTTTGCTTGACTCAAAGCTTTCTGAAACGCCGCAGTATCATCAGCAGTTCCATCACCTTTTGCTCCGCAATCCATTACCGAAATTGCTGTTCTGTTTAACGTTAATCGTTGCTGTGAAGCAGCAAAAGCCGTTATATTCATAATTAAACTTGTAGCCAAAATCATTACTCCCGTTCTTTTCATTATCATTTTGGAGCCATTCCTTTCCTTCAATTACTTATTACCGCTAATTGACTTTACCGTACCGGCTGTAGTCGTATCATTCACTTTAGCAGAGGCAGAGATTGTATTATCTGTAATGACTAAACCCGAGGGAGCATATCCACCCACCTTAACACCAATCAATGAGGCTTTTATCGTATTACTGTGGAATAAAACATGCATTCCACCCGAAATTTCGGCTCCGTTTCCTTTTTGTGCGGTAATGGCGCAACTATTAAACATCACGTTATATCCTCCCTGAATTTTTAGGGCAGAGGCTCCTGAAGAAGTCAAAACGGTATTGGTCATAGTCAATACTGCGCCGCTTTTCTCAATGAACACAGCCCTGTCAGTGGCCTGTATATTTCCGTCATTGAACATTACCGGCTGCATTCTCTTATCCGGGAAATAAGATGTAAAGTACATTCCGTATTTTACAGCAGAAGCTTTACACCGTAGAAAAGTTCCCCAAGTAGAAGCGGTTTCCTCTCCTGTTGGCTTTTTGTTACGCTCACTAAACTGATATCCATAGCAAGCATTTGTTACAACACAATCGCTAACCCGCACGTCATCGTTTTTCTCAAACCATAAGCCAATCCCTTTAGACTTATATTCACTATCGGTTCCAGTCACAGATACGTTACTGACGAAAGTTACATCCCAGGTGTTTGTAACCTTCATACCTAAATAACGGACTCCCTCTAACACTACATTTTCTATATTACTTCTTCCCGGATTACTACTAGACGATAATTGATCAAAGATAATTCCTTGATATGCATTGGAAATTTTCACATTGCTGATTCGATTTCCCGGGCCTGTCAAATATATTGCCGATTTCTGGCTAGTACTGTTGGAAGGATATTGAATTTGCACTCCGCTCACTGCTCCGGAAGCAAGTGTTAAGGCATTTGTAGAATTTTGAGCTATTAACAATATCGGCATTTTATCTGCTTCCGTTTGAAAGTTATTGACACCCGGTCCGGCTAAAGTTACGTTACCCAGTGCCAGCCCTTCCGTCAACTTATAGGTTCCTGATGGCACATAAATGGTTGCCTTGTTCTCTTTTGCGGCTGCTAGAGCAGATTTAAACGCTTTGGTATCATCTGTTTTTCCGTCGCCTTTTGCGCCAAAGTCTTTTACCGAATACCCGCCCACTAATATCTTCTCCTTATTCGTTTCTGTTCCGGTACCGCTATTGCTAGAGGTGCCGGAATTACTTTCTACTGTAACAGGTATTTTATTGCCTGAAGTACTGTTTTCTTTCGAAACAGTCTGATCGGAAACATATATGCTTTCCAGCTGTAAAACAGATTCATCATCTTCCGTCTCTGGGACAGAGGAATCTTGTAAAATTGTATTACTCCCTCCGGCGGGTTTTACATCTGTTCCGCCAATCATCAGCATCGCCGCCACAATTAATGCAGTCAGCAATACCACACCGATTCCGATTATTATCAAAACCGTTTTCTTTTGCTGCACACTCAAATCACTGATTTTCATGGTAAAAACCTTCCATTCATTCGTATTCTTAGGACTCGGCGTTCACTGTTAGTTCCCAGCGTTCCTTCAGTTGTTCATTGATAGATCCAGTCACAGATTCCATTGCCTGAGCAGGTGTCATTGCCTGATCACGTGTTACGCTATATATCGCATCTCTCAAGCTATTGTAACTGCCGTATCCCAAAATCGGACCATAATCAAACACCGCAGTATCTCGAAGCATCAAATAATTATCGAAGGCTTGTTTATCATTACGAAAATAGTTTTTTAACGCATAGTCTTTCCAAGAATCCACTGATTTTCCCTCTAACGGTTCTGTTAACAGATTAAAAATATATCCTGCCTTTTGCGGATCATCTGCTCCCTGAGTGATACAAAATACCTGACTGTCTCCAGACAAACTGGACCCATAATACTTTCCGCCTTGGTTGTCCGGTCCCTGTGGAAACCAAATAAAGCCATAGTCATCTTCCATTTCGGAAAGATATCCTTTCCAACGTGTTGCTACCGAACCGATGCTGACAAAGCCTGCCCGACCCTCTTTGAAAATCGGAAAGGAAGCAAGTTCGTTTTTCTCATAGGCGACGCGATCAACATGAATTAGATCACGGACAAATTCCATCGCCTTATATGCTTTTTCATTTTGAAAGCCAACAGTGTAAAGTCCCTTATTGTCTACCTCCACCTCAAAGCACCCGTTACTGCGAATAGCTGAGTATTCCAACACTCTGTCATTTGAAATGAGACCCCAAATGTCATTTTGTTTGTCTCCGTCCAAATCCTTGGTAAGATTCTTACAGATAGTGCGAAGATTTTCCCAGGTCCATTCTCCTTTTTCTGCCAACTCGTAAGGATCAGGCTGATTATATTTTTCCAGCAAATTTTTGTTGAAAAACATCGTATTACTGATATCCAACATTCTGTCCGGCCATGAGTGGAAATCCAGTCCATAAGTTTTGCCATCCAGCTCCGTTGCAACTTTAGTAATACTCGGAATCCATTTGCTTGCATCTATGTTAATCCCCTCAATATCATTCCACGGCACAAAATAGTCCGTATCCTGATAGCCGCGATACCACCATAAATTTGTCAGCACCACATCCGCATATTTCACACCGGATGCCGAAGCCACCTGCATATTCTGCAAATATTCTTCCGGAGTGCCTCCTTTGTAAGAAATCTTACAATTATTACGAGTCTGGATTTCCTCCACTCTCTTCCAAATCAAGTCGGCAGTAGCAGAAGACCCTTTTTCCGGAAATACACTTGCCGCCCAATGTGAAGCAAACACAAAATCATAATTTCCCATATCTTTTGTCAGGTCGATTTTTTCTTCTTCCGCAGAGGAGGTCGAACCAGATTTTCCTGTTTCGCCTCCGCAGGAAGGTAATAAACAAATCATCAAGAACGCCAGTACCAATGAGCCGATTTTTGTCTTGCTGAAGTATTTCATAAATATATCCCCTTTCTGAAAATAACGTATTGTTAAGTTAAATGAAAATTGAGGCACCGAGCCAAACAGTGGTATAATGT
>ERZ827524.613-NODE-613-length-44057-cov-5.541407_pt1 | contig 44057 bp, 33 predicted proteins | sample MGYA00519702_ERZ827524 | MGnify/ENA primary metagenome ERZ827524 (study PRJEB31778, sample SAMEA3449341) | human gut metagenome | biome: human gut; feature: human-associated habitat; material: faeces | place: United Kingdom | collected 2010/2012 ...
TCGGGCGCGGGGCGGCGGGCGGCCCGATTTCGATCACGCAGCCGATTCGACAGCCGAAGCGTCAGAATACGGCCGGCAAAGCATAACGCTTATTCGCCGCGGCCTTTTCTGCGCACCGTCAGCACGGCCGCGCATCCGCAGAGCAGCAGCAGCGCCGTGTACACACCCGTCGTCCGCGCATCGCCGGTGGAGGGCGTACTGCTCGCGTCGGAGGACTCCGAAACGCCCGGGGCTTCCGACGACACGGAAGAGCTGTCAGAGACGTCCGACGGCTCCGGCACGCTCGTGTCGTCCGACGGCTCGGACTCGGCCGGCTTGTCCTTATGGTTGCTGAAAACCGCCTGCGCGGTCTGCCCGTCGGCAATCACGCCGGTCGCGCCGCGCGCCTCGGCTTCATAGCCGCCGCTGTCGGTCTCCGTCACCGTATACCCCACCCCGGCCGGCAGCCCGACGGCGGTCACCGTCTCGCCGCCGCGCAGCGTAAACGAAGCCACACCGCCGGCAAAGGTCATATCGCCGTACACGCCTTCGATCGTCTCGTCGTCCAGCACAACGGTGAAAGGAAAAGCCTCCGCCGCATCGGCCGCGCTGCCGGAAATGATCTTGGACACCGTCAAATCACCATGCGGGATATATCGGTTGGTAAGGGTAATGGAAATCGTTTTCGTTTCTTCGTCCACCGACGGCTCGGAGAGAATCGGTTCAAAAAACGCCGGCACGGGATTTTCCGCAACCGAATAGGCAAGCCCGTCCGCAAGCGAGGACGGATCGGGCAGCCCGGTAAAGGACGCCGTCCAGCCGTTTTCCGCGTTCAAAACGACAGCGTCGAGAACGCTGTCCCCGACCTTCAGGTACACCGTCACCGAAGTTTGAAGCGCCTCCTCGGCGTCTGCCCAAGCCTTTGTGACGGTCAGAGAATACGCCTTGTCCGACTCACCCATCACAACGCCGCCGTTCGAGCCGATGCCGCCGCCCCGTTCCGAGCGGTTGCCGCGGATGAAGAGCGCCCCGCACGCATTCGCCAGCGCTTTCGCCTCCTCGGAGGCAACCGCCTTGAGCGCGTACGGCTCCGTGCTGTTCTGAATCTGCGCGAGCGGCTCGGCTTCCGAAGCCGCATCGTATCGGGGTGCGTCCGGCGCCGGCTGCCCCATAGCGTCATCGACGTCCACCAGCGCACCGTCCGCATACCAGTCTACCCGTCCGCCGCCCAGCATACGGTCTGCCAGCGTCAATACATAATCCTGTCCCGCCGTTTTCACCGAGACCACGTCATCCCCCGCGCCTTCAGCCGCGTTGTCGAAAATCGCGGCGCCGTTGGTCACGAAAGCCTCTGTGTCGCCGGTCGGGCAGGCCCATATGCCGCCGCCCAGCAGCGTCGCGCTGTTTCCCGTAATCACGGCGTTATAAATCCGCATCGAATAGGGAATGCTGCCGATATAGACGCCGCCGCCCTGCTGCTCCGCGTAGTTGTTTTCAATACAGCCGCCGCGCAGCGTCACGCAATTGGAGGCAATGTAAACCCCGCCGCCGGTGGCCGCGTCTACTTCCGTATCGCCTTTGATTGCGCTGTTGCCGCTGATTTCGCCGCCGTTCATCGTAAACGCCGCCGGATAATACTGCGCGTACTGCTCAATCGGCCATGCGCCCGGCGAATTCGGTCCGCCGGGAAACGTATCGATATAACCGTCGATTGCGCAGACGCCGCCGCCCTGCCCGCCGTTGACGGTATTGCCGACGATCTTGCCGTCGTTCATAACGACTTGGGCATTCCCCGAAATGTAAATCCCGCCACCGCCTGAAGCAAAATTCTTGACGGACTGGAACCCGTTACAAGTGTTATTGCGGATTATCCCTCCGTTCATTTCCATAGAAGCGCGGTAGGTATACTCCTTGCCCGTTACATGTACGCCGCCGCCGCGATAATTCGTATTGTTTTCAATCACGCCGCCGTTCATTGTAAAGGAAGCGGCCCCTTTGCCCAATAACGTGTTGCCCGCGTACACCAGCACGGGGCCTGCGTCGGTCTGGCTTTCATTGTGTATATCCGTGATGGTCCCGCCGTTCATAACAAACGAAGCGTTGCAGCAGACGCGCACGCCGCCTGTGCTGGCAAGGACCTTCGCGCTGCGGATCACGCCGCCGTCCATGATGAAGCGCGCCTGCTCGCCGCAGACCACGACGCCGCCGGATTCGGTATGCGGAGTATAATCGGCGCGAAATTCGCTGCCGCCCATGTCCAGCACGCCGTTACGCAGCACAAATTCGCCGGCACACGAAACGAGGCCTTTGTTGAACGTCAAATCCTCCCCGTCGATGGTCAGGTGGCCGCCCGCTTCCACATGCAGGCGATACGCCGACGATACCGTGTGCGCGCTGCCATCGTCCGTGATGGTGATGTCCGCGCCGGCCGGCACGACCAGCCTCTCGGTGATCGACGTATCTCCGACGACGCGCACCGTACCGATTTGCCCGTCTTCCTCCAAAATGGCGGCAACGGCTTCATTCAAGGATGCAAATCCGGTTCCGCCCGCTTCAACGATCACCCCCTCCTGAGCCGCCGCAGTCGCGCCGATACATGGCAAGAGCATTGCCAAGCACACAAAAACCGAGAATAAAACTCGGCATGGCTGCTTTTTCATTTTGTCTTCTTCCTTTCCTCAACGATTTGCTGCCGGTATCCGACTCTGTCATGCACGATAAAGCAGACTTTTACGTTCGTTTGCGTTATAATATATTTCATCGTGAAACATAGTCGTTTCCGAGCATATTCGGTCGGATTTCCGGCGAACGAAAAAGTCTACCTTTTCCGGCGGAAATCTTTTTGTTTTTCATTATACGCAATTTGGCAACATGAAACATACAAAGACGCCGCACCGTTGGCACGGCTCGGACGGCGCACGCCGCATCGCGGCAGAAGCGGCCTTTGTTCCCGACATCCGGCGCATAAAAGAAAGTATTTTTACAATTTCTTGGTTGCAAGCCCTTTCAAGGATATACTATAATAGTAAATACGCTTAATAGCACACCGCGCAGGACCTGCGGCGCAGCCGTTTTGACCGAATTTGTCTCTGCGTGCTTTGCCGCGTCTGCGGCTGAAAATTGCGTACTCTGCCGCGCCTGCGGCTGAAAATAGAAACAAGGCATAAAAAGGCATAAAACAAAAACAAGGCATACTGCCTCGAATTCCGATGCCGGGCCCGAAAAGCCGTCCCTGCCCCGCCCTGCCGCGCGGGCCGGTCTGCGTTCCGCGCCCGGACGTCCACTCCCACACCCTTTTCGGAAAGGAAGGATCTGCTTGGCTCTGACCTTCGTCGGCGGACTGACGCTCGAAGCCAGAAGAAAGAATATCGTGCTGCCGGTAGAGGACGCGTCTCTGCCCGCCGTCGTCCGGCTGAAGCTGATTGACGGCTGCGCACCGACCGTGGCCGCAGGCGATACGGTCGCCGAGGGCGAGCGGGTGGCCGAAAACGCCGACGGCTTTCGCATCCTGTCGCCGGTCTGCGGCGAGGTGACGGCGGCCGACGGCGGCTTCGTCACGGTGCGCAGCACACGCGGCGGCGAGCCGGTCGGGCTGCCGCCGGTCGAGTCGCCGGTGATCTCGCTCAGCTACGAGGACGTGTCCGAACGTCTCAAGCAGGCGGGCGTGGTCGGCGCCATGAGCGGTGTGCCGGTCTATCGAAAGCTGGCGCGCGCGAAGGGGAAGGCCAAGCGCATCGTCATCAACTGTCTGGAAAGCGACCCCTATTCCGCGCACATCTCGCGGCTGGTCACCGACAACGCGGAGGAGATCGTCAACGGCGCGAAGATTCTGATGCACGCCGTCTGCGTCAAGCGCTCGGTCATCGCCATCGAGGAAAACCGCACCGAGGCCATCCGCGCGCTGCGGAACGCCGTATACGACAAAACGCTTGTCAGCACCGCGCTGTTCAAGCCGAAATATCCCGCCGGCAACGAGCTGCTGACCGTCAACGCCATCTACGGGCGCGAGGTGCGCAGCGGCCGCACGCCGGAGGAATCGGGCTATCTGGTGCTGTCGGCCGAGACGCTGCTGAACGTCTTCAACGCCTTCGCCTACGGCACGCCGCAGACGCGCAAGGTCGTCACCGTCTCGGGCAACGCGGTCAGCAAAAAAAAGATTCTGCGCGTGCGCAACGGCACGTCGGCGGACGAAATCTTCGCCAACTGCGACGGCTTCGCCGTGCAGCCGGGCGCGGTGATCGAGGGCGGCATTATGCGCGGACGGTCCGTCGGGCCGGACGAATGCGCCACCCTCTCGACCAACGTGCTCGTCGCGCTGCCGAAGAAGCCGCTCGACGTCGACGGGGACTGCATCCGCTGCGGGCGCTGCGTGCGCGTCTGTCCGATGCACCTCGCGCCGCTCAAGCTGGTCTCCCAGTCGAAGGACGGGCAGATCGAGGGCTGTCTCGCCATCGGGCTGGACGCCTGCATCGAATGCGGCTGCTGCGCGTACGTCTGTTTAGGCAAGGTGAATCTGCTGCGCCACATCCGCACCGCCAAGGCGCAGGCCCACCCGCCGGCATTGCCGCCGGACGCGGCGGAGCAAACGCCGCCAGATATGCCGCCGGAAAGCGCGCCCGCGGCCGAAACGCCGCCCGCCGCCGCAGACGCCGAAGTGGCGCCGGTGGATGCAGTGCCGACGGATGCGGCGTCCGCGGATGCGGCACCGGCGGTTTCCGAAGCGGCGCCGGACGACCCGATCCAAGCGTTACTCGACGAATTTGCGCCCGCCGCCGAGGCCGGCAGGCGGGAGGAATCCGACGGGGAGCCGAACGGGTAACGGTTCCGGCGGAGGGCTTTGTTCAAATCGCTTTGCGGCGGCGAAGACGGCCGCCGCGACGGACGCGGACGCAAAATCCCGTCCGAATGCAAGTGGAAGGAGCTTTTTTGTATGCCAGAGGAGAAGTCGATCTGTCCGCCGTTCATCCGGCATGGCGAAAAATCGCGCACGGTGATGCTGGACGTGCTGCTTGCGCTCCTGCCCGCGCTGATCTGGTCCATCTACATTTTCGGCGCGCGGGCGGCGGTGCTCTGCGCCGTTGGGATCGCGTTCGCCGTCGCGGCGGAGTTCTGCTGCGACCTGATTGCGCGGCAGCGGCGCAGCGTCGTCGATTTTTCGGCGGCGGTGACGGGGCTGCTCATTGCGTTCGGCCTGCCGGTGACGGCGCCGCTCTGGATGCCGGCGCTGCTGTCGGTGTTCGCCATCGTGTTCGTCAAAAAGCTGTGCGGCGGCATCGGGCGGAATATGTTCAATCCGGCGGCGGCCGCGCTCTGTCTGGCGCATACCGTTTTTCCCAAGACGATGGAGAAGTTCACCCGCCCGTTCGCCTACTTCAGTTCATACATCCTCAAGCCGACCGAGGCTTCCATCGCGACGGCGCGCGTGAACACTGCGCTGGATAAGCTCGCCGACGGGAGCGTGGACATCCCGAACCTCTGGAACGAGTTCTACGGCATTTCCGCGGGCAAGCTGGGCGAAATCAGCGTGCTGATGCTGCTGCTGGGCTATCTGTATCTCGCGTTCCGCAAGAACATCAAGCCGCTGCCGCCGCTGCTGTACGTCGCGACGGTCTTTATCGTTACCTTCTTCTTCGCTAATGGCGACAGCGAGCCGATTTACTTTGCGCTGATGCATATTTTCACGGGCAGCGTGTTTCTCTCGGCCATATTCATGTGCTCCGACTACACGACCACGCCCTACACCAAGCTCGGCGGGGCGGTCTTTGCCGTCGGCAGCGCGCTGCTGACGGTGCTGCTGCGCTATTTCGGCGACTACGGCGCAAGCGCCTACTTTGCAATCCTGCTGATGAACGCGCTGACGCCGGTGATCGAAAAATACACGCTGACGATGCCGTTCGGCCGTGCGGGCATGGCGATTAAGAAAAAACACAGGAAGGGCGGTGCGCGCGGATGACGCTTCTGCTCGTCGCACTGACGGCGGCGCTGGCCGCCGAGCACCTCCTGTTCCGCTTTGTCCTCCGGCCGAAGCGGGGCGAATTTCTCAAAAGCGGCAAGCAGGGCGACAACGCCGCCGCGGTCGCGGCCGTGTCCGGGCTGTCGGTCCTTGGGGGCTACCTGCTCGCCTTTCTGCTGACGGGAAGCTGCGCGCTGCTGCCGAGCGCGGGGCTGACGCTGCTGCTCTCGGGCGGCGCACTTGCGCTCGCGCTGCTCGTGTTCAAGGCCGAATCGGGCGTTTTCCTCGCCGCCGCGCCGGTCAACGCCCTGCTGACGGTGCTGCTGAGCGCCTCCCGCATCACGGCGGACACGCTGGAAGCCGCCGCTGTCGGCGGCGCGGCCGCCGCGCTCTGCTGCGCGCTGACGGTGATGATTTACGCCTCGCTGCTGAGCAAGCTGTCGCCCCTGTGCGCGCAGGGCGCAAAAAAAGCGGCCGCGCCGATTGCCGCGACCGCTCTGCTACTGCTGCTTGCTTTTTCCGGATTTTCGCTATGAGGTTCGTTCTGTCGTGATCTCGATGGTCTTTCCGTCGCAGACGGCGCGGATGGTGCCGTCGCGGTCGGTGCGGTAGACAGCCGCGCCGATCGCTTCCAGCCGGTCGAGCACAACCTGCTCGGGATGCCCGTAGCTGTTGCCCTCGCCGCAGGAAATGAGCGCGCAGTCCGGCCGGACCGCCCGCAGGAAATCGGCCGACGACGAGGTGGACGAGCCGTGATGCCCGACCTTGAGCAGGTCGGCCCGCAGCGATTCGCCCGACGCAAGCAGCGCCGTTTCGTTCGGCTGCTCGGCGTCGCCCATCAGCAGGAAGCGCTTTTCCCTATACGTCACGCGCAGGACGGCGCTATACAGATTCAAATCCGAATATTTGTCCTCGATCGGGGACAGGATGTCGAACGTCACCTCGCCGATTGAAAACGATTCGCCCGCAACGGCGCGGCGGACGCTGACCGATTCGTCGGCCTCGAGCGCGTCGAGCAGGTCCAGATAGGTCTTGGACGTATGCGCGACGTCGGGCATATACACGTTTTTCACGCGGAAGCCGCGCACCACCTCCGCCGCCGCGCCGATATGGTCGGCGTGCGGGTGGGTGAACACGGCGTATTCAATCTCCTCCACGCCCTTTTCGCGCAGGAAATCGGGCACGGCATTTTTGTCGGTGTTGACGCCGCTGTCGACGAGCACATGCTCGCCCGTCGGCATCCGCAGCAGCAGCCCGTCGCCCTGTCCGACGTCGATGGCCCACAGAATCAGCACGCCCTCCGGGTCGCCGTCCGCCGGAAGCGCCTCCGAGACCGCAGCCTCGGAGGACGCTTCACCCGCCGATTCACCGCCGGGCGCGCCGAACACTCCCGAGAGCGCCGCGACGAGCAGCGCCGCCAGCAGCAAAAACAGCAGCGGAAGGCTGATTTTGGCGCCTCTGCCGAGCTTTTTTATTTTCATATACATCCTCCTTCGGGCGTTGGAAAATCACGGTCCGATACACAAGTATAGCACAAATCGGGTCGAAAAGCAAAGGAAAACGATGAAAAAAGACAAAAAGACCGTCCTTGAGAAGAATACATACGTCGAATTGGACGTCGCCGACATGACGCCCGACGGCAGCGGCGTCGGACGCACGGCGGAGGGCGCCGTGGTTTTTGTGCCCGGCGCGCTGGCCGGCGACCGCGTCCGCGCCAAAATCATCAAGACGACGTCCGGCTACGGCGTCGGACGCCTCGAGGCGCTGCTCTCGCCGTCGCCCGACCGGGTCGAGGCCGACTGTCCGCAGCATGGCCGCTGCGGCGGCTGCTGCTTTTCCGCCCTGCGCGCGGACGCCGAGACGCGCTTTAAACAAAAGCTGGTCAACGACGCGCTGCGGCGCATCGGCGGGCTGACGCTCGAATGCGAGGGTGTGGAAACCGGCGCGCGGACGCACTACCGCAACAAGGCGGTCTACCCGGTGGCCGAGGACGAATCCGGCGCGCTCTGCACCGGCTTTTTTGCGCGCCGCTCGCACCGCATCGTGCGGCAGGAAAGCTGCCTGCTGGAGAACGCCGCCTTCCCCGCCGTCCGCGAGGCGGTCACGGCGCTGCTGACGGCGCGCCGCATCCGCGCCTACGACGAGACGACCGGCAAAGGGCTGCTGCGCCACATCTTTCTGCGCGCGTCCCGCAGCGGCGAGCTCTGCGTCGTGCTGGTCGTGACGGACGGCGACCCGAAGCCCTTCGACGGCTTCGCCGACGAACTGACGGCGCGCTGTCCCACCGTCAAAAGCGTATGGCTGAACGTCAACGCCGAGCGGACGAACGTCATTCTCGGCCGCGCCTGCGTCAAGCTGTGGGGCGAGGACTGCCTGACCGACACGCTCTGCGGCCGGGTCTTTTCCATCAGTCCGCTGTCCTTTTATCAGGTCAACGCCGAGATGGCCGAACGCCTTTACGCGCAGGCGGCCGCCTACGCCGCGCCCGCGCCCGGCGACGTGCTGCTCGACCTTTACTGCGGCGCCGGAACCATCGGCCTGTGTGCGGCTGGCGACGGCGTGCGCCTGTTCGGCACGGAGATTGTCCCCGAGGCGGTGGAAAACGCCCGCGAAAACGCGCATCGCAACGGCCGGACCGAGGCCGACACGCGCTTTTTCCTCGGCGACGCGGCCGAAGGCGTCGAAGCCTGCCGCCAAGCCTTCGGGCGTGTGGACGTCGCGCTCGTCGATCCGCCGCGCAAGGGGCTGACGCCCGACGTGATTGCGGCTTTGCTGGCCTGCGGCGCAAAGCGCATTGTGTACATCTCCTGCAATCCTGCGACGCTGGCCAGAGACCTCGCCCTGCTGGAAGCCGGCCCCTACCGCGCCGACCGCTGCCGCGCGTTCGACCTCTTCCCCCGCACGGGGCATGTGGAAAGTGTCGTGCTTTTGTCCCACAAATCACCAGATAGTGTTATTAATGTGAAGGTGGAATTTGGAGATGGCGAAGGAAAGGTGCCTTTAGATGCTATTACAGAACGGGCGAAGAAGTATCAGCCGAAACCTAAAATTACATATAAAATGATACAGGAGTATGTTGAGAAGAAATATGGATTTAAGGTACATACTGCTTATATTGCGGAAGTAAAAAGGTCTCTGGGGCTGACAATGTATGATGCACCTAATGCTGTGAAAGAATTGAAACAACCGAGAAAGCATCCGCCGAAAGAGAAAGTGGAGGCAATAAAAGATGCCCTCAAGCATTTTGAGGTGATTTGATGAAGGAAAGTATATATCGGTTTGCAGAGAAAATAAGTAAACTTTATCAAGAAGCGTATGATGCCTATCTGCCAATGGTTGAAGATGTGTGCAGCAGAGAAGTATCAGAAAATAATTGAAGAGAGAAATAAATGTTAAAAGAATTCAATATTTAGATAAAAAGAGTTGAGTTGGACAATGATGGAAATAGATAAAAATGATAAAAACGAAAGGAAAATAATCAAATGAATGAGGTTAATAAATTAGTACAAGGAGTGGGAAACGCGATAGATAAAGTTCCAGAGATATACGATGATGGTTTAAAGCCGGCAACTAAAGAATCTGGAAAAGTACTTGCCTTAATTCCACAAACGATTAATGCAGCATTAGCACCGCTTAGGCAGTGGATTGCACAAAAGGAGTATAATGTTGCTGAAACAGAAAAATTATTGGCTCAAAAACTTGAAAAAGTAGAATATGAAAAAATTGTATCGCCAGAGTCATATGTTGCTGTTCCGGCAATACAGGCTATAGCATATAGTATGAATAGTCAAGAATTGCGAGACTTATATGCGAATCTTTTGGCAAAATCAATGTATATTGAGACGAAGGAACGAGTACATCCTTCCTTTGTAGAGATAATTAAGCAGATGTCACCTATTGACGCCCTTGTATTTAAGAAAATTATGGGAAGAGAAGTAAATCCTATGATTAATTTAATCATGAAGAATGAAAAAGGGAAGTATATAACAATTATTACAAATGTTACAGACATTAATATTGTATCGCAAGAATTAATTGGTGTATCGATTGATAATTTAACTAAGCAAAATTTGCTTTCTGTTCCTGACGATGGGTTTTATTCCAATGAAAAAGTATATGATAGTATTTTACAGACTGAGTTTTATAATAATCAAAAAAATATAAATCGAAGAACTGTGGATGGATTTGAATTTACTTATACTAAAAAAATGATAAATAAAACGAATCTTGGAAAATTGTTTTATAAAGTATGTGTGGCGGAACTATAGTTCCTTTGTGGGAAAATGGTAATACCGTTGAGACGTGCGTCCTTTTGAGCGGCAAAGAATAAAGGGGGGAATATCTCCCAACTCTGAGCGGAATACGCCAAGACGGTATGCTTATTGTCCATCGTTAAGATAAGGCGGCATATCGAGGCAGACCTCCGCATGAAGGGAACGCAGCCACGGAAGCGCTCCGATATTTCTGTATGTATAGGTAAAGAAGCGGACCGGCGGACGAAAATAAAAACATCCTTCTTCGGATAATCAGCACCCGAAAATATACGAAAAAAGGATGCTTCCATCACTAAGGAGGCTCGCATGAAAGCCATAATTACGGATTTGGACAGGACATTGCTGCATTCCGATAAAAGCGTATCGGCATACACCACAGCCGTTCTCCAAGAATGCCGACGCCGCGGTATCCTTCTTATGACTGCAAGCGCAAGACCGTTAAGATATATTCTGCCCTACAATGACTGGATTGGCTTCGACGCCATCACCGCTATAAACGGAGCCGTCGTTTCATACGATGGGAAACGATTGGAGTTTGGCATTCCCTGTGAAAGCGGCGAAAAAATACTGTCGGAAATTCTTCGCCACCCGGATGTTTTTCTTTCTATCGAAACAAGCAAGGGACTTTATGCAAACAGAGACATTCCTGTGTGGGCGCCTGTCGTATATGACAAGTTCCCGACACTGCCGGAGGGCATCGTTCTCTACAAAATATTAGCAAGCAGTGTGCAGGAACCGCTGTACAAAGGTATTGAAGCCGCTTTGACTGCGGACGTGTACCACACCATAGCCAATAACGACCTCATTCAAATTATGAGCTGCGAAGCCACAAAATGGTACGGTATTAAGCATATGCTCGCCCACTTTGCCATTTCTCCGAGTGACGCGGTCTATTTCGGTGATGATAACGACGATATAGAGCCTATAACAAACTGTGGACTCGGCGTAGCTGTATCAAACGCCATTTCTTCCGTTCTTGAAGCGGCAGATCAAATCACGGACAGCAATGATTCGGACGGCGTGGCCAAGTTTATAGAGGGGCATATTCTTCCAAGAGGCTGATGCCCGACGTGATTGCGGCTTTGCCGGCCTGCGGCGCAAAGCGCATTGTGTACATCTCCTGCAATCCGGCGACGCTGCCAGAGACCTCGCCCTGCTGGAGGCCGGCCCCTACCGCGCCGACCGCTGCCGCGCGTTCGACCTCTTTCCCCGCACGGGGCATGTGGAGACGGTAGTATTGATGTCGGAGAGCTGCGCGCTTGATAGAGATGTCGGCAAATAATTTATGATAGATTATTCATGTTTAGACGAAAGGGAGGCATAGACATATGGCAAGACCGTTTAGCTCAATTGAGGCCAAACGATTAATCGATGAGCATAAAGAGTTAAAAGCAAAGTTATCTGAAGGCAGTACGGCTTTTGAGGACTATCGGTCTGCTGTTAAAAAAGCATCTGATGACTACGTTGCCCAAGAAGTCCTAAATATTCTAAAAGATGTTCCCATAGAAGAAATCAATCGCGATAAAAATGGTTTTCGGGTAAAAGCTTTAAGGGAAAACGGATATAAAACAATTGCAAATCTTGCATCGACATCTGTATATTCCATTGCAAGTGTACATGGGATTAGTGTAGATGCCGCGTTTTCCATCAAACGCATTGTTAACGATATTGTTGATAAGACAAGAAAAGAAATAAAAATTCACCTTAGCACAGACCATAAGACGCAGCCAGCAACGGAATTGATTATGGCAATTTCAAAGTATCGGCAATGCCAGCCTTATGCTGAGAAATGCCAAAAAATATTAGAAGAGAATCAGAAAAAAATAAATTATGCCTTTGATGATTTGCTGCCGATGACAAATGGTCTGCGTTGGTTTTTTACTTTATCTAATACGAAAAAAAGAGCGATTGAAGCCTATAACACGCTCAATGACTTAAAAAACAACGAGTATGGTAAAGAAGCTAAGGCTGTGCTATCTTCCCTGCAAAGCATTTATAAACAGGCTTCAAAGGAAGCGTGGGATGACTTCTCAAAAAATTCAATTCCTTTCTTTAATGTATTAGAGGATATTAATCCGGGATTTTTAGGAAACGATGATTCTATATATGGTTTGCCGGAGAATCTTGCAAAGGAAATCGAAGATGAATGTTACTTTCCCGATGGATTGCTTTGCGAACTACGCCGTTATCAAGAGTGGGGCGTCAAGTATATTCTCCACCAAGAACGTGTTTTGCTCGGCGATGAAATGGGGCTCGGGAAAACAGTTCAGGCGATTGCAACTATGGTATCTCTGAGAAACACAGGCGGTACGCATTTTGTTGTTGTTTGCCCGGCAAGCGTAATTGAAAACTGGTGTCGCGAAATACGAAAACATAGCTTGTTAACTGTCACAAAGGTGCATGGCCCCGGACGAAGTGCCGCTTTGCGTTCGTGGCTGCAAACCGGCGGAGTGGCTGTAACGACATATGAAACAACAGGTTATTTCAAACTTGAAGATAATTTTAGATTTACGCTCTTAGTTGTAGATGAGGCTCATTACATAAAGAATTCAGGGGCAAAACGAACCGTAAATGTTAAAAAGGTTGGAATGCATGCTGAGCGGCTTCTGTTTATGACCGGCACTGCTCTGGAAAACAAAGTGGACGAAATGGTAGCCTTAATACAAATTTTGCAGCCCAATGTAGCTTCACAAGTAAAAGGAATGGAATTTCTATCCTCTGCACCGCAGTTCAGAGAAAAAGTTGCTCCTGTTTATTATCGGAGAAAGCGCGAAGATGTTTTGACGGAATTGCCGGAAAAGACAGAAGTAAAAGAATGGTGCACATTGCTTCCCGAAGAAGAGATGGCTTATGAGCAGGCAATCTTAGGCGGACACTATTCTGATGCAAGACGCGTTTCGTGGAATATAGATGATTTGAATAATTCTTCAAAGGCAAGGCGCCTTTTGGAAATCGTGGAAGAAGCAAAAGGAGAGGGAAGAAAAGTCATCGTTTTCTCCTTCTTCTTGGATACCATAAGAAAAATATCTTTGTTACTCGGCCGCCAGTGCTTAAATCCAATTAACGGTTCAGTGTCGCCGCAAAGACGTCAGGAAATCATAGATGAATTTGATAAGGCGCCAGACGGAACGGTGTTGGTCGCACAAATTCAATCAGGTGGGACGGGATTGAATATTCAATCCGCAAGCGTCGTTATTATATGCGAACCTCAATTTAAGCCATCGATTGAAAATCAAGCAATCTCACGAGCATATCGTATGGGGCAAACAAGAAAGGTGCTTGTATATAGACTGCTATGCGAAAATACAATTGATGAGAAAATAACGGACCTTTTGGAACAAAAGCAAAAAATTTTCGATGCATTCGCCGATAAATCTGCTGCGGCACAAGAAAGCCTTGAACTCGATAAAAAATCATTTGGCAATATTATTGACGAAGAAATCAAGCGCATTAATGCCAAAAACGAAAGTAGTAAGATTCGCGATAACGGCTTACAGAAAGCAGGCGATTTATGAGCGGCGACGACATCCGCTTTCGCCCCATCGGGCGCATCTATACGGACTTCCCTACAAAATTCGGTCTGCCCCGCCAAAGCGCGCCCGGTTCGGCGCTGACGGGGCGGGTCGTGTTCGAGCCGGAATACCGCGTGCGCGAAGCGTTCCGCGGGCTGGAGTCGGTTTCGCATATCTGGCTGCTCTGGCTGTTTTCGGCGCCACCGAACGGGGGCTGGTCGCCGACGGTACGGCCGCCGCGTCTGGGCGGCAACCGGCGGATGGGCGTGTTCGCCACGCGGTCGCCCAACCGGCCGAATCCCATCGGCCTGACCTGCGTGAAGCTGGAGGCGGTCGAGCCGGACACGCGCGACGGGCCGGTGCTGTACGTTTCGGGCGTGGATATGCAAAGCGGCACGCCGCTGCTGGACGTCAAGCCCTACCTGCCCTATGCCGACGCGCGGCCGGACGCCTGCGGCGGGTTCGGCGAGACGGTGAAGGACAAGCGGCTGACGGTGGACTTCCCGCCCGCGCTGCTTGCGCGTCTCGCGCCGGACAAGCGCGCCGGCGCGGCGGAGCTTCTGGCGCAGGACCCGCGGCCGGGCTATCACGCCGACCCCGCGCGCGTCTACCGCATCGCCTACGCGGGCAAGGATATGCATTTCACGGTCGCCGACGGCGTTCTGACGGTGACCGACGTGACGGAAATCAACAACGACAGATAAAAAAAGAGGAGTAAGCAAGCTATGGGCGGATTTTTTGGGGTCGCCTCCAAGAGCGACTGTGTATTTGATTTGTTTTTCGGGACGGACTACCACTCCCACCTCGGCACCAAGCGCGGCGGGATGGTCGTCTACGGCAAAGACGGGTTCGAGCGCGCCATCCACAACATCGAGAACGCGCCGTTCCGCACCAAATTCGAGCATGACGTGGACGAGATGAAGGGCAATCTGGGCATCGGCTGCATATCCGACACCGAGCCGCAGCCGCTCATCGTGCGCTCGCACCTGGGCAATTTCGCCATCAGCACGGTCGGGCGCATCAACAACATCGACGCGCTGGTCAAGGAAGCGTTCACCAACGGGACGACGCACTTTCTGGAAATGAGCGGCGGCGACATCAACCCCACCGAGCTGACGGCCGCGCTCATCAACCGGCGCGACTCGATCCCCGAGGGCATCCGCTACGCGCAGAGCGTCATCGACGGCTCGATGTCGATGCTCCTGCTCACGCCGGAGGGCATCTACGCCGCCCGCGACCGGCTGGGCCGCACGCCAGTCATCATCGGCCGCAAAAAGGGCGCCTACTGCGCGTCGTTTGAGTCGTTCGCCTATCTCAATCTGGGCTATGAGGACTGCCGCGAGCTGGGGCCGGGCGAGGTGGTGTTTCTCACCCCCGAATCGGTCGAAACCGTCCTGCCGCCGGCGGAGAAAATGAAAATCTGCACCTTCCTGTGGGTGTATTTCGGCTACCCCTCCTCCACCTACGAAAAAATGAACGTGGAAAAGATGCGCTACAACTGCGGCGACATGCTCGCGCGCCGCGACAGCGTCGAGGCGGACAGCGTGGCCGGTGTCCCCGACTCGGGCACGGCGCATGCCATCGGCTACGCCAACCGCTCGGGCATCCCCTTCTCGCGCCCGTTCATCAAGTACACGCCCACCTGGCCGCGCTCGTTTATGCCCTCCAACCAGACGAAGCGAAACCTCATCGCGCGGATGAAGCTGATCCCCGTGGATACGCTCATCCGCGGAAAGCGGCTGATCCTGATCGACGACTCGATCGTGCGCGGCACGCAGCTTCGCGAGACGACGGAGTTCCTCTACCACAGCGGCGCGAAGGAGGTCCACATCCGTCCGGCCTGCCCGCCGCTGCTGTTCGGCTGCAAATACCTCAATTTCTCGCGCTCGACTTCGGATATGGATTTGATCACGCGCCGCGTGATCGCCTCGCTGGAGGGCGGCGACGGCGGGAAAAACCTCGCCGCCTACGCCGACCCCGATTCCCCGCAGTATGCGGAAATGATCGAATGCATCCGCCGCGAGCTGAAATTCACCTCGCTCAAATACCACCGTCTGGACGATATGCTGGCCGCCGCGGGCGGGGACCCCTGCCGCTTCTGCACCTACTGCTGGACGGGCAGGGAAGAATGATCTGCCGCGCCGTCGCGCCGGAGGAGCTCGAGCGCACGCTGTTCGCGGGCTTCGTCCGGCGGCAGGAGGTCAACCTCTGCTACCGGCGCGAGCATGGCCGCTGGGTCGTGCGCGCCGACCCGTTCATCGACGACTGGAGCGAGGACGACTACCGCTTCCTGCTCGAATGCCTGCATAACACGCTGCAAACCGGCGGCGCGCTGTTCGGCGTGTTCGACGGCGGCACGCTCAAGGGCTTCGCATCGGTCGAATCGCGGCCGATGGGCACGCGCGGGCAATACCGCGATCTGTCCTCCCTGCACGTCTCCGCCGAATGCCGTCGGCGCGGGCTGGGCCGCGTCCTGTTCGCGAAGGCCGCCGGCTGGGCGCGCGCGCAGGGCGCCGAGAAGCTCTACATTTCGTCGCATTCCGCGCTGGAAACGCAGCGGTTCTACCGCGCGCTCGGCTGCACAGACGCCCTCGAGCCGGACGCCGCGCACACCGCGCGCGAGCCGTTCGACTGCCAACTCGAATACAGGCTGTAAAGGAGAAAGACTGCCATGACCGAGGAAGAGAAGATTTTTGCGGGCAAGCTGTATTGCCCCGCCGACCCCGACCTGCGCGCACGCAAGCTGCGCGCGCACAACCTATGCACGCGCTACAACGCCGCGTTTGAGGACGACGCCGCGCAGCGCAGCGAAATCCTGCGCGCGCTGTTCGCCTCGCTGGGCGCGGACAGCTTTTTGCAGGGGCCGATCTACATCCACTACGGCTGCCACACGACCATCGGCGAGCGCTTCTTCGGCAACTTCAACCTGACCGTGCAGGACGACGCGCCCGTCGTCATCGGGGACGACTGCTGCTTCGGCCCCGGCGCGACGATCGTCACGCCGCTGCACCCGCTGCTCCCCGACGAGCGCAGGCTGCTCAAACTGCCGGACGGCAGCGAAAAGCGCGTCTGCTACGCCAAGCCGGTGAAAATCGGCAGCAACTGCTGGTTCGGCGCGAACGTGACGGTCTGCCCGGGCGTGACAATCGGCGACAACTGCGTCATCGGCGCGGGCAGCGTGGTCACGCGCGACATCCCGCCCGACAGTCTGGCCGCCGGTGTACCCTGCCGCGTGCTTCGCGCCATCACCGAAGCCGACCGGATGGCGAACCGGCCCGAGCTGTTCTGAGGCCCGCGCCGTCTCCCCGCCGCCGTCCCTGTTCCGTAACGCCTCCCCGCAGGCGCGGCGGACAGCTTCGGCTCAAACGACACAGCCCACGGCAGAAGCCGGCGGCGAACAAAGTTCGGCCGCCGGCTTTTTGTCCGCCGCATATCAATGAATCGTTGACAACGCAACAAAGAATTGTTTGTTGCTTTTGCGGAAAAAGTCTGCTATCCTATATCCACAGATCTGTAATACAATCGAGAGGAGCTATCCTTATGAATCTGAAAATCGGGGCCGCAATCAAAGACCTGCGGACCCGGCGCGGGGTCACGCAGGAGCAGCTTTCCGTCTTTTTGGGCGTGACGCCTCAGGCGGTGTCGCGCTGGGAGGCCGGAAACGGCTATCCCGACATCGAGCTGCTGCCCGCCATCGCCGGCTTCTTTTCCGTCAGCACCGACGCGCTGCTCGGCTTGGACGTCAACGAGCGGGAAGCGCGGCGCAGAGAGATTCTGCTTGCCATTCAAGAGCAGTCCGAGACCGGCGGCGACAGCGCGGAGACGCTGCAGGCGGCCAGACGCTACGCCGCCGAGTTTCCGGCCGACGAACGCATACGAATGAACGTGGCCGACGTACTCTGCCGCCTGCATATGTGGGAGGACCGGCCCGACATGGATGCGCTCGAGGAGGCGGAAAAGCTGTATCTGACGCTGGCCGATACGACGCAGGACGATGCATTCCGCTGCGAGGTGCTCGAATCGCTCGCCGGACTGTACGCCGTCGGGCTTCGGGATCCGTTCCGGCTGGAGCGCACGCTGCGCAGGCTGCCGACCATGAAATACAGCCGCGAGTCCGTCGCTTCGTCGCTGTCCCGTTACGGGAAGAACGATCCCGCGCCCGCACAGGCATATATCGAGATGCTGACCGCCTCGCTCGGAAGCGCCCTGGAGCAATATATCGTCCAGACGCTGCCGAACGACCCGCCGCATTGGGACGAAAAGGTGCGGATGCTCGAGGGCGTCCTTGCGCTGTACCGCTTCATATTCGGCGACGAGCCGGTGTACTACAATGCGAACGTAGCCTGTCTATACCGCATCATCGCCACCTATCGGGTCGCGCAGGGACGGCACGACGACGCGCTGGATTCGCTGGAGCGCATGTGCGCGCACTTACAGGCGGACAGCCGCGTCAAGGCCGGCGACAAATTCACCTCGCCGTTTGTCAGCGAGATGGCCTGCCCGGAGCAGGTGCAGCCGTTCGGCCCGTTCCATGCGCACATCGTGCACAACAACGCGTGGTACGTCCTGCACAACAAGCTGCCGCAGGCGCGGTACGACCCCATTCGGGAAACGCCGCGCTTTGGCAAAATCGTCGAGGCGCTGGCCGCCGTCGCCAAATAAAAAACGCGCCGTAAAGCGGGCTTGCCCGCTTTACGGCGCTTCCTTTTTCGCGCGCATACGCGCCCCTGCGGAGCGAATCACACGCGCGCAAATTGCATCCGCTTGACGAGCGTCCCCGCGGCATCTCCGCGGTCGGAGACAGTCTGCAAATGCAGATAGCAGAGCCCGTTGGGCGCTTTCCCCTGCATCGGCAGCCTGTATTCGGCGCCGCCGGCGCGGACGACCGCTTCTCCCGCCGCCGTGTCGAAGCGCAGGCAGACGTCGGTGTAGCCGTCGCCCGCCGTATCGGACGCGTGCAGGACGCAGGTAAACTGCGCGTACCGCTCGACCGTCAGGTCGATGGGGTTCATCCAATGGTCCAGCAGCGAAAGCCGCAGTCCGGCGCCCCGAACAGAAAGCGCGACATGCACCTCCCCGCAAAAGGCCGCCGGAAAGTTCCAGACGGCGCCCTGCGCGTTGCTGAGCAGGCGGTCGTCGTCCGTGTTTTTCAGCAGCAGCGCCTCGGTGTGGTCGCCGGACGGGTCGGGGACGGGCACGGCGCCGTTGGTGCGGTTCCACGCGCAATGGCCCGTGAAGCCGCGGAAGCCGCCGCTGACGCTCCGCAAATACACCTGCGTGGACAGCGCGCCGAGGCCGCAGCGGAAGTCCTCCGCGCGGTCGGTTTCATACAGCCAGTCGACGTCGAACAGGATCAGCCGCCGGACGTTCGCATGCTGCCCGACCTGCACGAGCACCTTATGCATGGGCAGTTCCAGCGCCTGAAACTGGTGAACGCTTTTGTCGCGGCCGCTGGCGTTCGAGCCGCTGCTGCGGAAATCACAGGTATTGCGCAGGCTGTTCAGGTTCAGCTCGCGGAAGCCAAACCAGCTTTTTCCGTCGTCCTCGGAGACGGCGACGCAGTTGGCGTCGCGGTTCGTGAAAACGTCCTCCCAGACGCCGCGCTTCTCGTCCTCGGACAGCGGCGGCCAGACGTCGTCCTTCGCCTGCTCCGGCAGCGGACGGGTGTTGTTGAAGAAAAAGAGGATGCGGCCGTCGGCGAGGCGGAGCAGGTGCGGATTGGTCAGCGTGGAATGGAAGGCCGTCGGCGCCGGCCGGCTCCAACTCTCGCCGTGGTCGTCGGAATAGGACACATAGTGGTAATCGGTCGAGGTGCGCAGCATCGCCATCAGGCGGCCGTCGTTCAGTTCCAGCACGGCGGGCTCGACGCCGCTGTTTTCCCACCGCGGCCCCTGATGCGGCGGCGCCGTTACGAAGCGGTCGGCGGGCGGCAGCTCGCGCATACGCCAGCTTTCGCCGTCGTCGTCCGAGAGGAAAACCGCGCTGTGGCCGCAATAATCGGCGGCGAGCAGCCAGCGCCGGACCGAACGCAGCGCGAGCGGCAGGCGATACGGGACGCAGCCCGTCCCGACAGGCACGACCCGATAGTCTATACAGCCGCAGCCGCCGGCGTCGGAAATGCGCATCCACACGCGCTGCCCATCGCGGAACGGGGACAGCCAGCGCTCGGAATACGGGCTCTTGACCGACGCGCCCATCGCGTCGGGGTCGGCCCGGTGCAACTTCCACGACAGGCCGCAGTCGCGCGAGGCGAGATAGACGGTCTCCGCCGGACCGTCGGGCGAGGCCGACTGCGGGCGGCGGCCGTAGCTGCGCAGCTCGCCGTCCGCCGTCACGCACAGGGAGCAGAAGGCGTCCTCGGGCGGGACGGCGACCTCCGTCGGCGCGTAGATTTCACGCAGGAAGGCGCTGTCCTCTGCGGACAGCGCCGCGAATCGGGACTCGATTTCCGATTTTTGAGCATACATAAAAATTCTCCTTCCGCCGCGCTAAGGCGGCGTACATACGGCGTGCATACGATATGCATACGGATGAAATGCAGCGCCGGCGACGGCGCCCGATTCCCCTGCCCCGAGACTGCATTCGGCGGTGCGGCGAAAGATGCGGCGGAAAACGCCCGCTTCCCTGCGGCTTTGCCGTATACGATTCGTCTGTGCCTCCGGGGGCTACGTTTATATATAGCACAACAGACGCGCCCTGTCAAGTCCGGCGCGCAAAAAAAGCCCGCCGCGTTTTCTGCGGCGGGCCATTGCCCGTTTACGGTATTCCTTCTATCGCGGCCGCTGCCCTCAGCGCAGCCACAGATAAGCGATCATAAACAGCGCGGCGACGCAGAGCATCACGCCCAGCGCGACGGGCAGCATCACAGCGAGCGCGCCTTTGATCATCGCGCGGCGCTCGCGCGGGGTGATGTTCAGCTCGCGCAGCTTTTGCCGCTCGGCCTCATGCGCGTCGTGCTTCGGGCGATACCACTTAAAGCCCTCGACGTTCATATCGGCGATCGTGCGGCCGTCGTCCTCGAGCGGTCTCTTTTTCGGGTCGGCCATAGGCGTTCACTCCTGCGGATACAGATGGCAGGCCACGCTGTGCCCGGGCTCGTATTCACGGAACACCGGCGCCTTTTCGCGGCAGATCTGCTTACACTCGGGACAGCGGGTGCAGAATTTACAGCCCTTCGGCGGGTTGGAGGGGGACGGGAGGTCGCCCTGCAGGATGGTGCGGTTCATCTTCACCGTCGGGTCGGGCATCGGTACGGCGGAGAGCAGCGCGCGGGTATAGGGATGCATCGGGTTTGCAAAAATCTGCTTCTTTTCGCCCAGCTCGACGATGTTGCCGAGGTACATCACGCCGACGCGGTGCGAGATATGCTCGACGACCGAGAGGTCGTGCGAGATGAAGAGGTAGGAGAAGCCGAACTTCTCCTGAAAGTCGGTCAGCAGGTTGATGATCTGCGCCTGCACCGAGACGTCCAGCGCGCTGACCGGCTCGTCACAGACGATGAAATCGGGCTTGAGCGCCAGCGCGCGGGCGATGCAGATGCGCTGCCGCTGGCCGCCGGAAAACTCGTGCGGATAGCGGTCGTAATAGTGCCGCTGCAAACCGCAGTTCTGCATAACCTCCAGAATATAATCCTGAAATTCGTTCTTGGGCACGATTTTATGCGTTTTAACCGCTTCGCCGATAATCGAGCCGACCGGCATACGCGGGCTGAGGCTGGAATAGGGGTCCTGAAAGATGATCTGCATCTGCGGACGCATCCGGCGCAGCTCGCGCTTGGAAACGGTGGCCAGATCCAGCCCCTTGAACAGCACCTGCCCGCCCGTGACTTCGTGCAGACGGAGGATGGTGCGGCCGACGGTCGTCTTGCCGCAGCCCGACTCGCCGACAAGGCCGAGGGTGGTACCCTTTTCGATGGTGAACGAGACGTCGTCCACCGCCTTGAGGAACGCGTTCGGCTTACCGAAAAAGGTTTTGCCGACGGGGAAATATTTCTTGAGGTTTTTGACCTCCAGACACAGGTTGTTTTCCATCGGTCAATCACCCGCCTTCCTAACGTTTTCAAGCCGGCAGGCCACATAGTGCGTATCGCTGTACCGGCGCAGGCAGGGATACTCCCCGGCGCACTCGTGGACGCGCATCTCGCAGCGGTCCCGGAAATAGCAGTAGTTCGGCAGGTTAATCGGATTCGGCACCTGCCCGGGAATGCTGTAAAGCCGCTCCTCGGTCTTCCCGACGACGGGCTTGCTTTTCATCAGGCCGATGGTGTACGGATGCTTGGGGTCGAGGAAAATCTCCTGCACCGTCCCCTTTTCGATGATGCGGCCGGCGTACATCACGACGACGTAGTCCGCCATCTCCGCGACGACGCCGAGGTCGTGCGTGATGAGCATAATGCTGCCGTTGATTCTGGCGCGCACCTCGCGCAGCAGGTCGAGAATCTGCGCCTGAATGGTGACGTCCAGCGCGGTCGTCGGCTCGTCGGCGATGATGAGCTTGGGGTTGCAGGCCAGCGCCATCGCAATCATCACGCGCTGCCGCATACCGCCGGACAGCTCGTGCGGATAGCACTTATACACCTCCGCCGCGCGCGCGATGCCGACGAGGTCGAGCATTTCGATGGACTTTTCCTTCGCCTGCTGCTTATCGAAGCCCAAATGCAGGGCCGAGACCTCGTCTAATTGGCTCCCGATGGTAAAAATCGGGTTCAGGCTCGTCATCGGCTCCTGAAAAATCATCGTGATGTCCTTGCCGCGGATTTTGCGCATCGCCTCGGTCGGCATTTTTGCGACGTTGTAGGCTTTGTCGCCCGCGTTGTAGCGGATTTCGCCCGCGGTGATCTGCCCCTGCGGCGCCTGCACGAGCTGCATCAGCGACAGCGAGGTGACGCTCTTGCCGCAGCCCGACTCGCCCACGACGCAGACGGTGCTGCCGCGCGGAATGTCGAAGCTGACGCCGTCGACCGCCTTGACCACGCCCGCGTCGGTATAGAAATAGGTGTGCAGGTTATCGAACTCGACGATATTGTTCGGATCGTGCATCTGCGTCAGATACTCGGATTCCTTCACGTTTTTGCGCGCCTTGAGCGCCTCAAAATGCTTCATCGCGCGGCGGTTTTCCTTGGCGATGGCGCGTTCCTCCGCGCGGGTGAGCGTATATTTTTGTTTCTGCTTAACGTCTTTTTCCTTCCGCATAACGCACTACCTCTTCATTTTCGGGTCGAACGCGTCGCGCAGACCGTCGCCGACAAAGTTGAACGCGAGGACGGCCAGCACGATCAGCACGCCCGGCGCAATCCACAGATTCGGGTAGTAGGACAAAATCTCCTGCCCGCCGTTGGCCGGCGACGCCATGGAAATCATACTGCCCCAAGCGGCCAGCGGGTACTGCACGCCGAGGCCGAGGTACGAAAGGGTGGATTCATACAGGATGATCGAGCCGAGGCCGAGCGTCATCGAGACAATGAGCTGCGGCATCACGTTCGGAATCAGGTGCCGGAAAATCTTGCTGAACGAGGAGATGCCCGTCGCCTCCGCGGCGGTCATATATTCCTGCTCGCGCAGATAGAGAATCTGTCCGCGCACCAGACGCGCCGTGCCCGACCAACCGAACACGGTGAGAATGCCCATCAGCCAGTAAATCCGCGCGTCGGCGCTGATGGAGGGGATGGCCTTGATGAGCTGCGAGGAAATCAGCAGAATCGGCATACCCGGCAGGCAGATGAAGACGTCGACCACGCGCATAATGACCATATCGACCCAGCCGCCGAAGAAGCCGGCCAGACCGCCGAAGATGACGCCGAGCAGCGTCTCCAGAAAGACGACGAGGAACGCCAGCGTCAGCGACACGCGGCCGCCGTACATCAAACGGACGAGCACGTCCATACGGTTGCTGTCGGTGCCGAGCGGATGCTCAGCCGACGGCGGCGCCTTATCGGTGGCGGTGCCTTCGGTCACGTCGTACAGCTCATACGTCTCCCCGTCCGCGCCGGTGAAGGTCTCGCGGGCGGACATCTTGACGGTGCGTTCGATATAAAACGTCTGGTTCTCCGCATAGGGAACAAACAGCGGGCCGACAAAGCTGAACAGGAACAGCAGCACGATGATCGTCAAGCCGACGATCGAAAGGCGGCTGCGGAAGAAGCGCTTGAAGACCAAACGCATCGGGGAGAGGACCTTTACGCTGTCGTGAAGGCTCTCGCCGGCAAATTCATCGGTTTCCATATTGGAAACGTTCTTGTTTTCGTCCATGAGCTGCGCTCCCCTCCTTCTACTTGATCTTGACGCGAGGATCGACGACGATATACAGCAGGTCGGACAGCAGGATACCGAACACCGTCAGCACCGCGATGAACATATTGTAGCCCATCACGAACGGGATGTCGGCCTGCACGACCGCCTTATACGCCACATAGCCGATGCCGTCGAGCGCGAACACGCTTTCGGTGATCATCGCGCCGCCGAACAGGCTGGGGATGATGCCCGCGACCATCGTCACGAGCGGAATGAGCGTGTTGCGGAACGCATGCTTATAAATGACGGTATGCTCGGACAAACCCTTGGCGCGCGCGGTGCGGATATACTCGGAGTTCATCACCTCGAGCATATTCGTGCGGGTGTAGCGCATCATACCGCCGATGGAGAGGATGACGAGCGTAATCATCGGCAGCACGAGGTGCTTGCAGAGGTCCACGAACGCCGGCCAGCCGGTGAGAATCTGGGTCGCGTCCCGCAGCCCCATCAGCGGCAGCCAGCCCAGCTCGATGGAGAACACGCGCATCAGCAGCGCGCCGAGGAAGAAGGACGGCAGGGATATGCCCATCATCGCCAGCACCGTGACGGTATAGTCGGCGACGCCGTACTGCTTGGTCGCCGCGTAAATGCCCAGCGGGATGGAAATGATGATCTGGAAGAACAGCGCCACAAAGGAGATGCCGAACGAGATCCACATATACTTGGAAATGACCTGCGCCACCGGCTGCCCATAAATGAACGAAATGCCCAGATCGCCCTTCAGGAGATTCCAGAGCCACTCGAAGTAGCCCTTAACCAGCCCGCCGAACGACGAGTCGCCTATGCCGTACAGCTCTTTCATCCGCTGCACGTCCTCCTGCGTCAGCAGCCCCTGCTGAACCTGTGCCGCCGTCTGGTTGTCGATATAGTCGGCGGGCATATTGCGCACGAGGAAGTAGATGATGATCGAGGTGCCGAAGAGTATGAGGATCGCCAACAGGATCCGCTTGATGATATATTTTGCCATCTTCGCTGTCTCTCCCTGAAAAAATGGATGATGAACGCCGCCGGAAGCGCGTCCTATGCCAAGCGACGGCGCAGCCTTCGGAAACGCCGGCGTTCATCATCCATTTTTTATTTTCTCAAGCCTGTCCCCGCAGAAACGGGGATGCCCGCATGGGAGCAGCCGTCGCTGCCCCCATGCGGCGCAATGCATTATCGGGATATAAGGAAATCTTACTTCATGCTGACGTTCCAGATCTCCGAGAGCGGCCCCTTGTACGGGGTGATGTTCTGGAAGAACGAGGTATCGTCGAGCACGCTGCTGTCGTACGCGTACATATTCTTGCGCTGGTAGGTCGGGATTTCCACGGCCATCTCCATCACCAGATCGCACGCCTCGGCATAAATCGGCTTGCGCTCCGCCACGTTGAGCGAGGTGCGGCCCTGATCGATCAGCTCGTTGAGCTTCTTAAGGATTTCCTTCTCCTCGTCGCTGCCGTCGGTGTACTTATAGTACAGGCCGTAGGCTTTGGGCGAGCCGGCCGTGTTTTTGGCCGGGTCGGAGTAATAGACCTGGAACATATCCGGGTCGATGGTCGCCTGCCATGCGGCGGCCCAAACGGCGATGGTATCCGACTCCAGCTCGTTGAGCACGTTGGCGTTGACGTCGATGACGACCTCCACGCCGATCTTGGCCAGCGTGGTCTGCGCCTCGGTGAACACGGCGCCGGCCGGATGGTTGGCGGCGTCCGCCGGAAGCGTGAAGGTGAAGGTGACCTTGCTGCCGTCCTTGTTGACGATCTTGCCGTCAACTTCCTTATAGTTGTCGGACATCAGGAACATTTCCTTCGACTTTTCGCCGGTGCCGTCGAAGGGATACATATCCTCCGCGCCCTGCGGATACGCCCACGAAACCTTCGACATCGGGCGGTAGATGACCTCCGCCAGACCGCCGGAATAGGACTCGAGCGTCAGTTCGACGTCCATCGCATACGCAAGCGCTCTTCTGGCGTACAGGTCGGGGATGAGCTTGGCGTTCATGCCGATGTAGCCGTAGCCGAGGTTATCGACGAGCACATAGCTGATGTTCGTGCCGGAGAGCTTGTTGATGGCCTCGGTGCTGGCCGACGGGTCGGAGAAGTGCACCTCGCCGTTCTGGAGGTTGTCGATTTCCGAGCCCTGCGTGATGGTCTTATAGCGGAGATACTTGATGTTCGGCGCGCCGAGCATAAAGTTGTCGTTCGCCACAAAGTAAACGATGCCGTCGGAATAGAACTTAGAGGAATCGGTCGTCACCGCACCGGTGCTGTCGCAGGGGACATACGGGCCGGCGCCCATCGGGACGACGTTCTTTTTAATATGCTCCTGGAATTCGGTGCTGTTGAACTCCACGCCGAAGTTCTCCTTGCCGTCCGCCGCAGCGGTCAGCTCGGGCGTGGAATAGTAGTGCATCGGCACAACCTGAATCGAAAAATTCCAAATCGCCTTGGGGTCGACGCCGTTGATGACGACGGTCAGTCTCTCGCGGGTAACGCCGTCGGTCTCGACCGTGTCAAGCGTGATGCCGGAGATGGATTTCACCGTGCCCTTGTTCTCTTCCAGATACGCGGCGGCGATTTCCTTCTTCAGCGCGGCGGCAAGCTGGCTGACGCCGTCCTCGGTATCGGTGACGACGTCGTAGCCGTACGCCTCGTCATACTCGGCGATGGTCATATTCGCCTGCGTGTAGGCATAGGCAAGATCGACGCACTCGGCCTCGGTATAGCTGTCGAGCTTGGCAACGTCGACGTTGCTGCCCTCGGCGGCTGTCCAAGCGCCGTCGGCGTATTCAATCAGCCCCATATAGCTGAGAATCATCGTCTTGGCATACTTATCCGCATAATCGTCGGGCTGCGCAAGGCCGAAATCGGCAGGAGAATAGCCCGAAGAAACCAGCACGCTGCTGTCAGCGGCAATACATTCCTTGAGCAGCTCCCAGGCAAGCGCCGTGTCCGCCTCGGTGCCGGTGCCGTCGATGACGGCCTGCACGCGCTCCTGCGCGGCCTCGGCAAACTCGGCGTCCTTGTCCGCGGCAGCGTCATCGCCGAGCACCTGATTGCGATAAGAGGTCAGGCCCTGAATGTTCATCGAGTACAGAGTGCCGGAGCCGCTGTACGCGGGGTCCAGATACTCATAGATCGAGAAGAGCAGGTCCTTGCCGGTGACGGGCGTGCCGTCGGCAAAGGTCAGGCCGTTCTTGAGGATGAATTCGTAGGTGGACGTGGACTGGTCCTCCGCCACCGTCATCGTGTAGGAGAGCGCATAGGTCTTTTCGTTCAGACCCGCTACCGGCTCGGCGTTCTCGTTCGAGGTGATGAGCTCGAGCTGCGTCATCGCAACGATGTCCGTGTCGTAGGCGCTCGTCGCGTAGAACGGGTTGAACTTGCCGTCGGGCTGCAGCGTGCTGATGACCAGCGGCGTGGTGGCATTGTTGCCGGTTCTCGACGACGCGTCGCGTCTGTCTGCGGGTACGTCAGCGGCCCCCCCCGATCCGGCGCCGGACGACGTGTTGGACGGATCTGCCTCCGTCTTCGCGCAGGCCGCAGCGGCGACCAGCAGCGTAAGGCAGAGCAAAAGCGCCAAAATTCTCTTGACTGCTTTCATACATTTACCTCCTGAAAAAGATTTTCAGTTTCTCTATCAATAAGCGGCGTTTTCAGCCGTTTACTGTCAGCTTGCCCTCGGCGACCTGCAGGCCCGACGTATCGAGCGCGTCGAACGTGCAGTCCTCAAACGTACAGCTCCCGTCGTCAAACGCGGCGGCGGCAGCGAACACGGACACGTCCAATTCCGCGGCAGAGACGGCGGACACGCCGCGCACCGCACAGCCGGTAAAGACGGTGTCCTTCGCGCGGCCGCCGAACGCGCCCACGCAGACGGCCACGTTGGTGCCGGAACTGATTTCAAGCGTCACGTTTTCCAGCGTGATGTTCTCGAACCGCGCGCCGTCCAGCGAACCGAAAAGGCCGAAGGATTTTTCCGGCGCGGTCGCCGCCGCGATGCCGCCGACGCGGTTCGAGGCTTTGACCGTCAGGTTCCGAATCGCATACCCGGCGGACACAAATTCGCCGGTAAACACGGCGGGGTTGCCGTCGGCGTCCTTCAAGCCGGTCCAGTCGACGCCGGACATGTCGATGTCGTTGGCGAGGATATATTTCCCCGAGAAATCGGTGATTTTGGAAAGCGCGTCCGCGCCCTTGATGCGGGTGTAATCGCCCTCGATGAATTTGCAGTAAATCGGAATGACGTTGCTGCCGCTCTGCTCCATCAGCTCCGCGATGGTGGGCGAGCCGGCGTCCCAGCGGGCCTGCACGGTGCATTCGGCGTCATAATAGTAGTCCAGCAGCGACCAGCCGGCCTTTTTCGGCTCGGTCGTGGTCGGACGCGAAAGCTGCGCGGAATCGTCGCTGTTCGTCCAAGTCAGCAGCGTCTCGGACGGGTCGTCCGCATCGACGAATTGAATGGTCGGCGGGTCGGACCAGTGCGCGTACAGCGTGAGCGTGTGGAGGGTAACGTCCTCCTGCTCGACGGGGGTGGTGTTGGACTCGTTCAGGCGGTCGTTCTCAAAGTCCCAGCGGTACTGCTCGTCGAATACATAGACGGGGTTTTCCTCCGTGCCGGTGTTTTCCACCTGCGTATACCAGCCGAGCACGACCTTGTTTCCGTTGACCGGCTCGATGAGCATGCCCGATTTGCCCTCCGGCTTTTTTACCAGAGAATTCTCTTTATAATACGCCGTGCGCGTGCCGAGCGTGTTGATCGTGCCGCCGAGCGCGTTATACGTCACCTCGTAGACAAAATCGGGATTCGCGACCCACGGGTCGGTATACGAATCCGAACCGACGCTGCAGCCCGCCAACGCGGGCAGGAACGCCGCCGCGAGCGCAAGAAGAAGCGCGGCCTGTCTTATCCATCTGTTCATAACGACCCCTGCCTTATCCGGAAGGCCCCGCGTCGACAAAATGCGCGGGGCTTGCCATTTCTCAACGCATTGCATACACGTTTTTAGATATTTTAGCACAATCGGTAACGCTTGTCAATTTCCATTTGAAATTTGAGCGTTTGCGCAGGATTTTCTGCGCTTGTATGTATATATTTTGTACAAATTGCGCGTAAAAAGAGAAGGAATGACGTGCGACAACCATCCGACGCGTCCGACGCTGCAAGCGTCGGACGCGTCGGATGGCCGCGCGACGGTTTGCCCGCCGTCCGGCGGGCAAACCGGCGCGGCCGCAAACGTCAAACAGGGAGGGCCGGTTACGGCCCTCCCCTTCTCTGTCCGGCGCCTGCCGGAAGTCTCCTTAATACCTATTTATACCCATGCTGCCAATCAGCCGAAAGCACAGCCGCCGTACTCCATCGCCGGCAATTCCTGCGCAAAACGAGCCGTCGTGCGCGAATCAATCAACCGACGGGAAATACGTTCGCCCCATATAAAAATCGATCAGCGGATATTCGTTCGTGTCATCAATCGCAAAATGAGCAACTGCAAAAATCATATCTGTAAAGCCGTGAAAGTTGACATCCGCCCGAAGCGTTGGCTGCGAAGCTATATCGCTGATATCCTCGCAGTAAAATATCGTCGCAGGAATAGAATTCATATAGCGGGCATATTTCAAAATCCAAGCCATATATTTATCCGCGTCCTGCTCTTCCAATGGCTTTGTCGTATAGTCTTGATACGGCTCATAATCCGGCTCGAGCGTATCTACCAGCGCGGCGGCCTTATTGTAGCGTTCCTCACCGATGACGGCGATGATTCCCGCACGGTCTCCGGTTTTCAACGCCTCAAAAAACGGCGCGATTTGCTGCATCAAAGTGTCGTATACATACGCATTCGGCGCCTCATGCTCTCCCGGCGGCGTATGCGCCGGCACCTTCTCCAACTCGCCGGTTTGCGTAAGACGCAAGCCGTAAGCCTCGCCGCTCGTTTCGGTTATATGAACAGCGCAGGCGCCAGTCGTTGAAACTTTTCTGCTCGGACAGGACGCAATAGAAGCATATCTTTCCGAAATCCTCTCGCCCATTCCGTTCAAGATGTACGCCTCGTCCGCACACACCGTGGCCGCCACATAATCTGCGCTGACAGGTTCAAGCCGTTCGTACTCGCCGAAGGGAAGAATCACCTCTCCCTCTGCGTTCAGCAGCGCACAGGGTCGCGCCTGTGTCAGTTCGACCGTCTTGCCGTCCCTGTCGGTAACGACAGCCGGACCGCCGTCGGTGAACAGCGTAAGAGCGTAAATCTGATCACCGCCGGAGACACTATAAACCCAAGTCCCCTCTCCGAAGGTGTACAGGCAGGTCTCGCCCCACCAGAGCTTCCAGCGCTCGTTGTCCGTGTACGGGTTTTCGACCGTCACCGTAGCGGGCGACAGCTTATCCCAGACGGCAAACGGCTCCTCGAGCTGCGTAGCCAAATATTCATAGTCGGGATTTTTCAGTACAGGCTCCTCTTCGCCGCCCGAAGTATCGTCGCTTGTGTCGCCCGTATCGCTGATATCGCTGCTCGTTTCGGCGGATGTTTCGCTTTCGCCGCCCGACGATGCCGGAATGCTTTCCTCAGAAACGTCCGAAAATTCGGGCGCACAGGAGGAGGACTCCGCCGCCGATTCGAAATCGCCGGATGCGTCTGATGCGTCGGATACGCCCGCCGGATTCGTGCCGCATGCACAGAACGCCAGCAGCGCCGCCAACAGCACGAGAACAGACAGAATAAACAGTCTTGTACGCATGATTTTACCGCCTTTCCCTTATGGGTTGAGGTAATTGTCGATAGCGGCCGCTTCAGAAGCTGCCAGCGCCTGCAAATTGCTATCCGACATTAACCAAGAAGCTGTCGCCGCATTTGTATGGAATGAATGTTCGATAATATAGTACAAAGGACAATCCGTTGCCGCCGCCGCGCGTAAAACACCGTAATAATTCTCCATCAGCCCTTGAGCATTATAATAAATATCACCATTTGTATATGTCAGTGGTCGTGTCCATATTTGAACAGATGATATATTTAATCCTCCACTATTCATGGTATCTCGCACAGCGTTACCAATTTGATTAGCAAAAATTGATGCTTGATTTTTGTTATATATATCATATATAACCACCACTCTATTAACGGTTGAATCATCAACAGCGTTCGAATGCAGCGATAAAAACATATCGTATCCTGCAGCCATTGCCCCTCTTTCGGCCACCGGTGTATCCGTCGTCGAACTTGTTCTGGTTACACCGACGTCATAGCCCAAACTTTGCAGTTCAGATTTAAGGTACTGGCACAGTTTCCACATTCTGGTTCCTTCATGATAGCCAGACGGGTTACTAACCGCTGCATGCCCTGCATCCAACATGATGCGATACGGCTCATAGGTATACATCAGATACGGAGAAAAGCAGGCGGCGGACGGCGTGGCAGTCGTGTCTGTGGTGGTGATGGAAACGCTGGAATCCATTGCGGAATACTCCGGACTTTGTTCGCCATAGGTATTTTTCAGCAAAATACCTTTTTTAAGGGAATAGGTCTGCGGATTCGTTTTACACAAATTCACGAAGCTTGTCACATCAACCCGCATATATTTCGTATTTGTCCCGTAAGTGCTTCCATACTGCACGGACATCACAGGACTCGCACTGTATGTAAAGTTTAATCCGGCGTATTTAGACGAGGAATTCCAAATGCTGCTGCCCTGATAAGCATATGCCTCCATCGGTTCAAGATATGCTTTCGTTCTTACGCATTGAACAAGCTCTGCTTTGATTAGATTCTTTGCGGAAATTTCGTTGAACCGATACAACACCCGTCCAATGACGCCGTTGGAAAACGTACCCACGCGCAAATCGGCACCGGAGGTCGAGCTGCTGGAATAAGAAGTGCCGTTGGAGTACACACACAAATATTCCAAATTCGCCCGTTTAGTCGAAGTGACAGAGGTCGTGGGGTCAATCGTCACAGGATATACAGTCTCGGAATTCGTCAAAAACGATTCGTCCACAGCTATTGTCAGAATATACTTATTGCCGGGATTTTGTTCCTGAACTCGGATTTCACCAAACGAAACGCTGCCCGCACTATCATAAGCAATAATCGGGCTGAAATAAGCAATTGAATTCCCGTCGCGGTCAACAACGGCCACCGCCTGTGCCGATTCGTCATTTTCCAAACGATAGCCATTGGTGTTGACTTCAAAACGAAATGCGCTCTTGCCGGCATATCTTTCAAGCACAATATCACATTTTACGCCTGTAAAAGTCGGCGTATATAAAATATCAGTGTATGAATCATAAGTGTCGGCATATCGGAAAGACGAGCCTTCCAACGAATAATACGTTTTGTTCTTGGACATTAGGCCAATCGGCTTCATCTTCAAATTCAAGCCCTCATATTGAAGCTTAACACCGTTATTGAGAGATTTCGGCATTTTTATCACCACATCCGTATCGGTCGTGGTAAAATCATTACCGATGGACACCGTTTTGGTTTTCTTGTCCCGCAGTTTTCCGTTCAGGTCTCTGTATTGCACAGGTTCGGCAAAAACGAACTTTTGACATGTTCCATCCCTTTTCTGATAGACAAGAGAATATTCGTCCTCCGCCGCACGCACACGATGTACCAAATCGTTCGTCTGTGCATGATTTGTCTGCAGGACTTCGGGAATATCTGCATCGGATAACCGCGCGTTTTGAAGCTGCTCCGCCGTCCAGATAACAGAATCATCTGTTGTTATCACCTCTGAAGCCGACGATGCTGCGCCGACGCGCAACGGAAGAGCTGTCATAAGAAATGCAATTGCGAGAAAAGCGGAAAGACAAAGAGAAAACTGTTTTTTCATTTTGTACCTCCTAACATTTTTCGTTTTTTCTTATTGCGATCACCCTTGCTTATATAACAGATTATACATAATATCATGCAAATGTCAATGCGCAATCCTCCAATTTTTGCTGCACAATATTGTCTAATGTGCATAAATTTATTTTAGAATTTTGATATATGCTTTCGCAAAGGCAGAACATCTCATAAAAAGCACCCAACAAGCGGCGCTGTCCGTTATGGAGGTCGGAATACTATACGGCCCTCCCAGCGTCAGAGCATTTTCGGCCGCCGCAAGCACGGCGCAAGACGGCAGCGCATTCGCAACGCCAGCGTATAAACATAACAAAAAACGCAGCCGTAAGTGGAGAGAAGCCACTTACGGCTGCGCGTACTGTCCGAGATTTCAGCGGGAGACAAAGAACATAATGGTAAACAGGATGCCGATGATCCAGGTACCGACCTTGATTTCCTTAACCTTGCCGGTGAAGAGCTTGATCAGGATATAGGAAAGCAGACCGAATGCGATGCCATAGGAGATATTATAGGTAAAAGGCATAAACGCAATCGTGAGGAAAGCGGGGACAGCGGCGGTAGAATCGTCCCAATCGATATTCTTGACGCCGCCGATCATAAGGATACCGACATAAATCAGGGCCGCGGCCGTGGCGCAGGAGGGAATCAGCGCGGCGACGGGCGCTAAGAACATAGCGATAAAGAACATCACGGCGCAGGATACGGACGTCAGCCCGGTACGCCCGCCTTCCGCGACGCCGGCGGAAGATTCCACAAACGTGGTAACGGTGGAAGTGCCGCAGACCGCACCGGCGCAGGTGGCGATGGCGTCCGCCAGCATCGCCTTTTCCATGCGGGGGACATTGCCCTCCTCGTCCAGCAGGCCGCCGACAGAGCAGGCGCCGAACAGCGTGCCGAGCGTATCGAACATATCCACCATACAGAACGCGAGCATCGTGCACAGGAAGGTGACGATAAAGCTGGCCGTACCGTTGGCGGCGATATACGCGGAGAAATCAAAGCCCTCGGTAAAGACCTTCAGGAAAGAGAGATCGAAGAAATCGCGGAAGGGCTGCACGACGTCCATCGAAAGGCTGTCGGCCACATTGGTATCATAGAAGCCGCCGACGGTGAGCAGACCCAAAACATAATACAGCACGGCTGCGCCGATGATGCCCCAGAACACAGCGCCCTTGATTTTCTTTTTCGACATCGCGCCGATGGCGATGACGGCAATGACAGTGATCAGCAGCGGCATGATGTCCGCCCACGCGACGTCGCCGAAAACGACGTTGAAGGAATGGAGGTTGACCAGCGTCGAATCGTCGTTGACGACCAGACCGGCGTTCTGCAGCCCCAGAAAGGCGATGAACAGGCCGATGCCGGCAGAGATTGCCGTTTTAACGGATTTCGGGATCGCCTCAAAAATGATTCTGCGCAGTCCGGTGACGGTCAGAAGAATAAAAACGATTCCGTCGACGAGGACCATAACGAGCGCGTTGGCATACGAAAAGCCCATTCCGAAGCAAACCGTATAGACGAAGAATGCGTTCAAACCCATGCCCGAAGCCTGCGCCAAAGGCAGCTTGGCCATAAGTCCGATGAGCAGCGTGCCGATAACGGCGGAAATGGCGGTGGCGATGTACACGGCGTTGTACATTCCTTCGCCAAGACCGCCGAACATACCGGCGTTGACCATCAGGATGTACGCCATGGCCATAAACGTCGTGATGCCGGCAAGGATCTCCGTGCGTACTGTGGTATGGTTTTCCTTAAGCCTAAAAAACTTGTCCATAATATCCCCTCCACAAATTCCTTTCCAGATGCTCCTATTTTACGCTTTGCGGCCTCGTTTGTCAATAAAAATGCGAAAAAAATGTATGAAAAATGAAATTTGCGCCTATTGCACAAATTTTCGGTCTCAATTTTGACAAAAATGTAGGGGCTCAAGCGAAGATTTCGTCCAGCAGCGCGTAGATTTCCGCCAGCGACGCAACGCGGTTGATGCGGCTGCGGAAGGCGGCCGAGCCGGGCAGTCCCTTGGTGTACCACGCGAGATGCTTGCGGGATTCGGGCAGCGCCCAGGCGCCCTTCGTCTCCACCAGCCGCGTGAGATGCGCGCGGACGACGGCTTTTTTCTCCGCGTTTGTCGGCGGGACGAACGGCTCGCCCGCCCGCGCGCAGGCCAGCTCGCGGAACACCCACGGGTTGCCGAGCGCGCCGCGGCCGACCATCACCGCCGCGCAGCCGGTGTGCGCGTACATCCGCGCCGCGGAGGCGGCGTCGGTGACGTCGCCGTTGCCGACGACGGGGATGCCGACCGCGCGCACGACCTCGGCGATGCCGTCAAGGTCGGCGTTCCCCGCGTACATCTGCGCGCGCGTGCGGCCGTGGACGGTCAGAAAGGCGGCGCCGGCGCGCTCGGCGGCCTCGGCCAGCGCGGGCGCGTTGCGGGTTCCGCTGTCCACGCCCAGCCGCATTTTCACACCGACGGGGATGCCGGTCGCTTCGACGACGGCGCGGATGAGCGCGGCGGCCTTCGGGACGTCGCGCATCAGCGCGCTGCCCTCGCCGTTGGCGAAAACCTTATGCACGGGGCAGCCCATATTGATATCGATATACAGCGGGCGGTAAACGGCGACCCGCTCGGCGGCCTTCGCCATCACGTCCGGCTCGGAGCCGAAAAGCTGGATGCCTGCGGGGCGTTCGTCGTCCCGCAGGAAAGCCAGCTCGGCCGATTTCCGGTCGCCGTAGAGCATAGCCTTGGCCGAGACCATTTCCGAGCAGACGATGTCCGCGCCGAGGCTGCGGCAGATGGAGCGGAACGCGTAGTCGGCGGTTCCGGCCATCGGCGCAAGGAAAAGCTTGCCTTGGATGTCCATAAAAATTCTCCGTCAGTTGAGGGTGTTGCGCGCCGCCTCGGCCTCCAGCCGTTCGCGCGCGGCGCGGCGCAGGGGCGCATACGCCTCGTCGGCCGCAAGGGGGCCGTCCCAGATGCGGTCGCAGAGTGCGCGGGTCTCGCCGATGAGCGCCATGTCCGCGAACGAAGCGCATTTGAAGCGCAGCTCGCCGCTCTGGCGCGCGCCGAAGAAATCGCCCGGCCCGCGCTGGGCGAGGTCGGCGTTGGCGATTTCGAAGCCGTCGCCGGTTTCGGTCATAATCTTCAGCCGCGAGAGCGATTTTTCGCTGCGGCTGTCCGAAAGAAGGATGCAGTAGCTCTTATGCCTGCCGCGTCCGACGCGGCCGCGAAGCTGATGAAGCTGCGAAAGCCCGAAGCACTCGGCGTTTTCGATCAGCATCACCGAGGCGTTGGGGACGTCCACGCCGACCTCGACGACGGTGGTCGAGACGAGGATGTGCAGCTCGCCGGCGGCGAACGCGGCCATCACCCGATCCTTCTCCGCTGGCTTCTGCCGTCCGTGGACGCAGCCGACCGCATAGGGCGCGAACGTCGGGCGGATGCGTTCGGCGTACTCGGTGACGGCCTTCTTGTCGTCCGACTCGCCGTTTTCCTCGACCAGCGGGCAGACGATAAACGCCTGCCGTCCGGCGTCGAGCTGCTTGCGGATGAACGCTTCGATGCGGGCGCGGTAGCTGCCGTCCACGAGGAAGGTGTCGACCTTCATCCGGCCGGGCGGCATCTCGTCCAGCACGGAAACGTCGAGGTCGCCATAGAGAATCAGCGAGAGCGTGCGCGGGATCGGCGTGGCGGACATGACGAGCGTGTGCGTCTGCGGGCCGGCGGCGTCCTCCTCGGTGCTTTTGTTGACCAGCGCCGCGCGCTGGATGACACCGAAGCGGTGCTGCTCATCGGTGACGGCCAGCCCGAGTCGGCGGTAATGCACGCCCGGCTGGATGAGCGCGTTCGTCCCCACCGCCACGTCGATCTCGCCGCTTTGCAGCCGGCTGTGGACGTCGTTTTTCTGCGCCTTCGTCAGCGAGCCGGACAGCAGCTCCACGCGGAAGCCGAACGGCGCCAGCAGCGCCGAAAGCGAGCGGTAATGCTGCGCGGCGAGGACCTCGGTCGGCGCCATCATCGCCGCCTGACAGCCGTTTTTGACGGCGAAGTAAATCGCGGCGGCGGCCACGGCCGTCTTGCCGCTGCCGACGTCGCCCTGCACGAGCCGCATCATCGCCTGTCCGCTCGTCATATCGCTGAAGATTTCCCGAATCGCCCGCTCCTGCGCGCCGGTGAGGCGGAAGGGCAGCGCGCGGAAAAAGGCGGCCGAGCCCGCCCCCTTGAGCTGCATCGGGTAAGCGGGCTTCGCACGGCTGCCCGCGCGCAGCTCGCGCATAGCAAGCTGAAACACGAGCATCTCGGAGAACGCGACCGTGCGGCGCGCCTGCTCCAGCGCCTCCATCGAGGCCGGAAAATGCAGCCCCCGCACGGCCTCGGCGAAGGGCAGAAGCCTATATTCCGCGCGAAGCGGCTCGGGAATCAGCTCGGGCAGCGCCTCGGCCAGCGGCAGGGCGCGGCGGACCGTGTCCGCCACGGCCTTGCCGGTCAGCCCCCGGGTCAGCGGATAGACGGGCACCACGTCGGGCAGCCGTCCGCCGGGCAGCAGCGGCTCGGTGACGGGGTTGGTCATCTCCCGCCCATACATACCGAACACGACGCGCCCGTAAAAGCGGTAATGCAGCCCCTGCCGCAGCGATTTGGTCAGCCACGGCTGGTTGAAGAAGGTCAGATTGATCGCGCCCGTGTTGTCGGAGGCGGCGAGCTTGGTCACCGTCAGGCCGGTGCGCGTGCGTCCCTCAGGCGCCTTTGCGTCGATTTGCAGCAGCAGCGAGCAGAGCTGCCCGTCCTGCGTCTCGGCCACGGCGCGCACGTCGCCGCGGTTCTCATAGGCGCGCGGAAAGAACAGCAGCAGATCCCGCACGCTTTGCAGTCCGAGACGCGCAAACGCGGCCGCGCGCGTCTCGCCGACGCCCTGCAGCGCATGCAGCGGGGATTGCAGCGACAGTTCCATCCCTCCAACTCCTTCCTATAAGATATATTGTGTGATTTTCTTAAGACATATCGGACATTATTTCCTTGCGGACGGCCAGTCCAGACGGGTGTACGGCTCGCCGAGCTTGTCCAGCAGCAGCCGTTCGCGCGCGCCGCAGGTGAACAGGAAAACCTGCGTCCCGTTTTCCGCGGCCGTGCGGGCGAGGACGGAGAGCAGCGCCAGCAGGCGCTTCTCGTCCAGCCGCGCGAACACGTCGTCCAGCACCATCGGCGGCTGCGCGGACTGCGCGTAGAGCAGCCGCAGCAGCGCCAGCCGCAGGCAGAGGTAGGCGCTGTCCTTCGTGCCGGAGGAGAGGTAGTCCAGACTCTGCTGCGCGGGGGTTTCCACGGTCATCCCCATCCGGGTATCGAGCAGCAGGCGGTCGTATTTCCCGACGGTCGCCGTGCGGAAGCATTCGGACGCGTATTCGGTCAGCTTGGGCGCGATGGTGCTGCGCATATATGTGGAGGACTCGTCCATCACGGTCAGCGCAAGCTGCAGCGCGGCGAAGCGGCGGTTGGCGGCGCGAAGCGTATGCTCGACGGCGGACATCTGCCCGCGCAGCGCCGCAAGGTCGGGCGACTGCGCCTCGAGCGCGGCCTTTTCCCGCTCGGCCCGACGCACAATCTCGTTCAGCGAATCGATCTTCTGCGTGTGGAAGCGAATCTCGCGGTCCACGTCGGCGGCCGGCCGCGGGGGCGGCTGCGCGCCCTCGGCGAGCGTGCGCAGCCCCTCGACATCCACCCCGTCGAACGCCTCCGTCCGCGCGCGGCGCGCGCTTTCGTAAGCGGCGGAGAGCGCGCTAATCTCGCCGGAAAGGTTCAGCAGGCGGTCGAGCAGCTCGGCGGTGCTGCCGTCGTCCTTTTCGCTGCGGTAGCGCCGGATGCGGGCGGCGATGCTCGACTCCATTTCACCGCACCGGCTGATGCTCTCGCCGTAGCGGGCGTTCAGCTCGTAGGCGCGGCGCTCCTCTAACTCGCACTGCTTGCGGATCTGCGGCAACTCGCTGAGCGCGCAGAGCAGCTCCTTTTTATCCGCATAGCCGAACTTTGCGGGCAGCGCGCGGGCGCGGCGCTTGACCAGCAGCGCGGCGAGCAGGCCGGCTGCGCCGAGCGCCAGTGCGGCGCAGCCGAAGATCGCCCCCAGCCTCGGCAGGAAAAAGCAGGCGATTCCGAACGCCAGAAGCCCTACGCCGAGGAGCAGAAACGTCGGAAAAAGGCGCTTTTCCCGCGCGAGCGCGGCGCGGACGACCGGCTCCTCGCCCGCCCAGCGCGCGCAGACGGCGGCGGTGGCCTCATACGCGTCGGTCGCCGTGCGGCTTTCGTAGGCGAGCCGGTCGCGCTCCTTGAGCATCGCCATATACTGCGCGTTGTCGTTCATCAGCTCCTTGACGGCGGAGGTGTCGGGGATGTCCGCGCCGGAGAACTCGGCGGCGGCGCTGTCGTAGCGCCGCTTGGCCTCGGCCTCGGCGGCGTCGACGGCGCGAAGGCGTTCAAGCTGCGTGCGCGCGGCGTATTTCTCGATGTTGCGCCGCTCGTCCTGTAAGCGCTCGAGCTTCTCACGGTCGCGCGAAAGCTCGGCAGTGTTTTTGGTGATCGTTTCGTTGCAGACGCGGATGCGGTCGTTCAACTCCGTGCCGCGCTCGCTCTCGGCCTGATAGCTGGCGAGCTTGCCCTCCAGCTCGGGGATGACGCCGCGGTTCTGCGCGTTGCGCAGCTCGGCCTTGGCCTCGCGCAGCCGCTTCTGCGCCTTTTCGGCGCTGATGCGCTCGTCGGCGGAAAAGAGGATGTTCTGCACCTGCTCGGCCAGCGCGTCGTCGCCGTTTTTGCTCTGAAAAAGCTGGCGGAAGTAGGCGCTTTTGACGAACAGTTCCTCGGGCGCGCCGAACAGCACCTCGCCGGGGACGAGCGACTGGAAAACCGGCTTGCGGGTTTGCAGGTTGACAATCTCCACATGCTCCTTCGACGGCAGGTCGTAGGTCCGCTCGACCCGAAACGAGCCGCTCGGGCAGACGACGACCAGACTGCCGGACGCGCGCGTGCCGTTCCACGGCATATAGAGCTTCTTTTCGTTTTCTGCAATCGACTGGCTGCGCGTGGACGAAAAGCCGTACAGCACAAACTTGATAAAGGCCGCCAGCGTGCTCTTGCCCGCCTCGTTCGGCGCTTCCAGGAGATTGACGCCCGACGCCGGCGTGAGCACGACGTCGGACAGGCAGCCGAACGCGCCGATTTCGATGCGTTCGATTCTGGTCGCCATCATCGGCCCTCACCTCCGAAATCGTTGATGCCGCGGTCGTTGAGCGCGCCGAGTCCGTACTTGAGCGCGCTGAGCGCGACGAAATATTCCTCGCTGTCCGGCTCGGCGGCCTCGATGCAGGCCTTCATTTTGGAATAAAACACGCCGCGCAGCGTCGATTCGCGTTCGAGCGCAAGGTAGTCGGGCGCGGGAAAGGTTTTGTCGACAATCTCGATATGCCACGGATATTCGCAGCCGCGGCCGATGTCCGCCGGCGTGATGAGGAAGCTGTCCGCCACCTCGCCAGTCAGCGTCAGCCGCAGGGCGGTGTCTTCGGTGTAGCGGCGGATGTCGGCGCGGATGCGCTCGACCGCCTCGGCCTTGTCCGCGCAGCCGCCGACGTCCACGGCCGCGCGCTCATAGCGGCGCTTGGAAAAGCGGACGAAGCGCAGGCCGTTGGATTCCTTCGTCAATTCTCCGAACAGCGCGCCATGATAGCCCGGCTCGTCGAACGAACGGCTCTCCAGACAGCCGGGGTAAGCGTAGACAGTGCCGCCCTCGCGCAGCAGGCCGCTCGGCGCGTGAATGTGGCCGAGCGCGATGTAATCAAAGCCCGAGGCAGCAATTTCGGATTTCGTAATCGGCCCGTTCGTGGACAGCGGCATACCGACGTCGCCGTGGCAGACGAGCAGATTCAGCCGCCCCTTGTCGAGCGCCGGATAGCCGACCACCGGCGAGGAAAGGCAGGTCTTGCCCGTGAAGCCCACGCCGTATACGTCCACGCCCAGCTCGTCGAGCCGCACGCGCTCCTTTTCACCGGTGAAAATATGTACGTTGTCCGGAAACGCGACGCGCTTGTAGGGCGACGCGTCGTTATACGGGTCGTGGTTGCCCGGCGCGATGAAAAAGCGGCAGGTGGGAAAGGAGGCGAACTGACCGGCGAGCAGCTCGCAGGTGTCGCGCGTGACATAGCCGCCGTCGAACAAATCGCCGGAGATGATGAAGATATCCGCCCCGTTGGAGCGGGCAAAGAGGACGGCGGACGTGAACGCGCTGCGCAGCTCGATGCGGCGGCGGTCGGCCTCCCCGGGCGTGAACAGGGAAAAGGGCGCGTCGAGGTGCAGGTCGGCGCAGTGGAAAACCTTCAATGGCATTGTTTTTCGTTTCCTTTCTCCGGCATTTTGATGAACGCGGCCATCGTGCCGCGGTTTTCGCCCATCACACGGTGCGAGAAATAATCGTCGCCGCCGCAGATCGTGCAGACGCCGCAGTCGGAAATCTGCGCGTCGCTTACGCCCAGCCGCCGCAAATCCGCGCGGATGACCGCCGGCAGGTCGAGCAGGTACTTCCCCGCCGCTCCGGCCGGCGTGAAGGCCGCGCGCAGCGCGCCGTCCTTCCGCACGAACGCGTCGTACAGCTCGGCGGAGACCTCGTAGCAGCAGCGCCGCGCACACGGCCCGATAGCGGCGAGAATATCCGCCGCGTCGGCGCCGCCGGCCGTCAGCGCGCGGACGGCGTTCGCCGTGATGCCGCCGAGCGTGCCCCGCCAGCCCGAATGCACGGCGGCGACCGCGCCGCTTCTCCGGTCGCAGAGCAGCACGGGCACGCAGTCGGCATACCGCACCGACAGCAGCAGCGCGGGCGTTCGGGTGTACAGTCCGTCCACGCCCCCGTCAAAGGGCGGCAGCGTCAGGCCGCGGCCCGCGTCGCGGTCGTCGACAAGGCGCACCGTAAGGCTGTGCGTCTGGTACGAGCGGCAGACCCGCGAAACCGGTAGCCCGAACACGGCGGCCGCGCGCGCGTGGTTTTCCAGCACGTTTTCGGCCGTGTCGCGCAGTCCGCCGCTCCCCTGCGCGAAATTGAGCGATGCGAACACGCCCGGCGAGACGCCGCCGCCGCGCAGCGAAAACAGATGCGGCACGCCGTGCGCGTCCAGCAGCGGCGAGGTCAGATATTGTACGCCGGATTCATGCCGGACAAAAGCTTCGGTCATAATCGTTCCTTTCCCGTCTGACGAAAAAGCATATATCTCATTATAACACCCCGAACGCCGTCAGGCAAGAGGGACGCGCAAACATTTTTTGCAAATTTCGCGCATTGCGCTTGACAAACGGATAAAATACTGGTATAATAGCAAAGCTATGTACGATAAGTATGTGCGCGCAGCGGCGGAATAGCTCAGTTGGCTAGAGCATTCGGTTCATACCCGACAGGTCATAGGTTCAAGTCCTATTTCCGCTACCATCGCGCCCGCCGTCTGTCCCCGCTCCGCGGGGACAGACGGCGGGCGCGGCAAACGGCCCGTTGGTCAAGCGGCTAAGACACCGCCCTTTCACGGCGGTAACACGAGTTCGATTCTCGTACGGGTCACCAGAGGCTCCGCAATTGCAGAGCCTCTTTTTTCTATTCAATGTAGAATGTGCCGTCCGAGGGAAATTATACACCGTGCCCGTCTATCTCCGTTTGCCTACCTGTGCCAGAAGATTATGTTTAACGGTTTCGGCTGCGACGGCCGCCGGTTGGTGCGCGAAAGGGCTTAAGCGCCCCGCGCCGCCTCGGTATACACTTCCACGGCGATTCGCAGCCCGATGCAGAAGCCGTCGAAGAAGGCTTGCTCGGACGAGTCCAGCACATATTGCTCGATGGCCTCCTCGTACGCATCGAAAAGCGGCTTTGAAGTGCTGGGAAGCGCTTCGGACACGGCTTTTTCCGCGCTTTCCATGGCAATCGCACTTCTTTTCATTTTTTTGTTGTCTGTACCCGAATCGCCAATCGGATCAATGTTGCCATACCAGAGTTCCCGAATGATACTTGTCATAACAATACCCCCAAAAATTGCCTTATAAGGCGCGTTTTCATAATTATAGCACCTTATAAGGCGAATGTCAAGGGTTTTTGTAAAAAAATATGTTATAATGATAAATTAAGGAGGAGATAAAATGTATTTTGACAGATTGCAAGCAGTAAGAAAAAAACATAAACTTACGCAAGACGACGTAGCAGCAATTTTAGGAACATCAAGACAGCAAATAAGCAAATGGGAAAACGGTCAACAAAATATGGGCGTAGATAAGTTGGTTTTACTTGCAAAGTATTACAACATTTCTACCGACTATCTCTTGGGTCTGTCTGATACACCAAGAGAACTGAAGCCTTAACCTGCGTCGGTATAGCACGACGCGTAAACATACCGTCTTCAAATATTCGATTCAATAGCTTTATAAAGCGAACATACCGAATTTATCTCTCCGGCATTTTCACAAGCGCAAAAAGGGCAGCCCGCTTATACGCGGCTTCTCCGCCCTGCGCCGCCCGACGGCTGCGAACGATACAAATCGGCAAAAGGCACCGCACATCGGAGGGAGAGGGCGCGCGTCCACGGTCGGCGTCGTTTCCGACGCCGACCGTGGACGCGCGCCTACCCTTGCCGGCTGGCGGCGCGCAGACGAGCGCCTGCCGGACGCCGTGACAACGGCTGCCATCGTTCGGCGGCCGCCCCTGCACCGATAAGAACAGCTTCCCGCCTGTCACGGGCTGCGGCAAGCGATTCGACGGCACACAGCACCCCGCCCTCAAGGGCATTCCGAAGCGCCACCCTCTGCGCGATGAAAGCAAAGAGGTATTTCGGAGACAGTATATGCCCCCGCCGTGGCCGCTGCCATAGCCGCCGTCCGCCCGCCCCGCCGAACGACATACCGCAGGGGAAATTTTCGTCCGCATACACACCCGCAAAAAATCCGCCTGCGCCTGCCAAGCCGCACACAGAAGCCATGCCGTCCACGGCACACATTAGCCCACGGCAAACATTCGCCCGCGGTTGTCCCCGCCCACGGCGGCCAATACGACCACGGCCGCTTGGCCGACCGACCGTCCCCCAAGCGGCCAAACACCGGCCGACGCAAGGCGCTTCTGCCGGAGCGCAGGCCGGACGGGATTGGAAAATCTGCGGGGGGATGGCTATGCACACACCCGCTTTTTCAAAATGCAATGTGCAAATCACATAAGTTGCATTGCTTTTCCA